>Ga0070739_10000134_pt1 | contig 159413 bp, 147 predicted proteins | sample Coa_R1_7_FD_66445 | JGI IMG/M metagenome (GOLD analysis project Ga0070739, IMG submission 66445) | Surface soil microbial communities from Centralia Pennsylvania, which are recovering from an underground coalmine fire - Coalmine... | ecosystem: Environmental > Terrestrial > Soil >...
CACAAGTTTGGATTACAGGTCGTGGCCGAGGGAGTAGAAGACAGGGAAACGGCCGACCGGCTGGCCCACATGGCGTGCGACCGGATTCAGGGGTACTACCTGAGTCCGCCGCTCAGCGTCGACGAGCTCCCGGACTGGCTGAGCAACCACAACCCGAACGCCGCAGCTCACGGCAAGATCCTCCGCCTGGATTCTGCGTAGCGGCATCCCGCCGATGACGGTAGCCGGCGGGATCCGTCTATCACCAGCGTCTCGACTCTCACCACAGCCGAGCGCTGAGCGGAGGATGCCGCGGAGATCGGGCAGTGAGCCGCGCTGTGTCCTTTGCGTCTGGCCACACGGCAGGCGGAGCTGACACTGGTCATCGACCATGGTTGAGGTGGTCGGCTAACTCGCCACGAAGGGTTCCCCGTGCAGGTCGCATGTAACGCTCCTGTAACCCCGGCTTGATTAGGATGCGGGCACATACCGCAGACCATAGGGGCCCAGTGGCCCGTGCCGCGACGGCGCGGGAGAAAGGCCGGGAGGACAACATGAGACACATGGTGTGGCCGGCGGACCGGCTGTTCCGCGTTCCGGGCAGTCGCTCCGCCGGCTCGGGTGCCGGCACCCGACCATGGCGAGTGCACCAAAGGTCCGGCTTCTTCCCAAGTCTGGGCGTGTGTCTCCTCGTCCTGCTTGTCTGGGCGCCAGGCGCCTACGGCGCCACGACGGTGACCCGGCCGGTTGATGGCGCTCGCGGGGTAGCGGCCGTTTCCGCCGCTGCCGGGCCGGAGTTGGCCGGCACTCGTGGCCGCGCCGACATCTCGCCGGCCCGTGGCTGGCAGCACGTCCCGCTGGATGCACCGGGCCTCACGCAGGGAAGCGCCCAGTTGGTGGCAGGAGGACCCGGTCTGGTCGCCTTCGCCCCGGGCGAACAGGGCGTGCCGGTCGGCCTCTGGAGTTCCGCGGATGGTCGGACGTGGCACACGGTGCCGCTGCCCGCCTTTCAGCCGGACGATCAGCCCACGAGCTTTGACGCGGCCGGCCGGCTCTATGTCATTACCGGAAGCGCGGGCGTGCCGGGCATCTGGGCATCGCAGGACGCGGGTGTAACCTGGCACCAGTCGCCGGAACATCTGTACCTGACGGCGCTGGTTGCGGGCGGCGACGGCATCATCGCCTTCAGCCAGGGTATGCCCCCGGATTTTTCGACGCGCGTCTGGACCTCCTCTGATGGTCTGGCCTGGCGCGAGTTGCCCGAAGCCTCCAGAACCTTCACCTCTGCCGCCGTGTTTGACGTCGTGCACGCGGGCGCCGATCTGATCGCCATCGGCCACATCAACGGTTCGGGCGCCGCGATCTGGACCTCGAGGGATGGTGTCACCTGGACGCAGATACCCAATAACAACGCGATCTTTGACCGATCATCGTTCGTTGACCGCATCGTCGCGGGACCGCGAGGCATCGTCGTCGCCGGAGCCGAACCGTCGCACCAGGTCCTGTGGGTATCGGAGGACGGTGTGCACTGGCGGCACGAACGCAACCCGGCATCCGTTCACCTGGGCAACCTCAACGTCGGCGCACTGGCCGCCTGGCAGGACGGCTTCGTCCAGTTCAGCGACGAGGCCGGTGAAACTGCTGTGTGGTCATCAACCGACGGTCTGACGTGGACGCGGCTGGGGAGTGACGAGCTTTTTGGAGGGTCGGCGCGGGTGACGAATGCGATCGCCTTCCAGGGAGGAATCGTCGCGCTCGGCGGCTTCGCGGACCATCCGCAACCCGCGTGCCTGCGGACCAGGCAAGACGCGTTCGACGACCTCCGCACGTTCCATCCGGCAGCGTTCCTCTGGAGCCCGGCAGCCGGCGCGTCGGCCCCGCCCCCGACCAGCGATCCGTCCGACCCGCGCTTGCTCAAGCTTCTGCCAACCGACCTTCCATCCACCCAGAACTTCACCCCATCAACGGCCGGCGGCGGCTACCTTGGCGCCTATGTCAACCTGTGTGCGCTTGACCCGGCGCTGGGGCGCCATCGGGCCTACCTGGTGTTCTTTGTCGATCCGTACTCGGATCGCGGCACCGGTAACCTCCACCCCGGCGAGGCGCTCAGCATCGTCACCCAGAGCTCCCACGCGGCTGCGTCCGGCTTCCGCTTCGTGGATCGCCTGTTCGGCTTTGGCCTGGCGACAGTTCAGCACAGGCGTCAGCTCCCGGCCGGGGTCCGCATCGGCGAGGGAACGCAGGTCTTTCAGTTCAGGCTTCGTTTTGCGCCCCACGATGTCGTGCCAGAGCTCGCCCTGGCGTGGCGGCAAGGACGGGTGATTGGTGTGGTGGAGGCCGCCACCCGGCATGAGGTCATCCTTCTCGCGCAGCGGCAACTCGCCCACCTGGAGCAGCAGAGACCAAACGGGTAGTATCTGCTCCGGACGTCCACCAACAAAGAGCCGCCGGAGGAAACTCCGACGGCATTTCATATATGTGGCGTCCCTAGAGGGACTCGAACCCCCGCTCCCGGCTCCGGAGGCCGGTGCTCTATCCGACTGAGCTATAGGGACACGGAATCTATCAAGAGTGTAACAACGCCTCCTCGGAATCGTAAAGAGCCCAGGGGTGGCGTCGTCCGCCGGCCCCACCTTCGGGCTTCACGGTGAGCACTCCTCTGACCCCACTGGAGTTCATGCAGTGCGCGCGGTTTACCTATATCACGAGCCAGTAGTGGACGGTGATCGGCAGCTCGGGTACGAACAGTGTTCCGCCATCGCGGTCGCTGATTTTTGGTCTCGCAGAGACAGGCCCGGGCGGAGCAGGGAGATCGGATTGCCTACATCGTGACCACCACCCGTCGCAGAGTCGGAAGTCCTCTGTGTCGTGCCGGCGGTCGGGGCGGTTCTGGTGCGGGTCAACTGCCGGCTCATCGCCGATGACTGTGCCTACATCGTCACTCACAGCGGTGCGGAGCAATGTGGTCATGCAGCACTACTTCAATGAGCTCGATGCAACCGCCAGGGACTTCATAGGCGCCTGGTTTCGCACCGGCGATGCCACTGTCGTCCACCGAAACGGGTATGTCGAGGTGTGCGACCGTCCGAAGGATGCCTTCATGAGCGGCGGGGAGACCATCTCCTGGGTCGACGCGGCAGGCGAGTTCCTGGTAACCGGCCAGGTGCCAGGGCGCTTTACAGCGGGAAAAGATCGGCCACGCGTACCTCGAATCCGGCGAGGACGTCTTCCCCGGCCAGGATGTCGGCTTCGCCCAACACAATTGGCGGGCGGCCCGCGCTCCATACCTCGACGGAATGCGTCTCGGGCACCAGGATCCAGGCGTTCTTGACCCCGTAGGCGAGCCAGGTGTCCGCCTTCTGCCGCAACTGAGGAAGTGTTTGAGAGGGGGAGATCACTTCAGCTACCAGATCGGGTACAACCCGCGGAAATCCTTCGACCGATGGCTGCGGCACGCGATCGCGAGCCACGAACGCAAGGTCAGGAGCGAGCACGGTGTCGGGATCTCCCGATGCCGATACCAGAAACCCGGATTCCTGGGGATACACCTCTCCAAGGCCGCGGGGAGCGACGAAGGCGTAGACGGCAACAAAGAGCCGTGCCGACGTGCGGTTATGCCGATCGCCGGTCGGGGTCATCCGCACCAGCCTCCCCTCGACCAGCTCGTAGCGCCACTCATCCTCCGGCAGCGCCAGCAGTTCTCGCGCGGTCACCAGGACGGGTTGCGCCCACGTAGCGTGAATAGGCATTCTTCCCTGCTGGGCGGTGATCAGTCTCCTAGATAGATGATTGTGTCATGTCTTCGCCGCCGAGCGGTTATCAAGCTGGCACGAGGGTGCGAATGGCCGAGATGACGGATGGGATGAGGTCATTCGGCTCCAGTTCCGGATCGAGGTGGCTGTTCCAGTGATACCAGCGCTGCTGCCAGAACAGCACAGTGCGCAGCTCCGTCAGGTTGGCCGGCAGTTTCCGGCCCTCTGACCATGCCTTCCCCAGGGATTCCTGCTCGTGGTCGTGGTGGGACCCCCAATAGCGGTAGCCGTCGAACGTGGAGGCGAAGGGCGCCCATCCTCCGGCAAGTTCCGTATCAGTTGGGACGTTTTCCTGTCGCAGCCGGTGGTTGGGGATATCATCATCGTACTCGTCACCGGATGCCAGGAAGCTCGTGCTGTCCCCGGTTGCGGCAAGACTATGCAGACGCCGAGCGCGGACCTCGAGATAATCGCGCTCCTCCAGATTCGCCAGAAGGCGTTGCGGTAGTCCATCGAATCCGTTCAGTGCTCCGCTCATGGTGCCGGCCATCGCCGCGACCGTGTCGGCGTCGCGCCCCATGTTGACCGCCCTGAGAAGAACCTCCTCGACATCGGTCGGCGAACGAAGGAAGCAGTACAGGGCGGCCGGGAGGCTCTCCAGCACGTACGCTCCGTTCCAGAGGCGGTCGAATGCGTCGGGAGGCGACCTGTCGACGAGGTCGAGCACCAGGGCAAGGCGGTCGTGGAGAGTGGTGCGGATCGATGGGTCGCGGCGCTCCGGCTGTTCGCTGCTCTCCATTCCCGCGATCGATCGTTGCAAGGCGGCGACGAAGGCGCCGGGATCGAACGATGTCGGTTCCTGCCGAACGAGGTAGGCCGCTGCCGCCGCCATGACGACCGCGCCCGCTACTCCCATCTCGCCTCGGTGCGTGGGGAGCGCCGAGAGTATGGCCTCGGCACGCAACAGGACCGGATCATCCCAGCGGACGAGGCCAATGGGCGCACTGCGCATGGCGGCGCCGTTCCCGTCCCCCACGGTCCCCGCCTGCGTCCATGGGATGCCCTTCTGTAGCCTGTGGACTGCCTCCTTGGTGGCATGACCCCTTCCTCGCACGCCTGGCCATGCACAGAGCAGGCGATGCACGAAGTCATCGGGATTGAGGTAGCCGCAGACCGTGAGCGTGTCGGCGACGCAGATGGTGAGCTGAGTATCGTCGGTCACCTGCCCGGGCTCGCGGCGTCCCCGTTGATAGTCGACCAGGCGTCCATGTCTCTCGCGGACCACGTGTGCCGGAAGCGTCTCGACAGGCGCCCCCAGCGCGTCTCCCATGGCGCCGGCAAGGAGTGCCCCCCGAAAGCGCTCGATCTCCGGCACGCTGGACCAAGCCATTCACCCTGCTCCTTTCCCGCCCGGTCTGATCCCTATCCGATTTCTCGCGTCCAACGGCACATCGCCCTCGACATAAGCTGCGTCGCCCTCTGCAATGAGGGCTCCGCCCTCGCGGTCGATGGCCCGCCTGATGGTGTCCGTGCCCCCCCCTATAGTGAGCAAAGCCCTGGGTCGTGAGGTTATGGGCATGCTGCAGTGCAGACGGCGGTTCGCCGACCCGGGACAGGCCCTGTGTTATTGACGCTGCGACCGATAGGCGACCCTCAGCGTGCATTGAGATCCTCTGGCGTCCTCAGCTCACCAATGCGGATCCTTCTTCCGTGGTTAATTCCTCAGAGTCCATCCCGCCGCGCGCGATCAGCTCCGCGGGGTCGAGGATCCCCTGCTCAATGAAGTCGTAGCGGCCGTCCAGCGCTCGTTGCGCCGCCCGATAATTGACATCGTCCTCGTTGCGCCGCAGCCCACGGAAGAGCGCCTCGACGCGCAGTCGTGACCCCCGGCAGAAGAGATCCGCCAACTCGACCGCCTCCTCCGTTCCCAGCATCTGGGCGCGGACCACGCTCGCGCTCATGGCAAAAAGCTCGGCCCCGATGTCCACGAGTCTACCCAGATACGACTGGCGCAGCTCGAGGTGTGCCTGCCAGCGCAGCATGCCGTAAAAGGTCCAGCGCGCCAGGCGGCGCGAGGCGCGTTCGACAAAGCGAAGATGGGTTGCCAGCCGGCCGAACTCGGCGTAGCTGTTGGGCGAGAGGCCGGGCCCGTAGCTCAGCTTGACCATCCAGGGCACATAGAAGGTGCTTGCCTTGAGGGCCGCCTCGACCTTCTGTTGCGGCGTCGCCTCCCGTTCGGCCAGCGCCCCCGCCACCTGCATGTGCTGATCCACCGCCTCGCGGGCGATGAAGAGCCGCATGATCTCGGATGAGCCCTCGAAGATCCGGGACACCCGCACGTCGCGCAGCATCTGCTCGGCCGGGATCGGCTTCTCACCGCGTGCCTTCAGCGATGCCGCGGTCTCGTAACCGCGGCCGCCCAGCACCTGGACCATGTCGTCGGCCACCTTCCAGGACATCTCCGTGCACCACAGCTTCGCCACCGCCGCCTCGATCCGGATGTCGTTGTGCTCCTCGTCGGCGAGCGCCGCGCCCAGTTCGGATACGGCATCCATGGCGAAGCTGGTTCCGGCGATGAACGCGATCTTCTGCGCCACCGCGTCATGCTTGCCGATCGGCTTGCCCCATTGCACCCGGTCACGGCCGAACTCACGCACGACCTTGAGTGCGTAGCGGCCCAGCCCGGCCGAGGTGGCCGGGATGGAGAGGCGGCCCGTGTTCAGGGTGGTGAGGGCGATCTTCAAGCCGCGGCCTTCCTCGCCGATCATGTTCTCGGCCGGCACCCGCACGTTCTCGAGGCGGATCAAGGCGTTCTCGATGCCGTGGATCCCCATGAATTCGTTGCGGCGCTCGATCACGATGCCGGGCGTGTCGCCCTCCAGCGCGAAGGCGGTCAGTCCGCCGCGGTGTCCCTCCGTCTTCGGCACGCGCGCCATCACGAGCATGATTTTGGCGAGCGGTCCGTTGGTGATCCAGAGCTTGGTGCCGTTGAGAATGTAGGTCCGACCGTCCGGCGAGAGCTCGGCGGTCGTGCTCATGCGGGCGGGATCGCTTCCCACATCCGGTTCGGTGAGCAGAAAGGCGCTGATCTCTCCGGCGGCGACGCGCGGCAGATAGCGCTGTTTCTGTTCGTCCGTCCCGAAGTACTTGAGCGGTTTGGGCACCCCGATGGACTGGTGCGCGCTCAGCAGAGTGCCAATGGCGGAATGGACGGAGCTGGCCAGAATCAGGGCGCGGTTGTAATAGACCTGGCTGAGGCCCTGTCCGCCGTATTTCTCGTCGATGTTCATGCCGAAGGCGCCGAGGGCCGCCAGCCCTTCGATCACGTCATCCGGAATGCGCGCGTCTCGCTCGATCCGCAGCGGGTCCACCGTGCTCAGGAAGGACTCCAGACGCTCGAGAAACGCCTCACCCTTCGCCCGGTCATCCGGGCTGGGCTGGGGGTGAGGATGGATCAGATCGAGGCGCAGTCGCCCCAGGAACAGCTCTTTGCCGAAGCTGGGCCGCACCCACGACTGCTCGCGCGCCTCTTCAGCGACCTGGCGGGCCTGCTTCTCGGTCACGGGATCGTTCATGGTCTCAGACCTCCGTCATCCACTCTACTCATTCCCGGGCGCCCGGTCACGGATGCCGTCATCGGAGCTCGCGCCGCCGCGGCGACTGTCTGGGGCCGGATCTCCTTCAGGCTCACTCGATTCCCCGGGCACCGGGCCCGCTGCTCCCGGTCACTCTGCGTCGCAGGGCTCGTGCATTAACGGCATCGCCGGGTGGTAGTGGCCGGCCCGAGTGCCGGCCAGCCTGACCCAGGCGTAGACCACATCGGGCTGGTCGCCACGCGGGGCGACCACGACGGGATAATGCACGAGCCCTGCTCTGTGTCGGAAGGGCCATTGACGAACCTTCCCGAGCGTCCTACCCTTAACCACCCAGCCGTGGACAGCAGAGGAGGACAATCTCGTGCGCTTTCTCTTTGCCGGAATCTGGGTCGTGGTGGGACTCGGCTTCCTGCTGAGCTACGAAAACTCACGGCACGGGGCGCAGCAGGCCGCACGGGTTGCGAGCAACCGTACGGCAGCCCTAAACGAACCGCCGCCCGTCACCATCGCCTCCATCTTCGCTCCCCATCCCATCTCCCTGGCCCACCTCGATCGGCGCAAGATCCGGACGCTGGTCGCCACGGGGGACGTCATCCCGGCGCGCAGCGTCAACTACAAGATGGAGATCTATCACGATTTCCTCTATCCGTTCCGGCGCACCGCCGGTTTCCTGCGCCGTGCCGATACCACCCTGATCAATCTGGAAGCGCCGTTGATGAACGGCTGCCCCATCACCGTGCAGGGAATGACCTTCTGCGGCGATCCACGCTTCGTCCAGGGACTCAACTATGCCGGCGTCGACGTGGCCTGTACGGCGAACAACCACATCGGCAATTACGCCGAAGCCGGGATCCAGGAGACCTGGATGCACCTGCGGGCCGCCCATATCCAGCCCTGCGGCCTGGGGCTGACCGCCTATCGCACGATCCGCGGCCTGCGCTTCGCTTTTCTAGCGTACAACTGCGTCGGTCAGCGCTTCGACTATGCGGGCGCCCGGCAGGAAATTCGGGACGCGCGGAAACACGCGCAGATCGTGGTGGTCTCGGTGCACTGGGGGAAAGAGTACGTGGCGGTGCCGCAAGTAGCACCGGGGATCGCCGATGACTATCCGCCGAAAGTGGCGCACTGGATCATCGACAGCGGTGCCGACCTGATCATCGGCAATCATCCCCATCACATCCAGGGCGTCGAGATCTATCACGGGAAGCTCATTGCCTACGCGCACGGGAACTTCGCTTTCGATCAGATGTTCACCGTGGCGGATTGCCCGGGCGATGCCAACTTCGTCTGCTCCACACGCGAAGGAGTCGTCGGCACGTACACCTTCTACGGCACACGCCTCATCTCGGTGCGCTATCGGCCGGTCGTGATCTACGACTACGCGCAACCGCGGTGGGCAACACCGGCCCAGGCGCGCATCATCCTCAACGGCATGAGACAGGCGACGCAGGCCTTGGCGCGAGCCGGCGGCCACTGAGTACGGGAGCGTGTGATCCAGTGGCCCCATTGCGGGGCCGGACGACGGCCATGATAGCCTGCAGGCGATGCGGCGCAATCAGGTCTATCTTCTTCCTGCCGTCCTCGGGCTGATCTGCCTGGCCGTCAGCCTCCACTCCGCTCTCGGCGCCGGGCCACGCCAGCGCGTGATTTCCGCTCAGTCCTGCGTGCCGGTGTGTGGCCAGATCAGGCATATCGTCTTCATCATTAAAGAAGACCGCACCTTCGACAGCATGTTCGGGACCTTCCCCGGCGCCAACGGCGCCACGACCTACCGGACGCCGGACGGAGCCGTCCACCCGCTGAATCATCAGCCCGATCGCTTCCTGCAGTCCCTGACCAAGGACTATGCCTCGTCGCTCGTCGCCTTCGACGACGGCAAGATGGACGGGTTCTCCCAGATACGCGGCGTCTGGCAGACGAACGCCGCCACCGGGCAATGGATGGACATGTCGGACTCGCAGCTCCACGCGGCCGACATTCCGCAGTACTGGGCTTATGCCAAACATTTCACGCTGGCCGATAATTTCTTCTCCAGTGTCGTCAGCAACAGTTTTCCCAACCATCTCTACCTGGTCGCCGCTCAGGCGGCCAACACCGACAACATTCCTACCGTTCTGTTCTCGTCCCGCACCCATGCCGACCGCTGGGGCTGCGATGCGCCGCGCACCGCCCTCGTCGAGCAGCGCCTTCCCTCCGGTCGATTCCAGTACACCTACCCCTGTTTCAACTTTGCGACGCTCTCCGACACGCTCGACAAGCACCATATCTCGTGGGCGTACTACGCGCCGCCGCTGGATCACGCGGGCTATAAGTGGTCCGCCCTCGACGCTATACGCCATATTCGCTACGGTCCCGATTGGTCCCGGAACGTTATTGATGACGCGCAATTCGTGGGTGATGCCGAGACCGGTCGCCTCCCCACGGTGAGCTGGCTCGTCCCCACGGACACGACCAGCGAACATCCGGATCTTGGTTCGATGTGTGTCGGCGAGAACTGGACGGTGCGCCAGATCAATGCCATCATGGGGAACCGCGAGGAGTGGGCGCACACGGTCATTGTTCTGACCTGGGATGACTGGGGAGGCTTCTACGATCATGTCCGCCCACCGCGTGGCCCCAATCCGTACACCATGTATGGCCTTCGCGTTCCCGCCATCGTGATCTCCCCCTTCGCCAGGCGCGGCTTTATCGATCACAGATTCTCGAGTTTCCCGTCACTGCTCCGTCTGGCCGAGACCATCCTGCATCTCCCGCCGCTCAACGCCCTGGACCGCACCTCCGGGAATCTGATGAACGCCCTCAACCTCCATCAGACGGCGCGGCCGCCGCTCATCCTTCCCCAGACACCATGTGGCGGTCTGGAAACGCGTCCGCCTCTGCGCGATTACGTCCTCGCTGCGACGGGTGTCGGCCTCCTCGCGCTGCCGTTTCTCATCCTGACGGCGGCGGCTCTGGGGAGCCGGCAGTTCTTCTCGCGGGTCCTGTGGCGCATCACTCCGTGGAGCCAGATTCTCCTCGGGGTGGCCACGCTGGCGGGTGTCGTCGCGCTCGTGGTGTATTTCCTTCGCACGTGGGGGAGCCCATCGTGATTCCGGTACAGTGAGGGGCGATGGCGTACGACGAACAACTGGCCGCCCGCATCCGCGCCCTTCTCGACGGCTCTCCCGACGTCACCGAAAAGAAAATGTTCGGGGGCCTCGCCTTCCTGGTGCACGGCAACATGGCGATCGCGGCGAGCGGGCAAGGCGGTGTCCTGGTCCGTGTCGATCCGGCACAATCGGACGAACTGCTCGCCACCACCGGTGCCTCTGTGGCCGAAATGCGCGGCCGTCTCATGCCCGGGTGGTTGCGGGTCGATGCCGATCATCTGGCCGACGACGCCGCTCTGGCCCGTTGGGTGGAGATCGGCACGGGGTTCGCACGGTCACTTCCGGCCAAGGACTGATTGCCCGACAGCCGGTCCGATAGCTCCAGGGCTTCCATCCTGACCGTCATCGGCACTGTCGGCATGAACGATGGGGCAGGATCCGGCTAGTGGTTTACTGGGACTGCCGACCCCGATATATGACGCCTCAAGCCCGTAACGTTGTCCGTAACGCTCAAAGGACGAGCGACGTGTAAGATAGCGCACGAGAAGAGACGATGAGAGTGCCCGCGCGGCAGCCAAGGCGGGTGGTGAGCCCGGGGTTCCGGCCGGCCGCCGGTCGTCCGGCCGGTCGGGCAGCGCTGAGCGTCGCCCATGTCGTCTGGGTGCTCGTCGTGCTCATAGACGCCGTGGTATTTCTGCCCGCTGCCGTCTTCTACGACCAGGTCGCACACACTGTCTGCCCCTCCCACACCGTCTCGGCCTCCAAGTGTGCCCTTGGTCAGCCGAATCAGGCGGCCATGCAGCAACTCGCTCACCTCGGTGTCTCAATCGACGTGTACGCGGCGCTCGTCGCCACCTTCGCCATTCTCTGCTCGTCAATCTTTTGCCTCATTGGGGCATTGATCGCCCGTCGCAAGTGGAACGAGGGAATAGGCCTTCTCGCTTCCGCTCTCCTCATCACTCTTGGCTCGAGTGGCGGCGCCGCAAGCTTCGTCTCCGTCGCCGGTCAGATCCTTCCCTCTCTCTCGCCGACGTTGGCCGGCATCCTTCAGATTGTGGGCGCCCCCATCTTCATCCTCCAATGGCCGGCGCTAGGCATATTTCTGCTGACGTTTCCGACCGGACGCTTTGCCCCTCACTGGACCTGGCTTCTCGTCGGCCTCTGGATCACCAACTTCTTCGCCTTCATTCTGTCGCCGCCCTTCCTCGTCACGATGCTCTCCGTTGTCGTGACCTTTGGGAGCGTCGTGGCGACGCAGATCTACCGCTATCGCCACGTCTATCGGGCGGTCGAACGTCAGCAAACCAAGTGGCTACTGTATCTACTCTCCGTCGCGGTCGCCGTCGAAGTCATCCAGAGCGTCTCCCTGGCGTTGACGCCGGCACGCCAGGAACATGCTCTGCCCCTCGCTCAGACCGCGCTCGACGTGATCTCCGGTTCGCTCACATTCCTTTTGGCCGGAATCGGAATCGCCGTCGCCCTGCTGCGGTATCGCCTGTATGACATCGATCTGGTCATCAACCGCACGCTGGTTTATGGATCGGCGACCCTCTCAATCGGCGCGCTCTATATCGGCACTGTCATTGCTCTCCAGGATCTTGCCCGCCTTATCACCGGGCAGAGCTCCGATGTAGCGGTTGCGATCGCTACCCTGGCGATCGCCGCCCTCTTTAGCCCCTGGCGACGGCGGCTTCAGACTTTCGTCGATCGGCGGTTCTATCGTCGTCGCTACGATGCAAGCCGCGTTCTCCATGCATTTCAGATGCGGGCGAGAGACGAGGTCGACCTTGACCGACTTTCCGATGACCTGGTGACCGTGGTGCAAGAGACGATGCAGCCCGCGCAGGTCACGTTGTGGGTGGCGCCGGCAGTAGCGGCCGGCAGGGAGTAAGGCCGGCGGCGCCGCTGCCGTACTCGCCGCTTCGGGGTTACCGGAAGACCACCGTCTTGTTCTCGTGCAACACGATGCGGTCATCGACGTGCCAGGCGACGGCGCGGGCCAGCACCTGCCGTTCGATGGAGCGCCCGATGCGCCGCAGGTCATCCGGCGTGTCTCCGTGGTCGACTCGCTCGACGTCCTGCTCGATGATCGGTCCGGCGTCCAGCTCCTCGGTGACGTAGTGCGCGGTGGCGCCGATGAGTTTCACGCCACGCGCGAAAGCTTGATCGTACGGCCTGGCGCCCGCGAATGCCGGCAGGAAGCCGTGATGGATGTTGATGATCTTGCCGCGCCAGCGTGCGACGAAGTGGGGGCTGAGGATCTGCATGTAACGCGCAAGCACGATGGTGTCTGTACCCGTTTCCAGCAGCGCCAGTTGCTCTCGCTCCGCTTCCCACTTACCGTCCGGCTCGACGGGGACGTGGTGGAAGGGAATGTTCCACGCGGTCACGACGTCCGCCAGATCGGCGTGATTCGAGACCACGCGGGCGATGTCGGCGTGGAGATCACCGGATCGGACCTGCCAGAGAAGCTCCAGCAGACAGTGCTCATCACGCGAGACGAAGACCGCCAGGCGGTGCCGCTCGGCAGCGTACCGCACGCGCCAGTCCATGGCAAAGCGCCGGGCGATCGGCACGAAGGCCCGTTCCAGCTCGCCGCGGTGCGCCGCCAGGTCCGGGAGGTCGAACTCGATGCGCATGAAGAAGAGTCCGCCCACCGGAGCGGTCGAGTGCTGGTTGGAATCCACGATATTGGCGCCGTTCTCGAACAGGAAGCGCGACACCGCCGCGATAATGCCCGGGCGATCCGGACAGGAAATGAGTAAGCGACCGCGATCGGTGAGACACGTTGTCTCGCGTGGCCGGCGAGGCATGACGGGATTGTACACGCCATGACGGGGCGGCGTGTCTAGGGGGACGGCGTGTCCGCAAGGATGGGAGTCGAATCGCCGGGCTGGAGGATCTTGACCGTTACCTCCGGCGCCAGGAGCGCGGCGTACCGAGCAAACTGAAGCGGTGGATCGACCAAAAACGCCGGATCACGCTTGCGCACGCCGCGGGCGGCGAACGTCCCCCAGTGGATGGGGATGGCGAGCGAGGGTTTGAGACGCGTCAGCGCCTCGGCGGCGCGCTTCGGATCGAGGTGACCGGGTCCGAGCGCGCGCCCCCACCCCCAAACGGGAAGCAGCGCGACATCAACCTTGCCGGCAAGGTCGGCCATCTGGGGAAAGAGATCGGTATCACCCGCGAAGTACACGCGGTGACGTCCGGCGATAACAAAGCCGAGCGCCACGCCGGTAGGTCCGATGGGAGGGCGGAAGCCGGAATGCTCCGCCGGCGTCACGCGGATTTGGAGAGAGCCGGCCGTGAGCGAATCACCCGGGCGCACTTCCTCGACCCGCGTAAAGCCACGTCGGCGCAGGAAGGGGCCGGCGCCGTCCGGAACGATCAACCGGCAGTCCGTGCCGAGCCGCCGCAGCGAGAACAGGTCGAGGTGATCCAGGTGCAGATGGGAGGTGAGAACGGCATCGAGCGAGGTGACGACCTCCGGCGCCGGCGGCGGCGCATGGCGGTACAGATGCGCCAGGCGATCCCGCAGGAGCGGATCGGTCAGAACGCGCGTGCCGTCCATGTCGATCAGGAGGGTGGAGTGACCGACAAAGGTGATGCGCGCGGAATCGGAACTCACACCCGCATTATGCGGACCCCGAAATCGGCCGCATCACGGAAATCGGGACGGTCAGGAGCCGCTGCCACCCGCGGCCGCCTCGTGCAGCTCGGATTGGAGCGTGTCGGCGTCGCGCATGTTCCAGATTTCGACGATTCTCCCGCCCTCGATGCGGAGAAATGTCATGGACGGGAAGCTGACGGGCGTGCCGTCGAGCGCCGCATCGTCGTGGGAGTAGCGGCCCGTGGTGCGCCAGCGGAGGGCCGCCATATCCCCTTCCGCGATCAATTGCTCGAGCTGCACCTGACGATCCGTGACATGGCCCCAGGGCCTTGGCCGGCCGTTGCCGCCCAGCAGGGCATGGACGGAGATCGGTTGCAAGAACCCGCACTGGTGAATAACGGCGTTCGGCGCCAGGACGCGCTCGAGGGCGGCGAGATCGCCCGCCGCCAGGGCATCGAAGCCCTGCCGGGCGATGGACTTCGTCTGCTCAACGGTCATCGTGATCCTTTCTAAGACGGGTTGATCCACGGAAAGCGTACCGACACCAGAAGGCGTGGTTGCCGGTGCCGGCGCCTCCTGTGAGGTGCTCTTTACCGTGGCACATGTGGCGCGGGATGTCAACGCCGTGCGGCACCCGGGCAGGGCTCGTGCATTAACGACATCGCCTGGTCGTCGTGGCCGGCCCGAGTGCCGGCCAGCCTGACGCCGGCGTAGACCACACCGGGCTGGTCGCCACGCGGCGCGACCACGACGGGATAATGCACGAGCCCTAGCACCCGGGTGGGTATGCAGGCACCATGACTGACGCGAAATTTCGATTGACAATGTCGCGTCCCGCTGATAAAGTGCTCCACGCACGGAATGGCGTGCACGCGTCAACTAGAGCGGAGGAAAACTGACAATGTCGAAAGGCCTTTTGTGGGCATCCCTGGGATTGGCGGCCGTGCTGGCCCTGCCATCCGTCACTCTCGCTGCCGGCCGCGATAAGCCGATACATCAAGCCGGTGCGTCGCACCACGCGACGATCAAGGGTGTCACCAACCGTGGCGGCCGCGTCACCGTGGGAGTGACCAATATGGTGGTGCGAGTCGAGCCCTACAGCAGCAATGGCTGTAACCCCACCAATCCCGCCCTGAGTTCCGTTGCCTCGCAGAAGGGCGTGCTGATCTGCGTCTACTACGCGGTCGTCGGCGAGAAAGCCGGTGCCGTCGGCACCATGCATATCGTCAACAAGGCGGGGTCCACTGTGACCTACAATCAGTCCTTCCACTTCTCGCTGGGTGCAAAGCCCAATCAAGGGTGGGTGTTCCACGACCCAATGTCATTCGGACCGACCGGTCTGCGAACGATCACGGCGAGCCTCTCCGTTAATGGCTCGAAGCCCCTCAGCGTGAGCACGCGCCTGGACGTCAAGTAGCCGCGCCTCTCACATCGAACTAAGCACTCGCCCCTGTTGCGCGGGCTCCACGTGAGCCCCGGCAGGGGCGAGTCATTTCTGTAGCGCAGCGGTCCTGTCCCGTCCCTCGGCGGGCCGGACCTGAGGGCGGTCACCTTACGGGGAGGATGCCGTGAGACCGACCACGGCCCACGGCATCCTCCCGCGCACCTAGCCAATTGTCTAGGTCGACACGTCTCGGGATGGGCGCTATAATGCGATATATCGTGATAGGTCGAACGAGGAGGTGTTCCATGACGGCGGCACGTGAGGATCTGCGCGATGACCTGCGGGCGATGGTCGCGGCCGCGCCCGAGTTGTCCGAGGAGGAGCGTGACCATCTGACCGACGTTTTTCTCGACCGGCTTGAGTCCGGTTACCAGCTCGTGCCGCGGAATGCGGGGAGATCGCCGGCTCCGATCTCGTCTCCGCCTCGCGGCGGGTTCCCATTTCCACTTCGGGGAGTCGTTTCCATCGTGCTGGTGGTTGCGGTCCTCATGATGGCGGTCCGAGCCCTCGCCTTCGCCGCGGGGTTTGCCCATCTGCCGGTCTTCCTGTTCGTCGTTCTCATGTTCCTGGCGCTGCGGTTCTTCGTCTGGAGACCGCGCCGCCTGTACCGGTAAGCACTTCATCGCCTCACAAGGAGTACCAGCATGATTGCCGCTCATCCCTACCATCCCTACCATCGCCGGCGGGGCCTGAAATTCGCTCCCCTCGCCCTCGCGCTCGTCGCCTTTGCTCGTCATCACGGAGGAGGGCCCCCCTTCGGTGGACGAGGTCCATGGGGGTTTGGTCCGCCCCGCGGCGGACGCCGCTTCGGCCGCGGAGACCTCAAGTACGTCATCCTCGATCTCCTGCAGGACGGACCCCGCCACGGCTACGACATCATCCGCGCCCTCGAGGAGCGGTTCCACGGCTTCTACAGTCCGAGTGCCGGTTCCGTCTACCCAACGCTGCAGCTGCTCGAGGATCAGGGCTTTGTCACGAGCCGCGAGCAGGACGGCAAGCGTGTCTATACCATCACCGACGAGGGCCGCGCGTTCCTCAGGGAGCGGGCGGATACCATGGAGGACGTGCGTTCGCGCATGGCCGAGTGGTGGGGGCCGGCCTTGACACCCGAGCTGCGCGGATTGGCGGAAGAGGTTCGGCACATCGGCCAGACACTCTTCTCGGAAGCGGCGGCGGGGGGATTCCGCGATGCCGAGAAGCTGCGCCGCGTGCGTGAGGTCATTGCCCGCGCCGGAGGTGAGATCGAGGCGATTGTGCGCGACCAGCCGACCTCGCGTGACGATATGGTGTAGGAGCCGATGCTCCCGGGCCGGGGTTCCGCTGGGATCCCGGCCTGCCCGCCGAGCAGCGCGGCTACTCGCCGTGTACCTGCAGGCAGGCCACGCCGCGCATATCTATCCAGATGCGGCCGCCGCCCTCCACAGCGCGAATGAGGATCGCCTCACAGTGGAGGCAGCGCATCACCATGCCCGGGGCATCGGCATAGACGCTCTCGCGGCCCAGGGCTTCCATGGCACCACACCCGGCACAGAGGGCACGCACGGAGGTCATCTCGAAAGGGAAGATTTCCCCGAGGAGACCTGCCATCGCATTTCCGTCCAGCGAATGATCGTTCATCGCTCCCTCCCGGTGGCGCCGAAGCGCTCCGTATAGATCCTCCCCGCGTCGTAGCCGAGCTCCACCAGAAGACCGGCCGCCGTTTCCACGAACGGAGTGGGACCGCAGACATACACAAGGGGGCGTGTGTTGAGGGGCGGTGCCTCCTCCCTCAGCAGATCGCGGTCGATGCGCCGCGCGAAGCCGGTCCAGTCCTCCGGCTGTTCCCGCGTGAAGGTATAGGCGATCGTCACCCCGTCGGGCGCCAGGCGGTCCAGCTCGGCACGGTAGATGACGTCCTGCGGCGCACGCACCGAGTACAGCAGCGTGAGGGGAATGTCGCTGTGCCGCGCCTGACGGTGGCGGATCATCGACATGAGTGGTACGATACCCGAGCCTCCGGCAACCAGAAACAACGGTCCACCGCGCGAGACATCCCACACGAAGTACCCGCCGACGGGACCACGGAACTCGAGTTGATCGCCCGGCTGCGCCTCGTCGACGAGGTACGGTGACACCTCGCCGTCATCGAGGCGTTCCACCGTGACCTCGACCTGGCTGTCCTCGGGAGGAGAGGCGATGGAATAGCTCCGCACCGCCTGGTATCCGTCCTCCGCGGTCAGACGGATGTCGACATGTTGCCCGGCACGATGTCCCGGCCAATGCGGCAGATCAACGATCAGACTTCGCGTGCGGGGCGTCTCCGTCCGTGTCCCCGTCACCTCGCCGACCTGCCAGGTCAGTCGCCCCAGTACCGCTGTTCCTGCCACGGATCTCCTCGATTGTGATAGCCGACCGACTCCCAGAAGCCCGGTTCGTCGGCCGCCCTCAACCGCAACCCTCGCACCCATTTGGCGCTCTTCCAGAGATAGAGATGAGGGACCAGCAGACGGGCCGGTCCGCCGTGTTCCGGTGGGAGCAGTTGGCCGCCGTAGGCGAACGCGATCCACGCCTTCCCGCCCGTGACGTCATCCAGCGGGAGATTGGCCGTTTACCCGCCGTCGCAGAAAGCGATGACATACTCTGCCGTGGTCTCAACCCCGTCCAGCAGGGTATCGATGGAGACACCTTCCCAGACCGTGTCGAACTTCGACCACCGCGTCACGCAGTGAATGTCACGCGTGATCGTCTCGGCAGGCAAGGCCCGGAACTCCTCCCAGCTCCACTGCCTGGGCGCGTCGATCTCGCCGCTCAGCGAGAAGTCCCACTGGTCGAGAGGAGTGTGGGGAGTTGGTCCCGCGGAGAGCACGGGAAAGTCGTGCACCAGGTACTGCCCGGGCGGTAGGCGCCCGCTCTCCTCCGGCTCGCGCCGTCGACCGCGAAATCCTCGGCTGATGATCCTGGCACACATGGGTGGGGTCTCAACATACACCGGGAGCTATCTGTCGTCAATAACGGCAAGCCGCTCTGGCGTCTCGTCCTCGGCTCCAGCCGACAACCGCTTGTTCGGTACCTTCCTTGCCGCCGAGCGGCGCTTCCCGTTTCCGGCAAAACTGGCGGCGCGGCTCGATCGGGTCCGTGCTCGCTAGCCCAAAACAGCCGGAGGGTAGGCACGTTTGAGGGCGAGGATGCGGGCCACCGAACGGTCGACACGACTCTCTGAAATACGGCCGGCCCGCACCGCTGCGACCACCTGGTTGACCGCGTCGTCGATCACGCCACCCGGAATATCCTGGTTCGAGGCGATGAGCAAGATATCGGCGCCGGCTGCCAGCGCCTGCACCGCCGCCTCGGGGGTTCCGATGCCGTTGATTGCCCCCATCGCCAGGCTATCCGTCATCACAACACCCCTGAAGCCGAGATAGTTGCGGATGATGTGCTTGATGATCACCGGCGAGAGCGAGGCCGGGCGGTAGATCGGATCAATCGCCGGCAGTGCCACGTGAGCGACCAGAATGGTCGACACTCCGGCGGCGATCGCGGCGCGAAAGGGCACCAGATCGACCGCCGCCAACTGCGCCAGCGATCGCTTCACCGTGGGGAGGGTTTGGTGCGAGTCGATTGAGGTATGTCCGAGCCCGATGAAGTGCTTGGCGGTCGCGGCGAGACGATGCTGTTGATAGCCCTGGATGGCGGCGACGCTGAGGGCCGCGTCGAGCTGCGGGTTTGGACCGTAGGACCGCGTCCCGATCGGACTCTTCGCATTGCTGAGCACGTCGACGACCGGCGCCAGATTCAGGGTAAGGCCGAGAGCGCGCAGGTCGTGCGCGGTGGTCGCGGCATCGGCGTACACTCTGGCCGTCGAGCCGATGCGGCCATAATCGGCTTCGGAGGGGAAGGTATGGACGCCGTTCCGGAAGCGGATAACCGCGCCGCCCTCCTGATCGGTGCAGATCAGCAGGGGGAAAGGCGACGCACGCTGCACGGTGCCCAGCAGTGTCCGCAACTGCGCCGGCGACGCATAATTGTTGGCGTAGAGAATGACGCCGCCAAAGCGATGGCGCTGCAGGGATGAGAGGAACGCGCTGTGCGGCGTCGTCCCCTGCAGGCTGACGACAAACAGCTGGCCGACCTTTTCCTCCAGGGTTTGGGGAGCCCGCGGTGAGGCGAGCGCCCGAAAGGGATTCCGGACAACCGCCGACGCCGCCAGCGCCGTACCGGTGAGAAGAAAACGTCGCCGATTCACTGTCATAGACCGGCCCTCAATACCGGCTGCTTGTGCCCATCGTCTGTCGCCCCAATGTGAGACAGCTTAGCAGTCCCGGTCAGAGCGCCGCACCGCCTCGCCCCCGACCGCGGGAGATGGTTCGTGAGAGTTTTCTCAACCGACTCCCATGGACCTCCCATGCGGGAGGCGCATGATGAAGACAACGGACGTGGCCTGGATGGGCCGTCTGCCGACCGGGCATCTCTTCCTCCGATATCCGGGGGAGCGGCAATGACGCGGTGCGCTCCCCCAGACTTCCTCTTCCGTTCCCGGTGCCGGACATCCTCGGACACCGCCCTTCCCGGCCGGCTCCGCCGAGCCGGGATGGAGCTTGACCGGTTCGTTCTCGTGCTCGGCGGAGGAACCCACTTATCGCGGCGAAGCCACCTGCCGGATCACCGTTGTCATCGTGATCTCTTTCAGCCGGGTGTTCTCGATACCTGTCACGCTTACCACGTCCCCTGCAACGAGATCGGCGACTGACCCGCGGTGCCTATTCCGACGCATGATGCGCGTCCGTTTCCCGATGTCGACCAGCAATGTGGTGTGGCCGATCCGCACTATGAGGGTGTGCCCGAGTTGACCGATGTCGGTGATGCGTCCGACCCTGGGCCCGAACCACCGGAGATTGAGGTCGCGGATGGTGCCGGCGCCGTAGACGAGAGCGCGCTGCTGGTCGGGTCTGGAGGAACTGACGATGCGATCGCCCACGCGGAAATCGCCGAGAGACACCTGATACCGATGGCGGGTCATCATCTCAAACAGCGTTGACGGGCCGACGATGAGCGTCACGATATTGCCGCCTCTGACGCGTACCAGGACTTGACGCAGCCCCTGCCGTCGTTCGATGCGGACGATGGTCCCGGCGACCCCCGTGTGAATGTGATAGTCGGCTTTGGGGCACACCCGGGTCCGGAGCAGGAACGGACGGAGCGGCCGCTCCTTGAAGTTGAGGGAGGTGAGGAGCGAGCGCGCCGTCCGATCGCGATGGGTGAGCGCCGGCAGATGGAAGTCCTGCTCGATGAATTTGAGGATAGAGTCGAATTCCATTTCGTGGTGATCGACGTGATGCGGCCGCGCGTACGGTGAGATGATGAGCGTCGGAACCCGCGGCCCCAGGCTGATATAGTCCTGCCGCGGCGGCGCCAGGTTATCGTAGAAGCCGCCAAAATCATCCCAGGTCAACACGATCAGCGTTGAGTTCCAGTCCGGTCCACGCATCACGGCGTTGATCTGCCGCACCGTCCAGTTTTCGCCGACGCACATGCTGTACGGTGGGTGCTCGCTCTGCTGGGCCGACGTCACCAGCCAGCTGACTGCCGGCAGTCGGCCCGCGAGGGCGTCGGGCACGAACCTGGTGTTTGGATAGTCGGCATTGGTTTTCCAGAGGCGCGAGTATCGGATGGGACGAATCGCGTCGAACGAATCCCAGATGTACCCTGAGCGATACACTCCCGGCGCGTAGTACCGCCAGGAGATGTGGTGGGCCTGGAAGGTGTCCGCCATCGTCCTCAGATTGAAGCAGGGCTTCGTCAGGTAGGGGCGGCCGGTGTGCGGGTTGATGGCGGGGATCACCGTGTTTGGCCCGGAATCACAGCCCCACGAGTGATAAGTTTGGCCCCGCGGGTTGTCGATGGTGTTGGCGGAGGAGGCGGCGATGGTGACCAGATGGTTGGGAAAGCTTGGGCCGACGATGGTGGAGAAGAAGTGATCGTCCAGCGTGAAGTGGCGCGCATAGGCCCAGTACGCGGGGATCTCGGAGGGATGGAGTGCGGTCAGGGCGATGTCGTGGCCGTCCTGCATCGCACCGGGCAGCAGATTGAAGCCATCCATCCTGCCGTGATCGATGGCGAGCGCCGCCGCCGAGCCGGCGTGACCAATGTCGAGGAGCGTGTGGTCGGGAGTCCGGCCGAGTCGCACGATTTTCCCGTCGCGCAGCCGCGCCCTCCGTGCCCCGTCGGCATGTGGGAAGAAGGCAAACAGTTCGTCGAAGCTGCGGTTCTCTTTGTCGATGATCACGATATGCCGGATGGGGTAGCGAGCGGCCGGCGCTTGTTCCCGCCCCGCCGTGGCGGCGGAGATGACCGACGCACAGAGGATGGTCACCACGGCCAGCACCACGGCGAAGGCCGCGAAAAGGTAATGGGCGGGGAGAGTGTCGCGCGCGGGCCATGCCGACATGCCCTACTCTACGCGTAGTCCGCAAGCGGCGGGCTCACCCGCATGGAGACCTTGTGCATGGGGGCTAGCCCGATGCAGACCAGATAATTCATCTGACACAACTCGAAGTCGGAGGGCAGAGGCGTGCGAGTAGTCACCTTCGGCGAGGCGATGCTCCGGCTCTCGCCGCCACGCGATTCATCTCTCGAGAAGGCCGAGGAGTATCTCGTCGAGACAGCCGGGGCCGAGGCCAACGTCGCCGTCGCCCTGGCTCGACTCGGCTGTGAGTCGGTCTGGCTATCACGCCTGCCGTCGAATGCGCTCGGCCGCCGCATCGCCGGCCGGGTCCGCGCGCATGGGGTCGATACCTCTCACATAATCTGGACCGACCACGGACGCGTCGGCCTGTATTTCGTCGAGTCGGGCGTGCCGCCGCGGCCGCTCAACGTCATTTACGACCGCGCAAACTCCGCCTTCGCAGAGATACGGGCGGACGAGATTGATCCGGCCGTCCTGGACGGAGCCGACCTCCTGCATGTCACCGGAATCACGCCCGCCCTCTCGTCCGGCGCGGCGTCCGCCGTCCGGGAGCTCATAAGTGCCGCGGCGACGCGCCAGATCGCGATCTCCTACGATCTCAACTATCGGGCCAAGCTGTGGACCCCGGCCGAGGCCAGGCGATTCTCCGAGCACATCCTCCCGCAGGTTGATCTCTTCTTCGTGCCGGCAGCCGACGCATCGGCCGTGCTGGGTGTCGACGGAACCCCGGAACAGCAGCTGACATCTCTCGCCGACCGATACCCGCGTCTGACGATCGTCCTGACCGCGGGCGACGAAGGCGCCTGGGCCTGGGACGGGGAGATTCATCACCGGCCCGCGATTGCCGGTGTGGAGATCGATCGGATTGGACGCGGCGACGCCTTCTGCGCCGGCTTTCTCTTCGGCCGGCACGAGCGTGACACCGACTACGGGCTCGCCTGCGGCACCACCCTGGCGGCCCTCGCCCAGACGTACGCCGGCGACTTCATCTGGAGCACGCGCGAGGATCTACTGGCCGTGGTCGACGGTATTGCTCCCACTCACCGCCGGTGATCGCGCGCGTCTCGCACGGCGGACACAAAGGCGCAGGCACGCGCGCGAATCGCCGCCCAGTTGAGATCTCTCACGTCGTCAGGCGACACGAGCTGCCCCCCGGCTGACACCGCCGCGGCCCCAGCGCGGATGAAGTCGGGCGTGTTCTCAAGGGTGACACCACCCGACGGCATCAAACGCACCTGGGGCAGCGGCTCGCGGACCGCGCGGAAGTACGAGGGGCCGGCTGTGCTGGCCGGAAAGACCTTGATGCACGGCGATCCCTGCTCCCAGGCCGCCAGGATCTCGGTCGGGGTGAACGCGCCGCACAGGGTAGGAACGCCGTAGCGCCGGCCAAGCACGATCACCTCGGGTCGCAGGACGGGAGTGACGAGAAACCGGGCGCCGGCCAGGATGGCCAGACGCGCTGACGCGGCGTCGAGGACGGTACCGGCCCCGACGGTGAGGTCGGGCCGCTCGCGGCCGACCATCCGAATGACGTCCACGGCATCCGGATTGGTCAGCGTGAACTCCAGGACGGGAATGCCGCCGGATGCCAGGGCATCCGCCAGATCGAGCGCACGGCTCAGATCGTCGAGCCGCACCACCGGCAGAACGCCGATCTCCTCGATGAGACGGACGGGATCCCCGCTCACGGCCGGAGTGCCACCGCCTCGATCTCGACGACCCAGGGTGAGACGAGCCCCGCCTGGATGGTACTCCGCGCCGGCGGGTCGTTCGGAAAGAACTCGCGATAGGCCTGATTAAAGGGAGCGAAGTCGCCGATATCGGACAGGAAGCAGGTGGTCTTGACCACATCCGACAGATCGCATCCGGCAGCCTGCAACACCGCCTGGATATTGCGCAGCACCTGGCGGGTTTGTTCCTGCACATCCCCTGACACGGGCTGTCCGGTCTTCGGGTCCAGTCCCACCTGCCCCGACACGAAGACGAGGTTCTCAGCGCGGATTCCCTGTGAGTATGGACCGGCCGGCCGCGGCGCTGAATCGGTCTGTAGCGGCGTTTTTGCCATCGTGCCCTCCCAGAATCTCAGAACTCCGGACATATTATGGCGGGCTAGCCGGAGCGGCCATAAAGGCTCGGCTCCCGCGCCGTGTGGTGAGCGACCGTGGGCGGCTCCTCCAGTATGCTGGCATGTCAATGACATCTCGTTCGGACCTCATGCAGCGCGCGATGCAGCCGGCGCTGGTCTTTGAGTCAGGGTGTATCGCCGAGACGCTCCGCACGCTCCCGCTCCCCTTTATTCTGCTGGCACAACCCGAGCCCCTCCAGTTGCTGCCGGCTGACGCACGGGGTCGCGCCGCCACGGCGAGGATCCCGCCGTCACTTGCCCGGCGTTCCCTGGAGGACATGGAGGCGACTTTACCGGAGGCACGAGCCGTCGTGGGCATCGGCGGCGGCTCGGCGATGGACGCGGCCAAATACGTCGCCTGGCGACGAGGTACCGCCCTATATCTCGCACCCAGCATCATCAGCGTCGATGCGTTCGTGACCAATACGATCGCGGTGAGGGATGAGGGCCAGGTGCACTACGACGGGTTCGTGGTCGCCAACAAAGTCCTGGTGGATTTCGATCTCATCCACCAGGCTCCGCCGCATCTCAACCGGGCCGGCGTCGGCGATCTGCTCTCCATCCACACGGCCCTGTGGGATTGGGAGCATGGCAGCGACCGCGAATCGGTTCCATTCGACGCGGAGTTCGCTGCCCGCGCGCGTCGGACTTTGCGACAGGTCACGGCTGCCGCCGCCAGCATTCGCGACGTCACGGACGCCGGACTGGAAACGGTCGTCCGCGCCTACGCCGAGGTCAATGCCCTCTGCCTGCTGGCCGGCTCGAGTGCCCCGGAAGAGGGCTCCGAGCACTACTTCGCCTATCTGCTTGAGAGGCTGACCGGGCGCTCGTTCATCCACGGCGAGGTGATCGCGCTCGGTGTCATGCTCATGTCCGCTCTACAGAGGAACGACGTATCCGGTATCCGCGCTGCCATACATGAAACCGGCGTGCGTTGGCGCCCGGAGGACCTGAGAATCGGCCGAGATGACCTCGTCAGGACGCTGCTGGGTCTGCGCGATTTTGTCCGGGAGGCCGCTTTGCCGTGGTCGGTCGTTGATGAGGCCGATCTCACCCGAACGGTCGCCGAGTCACTCGTCAACAGCCTGTAATCGGAGGCTGTCGGCGCGCGCCGGCCCATGGTGATCTATCTGACCGGTAGGTCGGGACCGAGGCGTCGTTCACCATGGTCCGGTTCTGACGAGGTACGCTACGTGTACGTGATCGAGATAGCCTCGATGAATCGCTGCGCCACGAGCGGGCGATCGGCCGGTTCGATCGCCTCGGCGCAGAGCATGACCCGGCCCGTCTCCAGGGTGGCCTGGGAGATGCGAACCGGCGGATCGCCGGCCGCCAGGCGGCGATAGATGTGGCGTGCCCGGTCCGGCGTCCGATCGACGGTCAGACGCGGGTAGAAACCGAGCGTCTTGGGTGGGTACACGTGAGCATGGTCAATTTGGGAGGCAACCTGACGGAGCCACACCTCCATTTCGGTGGCAGCCGACTCATGGTCGCTGCGCAGGAATAGATCGAGAGCGGCGACCAGCCCAACGATCTCTTCCTTGCCCACTTTCATCGACCGTCCGATGCCGTGCTGGAAGGGCTCGACACCCTCTTCTGCCATCCAGATGCCCGGATCCACATCCATGTCGAGCGACTGGAAACGGATGGCGGCGATGAGATCACGCCGCCCCGCTACCATGCCCGAGGCCTGCGGCCCGCGCAGTCCCTTGCCCCCGCTGAAGACGACAAGGTCGGCACCGAGATCAATAAAGCGGTGCAAGTTGGCGGTGGGCGGAAGCTCCGCCGACGCATCGACGATGACGGGGAGTCCGTGCGCGTGTGCGATAGCAGCGTACTCTTGCAACGGGATACCACCTGCATCGGGGATCACACTGAAGGCAAGGGCGACCGTCCGGGATGTGATGGCGGCCTCGATCTCCCAACGGTAGGTGCGTCCCAGCCCGGTCCGCGAGGGATAGCCTGCCGGAACGAGACGCGCCCCGGCCAGTCGCAAGGCGCGATCGTAGGAGTTGTGCAGGGTGCGCTGTACGACGATCTCCGGGTCGCCGGGCGGGTGCGGCAGAGTGTCCGCCACCCCCGGATCCTGCCCCGCGATCGCCGCTGCGGCACCCAGGGTCAGACCGGAGGCCGCTCCATCGCACACCCACCCCGCTTCCGCTCCGGTGGCGGCGGCGATTTTCTGCCCAGCCCAGTCCTGCAACGCCCGGATCTCCATGTTTACGCTGCCGGCACTCGCCATTGCCTCTCGCACGTCGGCAGGCAGCGGCGCTCCACCCAACGTCGTGATGAACCCGGCAGCGTTGATGACGCGAAATCGGAGCGCTTCGTCGAGGACGCGAGTGCGGGCCTGTCCGGCCGTCAAGGGGCTGACGTCTCCGGGTTCGCCATCTCTGTCTGGATGCTTTCGGGATGAGTGAAGAATGGCGACTGTCCCGCGTACCGCGACAGCAACACGATGACGATGCCGACAACTGCAACAATCACCGCCGTGATCACCGTGGCCGGCGAGAGCTGGAGGAGGGACTTCGCGCCGACCCAGAGGATGACGAGTGCACCGCCAGCAGGCAGTACGAGCCCCGTGATGAAATTCCTCACACTGCGGAAGATGATCCGCCGCAGCAGCCAGGTTGCCGTCAGGCCCGTGACCGCGTAGTAGAACACGAACATCAACCCGATGCTGGACGACAGATTCCCCAGTACATTGCTCATGGCACCCGACCACAGATTGAGGATGAAGATGATGAACGAGGGAATGGTCCAGATCACCATCGACCAGACCGGCGTGCGCGTCTGCGGGTTCACGCCGGCGAAGGCAGGTGGGAACACACGGTCGCGCCCCATCGAGAAAGACACACGCCCGTAGGTGATGATGGTCGTCTCGATGCCGCCGATGAAGCTCGACATGAGGGCCAGCGCGACGAGATTCCCCCACGGGCGGCCGGCCAGCCGGTCGCCCAGCAAGGGGAGCCAGTTCGAGGCGTTGGCATTCATGGCCTTGGGCGGCACGAGGGAGAGGAAGCAGATCGCAAAGTACATCGAGAGGACGACGATGACCACCAGCGCCCAGATACCGGCCGCCCCGGGGTTGGAGAAACGCCGCTTCGTCTCCTCGTTGATGACAACCGATGTTTCCCATCCCGAGTACCAGAACATCGAGATCAACAGTCCGGCGACCAGGCCGCTGGTTCCTCCCGCCCCGGAGAGGCTGAACCAACTCAGGCTGGGCGTGGCCACGCCGTGCAGGTGAGGACTGGTGAGCGCCTTGACCAGTGACCACGTCCCGAACACGAAGAGCACGACCAGCTCGAAACCGAGCAGGATCCACTGGAAGCGGGCGGCAATCCGGATGCCGAGGATAACGATCAGGCTGATGATGATCAGAATGAGCGTCCCCACGATCGTTATCGCCCAGTTGTTGGAGACCAGACTGGGCTTGACGATGGTGAGCAGCGTGGTGGCGGCGGGAATGATGGCAAAAGCGTTCGACACCACAAACGCCGCGATGATCAGGTAGCCGATGAAGGCGCCCAGGTAGGGGTTGACGAGACGGCCCACCCACGCGTATGAGATACCGACATCGGGCCGCCAGCGGTTCAAATAGTAGAAGCCCACGCCGATGCCGAGGAGCGGGATGAACCCGACGAGAAGGGCGAGCACCGCTCCATAGCCGGAGGCGGCGGCGATGGGCGCCAGTACGCCCCCGAGGCTTGCGCCGACCGCGGAACTGGCGATGCCGAGCACGATGCCGTCGATCACCCCGACGGCGTTCTCCGCCAGCGGCCGGTGCTCGGGCTCCTGCGGCTGGGGAAAAACATCCGGCAAGGAGACGCGCCTGTCGATCGATCGCTCCTCACTCATGCCATCCTCCTCATCCCATTACTGGACGCGGCCGTGCCTCACAAGTCGACGTTACCTCAAAAGCTCCCGACGCCACCTCGGAGGGAAGATGAGCAGCCCGAGCGGTGGCAACCTCCTCCCGGCGAGCGGGTGTGGGTCGTTGCCGCCGGATCAGCACTGGCGACCTGGCCTGAGTCCACCGCTGAGCAACGCACTCGTCCGGGCATAAGAGCCCGGAATTTTGACGGTAGGGACGTCAGTAGCCACGAGCAAATAAGTCGCGGGACATCACACTGCCGGCTCGACGGTGGCAGCCAGTTCTACAACGACTTCGAGGAATTGGGGCATTGGATGTCCTTCGCGCAAGCATGCAATAAGGGTGGGTGCGACAACAATACGGTCGAGGCGGGTATACCGCCCGGCGCATAAGCGTGGCTGTGCCCGTGTTACAACCCAACCCCCACCGACGGAGGCTAGTACGGATGGAAAACGATAACGGAGACCACAGCGCCATACTGGAACAGGCGCAAGCGGTGATGGCCCGATCGGCGGCGAGCTGGTGGACACTCTCAGTTCGCCTGGATGTCACCCTGCAGGGATTGGACGGTGACTTCGACGAGTATTCGTTTCGCCTCCACGCCGTTCGGCATCCCATCCGGGTCCGCCTGGACCTGGAGGCGCAAGGGGATGATGCCGACTCCAGCTTTCCCGCCACCTTCGTGACCGGCGGCCGCACGCAGTGGTCGTGGGATGGCGAGGAACTCGATCTCGAGCGGATCGGTCCCCCATGGGTGGGGAAGATCGGGCAGGAAATGTGGGCAGTCTCGGGAATGGATCTCGAGCCCTACGATCGGGAGAACCGCGGACGAAGCCGGACGTATCCCCTTGGTGCTCAGGTCCTGGTGTGCCCCGCGGGGTACTACCAGAACTTCCGGCTACTCTCCGGTCGGGAGGGCGATGTCGGGGGGAGGCCGGCCATCGTCGTCCTGGCCGAGCGAACGCCCGGCCGCCCGCTCTTCCTCTCCTCGATCGCCACGCCGGACGCCAACCGGGCCGAGATCGCGATTGACCGTGAGCTTGGCATCCTGCTGGGCGTCTGGGGCTACCGAGACGAGCAGCTGATCGCCTGGCGTACCCTGACCGACGTCACGCTCAACGAGCCGCTCGATGAGCGCCTCTATCTCCCCCCGACCCTCGAGGAGTACTTCCTTTCCGGTGCATATAAGAGACGTCCCTGAGGCGCAGTCGGGAAGTCAGCAGTCGGGCGGAGGATAGGGTCAGGAGCAGGTACCTCTTGCCTCAGAACTCTGGTCGCTACCTCAAAACGCGGGCCGACGAGGCACTATTGAGGGCCGGCCACTACACGCTGATGGACGCCTTGGCCAGAATGCCGCCGTCGCAGATCAGGTGGGAGCCGGTCACATACGAGGCGTCGTCAGACAGCAGCCAGACGGCGGCCCGTGCCGGCTCGGTCGGGTCGGCCAGCCGACCCAGCGGGATCTCCGCATCCACCACCTCGCGCATACGCGCGCGGTCCTCCTCCGGCACATTCGCCCACATCATGGCGGTTTCCGTGGCACCTGGCACGAGAGCATTGACGCGAATGCCATATCGGGCGTAATCGATGGCCAGCGACCGGACGAGAGCGGAAATGCCGCCCTTCGACGCGCTGTAGGCGGCCGTTCCGCCGGCGCCGAAGGCTACCGATGCTGCCGGCGAGGATGTGCAGACAATGGCACCGCCGCGGCCGGAGACGAGCATCGAGCGCACGGCGTATTTGCAACTGTAGTAGACACCGTTGAGATTGGTGTCTATCACCTGGTGCCACGTCTCCTCCGGGAGCTCGTCGATCCGGCCACCTTTGTCGATGCCGGCATTGGCGAAGAGCCCCCAGACCGGCCCCAGCGCCTCCTCGATGGCCGCCATCGCGCGTTCCACGTCCGGCGGAACACGCACATCGACCGCGATGCCGACAGCCTGGGGCGCGCCTCTCTCGAGCGCCTCACGTGCCACTGCCTCGGCCCGCTCGCCGTCGAGATCCAGCACGCCCACGCGGGCGCCTCGCTCCGCCAGCAGATGGCAGGCAGCCCGGCCGATGCCGGCTCCGCCGCCGGTCACGATCACTGCCCGATCGCGCATGGTGCCTCCATCCCAACGGATGACAAAGAACGGTCTAGCTGAGCCGCGCGGTGGCCTTCTCCCGCGGCCGGCTCGATAGAGCCGCGCGATAGTAGTCGGCGTAGGTGGCGAACGCCAGTCCCCGCTCCTGAGCGTAGCGCAAGAGATGCTCAGTGGCAGTCATCTCCGGATCGTCGCGGATGCTCGTCCAGTCGTGCTGAAGGTAGGAGAACACCTTGTCCTGAGCCGCCGCCTCATCGATGTACGGGGTGACGGAGCGGACGTATCCGTCGAGATCATTCCAGCCCAGAACCTCGGCACGGATCGTACTGTCGTGCCAGCCGTGAACAGGGATCTCGAGGATATCGGGAAAACCGGCGAGGTCGTACCAGTACGGCTGTAGATCCAGGGGCACGGGATGCCAGTCATGCTCATTGCGGCCATCGGTGCGGGTGAAGCGAATGCCCTCCTCGTGGAGAACGGACAAGATGTCGGGTCGATCGCGCAGACCGCGGTAGTAGCACCACGGACCGGTCAAGCCGATGCACTCGACGCCGAGGCGGTCCCGAAGCAGATCGGAGGTGCGCCGCACCTCGCGGCGGATCTCATCCAGCCCTATTCCCGGGACGACACGCACCGAAGCACCGTCGTCGATGCACACCGTCTTCAGGAGTTGATGGGAGTAGGTGTGCTGCTGCAGATCAAAGAGGGGATCGGACGCCACCTCGGAGAACGCCGGCTCCCAGCGTTCCAGGGTGCGGCCCACGATGAAGAGGGTCGCCGGGATTCCCAGGGCGTGATGAAGGCGTCTTGCCTCCCGCAGGAAGCGCGGAGTGATCGGTTCCTCGCCCCACCACTCGACGTCGTAGCCGACGAGCATGGTGCGGCTCACGGATCAACTCCCGCGGTCCGGCAATGATCCCAGTACCTTGGTCAGGGCCTCCGTCATCTCGGCGACGTTCTCGCTCGTGAGGTCGGGACTGATGTCGATGTGCACGGCGCGGGCCAGAAGATCGAGGGTGCGGGGGCACATGTCCTGGCTATACGTCACCTCGCCCGGGTGGAGATCCCAGGGTGTGGTCGCGCTCCAGGATCGTCGGTTGAGCACCGGGCTCCAGTGGTAATAGATGTGGTAATCGGAGTTCTCCGGCGAGAACAGGACATCGGCCGGTAACCCTTCCGCCTCGAGCGCCTGCACGACCGAGCGCGCTTCGTCCACCGTCGGAAGATAGAAGACCAGGGCGATGGCGGTGTCGCCCTCCGCGTCGTTGAGCGTGCGGAACCGGACACCCTTGCCCGCCGCAAGATCCGCAATGCCGTTCTTGATCGCCGTCTTGTTTCTCCGCATGTCCTCGAGGAGGCTATCCAGGCGCTTCAACTGGACTAGAAGAACAGCGGCCTGCAGCTCGGAGAGACGCGTGTTGATGCCGAGAAAGCGCTCGTCGGCCGGGAGTTCGCTGCGCTCACCCGCCGCCACGTCGTGGTACATGAGGACACGCCGGAAGAGCCTCTGGTCATTTGTCGTGACCATGCCTCCCTCGCCGGCCGTCAGAATCTTGTTGAACTGCAGGCTGAACGTACCGAGATCACCGATGCTGCCCAGTCTGCGACCCCGATAGCTCCCGCCGTCGGCCTGCGCCGTGTCTTCGATGACCGCTATGCCGTGCCGGCGCGCGATCGCCATGATCGGAGCCATGTTACTCGGCGCGCCTCGCATGTGCACGGGGATAACCGCCCTGGTGCGGGAAGTACTCTTCGCGGCGAAGTCCTCCGGATCGAGGGTGAGGCTGTCATCAACCTCGGCAAGGATCGGCACCCCGCCCATCGCCATCACCGCGGCCGGCGTCGAGATCCAGGTGTAGGCCGGAACAATCACCTCATCGCCCGGCCCGACCTCCAGGGCGGCGAGGGCGGCAGTCAAAGCTGTGGTGCCGGACCCGACGGCTTGCGCAAAGCTCGTGCCGATCATGCGCGCGAACGCCTCTTCCAGCTCGGCAACGCGGGACGGGCCCTGTTGTGGCCCGTAATAGCGAAAGAGACGCTTGCTGCGTAGCACGTCCAGGACGGCGTCTTCCTCTTCCGCGCCGATGCGCATGCCGCCCGGATACATGGCGGGAACCGGATGCCGGATGGCCGGCTCTCCACCGTTGATGGCGAGCTGCTTCCCCTGGACGACGTCGGATGATGTGGACATGGCCGAACTCCCTCTCTCCCTTATTCATCTGCTGCCAGCTGTATCAGCAGCTCGGCGTGATTGGTTTCCATATGCCGGACCATCGCCACGCGCGCCGCGTCCGCATCATGAGCCCGTACGGCAGCGAGGATCGTGTGATGTTCGTTGACGGCGTGGATGGCCGCCTCCGCGATCCCGGCCGATCGGAGCATGCACTCGTGGATGGGTTCAATCAACGGTTGCAAAACGACGAGCAGGACCGGGTTGTGGGTGGAGCGTGCCAGCGCAACATGGAAGTCAAGGTCCGCCTCAATCGTCGCCACCCGCTGCTCCACGGTGGTTTCCATCCTGACGACGGCACGCTCCAGGGCGGCGATGTCGTCTTCACCGGCCCGGAGCGCCGCCTCCTGCGCGGACATCACCTCCAGGGGAGAGCGCACGGCGTGGACTTGCAGCACAGCGCGCGGATCGTGACGCATCAGTGACAGGATGCGTATCGACGGGTTCCAGTGGTCAACCGGGGTGACGAACATTCCCACCCCGTGGCGCACCTCGACCAGGCCGATTGCCGCCAGGCGGCGGACTGCCTCCCTGACCACCCCGACGCTGACCAGGTAGCGCGCCGCCAGTTCACGTTCCGTCGGGAGCGGCCTATCCGGCGCGTAGGTTCCGTCGAGGATGGCGTCCGTGAGTGAAAGCGCCAGCTGCTCGCTGAGCTTCGATCGTTGCAGCGTCGTGACGGTCGCCAAGCGGACTCACTTGCGGTATGATCTAGTCATTCGATGACCAAGTAACTCGAATTGTAGGCACATCGGCTGGACCCGTCAAGGACAGCAGGGGCCGGCCACCTCCCGGATGCGTGAGGCCGCCGCGGACATGAAGATCACGTCGATCGAGTGCCACGTACTGCTAGACCCCGACTACGACGTGAGCGCCACCAGTTCGGCGCAGGATGACATCGTCGTCGTCATCCACACCGACGAGGGTGTGACGGGGATCGGCGAGGTTGATGTCAACCCCTGGATCGCGCGCGCTTGCATCACGGCTCCCAGCACGCACTCCATGGGTCTCGGGCTCGCCGAGATGCTCATCGGGCGCCATCCTCTGGAGGTCGACGAGATCTGGACCGATCTGTACGTCGGATCAGCCATGAACGGCCGGCGTGGCGCGATGATCAATGCCATGGGCGCCATCGACATCGCGCTCCACGATCTCCGCGGTAAGATTCTGGGCGAGCCCTGCTATGAACTGCTCGGTGGACCGGTGCGCGAGGCGGTGATCCCGTACGCCTCGCTCCAGCCCGAAGTCACCAGCTACGAGGCATATCGAGAGTCCCTTCTCGCCTGGGCACTCGATGCCAGGGCGCGCGGGTTCCGTGCCGCCAAGGCCGAGGTCACCCTGGCCGGTCCCTATGCGCACATGGGCATCAAGGTAGACAGGCCGTTTGAACGGACCACGGAAATAGTGGCCGCCCTGCGGGATGCCGTCGGTCCCGACTTCACACTGATGATTGACGTTCAGTACGCGTTCCCCGATGTCGACACGTGCCTCGCCACTCTTGCCGACTGGCACGACTTCGACATTTACTTCCTGGAGACGCCGCTCTGGCCGGATGACCTGGCGGGATACGCGCGTCTCGCGGAGCAGCCGATTCCGATCGCGTCCGGAGAGTGGCTGACGACGCGCTTTGAGTTTCTCCAGCTACTGGATCAGGGCCGGGTTCGCGTCGCGCAACCGGACATCGGACGCGTCGGGGGGCTGACCGAGGCGCGGCGCGTGGCGGATCTAGCGCGTGATCGTGGGCTCACCGTTGTGCCGCACCTCTGGAAGACCGGGATTTCCATCGCCGCCGCGGTGCACTTTGCCGCCGCCACTCCGCACTGTCCGTTCATCGAATACCTGCCGGCCGACCTCTCGGAGTCGGCGCTCCGCAAGGATCTCGTGGCGAATACGCCGCCCATGGTCGACGGCGTCGTCCGGCTGCCGACGGCCCCAGGTCTCGGCATCGAGCTGAATCACGACGCCTTGCGGCGTTTCACGGATGCCGCGCGCGCGGTCAGTGTCGGGGTGGCCTCATGAGTGGAGCGGTAGGACGCGCCCTGTCTTGCGTTTCGATCCGTGGGCGTCCAGAATGTGACACCAAAGATGGGCAGAAGAGAGAGTCCTATTCACCGTGACTGTATGAGCAGCGTACGTAACCGGAGGAGGGAGAGCGATGCGTATCAACCGGCGCGAGTTCTTGCAACTGACAGGCGCGGCGGCGGCGGGCGTGGCCCTGGGGCCACTCGCCGGTTGCGGAAGCAGCGGTGGTGGTAGCAGCTCGGCGAGCGGCACGCTGACCGTCTGGGGCTTCACCGGTGCCATTGAAGGTGTCCAGAATCAGATCAAAGCCTTCGAGAAGAAGTATCCGAAGGTCAACGTCAAGCTTCGCCTCTTCAGCTACGACGATATCCACGCCAATCTGCTGAGCGCGATCCTTTCCGGGACGGGCGCCCCGGACCTCGCCTCGATCGATGACTCCCGTCTGGCGTCATACGTCGAGGGTCTGGCGCCGATGAACGCGCATCTGAGTCAGTATCAGAGTCAGTTCGTCCCGCCGACCATTTCCCTGTCCTCGTATCGCGGCAACTTCTACGGGCTCGTGACCGACTCGGAGCCCATGGGCATGCTCTATCGCAAGGATCTCTGGGATCAGTACGGCTTGAACGCGGATGCCATCGAGACCTGGGACGACCTGGCGGCCGCCAGTGCGAAGATGCAGAGCGCGAGCGGCGGCAAGGTTCACCTGTATGCCCTGAACGACAACGACACCGCCGCATACGAGATCCTGGCCGTGGAGCAGGGCTTCGGCGGTTTCTACTTCGACACGCAGGACCGCAAGGTTATCGTCGACCAACCGGCGATCATCGACGCGGTGACGGCCCTCAAGCGGCTGTGGGATGCGCCCGGAGTCTTGCAGAACCCGAGTGGCGGCTACTCGGGCAACGCGATGACGGCACTGCTCAAGAAGGGAACGATCGCAACCTGCATCGTGTCTCCCGGGTGGTACCCGCAGACCCTCGTCCAGAACATGCCGGAGCAGGCCGGTAAGTGGCGCCTGACCCGCGTTCCCGCGGTCACCAGGGGCGGACGTCGGGCCGGCTATCAATACCCCACCGTGTTCGTCGTACCCAATCAGAGCAACATGAAGTCGCTGGCCTGGGAGCTGGAAGTGATGGGGTTGACCGGCGTCGGCGCGCGGCACCTCTACGCGGTCGATCACGTTCTACCCGCGTGGGCGCCGTTCTTCGATGAACTCAAGGCAAAGCCGGATCCTTTCTTCGGCGGTCAGAAGGTTGTCGAGGTGTGGAATGCCATCGCCCACGATTGCCCGCCGATTGCCTTCGGCAAGGGCTTCTTGCAGGCACAGTCGATCGTCTCCACGCACCTCACCGACATTCTCACCGGCAAGGTGACGCCGGCAGTCGGGATGAAGACGGCGGCATCCGAGCTGCGCTCCAAGCTCCACCTCTCATAAAGGAGAGGGGAGACCAGGGAGGACACCATGGCCCTAGTAGCCCGGGCAGGATCGATCACCCGCAGTCCTCGCGGCGCGGCGCGGTGGTGGGCGAAGGTCGCCCCTTACGTCTTCATCTCGCCGTTCTATCTCCTCTTCCTGGCCTTCGGGTTGCTGCCGATCCTGTTCTCCCTGGGCGTGAGCCTCTTCAACTGGCAGGGTGTCGCGCAGGCGCAGTTCACCGGCCTGAGCAATTACGGTGTCCTGCTGACGGATCCGGACTTCCTTACCGCGCTCGGCAATACCGTGATCGTCTGGCTGGGAAGCACCGTCCCCATGGTTTTCCTGGCGCTCGCCTTCGCCGCCGTGCTCAACGCGCAGCGTCTGCGGCTCCGCGGGTTTTTCCGCACCGTCTACTTCTTACCCGTGGTGACATCGTTGGTGGTCACCGGCCTGATCTTCAGCGTGCTCTTCGACCCCTCCATCGGCCTCGTCAACGATGCCTTGCACGCCGTCGGCATCGCCCCGATCAACTTCCTCTCCGATCCGAATTGGATGAAGCCGACCCTCATCATGGCGCTCCTCTGGCGCTGGACCGGGAATGACATGGTGATCATGCTGGCCGGGCTGCAGAGCATCCCGGGCGACATCTACGAAGCGGCGACGGTGGATGGGGCGACGGGTAGACAGGCGTTCTGGCGAATCACCGTCCCCCTGATGCGTCCGATCATCCTGTTCGACTTCATCATCTCGACGATCGGGGCGTTCAATCTCTTTGAGGAGCCGTACGTGCTGTTCGGCGGCAGCGCGGGGAATATCGGTGGCACTCAGAACGCCGGGCTGGTGACCGGGACGTTGATCTACCAGAACTCGTTCGTCTTCTTCAATTTTGGCTATGGTGCGGCTATCGCCTGGGTGGTCGCCTTCATCATTTTTGTCCTGTCCATGCTGCAGCTCAAGCTGGGCAATAAACCGGTGGACTAGAAGGAGCGATGAAATGATTGGTGTCAACACGGCCCACCGCAGCCTTGCTGCACGTTCGTGGCCGGCGCGGCTCCTTCTCTACCTGGGGTTGTGTGTCTTCGCGGCCGCGTTTCTCGCGCCGTTCTACTGGATGATCATCTCCGCGCTCCGGCCGCAGTCGGAGTTCTACCAGATTCCGATTCCCGTCATTCCCAGCCATCTCACCCTGCAGGACTTTGTCCTGCTGTTTCAGCGATCGGAATTTGGGCGCGGCCTGCTCAACAGTGCCTTTCTGGCATTCGTGTCGGTCGTCTTGCAGGTCTTCTTCTCCTCGCTGGCCGGTTACACCTTCGCTAAATTGACTTTCCGCGGCAAAGACGTTCTCTTTACCGCCATGCTGGCCACGATGATGATTCCCTACATGGTGACGATCATTCCGAATTACATCATCATGGCGCATCTGGGCTGGATCGACACGTACTGGCCGCTCATCATTCCCGGCATCGCCAACGCCTTCGGCATCTTCTGGATGCGTCAATACTGTCAGTCGATCCCCAGCGAACTACTCGATGCCGCCCGGATCGACGGTGCCGGGGAGTTCATGATCTACTGGCGCGTTGTCGTGCCCTTGATCCAGCCCGCGCTGGCGTCACTCGCCATCTTCGTCTTCCTGTCGACGTGGAATGACTTTCTCAATCCTCTGGTCTTCCTGCGCAATCAGGATCTGTTCACCGTCCAGCTCTGGCTGGCGGTCGTTTCCCACGAGGGCAACGTGGGTCAGCCGGCGATCGTCATGGCAGGCTCGGTCCTGGCCAGTATCCCGGTCCTGCTGATCTTCATCTTCATGCAGAAGCGCTTCGTCGCCGGTCTGACCGCCGGCAGCATCAAATAAGCCGGACTCGAGACGCGCGTTCTAGAAGTATGTCTTGATGGCGCCGACGACGTTGTAGTCGTCGTCGACCAGCGGGAGCAGCCGCCACTTGTCGAACGCCGTGCAGGGGTGGGAGATGCCGGACCCGAGCAGATCGCCCACGCAAAGTTGCACAGAAGGATCGACCCGCAGAAACGCGTGCTGGTCGTTCAGCGCCTCGACGGTCACCTCGCCGGACAGCGGCATGATCTCACCTTCCCGGTAAACCGCGAACGGGAAAGGTAGTGACAGGTCGTGGGACGAATCCCGCTTCCCAAACCCGGCGATGGCGCGCCCGGGCTCCGGAACGGAGAGCACCGTGCTCCAGAGCTCCATGGCCGGCTGCAGCTGGTCGGACGCCCCGCCGCGATCGGCGAGCGGGGAGAACTCCTGATACGAGTCGACATCGTGCGCGAAGTAGCTACCGGATCGCACCACGACCCGGATCCGTGGATCCCAGTCACCGCCGAGAAGCGCGGCGACGCGGTCGAAATACAGGCTGCCGCCGGCGCTGACGATAATCTCACCAGCGTCATCGAAGAGGCCCTCGTGCCTCGCTCGGTCGGTGACCGTCCGGAGCGTGCAGAGCATGCCGTCCACGGCGGCCAGGCGCTCCTCGATCGTCGTGCCGCGCGCCACCCCTTCGTATAGCTCCATCCCGGCCAGTGCGAGGTGGGGCGATTGGTGAACCGCCCGTGCCAGGGCCAGAGCTTCGTCCTCGCTCCGGCAGCCGGCCCGTCCCCCTGGTGTTCCCAGCTCTACCAGCACCGGCAACGGGCGCCCGCCGTGCCGCGCGGTGAGCTCTTCGCTGAGGATGCACACGCCCGCAAGGGAGTCGACCAGAGAAATGATCTCCACCTCCGGGCAACGCTCCATCTCGCCGGCCACCCAACGGATGGTGGAACGATCGACGACCTCATTGGCGATCAGGAGGCGCGTCACGCCGAAGGCCCGCATCACGGCGGCCTGCTGCACGGTGGCAACGGTCACGGCCCAGGCTCCCGCGTCCAGCTGCGCATCGACGATCTGCGGCGCCATGGGCGTCTTGGCGTGGGGAGCCAGCGACAGTCCATTCTCCCGGCAGTACCCGGCCATGAGGGCAATGTTGTGGGCGACGGCACTCTCTTTGAGGGCCATAACCGGCGGCAGGAGATCGCCGGAGAGCAGGTTCCATCCCTGCTCGCCGACGTTCCCGATCGTGACGGTGCCGCTGTCGGTGGGAAATCCTTTGTAGCGGTAGTCAATGACCTCGTCGAGGATGGGAGAAAGGTCGCGCATGTCCTCCCATTAGATCATGCGGCCCGTCTCCCTCCTTGTCATTTGTCACCTTCCCCCGTATGCTGGTGGCATTCTGCCGGATGGACAGGAGGAGGCATGCCGGAGCATCGGATCCTGTCGATCGACGGGGGCGGCATCGCCGTCCTTATGTCTCTCCTGCTGCTGCGCCGCATCGAGAAGGCGCGGCCGGGGTTCCTGGCGGCCGCCGATCTCCTCGCCGGCACCTCCGCCGGCGGCTTCTCCGCCATCATCATCGCGTCGGAGCCCGACCCTGTGGTGGGATTGGAGAGCGCAATTGATTTCTGGCTCGAGACGCCCATCCTTTCCCCGCGCGCCCGGCACCTGATCGGCGGACTGCTGGGTGTGCGCTCAATGTACTCCCATGCAGAGCTGCGCGCCGCGTTGATTCGTGCGCTGGGAAACAAGCGCCTGGGTGAGCTGCCGCGGAAGGTTATGGTCGCTGCAGTCCAGCTCGACGGCGGCCAGGGGACGCCGGGCGGACGGCGCTGGCAGCCCCGGGCCCTCAGCAACGAACCGGCCGATCGCGCGAAGAACGAGTTCCTCGACACTCCAGCGGTCGATATTGCCCTCCGCTCGGGCGCGGCACCCATCGTCTGGCCTATCTATCAGGGCTACGTCGACGGCGGCCTCTTCGCCAACGATCCAAGCATGCTCGTGCTCAGCCGCGTGCTCCGCGCGCGTCTCGAGGCAAGCCGGCGGGGACGCCACGCACGCCGTTTCCTGGAGGACATCGCCCTCTTCTCCGTGGGCGAAGGTCAATCGCCGCATTATCTCCCGGTCAAGAATGCCGCCTGGGGCTGGTCGCAGTGGCTCCTCCGCCCGCATCTCCCCGGCGCACTCCTGGAGCTGGCCATGGAGAGCGCAGGCGAGGAGATCAGCGAGCAGTGCCGTCTGCTGCTGGGGGAGGATCAGTATTTCCGTCTCAACCCGAATACCACGATTCCGGTTGGAAGGACGGGCCTCTCACACGGGTCCCGCATGCATCAGTGGGAGCGTCAAGTGGCAGCGGAGCTCAGCAACCCACTGGCGGATGCTCAGGGCAAGGCCGTCGTGGAGGGAGACACGTACCACCTCGGCAAGGCTCTGAACTGGATCGACCGATCGTCGTGGCTGCCGTCCTCCTCCGGCGTTGCAACGGGCACCGCGTGACCGACCCGCCGGTGGCTGAGAGCTACTCCGTGTCTCCCCTGCAGCGGGGAATGCTCTTTCACTCCCGCTACGCCGCCGATCCGCATGTCTATTGCGCACAAGCCCACTGGCGCATCCGCGGCAATCTCGACGTCAACGCTTTCGCGGAGGCGTGGCGGCGGGTGGTGGCGCGCCATCCGATCCTTCGCACCTCCTTCGCCTGGCCGCGCGGACAGGAGCCGCTCCAGGTGGTTCATCCCGACGCCGCTCTCGACGTCGCGTTCGAGGACTGGTCGTCCCATCCGTCCTCACCAAAACAGCTGGCATCCTTCCTCTATGAGAACCGCGCCCGGAACTTCGATCTGGAGTATGCCCCGCTCATGCGGATCGCGCTCATTCGCCTGGGTCCCGGCGAGCATCACGTCGTCTGGACCGCGCACCACGCCATCGTCGACGGGAGATCGCTGGCCATCGTCCTCCGCGAGGTCTACGCCCTGTACACGGAGATGCACGAAGGAACGCCCGCCAATCTTCCTCCGCCCGCACCCTTTCGGGAGTTCATCGACCGAATCCGCGGCCAGAACACGGTGCAGGCAGAATGCTTCTGGCGGCAGTACCTGGCACGAATCGAGCGATCGGGCGCCCTCTCGAGCCAGACTCCCGGCCCGCCAGGAGGGTGGGGCGAGCCGGTTGAGCTGGAGGCGACGGTTCCCGATGGTGTGGTGCCTGCCCTTCGCCGGATTGCCCACGGGTCCGGGGCGACCCTCAATAACGTCATCACCGCCGCCTGGGGCATCGCGCTGGGCCGGGTGACCGGTGCGGATGATATCCTCTTCGGTCTGACGGTGGGTGCGCCGCATCTTCCACCCTCGCTGGTTGGACTAACGGTCAATTCGGTGCCGGTGCGCATGCGTCGCCACCTGGGACTAAGCGCCGCGGCGCTCGCCGCTGAGCTGCAGTCCTCGCTGCACGATATCCGGCAGTATGCCTATGCGTCGCTCGCCGACGTCCGCCGCTGGGGTAACATCCCGCCCGAGATCCCCCTCTTCGAGAGTCTGTTGTCCTTCGATAACGCCGCCATCGATCGGCTCGCCGGTCGAGTGGGGGTTCTTGACGTTGAGCGTCCTCTCATCGTGCAGGATTCCAACTTCCCCCTCAACCTGGCGGTGCGTCGTGCCCCCGATCTCTCGCTTCGTTTCATCTATCACCGTGCTGCCATCGCGGAGCGTGATGTGCTTTTCCTGTCGCAGCAGCTACAGTCCGTGTTGTCCTCCCTGGCGCACTGTCCTGAGTCGCGCTCCCGCCGGCCCGGGTCCATCCAGGCGGATGATACGAGGGCGGTTTCCGAGAGTCGAGCGTCGATGGGGTTGCCGCCGTATCGGCTCCCCCACGAACTCTTCGAGGCGCAGGCCGCCCGCGCGCCCCAGGCGCCTGCTGTCGGCAACATGACCTACGGCGAGCTCAACCGCCGGGCAAACGGTCTGGCGCGGCAGCTCCGAGACGCGGGCGCGGGACCGGGCGCCGTGGTGGGGCTGGCGGTCGTGCGGTCGCCGGAGATGGTGATCGGCGTGCTGGCGATTGCCAAGGCCGGCGCGACCTGGCTGCTGATCGATCCGGTTCATCCACCGGAGCGGATTGCATTCATGCTGCGCGACTCCGATGCTCGCGTTGCCCTGATTGCTGCCGGGCAAGGCAGCGTCATTCCCGATGCGCTTCCCATCGTCGACATAACGAAGGCAAGAGATGCGGGGAGCGACGAGAACGTCACTGCCGGAACGCGGCCTGACTCGCCGGCCTACATCGTCTACACCTCGGGCAGTACCGGGGCACCGAAAGGTGTAGCCATCGCGCAGCGCTCCGTCACCAACCTGATCGCCTGGCACAATCGCACTTTCGCGGTCTCGCCGTCGGACCGGGCGAGTCAATTCGCCTCCCCGGCCTTTGACGCCGCCGTCTGGGAGATCTGGCCCTATCTGGCGGCGGGCGCATCCCTCCACGTCGTTCCCGATGGGATGCGTGCGGACCCTCGGCGGGTGCAGGCATGGCTGCGCGCCGAGGGCATCACCGTGGCTTTCCTGCCGACGCCGCTGGCCGAGCGGATGCTTGTGCTGCCGTGGCCCGAGACCCGGCTGCGTGCCATGCTCGTCGGCGGCGACGTCCTCCACTGTCCTCCTCCGTCGGGCCTCACGTTCGACGTCGTCAATAACTACGGTCCAGCCGAGTGCGCGGTGGTGGCGACGTCGGGTCTCGTCTCGCCGCTGGATGCCGCCGGCGTCACCATCGGCCGCCCCATCGACAACGTCGAGGTGTACCTCCTCGACGCCGGCCGCCGTCCTGTCGCCACCGGTACCCGCGGTGAGATCTATATCGGCGGTGCCGGCGTTGCCCTTGGCTACGTGAATCAATCCGGCCTGACACGTGAGCGCTTCGTGTCTCACCCGGAGCGGTCGGGGGACCGTCTGTACCGCACGGGTGATCTCGCGCGCCGTCTCCCCGACGGCCGGCTCGTCTTTCTCGGGCGCGCCGACGATCAGGTGCAGATCCGCGGTGTGCGGGTCGAGCCGGGAGAAGTCGAAGCGGTTATCTGCCGCAATCCCGCTGTCGCTGCAGCCGCCGTCGTTACCCCTGAGCGGCCTGCGGGGTCGTCGCTCGCCGCGTACGTGGTGGTGCGCGAGGGAGACGACCTGGACCTGGCAGCTCTGAAGGAGGAGGTGAGCGGGACGCTGCCGGCGGCGATGTGCCCGACCGAGTATGTCGAACTGCCGGCTCTGCCGCTCACGCCCAACGGCAAGGTCGATCGGGTAGCCCTCGCGGAGCTTCCGCCGGCCGGGTCACTACCCGGCCCTGCGGATGATGTGGAGGAGATCCTGGCGCTCATCTGGTCCGATCTGCTCGGCAAAGACGTGAGCCATCTCGCCGCCGACTTCTTTGCTCTGGGCGGTGACTCACTGCTGACTGTGGAATTGCTGGAGCAAATCGCCGTGCACTTCGGCGTTGAGCTCGAGCCGTGCGACGTCTTCGACGCCCCGACCCTTCGTGCGCTCGCCGGCCGGTTGCGGAGTGGGCCATCATTGCACAATGGTCCGCTGGTGCCGATTCGTCCCCTCGGTTCACGGCCGCCGTTCTTCTGCGCCGCGCCCGTCCTCGGCACCGTTTTCCCGTACTACGAACTGGCCCGTCACCTCGATCCGGCGCAGCCTCTTTATGGCTTGCAGCCGGGAGCATGGCTCAGCAGCCGGAACCCAACGGTGGAATCTCTGGCCGCGTACTACCTGCAGGCCGTGCGCCGCGTCCAGCCGCACGGACCCTACTACCTTGGCGGCTGGTCATTCGGCGGATTGGCCGCCTACGAGATGGCCCGGCAGCTCCAGAGCGATGGTGAGGATCTGAGCGCTCTCATCGTTCTCGATACGCCGGCCCCGAGCCGCGGTCGGCGCGACGCCGCGATACGGGCCGCGAACTTCCTGCTGGGCTCCGCGCTTCCGGGGTTGATCCCGTATGCGCGTGACTACAGCCGCCTCCGTGGCGCGGTCGTGGGTATAGCGCCGGAAACTCGGGTGCGGCCCGGCTCGCTCCCTTCGGGGCTGAGTCGCACCGTAGTCGAAAGCCTCGCTCCCACCGGCTCCCGATTGCTTCTGCATCATCCTCCCACCATGCGGCAGATGATACGCGCCCTGTACGTGGGTCTCCTTGCCGGCCTGCGTTACCGCCCGAAGAGATATGCGGGCCACGCTTATCTCCTGACGATGGATAGCCTCGACCGTTCCACCGGCGGATGGGACAACGTCGTTGATACGGTGACCGTGCACCCGATTCCCGGCGATCACATGTCCCTGCTACGCCATCCCCATGTCATCTCCACAGCCCTGGCTCTGGAGGCCATCCTGCATGGCATCCGGAGCAGGGAAACCGGAGATCAGATAGAGGTGGCCGGCTAGCGCGTGACGGTCTGCAACTCCGCGTTGCATCGCTCAATGTAAGGACGGGCATTCAGGCGCTGGAAGATAGCTGCCGCATTGCTGAGCGCTTCCTGCGCGGCTTCGCGGTTCCCGAATCCCCGCTGCAGCCGCCCGTATTCGAGCAGGAGCAACGCTTCCTGATACGGCATGCCGATGCTGCGCGCCAGGTCCAGTCCTTCCTCCAGATGGCCGGCGGCGGCATGCTCATGTCCTTGCCGGACCGCGATCATCGCCGAGATGCGCCGCATGTCCGGCATCTCGATGCGCCCTTCGTAGAGGACGTGCTCACCTGCCTCACCCGCCAGTTCCGCTGCTTCCTGCAGATTTCCCGCCTCCAGGTGGGCCCAGGCCAGCGCCCAGTGGTGGATCTCGCGACCGGCGCTCCGCGTCCTCTCCCCGATTCCCTGGAGACGGGCGATCGCGTCCTCCGGCCGGCCGTCCAGCACTTCTTGCTGGGCAAGGTAGTGGTGAAAGAGCTGTCCCTGGACGTCCTCATTGCGCTGGGCCAGTTCCAGAGCTTCATGTAGCAGGCGCATGCCGCGCTCACGCTCCCCACGAAGCAGATCCAGCACGCCGAGCCCTCCCGTGGGATAGGTGGCGTACCAGGAGACGCCGCCTGACTCCGCAGCCGCGAGGCCGGCCCGGAATTGTGTCTCTGCCTCCTCCCACTCGCCGCTCTCCACGAGAGCACGGCCCAGCACGGACCGGGCGAAGGCGATGATGCTGGGATCGCCGAGTCGTTCCGCGGCGTCGAGCGCGCGGCGGTATGACGCAATGGCGGACTGGAGTTCGCCGGCCCGGCGCTGAAGGTAACCCAGGGTGTTGAACGCTCCCTGCAGTGCCGAGAGGTAGCCGAGTTTCTCGGCCAGCCCTGCCGCGGTCCTGACCGCTGTCTCGGCTTCCGCCTCGCGGCCGACCAGGGCGAGGGCGCGGCCGCGCTCCTTTTCCGCCTCGGCCAGCAGGCGATCGTCGCCGGACTCCGCTGCCAGACGCGCCGCGTCGTCCGCCGCCGCGACCAGATCCAGCCACTGTCCGCCGGCGAAGTAGAGAGCCGCCAGCGCGCTGTACAGAGCGGCCGTGCAGCGCGCTGGTACCGTCTCGAGGCCGGATTGCTCGAGGTCTCGCAGCAGCGGGCGCACCCGGTCGATTCCTTCGTCGGCGGTACCGCGTCCCGCATGGGCCCGGCCGATCTCCGCCAGCACGTCCACCTCGCCCTCGCGATCCGCCAGGGCGACGAACGCGTCCGCGGCTCGCTCCAGGATCAGCAGCGCTTCGCCGTAGCGGCCGCCGCGGCGAATCGCCCGTCCCAGCTTGAGCAACACCTCGGCGTGAAGCTGCCCCGTCTGCTCCTCCTCCACGATGAGCTCCAGGGCAGTGCGATACTGCCGCTCCGCATCGCCGTGCGCGAACACCGCCTCCGCCTGGTCTCCGGCTTCGATGGCATAGCGAATCGCCCGTTCCGCGTCGTCGGCGTGGAGGAAGTGCCAGGCAAGCTCCGGCACGCGGTGCGACCTCTCCCTTTCCGGCGCTTTTTCCAGGGCTGTCCCGGCAGCCAGATGGAGACGCCGCCGCCGGCGCGGTGACAGCGATTCGTACAGAATCTGGCGCGTCAGGGCGTGGTCGAACCGGTAGAGCTCTCCGTCGTTTGACGTCGTGAGGCCGGCTTCATCGGCTTCCTCCAGAGCTCCATCCAGTTCGTCCTCTGGACGTTCCGTCATCGCCTCGAGGTCGTCAAACCGGAAGCTCTGTCCCAGCACACTCGCCTCGTGCAGGATCTCCTGCGCGGGTGTACTCAAGCCGCCGATGCGCTGGTCCACCACGCTTCGGATGCTCTCCGGCACCTCGATCTCCTCAATGGCGCGGCGTGTCCACTCGCCATCCTGGCGGTAAATGTCCCCGCGCTCCATGAGCATGCGCACCACCTGCTGGATGAAGTACGGATTCCCTTCGGTCCTCTCGTGCAGGAGCTCCGTGAATTCAGGTGATAGGCTCTCGCGGCCGATGGCATCGGCGGCGAGGGCAACCGTTCCTTCCGGAGGAAGACGCCGCACCGCCAGCCGCTCCATCAGGCCTTCTCGATTGAGATCTCTCAGCGCACTCTCCAGAAGGTTCTGCGAGCCCAACTCCGTGTCCCGATAGGTACCCAGGATGAGTACGGGCAGATTGCGTGTGTGTCGAGCGAGATGCTGCAGCAGCTTGAGGCTGGCGGCGTCGGCCCAGTGCACGTCGTCGATGAGGAGAGCCACCGGACGGAGGTGTGCAATCGCTTCCAGGAAGCTGGTTGCCGTGCGCAGGACGCGCTGCTCGTCACGGTCTCCTGCCCCACTCGGAACGTCGATTTCATCCGGCAAGAGCACGCCCAGATACGGCCAGCGGCGCCCTGCGTCCCGCCGAATGGGTGACGGAAGCTGGGCATAGGCAGCTGCCATGGCGTCGAGGAAGGGATAGTACGGGACGGCGCTTTCCTGTTCATAGCAGCGGCCGGCAGCGATGAAGAAGTTCCGGTTGCGCACGTTCAGGGAGATTTCCTGCGCCAGGCGGGTCTTGCCTGCACCCGGCTCACCGGAGAGAAAAACCGTGCGGCCCTTTCCCGCCACGACATCGTCTACTATCCGAAGCAATCGCCGCATCTCGTCTTCGCGCGCAACCAGCGAGCCGTCGGGGAGAGCACCGAGGAAACGACCGATAGGTAATGGGGCTTGAACCGGTTCGTCCGCGTCGGCCGGACTGCCCGGGTCGGCGGTCTGTTCCTCCAGTTCCGGCAAGACCTGCATCACCATCACCGGATCGGCGAATCCTTTGAGCTGAGTGCGTCCACGCTCCTCGTAGGTGAGGCCATCCACTTTGCGGGCGAGATGCGCTACCGTCTCCGATGCCAGAACCTCGCCGGCCCCAGCCAGACTACAGAGGCGGGATGCCAGATTCAGGGCCGCGCCACGATATCCTCCCTCAACCGGGATGGCTTCGCCGGCATCGAGGCCGATGCCGACCTTGATCCGCTGCGCCGGGTTGTCCTGTCCAGTCTCGGCGAGCCGGCCCTGAATTTCAGCGGCCGCCAGCAGCGCCTGTCGGGAGGACTCGAAGAAGGCCAGGATTTCATCTCCTCGCACCTCGAGAACGGTCCCGCGACGTCGCGCGACGACGTTGCGCACGATATCCACGAAGCGCTCGATGAGTCGGGCGGCTGCCGCGTCGCCGTACTCCACCGTGAACTGCGTGTACCCGCGTACGTCGGCGAAGAGGAAGGTGCGGACCCGTCCCTCGACATCCGGCCCAACGGCGATCTCTTCCGTCATGAACGGATCGTGATCGGTGGGGAAAGACATAACGGTAGTGTACGCCTCGCTATACAGTCAGTCAATGTTTGGAGACCAGAGACGCAGTCATCACCAACCTGCCAGGTAGCGACTCCAGTTCCGTCTCTCTCGTTGCGCGGAGGGCATCATACCGGCTGCAGTCACGACACCGATGATGGGCTCGCGCGATTCTATCCAGCCTCGATGCCCCCAGCCCTATCCCCGCCGAGCCACGGCGGGGATATACGTCTCGAGCGTCTCGTCGGGGAGAGTGACCGTGCGACCGGCTTCAGCAGAGCGGTAGAGCGCCATCAGCATCTCCACGACGGCCACACCGTCCTCAAAGGTCTCCAGAGGCGTCTCGCCACGCAGGAAGCTCTCCACCATGTGTCGGTCCTCCAGCGTGTAGCCGTAGATCGCCGCCTCGTCTTCCAGCACCGGCATCAGTCCCTGTTCGGCGTTCTGCTTCTCCACCAGGTCTTCTCCGGCGCTTCCCTGGATCTGCCGGGAGAAGAACACCTTGAGATCGGTGTTCAGGGTATTGATCTCCATTGCATATTCGGGCCCGAGTAGCTCGATCTGGATACGGAGACCGGGACCGACATAGGCCCACGAGGTCGACGCCTCGATGATGAGCTCTTCGCCGCGGCTGTCCTCCAGAACCAGCGTCCCCCGGGCAAAGTCCTCGGCGGGGTACCGGGAGTAGTCGACCTCTGCTCCCATGGTCTGGCGCAGCCGCGCTGCATAGGCGGGCCGTGTCCACTTCAGGTTGGCGACGGTGGCATTGGCGCTCTTCAGCCGGAGGCTCCGTCGGTCCGCTCCCGGCTCGGTTAACAGGAAGCGCGCGACCTCCACGCTGTGGCACATCATGTCGGAGAGGACGCCGCCTCCCTGCCGGTCGCCCCGCCAGAACCACGGCATGTGAGGACCGCTGTGCTCTTCAGAGGCGCGTGCCAGGTAGGGACGCCCGCTGTTCGGAACGCCCCGGCGCCAGATGATGTCTTTGCCGCGGCGCACGGCCGTGGCGAATACCTGATTCTCCAGATAGCCGTGATTGAGGGCGGCCTCGCGCACCAGCCGCAGCATGTCGCGTGCTTCCGCCAGGGTGCGAGCGAGCGGCTTCTCGCAGGCAACACCCCGCAGTGCCACCCCGTCTCGCGTGACCGCCTGGTGAATGAGCCGCATGTGCTCGAGCCTGGTGTCGTTCGGACCCAGGATCCAGACCGCGTCGATCTTCCCGGATTCGAGCATGGCCTCCGCCGACTCGAAGGCGGTGCAGGGGCCCAGCCCCATATCCGTCGCGGCCACCGCCAGACTTTCCCGGTGCTCGCGGCTTGGGCTGTACACGCCGGCCACCGTGCAGTTGCGCACGCTCTCGAGTGCCTGCAGGTGAAACTGTGCGATGAAGCCGCTTCCCAGGAACCCGATGCGCAAATGCCCTTGCCGGTCGTCCATTCCGATTTCTCCGTTGAAGGATTCAGAGCTCCTTGGAACCCGAAGAGATTGTGGAACAAGAGGGGCGGCAGCTCGAAGTGGGTCGCCTACATGTCCGTGGAATCGAGGAGACAACTGAGGTAGAACGCCAAAGACTCTTTCTCCTGTCTACTTTCCCAGGGCGCGCGCGTGTTGCTGAGCTGGACGTAATGCCCGATGGCGGCGTGCAGGAGCGCCACCGGTTGGGCGAGCTCGAACGCCTCGATCAGACGGTTCATCGGTTCGAAGTCCGTCCAGAGGCGAAGGTAGTGATCCCGGAGACGTGACCGAATCGCCGGATCGGTGTGCTCCTCGAACACCACGCTCATGAAGAAGAAGGGGTGACTGATGCCCGCCTGAAAAGCCCAATCGACCACCCGGCAGGAGCGGCCGTCGGTCAGGATATTGACGCTGTGGAAGTCTCCGTGATGGAGCGTGTCGGGGATGTTGTACGCGGCCAGGCGGGAGCAGAGTCGTTCGAGCCGCGCCGTGGCTGCCTCCAACTCTGCCCTGGACCACACCGGAAAATCGGGGTGCTCTTCACCGAGGGCCGGTATGAGATCCAGCAGGAAGCGAGGAACGTACCGGCTCAGCCGCTCGACGCTCCAGTCGGGACAGCCCAGCCGCCGGAGACGTGACGGATCGCGCGCGTACTCGAGCTGAGCTTGCCCGTAGTCCGTCAGCAGATCTTGCCACAGGGAGAGATAGAGCTCCCGATCTCCCAGCGTCTTGAGTTTCCTTCCCGCCGCCTCGGCCGTCAGCAGCCAGCACTGCTCGGCCTGGACGGCGAGGACGGCGGGAACGAGGCTCGCCTGATGCGCCGCCAGGTCGGCTGTCAGAACCGGCTCCTGGGCCCACATCGACGGACATGCCTTGAGGTAGACGGTGCCGTCCGTGGTGGGCGCTCTCAACACCGACGAGTAGCAGCCATGGTTGCGGACCTGGATCACGGGGCCGGAGAGCTCGCGACCTGCCTTCTCCGCCTGGTCCGTCAGCCACGCTGCGGCTCGCTGGAACCAGCCGGCTCTCTCCCACGGCATGAGCGGCACACCGTCCGTATCGGGTAACCGACCGATGGCTTCGAACAGTCCATCACGATGTCTTGAGTCGGCAAAGGAGAGCGCGGTCAGATCCTGTTCAGGCACCCAACTGCCGTGCGTGGGTTCTTGGTCCGGATCCCGGCCGCTGACAAGGAAGATGGCGGCGCGGGCATCGTTGCGGTTGGACAGAATCCGTACGCAGCGCAGCACGACAACATCGAGACCATACTCCCGACGAATCGCCTCGTTGACCGGCAGCGACTCCCGCCACCATTTGTGAAGGCAGGGAGTCTGAATCGCAGGGAGGGACCATCCATCCGGTCCTGAGGTGAGGAGAACGCGCGGCGGGTCCGGTCGCGGTAGCACGAAGAAGTTTTGCGCCACCGGCGTTCCGCTAAGGGGCGTCCCGTGGCAACTCAGCCAAAGGAGCCACGATGAGGGTGCGACGGCGGGGACCGTCGAACTCGGCGAAGAAGATGCCTTGCCACGTCCCCAGCCCCAACCGGCCGTTCTCCAGCGGGATCATTTGCGAGTTTCCCACCAGAACGGCCTTCACGTGCGCTGGTGAGTTTCCCTCGCCGTGCCGATACGGCAGCCCCTCCGGCACCATGTGCCGCAGCGTGGAGGCGATATCGCGCGCGACATCCGGATCGGCGTGTTCGTTGATGAAGACGCCGGCCGTCGTGTGCGGCACGTAGACGAGAACGGCAGAGGAGGACCACTCCCGCACCGTCTCGGCAACCAGCGCGGTGACGTCGACAAACTCTTCCTGGCGATCGGTGCGGATTGATAGCTGTTTCACAGCAGACCGCTGACTACTTGCCGCTGCCGGCCAGAATGCCGGTCACGATGTAGCGGTTCAGGAACATTACGATGATGGCCGGCACGACGATCCCCATCACCCCGACGGCGTTGAGGAGAGTGTAAGGCACGATGTGCGACAGGCGGATCGAGGTGATGAAGACTGTCAGGGGTTCGGTGCTGAGGTCGGAGGTCATGACCAGCGGGAAGAGAAACTCCGCCCACGCCGTTAAGAAGGTGATGATTGCCACCGCGGCCAGGGCCGGCACCGCCAGCGGCGCGACGATCGAGACCAGCGTTCGCACTTCCGATGCGCCGTCCACCAACGCGGCTTCCTCCAGTGAGATGGGAATGGAGAGGAAGTAGTTATAGAGTATCCACATGGCCAGCGGTAGATAGCCTGAGACGTAGACCAGGACTACCCCGGTGTAGGTATTGACGAGCCCCCAGTCCGACATGATGCGGTACAGGGGAATGAGGGTGGCGTAGGCGGGCAGGGCGAGGGTGGTGAGCACGGTGTAGAAGAACAGCCTGCGGCCGAAGAACCGCATGCGGGCGAAGGCGTATGCGCCAAGAGCCGCAATGGCGACGGTGAGCACGGTGGTGGCGATCCCCTCGACGAAACTGTTGGTGATCGAAGCTCGGAAGCCGGTCCAGAGGCTCTGCGAGCCCTGGTAGGCATTGCCGAGTCCGAAAATGCGCCGGTAGTTGTCGAAGACGAGTGGGGAGGGCACGAAGTGGGCGGGTGCGGACTGCGATGCCACGGGAGTCGTCAAACTCGTGTTCAGCGCCCAGTAAATGGGAAAGAGGGACCAGATACAGATGAAGATGCAGACGATCCAGCGGCCGATGTGGTAGTTCCGGCGCATCTCAGAACTCCACCGTACGATAGACGAAGGAGAGAATTCCGACCGAGACGATGACGGTGGCAATCGTGACCAGGAAGGAGAGGGCGTAGCCCTGTCCGAAGTTCAGGTTGGCAAAGGCGGTGAGATAGGTCTGCATCAAGATGGAGCGCCCGGTCAGGGCGTTCCCGTTCAGCACGTATACCTGGTCGAAGATGTTCATGGACTGCACGATGGCCTGCACGATGGCGATACTCAGCCCTGGACGGATGAGGGGCAGCGTGATGGATCGCAGGGTGAAGCGCTCGGTGGCGCCGTCAACCCTGGCCGCCTCGTACAGCTCAGGAGGAATGGTCTGCAGGCTGGCCAGGATGAGGACCGCCGAGAGGGGCGTGATCTGCCACACCTGCACCAATTCGATGAAGAAGATGCTGCTCACCTGGTTCCCCGAGATCCACAGCTGGTAGCTCTGGATCACGTGGAGAGAGTGCAGCAAGCTGTTGAGCACGCCGAAGCTCGGATCGTAGATCCAGGCCCAGGTCACTCCCTCCACAACGGCCGGTAGTGCCCAGGGAAGGATGAGAATGGCCAGCATGATGGCGCGGCCCCGGAAGCGGTCCCGCAGACCCAGCGCCATGATGAGAGCGAGAACCGTGGACAACACGACCCCGAAGAGGACGTAGAGACCGGTATTCTCCCAGCTGGTGGCGACATCCGGATCGCTGAAGAGATCGGTGTAGTTCTGCAGTCCCACGAAGGTTTGGGGCGGCGACAGCAGGTCGATGTGGTAGAGCGAGTCGATGAAAGTCAGTGCCGTTGGGTAGACCGCCAGAACGGCGATGACGGCCATGAGGGGCAGCACGAGGAGATAGGGCAGAGCCCGCATGCGGGGCAGAGCCAGCGGGCGGCGCCAGGTCCGGACGCCGGCCGAGGCGGCCGCCTGGAGCGGGTCGTCCGGAGGGGGACCGCTGGTCTGCTCGCGCACGTGCGGTAATCTGCTCCTGGGGTCTCTGATCAGGTCATGCGGTAGACAGTGCCGCTAGGAGTGGACCGCGGCCGCAATCCGCTGAATGGCCTGCGATACCGAGATCGAGCCGAGCGCTGCCTGATGGATGCTCGTGTTGACGGCTGCACTGAAGGCCGCGTAATTCGGTGGAGGGCCGTTTGGGAAGACCGGCCGGCTGCGTGTTTTCAGCAGAGTCGCCAGTTCCTGCCCCTGCGCCGCCTTCCTGGCACGCACCAGCATGTTCAGGCTGCTGACGCGGGAGGGAAGCGGAAAGCCGACGATGACGTTCTTCGGTCCGTTGTACCCGGCCCAGCGTGCCTGGTTCCGTGGGTTGGTGAACCAGCGGATGAACTCGACCGCCGCGCCGACGTGGTGCGCCGTGGTGGGTATCCCGATCCCATCCGGGTTATCCAGATTTGGTCCCGTGCCCGACTGCCCCGGCGTCGGCACGTAATGCACCTGTCCGACGACGGTTGAAGTGCCGGGGACGTCGTAGATGGTGCTGATCTGGCCGGCGTAGTCGGAGAAGAGGGTGGACACCTTGTTGTGCGCCATCTCGCTCTGCATCTCGTCGGTGTCGCTCATGTCGATGTTCGCTTTCGGCACCAGGCCCGATTTGTAGGCATTGACGATCCAGGCAAGAGCCCGGTAGCCCGCGGACCTCGGACTGGTGAACTGCGGCTTGAGCGACGAGGAAAGCACCTGACCGCCCAGGGCGCCGGTCACCTCGTACCAGTACGTCGAGAGACCCTCTTGCGCTGCGAGCGGAATGCCGAGCGGGTGGGCGTTGACATGCGACCGCTGCAGTTTGTGCAGGTCGGCGTTGTACTGCGCGAAGTTCTTCGGCATCGTCTTGATTCCGGCACGGGCAAAATCTCTGGTGTTGATCGTCGTGACCATGTACGACGAGTCAAAAGGCATGCCCACCAGCTCACCGCTCACGGTGAACGCCGAGAGCTGCGGCATGTCCGAGCGGAGACTGCCGGGGGAGAAGTACTTGTTGAGCGGAACGAACCACTTGAGGATGTGGTACTGCCCGACCCGGGACCAGTCGACGTCGGTGACGTCCGCGAAATACACGTGCGCCGACATGGCGGCGGTGATTTTGGTCTGGAGAGAGTCCCAGTCCACATTCGTCCACTTCACCTTGATCCCGGTCGCTTTCGTGAACTGCTGCAGCGCTGACGCCGGCGGACTGGGATAGGCGATCAGCGCGCTGACGGTCTGTCCGGCGTACGGACGCGATGCGGCGTGCGCGATCGGGTTTCCGGCGCCGGAGCCACCGTATCCGACGAGGCTGATCATCAAGACGGTCGCCGCCGCAACAACACAGGTCAGGATGCGAGAAGCTTTCATCTTCCTAACTCCTTCGAGCGACGCTACAGGTTCTCCTCCATCGGGATCATCGTGACGGACAGGATGCGTGATTGGGGCGATTGTGTGCAGGCCACCACGATCATCTGGGCGACATCGTCCGGTTCCATCATCCCTGAGTTTGCCACCTCTTCCGGCGTTCGACCTTTCCCGATCGCGAACTCCGTCTTGATACCGCCCGGGCAGATCACGCCAACCTTGATACCGTGTGGCTGCAGCTCTTTATCCAACGCCTGGGCGAAGCCGACCTGGGCAAACTTGGTCGCCGAATAGACCGCCTCACCGGCGAAGCCGTAGATGCCGGCGATCGAGGACACCATGATGATGGTGCCGGAGCCCTTCTTGATCATGATCGGAGCGGCATAGCGGCTGAAGAGAAACGTCGAGCGCATATTGGAGTCCATCAGCTCGTCGTAATCCGCCGGTGAGGTATCGACGAGGTTCTTGTAGTTGCCGGCGCCCGCATTGTTGATCAGGATGTCGAGCGTTCCGAACTCAGTGACGGCAGCGTTCACGGCGCGGTGTGCCGTTTCCTCGTCGCGGGCGTCGCCGGCGACGGATAGCGCCTTGCCGCCGGACTGTTCGATCTGCCGCGTTACCGTGTCGAGCCGCTCCTGCCGGCGCGCCGTGACGACGACCGATACGCCTTCCTCGGCCAGTTCCAGTGCGGTGGCCCGCCCGACGCCCGAGCTGGCCCCGGTGACCAGCGCGACCGCCCCCTGCAGTCTCTTGCTCATCGGCCCTTGTTGCTCCTCATGTCTGTCTTCCCGCTCTGTTTCCTGCCGATCTCTGCCGCCTGTGCCACATCACTCGTGACAGGAATTATGACAGGCCGTCGGCGGCGGCACGTCGAGTGACGGATTGCGGTCGAAAAACCCGAACGGCTTGAGGAGGAAACCGGCGTATGCCGCCGGCATGATCGGCCAATCTTCTGGACGCGGGATGTGGTGATGCCCGAAGGTGTACCACACCACCACGTCGGTGTTGTCGATGGCTCGATCGGCGGCAACATACTCCGGCAGTCCGGCGCCGCCGGGATGCTGGGATGGGTAATCGCCGGCGGCGTAGCGCTCCCCGGGTGTGTAGGGCGTCACCCACAGATGGCTGGTGATGAAGCCTGCGCGCTTGATGACGGCCGAATCGGGCTGCGCAAACGGGACCACGTTGTCGCCCGGAATGAGCCGGTAGGCAACCGGCCGCCCGAGGCCGTTCTGCACCGCCGGGTTGACAATCTCCCAGCTCCGAGCCGCCAGCGGGTCTATCAGCTGCCGCGCTTCCTGTTCGGTGCTCAGCAGCGTGCGCCTGGCCACGAAGGCATTCCCGAACGGATTCTCCGGGCCCGGCGGGACGCTTTCGGAGTGCACCTCGTAGACCGAGTTGGCGGTGCCGTCGATATCCATATCGAGGCGCAGATTGAAGTAGTGCTGATGATACATCGCATTGAGGCCGGGTGCGACCAGGGTCCCGTGTTGGGGGATCTCATCGGACGAGATGGCACCCATCTGCAGGATGCCGGTCAACTTGACCTCAAACTGGATCGTGCCGTCCTGATAGAAGTACCAGAAGAAGCCGTAATCGTAATTGCCGATTGTCGAGAATGAGGAGATGACCAGGCGGCGCGAACGCCGGACCTCGGTGCGGTCGGTGCGCCAGTCGGAGTGCCTCCACAGCACGCCGTAATCCTCCTCGTGCATGCAGATCGCGTGGGGCAGTTCGACGAGCTCTCCGACGTCGTCCGCCAGCGCGGCGTCAAAGTAGTAGATCTCGCCGAGGCAGTCGCAGCCGCGGGTCAGCGAATTGGCCGAGGCGCCGATGCCGTTCTCGCCCGCGTCGAAGAAGCTGCGGAAGTAGTGGGACCGGCTGGGATCTCCGTACGGCACGACCATCTCGGAGACCGCGGCGCGGTACAGGATGGGACGGACACGACCGCCGTCTTCGTACCCCACGGTGTGGAGGACGAGACCCTCACGGGGGGTAAAGCCGACGTGGATGTGCCATCTCTGCCATTCCACCTGCCAACCGCGCACGGTAAAGCTGGGCCCGTCCGGCTGCGTAATTTCCAGGGCCTTCAGATCGGAGCGCGGGGGAGCGGCCGAGGCTACGTCGTAGTTGCCGCTCTCCGGGGGAATCGGCACGACGCCGCGATCCTCCACGTTGAGAACCTGCATCTTGTGGAGATCAACCAGTGCCACCACGCCCCCAATCGGGTGCGCCCACCAGTTGTCGTCCGGACTGCGCCGGAGGTAGGCCGTGGCCCGCGCCAGGCGGAGCCCTTCTTCGTCCGGGTAGCCGAAATTTCCGGCCGGTACCGGGTCGATGATCACGTCGGACAGGTCCGTAAGACCGCGCTTACTCATCGCTTCCAAGAAGCGTGGATCGTTCTTCACTGCCTGCTCGCAGGCCACTTCCTCGCTCATCAGGAAGGCCGGCTGGATACCCCGCACCTCGCGCCACGAGGCGACGGATTGTGAGGTCAGCGATACGACCAACTCATAGGTTGTCTCCCGCGCGCGATCGAGCAGGATGATAAACGCCTCGCGCGGACTCACGCCGCCGGCTAGCACCGACTCCTTCGCCGGCTCGTGCAGGCTGACCGAAACGAAGCGGGTGTGGGCGGCGACCTCCCGGAAGCGGCCGTCAGCGCGTGTGATGGCTACCGCCGACGTGACCTCCTCCGACGACAGAGGGTCCAGGGGGTGGTGCAGCGATGTTCTCGGTTCGGCGGCCCCCGTGTCTACGACACCCATGCCGATTCCTCGCGGCTGATTCTGCTTGCCAAGGCAATCCCTCCTCGTCCCGCAGCCCGGTGTCCCGCCGGTAGTCTCAGCATAGGCGAGCGTCTGATTGAGGTCAAGCAGATCACGCCCTCGAATGAGCGACCTCAATCAACACGTGAAGCGGCGGGACACTGCTCCGCTCCGTGGTCCCGCCCTCCATGTCCTGCCCTGCCTTGATCCCCCCGAGCGCGGCGGGAGCCCGCCCGCACCGGCATGGTCGCTCTCAACGCCGGCGGTGACCCGAAACCTATGGAGGTCGTTCCCGATTCACTTCATGCCGGTCAGGGTGATTGCCTTCACGAAGTAGCGCTGCAGGACGAGGAAGACCACCAGCATCGGGAGCATGACGATCAGCGAGCCGGCCAGCATCACCTGCAGGGTTACCTGGGACGAGCCCCCGCCGTGCTCCACGTTGAGGAAGGCGAGTCCGACGGCGCCCGTCATCTTGCTCAGATTGTTCAGGTAGATCAGTGGCGTGAAGAAGTCGCTCCAGGTATTGATGAAGGCGAAGATGGCGACCGTGGCGAGAATCGGCCAGGAGTTGGGAACGAAGATGTTCCAGAAGATACGGAAATAGCCGGCGCCATCCAGCATCGCCGCCTCGTCAAGCTCACGGGGAATTGACTGGAAAAACTGCCGCACCAGGAAGATGGAGAACGCGTCGCCAAAGAAGGCGGGCACGATCAGCGGCCGGAAGGTGTTGATCCACTGCAGCTTGGCGAAGATGATGAACGTCGGTACGATCGTGATCTCGGAGGGGAGGATGATCGTCCCCAGCAGCAGGCCGAACAGAATGCCGCGCCCGGGCGCGCGCAGCCGGGCGAAAGCATACCCTACCAGTGCCGACGAGGCCACCGTGCCGATGACGACGAAGAACGTGATGATGGCGCTGTTGACCAGGAACTGCCCGAACGGCAGCAACTGGAAGAGAGTCGAGTAGTTCTGCCAATGAACGGGGTTCGGAATCCACGTCGGCGGGAACTGGTTGTACTGCGTCTGGTCTTTCAATGACCCGATGACGAGCCAGTAAAAGGGGAAACCGAAGACAATTCCGCCGAGGATCAGCAGTAAATAGAGGGTGCCGGGGCGGAGAAACCGTCCCAGCCCGCGCCGGGGTGTGACCACGTGCTCCCGGGCGACGGCGGTGACGGGGCGAGTGAGGCTCACTGCCGGGCTCCTTCGTAGAACACCCAGCGAGCGGAGGTCTTGAACACGAGGAAGGTCGCCGCCATCACGATGACAAAGAAGATCCACGCCTGGGCCGAGGCGTATCCCATCTGATTGGTCTCACTACCGAAGGCGGTCTGGAAGAGGTAATACATGAAGGTTATTGATTCCTCCCCCGGGTGGTTGTAAGTCAAGACATAGATCTGGTCAAAGATCTGGAAGAAGCCGATAAGCCCGATGATCACCTCGAAGAGGATGGTCGGCGTCAGGAGCGGCAGAGTGACGTGGAAGAAACGCGACCAGGCGCCGGCGCCGTCGATCTTGGCACTCTCGTAGAGCTGCTCTGGAATGTTCTGGAGGCCGGCCAGATAGATGATCATGCCGCCTCCCACGCCCCAGAGCAAGGTGATGATGATAGCCGGCTTGATCCAGTTGGGATCGGCGAGCCAATCAATGGACGGAAGGTGGAAGACTCGCAGGATGGCGTCGAGGACCCCGTACTGCGGATCGAAGAGGGAAATCCAGAGCACGCCGCTGGCCACGGCCGGTACCAGGGTCGGCACGTAGTACAGGCCGCGGAAGAAGGTGATGCCGCGCAGGCGCTCGTTGAGGAGGAGCGCGGTGGCCAGCGCCAGGACGAGGTTCACCGGCAGCCCGATGATCACGAAGTAGAAGGTGTTGAACATGGCCGACCGAAACTCGCCGTCGCTCGTGAGGAGACCGGTGTAGTTCTGCAGGCCGACCCACTGGGGCGGTGTGAAGAGGTCGTAGTTGGTAAAGCTGAGGTAGAGCGACGCCAGCATCGGCCCCAGGGTCCAGATGAGAAAGCCCAGGATCCAGGGTGAGGCGAAGAGGTAGAAGGCGATGGCTTCCCGCCGCTCCAGTCTGGTCATGCGGCGGCGGCGTGGGATGATGGCGCGAACGCTTGCCAAGGCTCGTCCCGACTCCCTACACGTGGCCGCCGGCGAGGATCGTATTCGCGCCGGACTGCGCCTTGGCGAGACCCGCCGGGACGGTCATGTGACCGCTGAAGACGTCATTGGAGAGCACGGTGTCCACGTAGTTGAAGGCGTCCGCTTTATGCGGGAAGTCGAGGTACGGGACGCCGGCGGGGATGGTGTTGATGACCGACCTCATGCCCGGAGGCTGACTCTTGAGGAAGGCACTGGACAGAGCGAGGGAGCGAATCGACGGAATGTTGATGCCGTGCTGCGACATCACCTTCTGCCCCGGCGCCGTGCCCAGCCATTTCACCAGGTTCCAGGCAGCTGCCTTGTTCGACGTGTTGGCATTGATGGCGTTGCCCACTCCCTGGGCCATGCTGACTTCCTTGCCGTTCCAGGACGGGAATGGCGCGATGTCCCATTTGAAGTTGTTGATGGGGTAGTACTCGGGCAGGTCGAACGTGCCGTCAATGTACATCGCGACCTTCCCGGACGCGAAGATGTTCTGGTAGTGCCCCAGTTGCGTCGGGTTCGGGGAGACGTGGTACTTCGAGACGAGGTTGACGAGGAACTGTATGGCGCGCTGCCCGGTGGGCGAGTCGATCAGGCACTTCACATGCCCGCTCGTCTCCGGCTGCGTCCACAGATGCCCGCCCATCTCGGTGATCAGTGGCTCGTCGATCCCGTCGAGGTACTCATAGCTCCCGTAGCCCCACTGGACGATGTTGTTGGGATTGAAGCCGGGCTGCGTGGCGTTGTGACCGCTGCTGTCGAGCGTCAGCAGCTGGGCATCGTGCAAGAGTTGCTGCCAGCTCGAGGGCGGCGACGTGATGCCCGCCTTGGCGAACTCCGTCTTGTTCCAGAGCAGCATGTTGAGCGAGATATCGCGCGGCAGCTCGTAGTAGTGGCCCTGGTACCGGAAACTGGGCAGCTCCTGGGCCCAGTACTGGCTCATATCGACATGGCTTTGCTTGATGTAGTTGTCGAGACTGAGGAGCCGTCCGGATCCCGCATAGTGCACCTGGTAGTAACCGGGATCGAGCAGGAACACGTCCGGAGCCGTGCCGGCGGCGAGCTGCGTCGGGAGTTTGGTCCAGTAGGTGTTCCAGTCGGCAACCTGTTGCGACACCGTGATGTGTGGACTCGCGTGGTGGAACGCGGACAGCAAGACCCGGCCGGCCTTGATCTCATCGGCCGATCCCCAGCGCCCGTAGGTGAGACTGACGTGCTGGTTGGACGTGCCGGAGGATCCGCTCGAGCCGGATGCGGAAGATCCACAGGCGGCCAGCCCGACTGCCAGCACCGACATGCCGGCGACCGCGACAAAACGCTTCAGATTCCCTTTCACGATGCTCACTCCTCGCCACACCCGGCGCGTCGTCACAGCACGCTCACGTTTTGAACCAGTCTAGGCGTGAGGATGATCGAGGTCAAGCAGCTTCTGTGAGCGAAGATACTAATTGACCGGGTCTTGCTGCCGCCGCGACTCGCGGCCGGAGCAGAAGGAGGAGAGAGATGTCGGAGACCGACGGACTGCTGCTGGAAGAGTTCATGCCGCGCGCCGAGTTGGTGGTGCCGGAGCACCGCATACGGCGCGCTCGCTTTCCTGCCATCGACGCCCATAACCATCTCGGCCGCTGGCTCTCTCCCGACTGGCTGAGCTCCGTCGAGGACATCCTGTCCGTCATGGATGCCTGCAACATCCGCACGATCGTCAACCTCGACGGCATGTGGGGAGAGCAACTGGAAGCCAACCTTGACCGCTATGACCGAGCGCATCCCGACCGCTTCGTCACCTTCGCCCAGGCCGACTGGTCCCGGTCGACTGAGGCGAAGTTCGGTGTGATGCTGGGCGATCAGCTGCGAGATAGCGTTCATCGCGGCGCTCGCGGACTGAAAGTCTGGAAGAACCTGGGAACCCAACTGCGCGACGAGCACGGCAACCTGATCCCGGTCGACGATGAGCGGCTCTCGCCCCTCTGGCAGGCGGCTGCCGAGTCGCGCGTCCCCGTTCTGATCCACGTTGCCGACCCGGTTGCCTTCTTCCGTCCGCTCGACGCCACCAACGAGCGCTGGGAAGAACTCAAGGCGCATCCCGACTGGCACTTCTGCGGCGATCAGTTTCCCTCCTTCGATGCCATCATCGAGCAGTTTGAGCATCTCATCGCCGCGAATCCGGAGACCGTCTTCATCGGGGCCCACGTGGGCTGCTATTCGGAGAATCTCGGCTGGGTCGACCGCATGCTCGCGACCTACCCGAACTTCAACGTCGACATCGGTCAGCGGATCTCGGAGCTGGGCCGCCAGCCGTACTCATCGCGCCGCCTCTTCGCGCGTCACGCCGACCGCATCCTCTTCGGCACCGATTGCTTCCCGCCGTCACCGGAGTGGTACGAGCCCTACTTCCGCTTCCTGGAGACCGACGACGAGTACTTCAACTACGCCGCCCATGACGAGCTCCCCGGCCAGGGACGCTGGGCGATCTACGGTCTTGATCTGCCGGACGACATCCTTCGGAAGGTGTATTTCGAGAACGCCGCGAGATTGTTAGGGTTCACGACATAGCAAATCGGCGTAGGAATGGCGAGAGCCCTGTCCCCTCAGCATTAGGTTGACGCCGCAGCGGTCGGGCGCGACCGCGGAGCGGTGTCCCGCCGCCTCCGAGGACTACCCGGGTGATGCAGCCCGACCTGATGCCGATTGGCGGGGCGAGGCCCGCCAATCGGCATCAGAGATTCGATGGTCGAATCTCGATCTACCGCGCCGCGACGGGGGCGGTGGCCCATGCCGGCAGCCAGCGGGCCTCCGCCTCCAGCAGTTCATCGGTCATCTGCCAGATCTGATCGAGGGTGAGGCGGCCGGCCAGCACGGGATCCAGGGCCACCGCCTGGTAGATCTTCTCCCGATCCTGCTCCAGCACCGCTTCTACCGTCAGGCTCTGCTGATCGATAAGGGGATGGATGAGGGCGGCGCACTGGGTGGGCAGCGGATCAACCGGCGTGGGGTGAACGCCAAGGCCGTTGACCAGGCAGGGCACTTCCACGCACGACTCTGCCTGCAGATTCGGGATGAGCCGTCCCTCATTCATGACGTTCCCCACGATCTGCGTCGTGCCGCCGGTCAGCATGGTGTGAATGATCTCGGCCGCGTACTCGCTGGTCGCCTGGATATCCAGCTCCTCACCGGCGTCGAGCCGCCGCTTGGTGTCTTCGAACTCGCCGATGTTGACCTGGCAGCGGCGGAGGTATTCGCGGAGGGGGATATTGAGCCGATCGATCAATTCGGGATGGCCCAGGAAGTACGAGCTGTACTCGGAGTGGTGCTCGCTCGACTCGGTCGGATAGTACCCGAAGCGGCGGAAGAGCTCGGCGCGGACGCGATCGTCCTCGGGGATGTCTCCCGCCTCCACCTTCTGCCGGAGAAGTGGATAGAGATCCTCGCCGTTGTAGCAGAGCTTGATGATCCAGGCGATGTGGTTGATGCCGACGGTCTGATACTGCACTTTCTCAAAGGGAACCCCCAACCATCCGGAGATCTCGTGGATCGTCCAGTAAACGCTGTGACACAGGCCGAGCACGCGGATCGACGTCGCTTTGCTGGCCGCCCAGACCAGCATCGACATCGGGTTCGTGTAATTGAGCAGCCAGGCATTGGGGCAGTACTGCTCCATCTGCTCAGCGATCTCGAGCATCACCGGGATGGAGCGGACGCCGCGCATCACGCCGCCGACGCCCACGGTGTCCGCGATCGTGTACTCGATCCCGTAGCGTGCCGGGATGTCGAAGTCGACCTGAGTCGCGGCGTAACCGCCAACCTGCACCGTGTTGATGACGAAGTCGGCGCCGGGCAGGATGTCGGTGCGGTCCAGGCTCGCCTCGATATGCGGATGGGCGTCAAAGTGCTGCGCGGTCCAGCGGGCCACCCGCTCCGCGGTCTGCAGCCGGTCCGGATCAATGTCGTGGAGACCCACCGTGATGTCTTTGAGTTCCGGATAAGCGAGGAAATCGGCGAGCAGATTTCGGGTGAATTCGACGCTTCCCGCGCCCACGATGACGATCTTGGTCACTGTTTTCTCCTCTAGCGATTTGGTAGCACGACGGCCCGCGTCAAATTGCGGGGTGATGCCACATCAATCCCTTGCGCGGCCGCCCGGTGGGCGGCAAACAACTGCGCTTGCACCAGTGAGACCAGCGGATCGTCCGGACTTGGCCGGATCGTGGCCCCGGTTGCTGCTGCGTCGCGGAGGACGGATGCCGCGACCTCATCCTCCGGCGCATCGAAACTCCAGATCAAGGTATTCTCGTCGGCCGCGGCGATCGGTCCGTGCCGGTAGTCCAGCGTCTGGTGACTCTCCGGTACCTGCAGCGCCGCTTCCTGCAACGTGAGCGCGGCCGAGCGCGCCAGGCCGTAGCGCCAGCCCCGCCCGAGATACACGACGTGCGGCTGCTCGAATTCCTCGGGCTGGAAGGACAGGCCCCGCTCCACCGCCTCGGGCAGCTCACTCAGATCTTCACTCGTTATGAGAGCGCGCAGAGCGGTCAACGCGGCGGTGATGAAACGGGTCTGGACGACACCCGTCTCGGAGGCGAAGGGGAGCGGGAGAACCGCGTCGGCCCAGCGCTCCGCCGGGGACCCGGCGTCGCCGACCACGAGGATGACCCGTGCTCCGGTCTCTTTGGCGGCCTGCATCGCCCGGATCAACTCGGTGGTCTGTCCGGTGCGGCTGGTGGCGACGTGCGTCCAGCCGGGACGCGGCCGGTACTCGGACGGCAGCAGCGCTTGCGCGGGGAGGCCGCGCGCGTCCTCGTAGAGACGGGCCGCGGCGAGGCCGATGCAGTGAGAGGACCCCGATCCCAGGAATAGAACCTCCCCGGACAGGAGTGAAGCCACGCGCTCGTCTTGAGCGACGACGTTCAAAGCCTGACGGACAATGTCGGGCGTACTGCGAATGTCGGCCTCGATCTCCACGCTCACCTCCCTGTCTGCTTGATCGAATTCAATCATATTCTCCCAACTCCGGCAATTGATCTGCCGACAGTCGCGCAACTCCGAGTGGTAATCTCAACCCGCAGACCCCGGCTGCCGGCACGGAATCCTTCCCGTCCGGGAGACCCGTTCTCGTTAGGGGGCCTGCAAGGAGGCAATCTCGTGGGCCTTGATTTACAGGGACTGATTCCGGCGACAGTGCTCCCTATGACCGCCGATGCCGAGATCGATGAAGCGCAACTGCGTGGGTACATTCGGTGGGTCGCCGAGCAGGGGCCATGCGCGTTGGCCATCAACGCCGACACCGGAGAAGGGCCGCACCTGACCCACCAGGAAAAGGTGCAGGTGCTCGAAATCGTCGCGGACGAATTGAAGGGACGAGTGCCCATCGTCGCCGGCCTGGCAGGGCCGTCGACGCGCCTCGCCGTGGCGCAGGCGCGTGACTTCAAGGCTGCCGGGGCCGATGCTTTGTTGGTTTTCCCCATCTCCGCCTACCTCAGCTCACCGCTCGATCCGGAGATTCCGCTGCGATATCACCAGGCGGTTGCCGAGGTCGGCTTGCCGCTCATTCTCTTCCAGCTGCAGCCGGCGCTCGGTGGCGTCAATTTTGAGCGCGACGTCCTTCGCCGGCTGGCGAGCCTCGACGGGGTGATCGCCATCAAGGAGGCGTCTTTTGACGCGCGCCGCTTCCTGGATGTCGCCCGCGTTCTGGAGGAGTTACCGCGTCCCATCACACTCCTCACCGGCAACGACAACTTCATTTACGAGTCGTTCGTCCTGGGCGCCCGGGGCGCACTTATTGGCTTCGGCGCCATCATGACCGCCGAGCAGGTGCAGATGATCCAGGCCTGGCAGGCCGGACGGATCGACGTGGCGCAGGATCTCGGCCGCCGCATCCAGCGCCTGGCCGATGTGGTGTTCGCGCCGCCGGTGGCCGACTACCGGGTGCGGCTGAAAGAAGCGCTGCACCTGCTCGGTGTCCTGGACGAGCCGTATGTGCGGGAGCCGCTCCTGCCGCTGGCCGCGTCGCAACGCGAGTTGCTGCGGCGCACGCTGCAGGAAGTCGGCTTGCTGCAGGAGACGGCGGCATGAAGTTCGGAGTCTTCCTCCCCAGCTTCCTGCAAGCGGGAGCCGAGAACCATCCCCAGCGCCTGCGCGACTTTGCCCGTCACGCCGAGGAACTTGGGTTCGACTCGCTCTGGATCACCGATCACATTATCACCGCCCATCGCTTCTACAGCGTGAGCTGGCTCGATGCCCTGATCACCCTGTCCCACGTGGCGGCGGTGACCGAGCGCGTTCGGCTCGGCACCTCCATCCTCATCCTGCCGGTCCGTCAGCCGGCCGTGCTGGCGAAGGAGATCGCTACCCTGCACTACCTGTCCGGTGAGCGCTACATCTTCGGGGTCGGCACCGGATGGTACGGGCCCGAGTTCGAGGCCGCAGGCGTCCGCAAGGAAGAGCGGGGCCGCCGCACCGACGAGGTGCTGGCCGCGACGATCGATCTGCTGACCGGTCCCGATGTCCGGTTTCACGGCCGGTACTACCAGCTCGACGGCGTGACCGTCGAGCCGCACGTCACGCCGCCTCCCGTGTGGGCAGCGGGAGGCAGTCAGCTGCCCCATGAGCGGTCGCCGGAAAGACCGGAGATGCATCCCAACGTCCTGCGGCGCATCGTGCGAGCCGACGGCTGGATCGCGCGTCCCACCTGTCCGCCGGACCTCATCGCGTCCGATCTGCGGACCATTCGTCAGGCACGGGAGGCTGCCGGTGAGACCAGGCCCTTCACCGTCGCCCACGAGAACTTCACCTGGATCGAGGAGTCCGGCAGCAAGGACGATATCACGGCGGAGCAGCGGCGGCGCTTTGCCCGGGTGGTCAGCGACGAGCGCCCCTGGGAGTACATCGACGCCGTCTACATGCCGGGAACGATCGACGAGATCCAGCGCAAGGTGCAGGCGCGCGTCGATGCCGGTGTGGAGTACATGATGCTTCACACTCTGACGCCGGACCTGGAGCAGCTCGACCTGATCGCACGCCACATCGTGCGCCCGTTCGCCGACGTGCCGGCTGCTGTCTAACGACTAACCGGCAAGAGTTCAGGAGGGCCGGCGCGCGCCGGCCCTCCTCTTTTCTCAGACGTGACCGCCGGCGAGGATGGTCTTGGCCCCTGTTGCTGCCTTGGCGGCACCCGCAGGCACACTCATTCGGCCCGTCCACACATCGTTGGCCATGACAGTCTCGATGTAGTTGAACGCGTCGGTCTTGTGCGGGAAGTCAAGATATGGCACGCCGTACTTGATGGAGTCGAGCACCGCCTTCATCCCGCTCGGCTCCTTCTTCAGGAAGTTCGGTGATTCGGCCATTGACTGGATCGATGGGATATTGATGCCGTCCGCCGACATCACCTTCTGGCCGGCCGGGCTGGAGATCCAGTTGACGAGCGTCCAGGCGGCCGCCTTCTTCGACGACTGCGCGTTGATGGAGTTCCCGACGGCTTGCGCCATGGTCGCTTCGTGTCCATTCCACGAGGGGAAGGGAATGACGCCCCACTTGAAGCCGCTGATGGCCTTGTAGGCCGGAAGATCGAAGCTCCCTTCGGGGTACATGGCGACCTTCCCGGAGATGAAGATGTTCTGGTAGTGGTTCATCTCTGCCGGCGTGGGCGACACGTGGTATTTGAAGGTGAGATCCACCAGGAACTGGAGAGCCTGGCGCGCGGCCGGCGTATTGATCAGCGACTGGGCATGGCCACTCGTCTCCGGCTGCGTCCACAGATGCCCGCCCATCTCGGTGATCAACGGCTCCTCGATCCCGTCGAGGTACTCGTAGTTGCCGTAGCCCCACTGGACGATGTTGTTGGGATTGAAGCCGGGCTGCGTGGCGTTGTGGCCGCTACTGTCGAGTGTCAGCAGCTGAGCATCGTGCAAGAGCTGCTGCCAGCTCGAGGGCGGCGAACTGATGCCCGCCTTGTGGAAGAGATTCTCATTCCAGAGGACGAGGTTCACGTTCATGTCGCGCGGCATCTCGTAATAGTGACCCTGATAGCGAAGGGTCGGTAGCTCCGACGCCCAGTAGCGATTCATGTTGATGTGGGCGGCCTTGATGTATGGGTCCAGGTTCACGAGAAGGCCGTGGCCGGCGTAGTTCACCTGGTAGTAGCCCGGATCGATCTGAACGGCGTCCGGTGCCTGCCCGGCCGCGAACTGCGTGGCCAGCTTGGTCCAGTACGTGTTCCAGTCGGCGATCTGAGGATGAATCGAGACCTTGGGATTCTGGGCATGAAAGGCGCCCAGCAGCCGGTTGCTCGCCTTGATCTCGTCGGCGGAGCCCCAGTGGCCGTACGTAATGCTGACCGGCTTCGTCACATGACTGGAGACACTTCCCCCGCTGCCGGCCGCATTACTGTTGGATCCGCAGGCGCTGAGCCCGATGGTGGCGAGGCTGACGGCAACTCCTGCCACGGCCGGCCACGACCACCGTTGGACAGCTGAAACGAACGACATCGCGCACTCCTTGGCTTTGACTTGAGCGAAGATGAGCAATTGCGTCATCCATATGCTGTAATGCGCTTACGATAGAAAGAAGTCGAGCATCGCGCAAGTCTAGCTTGCCGTGGCTTGCAGTCAGGAGCGTGGGTGGTGGTCAAGATCGTGATCGTGGGCGCGGGGAGCGTCGTCTTCAGCAAGAATCTCCTGGCCGACATCCTCTCGTATCCGGAGTTGCGCGATGCGACGATCGCCCTGCACGATGTCGATGCGGATCGCCTGGCCACCGCCCAGCGACTCGCCGGGTACGTGGCGGAGCGGGCCGGCGCGCATCCACGCATCCAGGCTGATCTTGACCGCCGCAAGCTGCTACCCGGGGCGGACTTCGTCATTACGACGGTCCTGGTGGGCGGCCACCGGGCGGCTGAGCTGGACTTCGACGTTCCGGCCCGTCACGGCATCCAGTACACGATGGCGGATACCGTTGGGGTGGGCGGCATCATGCGCGCGCTGCGCACGCTGCCCGTTGTCCTCGAGCTGGCGGAGCAGATGGAAGAGCTCTGCCCCAACGCCTGGCTCTTCAACTACACCAACCCGATGTCCATCCTGTGCTGGGCGGTGGCACGGGCAAGCCGGATCAAGGTGCTCGGTCTCTGCCACAGCGTCTACTGGACCATCCACGAGCTGGCCGAGTGGCTGGGCGTCCCAATGGACCAGGTCTCCTCTCTCTCGGCCGGTATCAATCACCTCGCCTGGGTTCTGCGGCTCGAACATCAAGGGGAGGATCTCTATCCCCGCTTGCGGGCCATGGTCGAGGCGGGAGAGATTCCTGCCGACGAACTGGTCCGCGCCGAAACCTTCCGCTACGTCGGGTACTACCCGACCGAGGCGTCCTCCCATCACGCGGAATACGTGCCGTACTATCTCCAGCATGCGGACGAAGTGCGCCGGCTGCGCGTCCCGCTCCGTGAGTTTCTGCGGCGCAATCAGTCGCGGATGGGGCAGTACGAAGAGACAAGACGGCAGCTCGCTGCCGGCGAGGAGATCGCGATCGAACCGTCCAGCGAGTACGCCGCCGAGATCATTCACAGCATGCTGACCGGGCGGCCGGCGGAAATCGTCGGGAACGTGATGAACGACGAGGCTCTCATCTCGAATCTGCCACGCGCGGCCAACGTCGAGGTGCCCTGCCTCGTCAATGGACTGGGCGTCACACCCGTCGCGGTGGGCGCTCTTCCGCCACAGTGCGCGGCGCTCATCCATCCGCTGATTGCCCTCCAGGATCTGACGGTGCAGGGCGTGCTGGAGGAGGACAGCGAGAAGATCTACCGCGCCGCTTTACTCGATCCTGTCCTGACCGCTCAGCTGCCGCTGCCACGGATCTGGGAGATGCTGGACGACGTCATCGCCGCCGAAGCGGAGTGGATGCCCGGCTGGCTGCATGCCGATCGCATTCGATCACATTCGGTGCGCACGATCGATCGCCCAATTGACGATCGCCGAACCGCTCCATAGAATTCAGGCTAATGGGCATTTCCGCGGCGCGGCGACAAGACGCCATCCTGGACATCGTGCAGCGTGACGGATTCACCAATATCCCGGCGCTGACGCGTGAGCTGGGTGTGTCGCAAGCGACGATTCGCCGCGATCTTGCTCGCCTCGATCGGTTGGGGCGCTTGCGCCGGACCTACGGCGGCGCGCTGGCGACGAGTGTCGGCGAGGTGCCGTATCGGGACAAGCTGAGCGAGGCGGCCGATGCCAAGCAGCGGATCGCCCGGGCCGCGGCTGCCCTCGTGACGGACGGCATGGCCGTGGGATTTACCGGCGGCACGACCACTCTCTACGTGGCGCGTGCTCTCAGCCGTAGCAGCGCGCTGACTGTGGTAACCAATGCCCTCACCATCGCCATGGAGTTTTCGGGATCGGATACCCGGGTCATTGTGACCGGCGGCGAGCTGCGCGGAACGACCTTCGAGCTCATCGGCCCCCTGGCCGAACCCGTCCTGCAACACATCCACCTCGACCTGATGTTCGTGGGCGTGGACGGGATCTCGGCAGTCGGCGGCCTGACCACGCATCACCCGATCGAAGCGCAGGCCAATCGTGCTTTGATGGAGCGGGCGGCAAAGTCGGTCGTCGTCGCCGATAGCCGCAAGTTGGGGAGGCGGACTTTCGCGCAGATCGCACCGATCGATCGCATCGCCATGGTGATCACCGACGCCGACGGACCTGCCGTGGAGGAACTCAACACGGCGGGAGTCGAGGTCGTCGTCGCCTGAGAGGATCCGGAGAGAAGGAGAGGGGAATGAAGTATCGAACGCTGGGAAAGACCGGACTGCAGGTGTCGGAGATCGGCCTCGGCATGTGGGCGATCGGGGGCGATGCCTGGGGGCCGGTTGACGACGAGGAATCACTGGCTGCCATCCGGCGTGCCTGGGATCTCGGGGTCAATTTCTTCGATACCTCCGACCAGTACGGCTTCGGCCACAGCGAAGAGGTGCTGGGCCGGTTCCTCGCCGGCGTGCCGCGCGACCAGATCATCGTGGCCTCCAAGGTCGGGCTCTTCCGCGGCGAGGACCAGTCTGTTCCGAACCCGTATTCCAGCGTCGATCTGGTGGTGCACGACTGCGAGCAGAGTCTGAAGCGCCTGGGCACCGATCACATCGACGTCTACCAGGACCATCTCTGGTGGGACGAGAACGTCGAGATCTTTGCCGAAGCGTTCCTGCGCCTGCGTGACGCCGGCAAGGTGCGGTTCCTCGGCGTCTCGACCAACGACATGAGCTACATCGAGCATTTCGACCGGGCCGTCGGCGGCATGGATACGTTGCAGATCGACTACAGCATCCTCAATCGACAGCCGGAACAGGATACCCTCCCGTACTGCCAGGAACGCAACATCGGCGTCATCGCTCGCGGCTCCCTGGGGATGGGCAAGCTCACCGGGAAGTTCACCCCGGACACGACGTTCCCGGAGAGCGACTGGCGCCGCAGCTGGGTGGAAGGGGACGAGCGCGCTGAGTTCCTGCGCGACATTCACATGGCCAACGAGCTGCGATCGGTCCAGAACGGCCGCACCCTGGCCCAACTCGCCCTGGGATACGTCCTCGCCAATCCGGCCGTCTCTCTGACCATTCCAGGCGCCAAAAACCCGCGGCAGGTCGAGCAAAACGTGGCGGCGGTCGAGCACCCCCTGTCAGCGGAAGAGGTGGCCCGCATCCGCGAGATCGCGGAACAGGGGCAGCCGGCGCACCCGTAGAAGGCGTGCCAGGTACCGGCGCGTGGGCTCGGCAAGGAGCGGTCAACTCCCGAGTCTCTGATCCGCCGTCAGTCGTAGCCAGCCGGGAGGCGCTGGTCCGGCGTCTCCAACGTCTCCGTCAACGGGTAGGTCCCCGGGGACCATCGGTCCACGGTCCGCGCCCCCGATGGACGACCTCGTGATGGATGTGTCTGGGGTTGGCGAGTCCTGGCTGGGGATTGACGTTGAGCAGGTAGACAGTCAACGCGCTTCGTCGCGCGGTTGGTTGATCAACTCAAGCGTCACAATGCTGGTGCAGGTGATCAGCGGCCCGGCTTCGATAACCACTTTTCCCGCGGACTTTAGAGGCAGCGGTCAGAGTTTCGAGGCATAGGTGGCCCAGCCGGCAGGTGCCGCTTCCCCGGCACCTTTGTGCGCCCGAACGGGTGCCGCTTCACGTGCGCCAGCCGTTACGCATCTGCCCACAGCCCATCGTTTTCCTTGCTCACCGTGACCTACCGCAGAGGCGTCATGGCTGAAACCCTTGATACGTCCCTGACCAGGCTTTGATCACCCAATGATGATGCCGAACCAGGTGATACGTCATCCTGTAGACCGCTGCCACCGGATCGGAAGGGCGACCACCCGGCGGAATATCCAGCCTGACTGTGACGACTCCCGCATTCTCCCGCACCCGTATCCTTTCAAACTTGATGTGGCGCCCGACCTCTGGCCAGAACGCAAATTCGCGGTGGAATCGTTGCCAGGTCGGTGAGCCGCGTCCCGCCTGTCCCGCGAGCGTCAGCTTATAAGCGCGGTGCAGATCGTTGTCTTGCAGGTCCACGAGAAACCGGGCGAGCGTCCCGGGCGCCGACCCGGCCGGATACCGCTGCCACGAGGGAACCGATGTGGCGGACCGAAACGTGGTCACGAAGACGGCGATGACGAGTGCAACGGCGAGCAGAAGCGCGGCGCCGCCGCAGCCCCATAGGGCGATCTCCGTCCCCGCGGACTTTGTCGGCAGGCCGTCGGCGTCCTCCATCACCCAAGTACCCGAATATGAACCTCTCTCAGGCATTTAACCGTTGTCGTCCGCAGACTGCCTGCGGGCACCCGCGCGGGGGCTATCTCTTACCAACCACGACCAAGTTCCAGCGGCACACCGAGGTCGGGCCCTCCAGCGGCGACGTGTCGATGGCCACGAAGATCGCGATTGTGGAGGCGCGCTCCGTGGGCGTTGTCTTGACACCGACGTCCGCGGACTTGGACTCAACGCTGACATTGACGTCCGACGCGTGTGGTGCATCCGTCAGCAGCGTGAGCCGAAAGCGCGGGAAACCGGCCGTCATCGTCGACTGTACCGGACACTGGAAGGACCAATGCACGACAACAATTTTTGCATGGTGGGTTGGGAGAATTCGGAACCTGGGACCGCGTCCGTGGAGGCGCGCGAGACAGAAGGAAGTTCCTCCTCTCGTCCCCGCAGGCGAGCACGGACTGCCCTGTCCCGCCGCTGATGGGGTAGCCCCAGCGCATGCGGATACCAGTAAAACGGGAGCGATAATGCGCAGCATCAGGCTCGTCATCGCGCTCGTCTCCTTACCTAGAGGGACATGCTCCACACGGTCGAGAACTCAATTTGCGATCCACCCACCAGCCTACCTGCGGGATCATCAGGCGAGTCGCCAGGCGGGTCGTGCTCCTCAGGCGGGAGGTCCCCAGGCGGCCCTGAGTATAGCCCCGGAAAACCAAACGCGAGGTATATGTCGAAAGGTGCGTACAGCTCATGGCCGCGGAGGCGCGGAGTCCGGCACGAGAGAGAGGCGACGCTTACGGGCATCGCAAAAGCCCCCTCAAGGTAGTCGTCAGGGATGCAATTCGGGGCATACCCGGACGGTTGATCGGTGACGCCCGCGTAGCCTCACATGGAGAAAACGCTCTGTGGTGGACTCTGACCGCTGAAGACGACATTACCGTAGTCGTTTCCGGGAGGCGAAAAGAACACGGTGAGCTTCGCCTGACACTTGTGCTGGATGTCTAGGTTACAGTACGTCTTGGCGCCTTCGCCCCCTCCGCCGCGGTACGGGGCAGCGACAGCGTCAGGACTGATCGTGTACAGGCCGCCCTGTCGAGGGAGCAAGTAGCCGCCAGACGGAGCTTGCATCATGGCTAGCTTTCCGGCGAAGTCAGGCCCTGCCCGGGGGCGGAGCGAGCAGGACAGGGCGGGGTAGTGTCCGGTCGCCCCAGGGCGACGATGCTGCCGCTCCTCCGCGGTGACGGCCCGATCATCAAGTCGCAGATCATGCGCTGCCTACTCCACCATCTCGGCGTGGCGCACGGCCATGATTAGCTATTCGTGTTGATTCCCGATCCGGAGGGTGATGGCCGGCTTTGACCCACCGACAGATAAGCGGCATCGATCGCCTCCAGGGTTCGTAGCCCGTCATCGACGTTGGGCCGCGTGTCTTGACCGCCGCGCACGGCGTCCAGGAAGTGTCTGATCTCCGTCACGAAGCGGTTCACGCCCGAGCGATCGAGCATGCGGCGGCCTGCCTGGGGCGTTTCGATGAACGCGACCCCGAAGTCCCCCTGGCCGTAGTCCACCCCGAGGTTGCCCTCGGTCCCGAAGATGATCAGCTCGCTGTCACCGGCGGGCGTCGTCCAGCTTGCCTCGATGATGCCCGGAACACGCGTCGGGCCGTTCACCAGCAGGACGCTGTTGTCCTCGACGCTCAGGCCGGGTGTGACCGTGTCCAGTTCGGCGGCAACGCGGTCAATGTCGCCGATGAGAAAGCGGTAGAGGTCGAGCGAGTGGACGCTGGTATCCATCAACGTGCCGCCGCCCGCCACGGCGGGATCGGAAAACCAGGTGTTCTCGACTCCCTCAAACTCATACGCGAAGCGATTGCGGAAGAGCACCGGCCGGCCGATCTCGCCCGCCTCCAGCCGTTCCTTGATCTGGAGGACGGGCTCATGGAAGCGGTGGCAGAAACCGATCATGCACACCACGCCATGGCGGTGGACGGCATCCGCGATCTCACGGGCGGGCGCGAGGGCATTGGCGAGCGGCTTTTCGATGAGGAGCCCCACACCGCACTCGGCGGCAGCCAGTGCCGGCGCCACGTGCTGCGCCGGCGGTGTGCAGATGCTGACGGCGGCGGGATGCGCCTCGTCCAGCATGCTGTCGACGTCGGTGTACGCCCGGGCACCGATCGATCCGGCCAGAGCCTCGGCGCGGGCGGCGTCGACATCGCAGATCGCCACCACCTCCGCGCCCGCGCCCTGGTAGGCGCGGACGTGTTGCCCGCCCATCGAGCCGGCGCCCACGACGGCGACGCCAACGGGAGACTCGCCCGCCGTCGTCATCCCCGCACCGCCCCGAGCAGCGTCTCCGTGTTGCGCAGACTCCCTTCCAGGCCGGCACGCGGCTCGCCGGTCCCCTCGTATTCGATGGAGAGCCAGCCGTCGTAGCCCGCCGCCTCCAGCGCGCTCAGGACGCCGGGAAGATCGACATCCCCCTCGCCGATCACGGTTCCCTCGTATCGCGTTCCGTCGATTCCGGTGTACGCCTCCGCTGACTCGGCACCAGGGGGCAGGCGGCGGAAGTCCTTGAGGTGGACGTAGGCGGCGAGCGGGGCCAGCTCACGAACCGCTTCCACCGGATCCTGGTTGACGAGCAGAAAGTTTCCGGTGTCGAGGTTGGCCCGCAGGGCGGGGGAGCCGACGGACTCGATGATGCGGCGAACCTGATCGGCGCGTCCCGCGAACAGGCCGTGATTCTCCAGGACCAGCGTGACACCCTGCTCTTCGGCATAGGGGGCAACCGAGCGGAGCCCTTCCACGATCCAGCCGACGCCATCCTCCGCTGTCACGCCGTCCTTCTCGCTGCCGCTGAAGATGCGCAGGCGGGGCGTGCCGAGGCGGCGCGCCATATCGATGCCATCCCGGATCGACTGCACTTGATCGGCTCGGTCCACGGCATCCGTCTGCACCAGATCGTTCCCGATCGCATAGGCGCTCACGGGCAGTCCCGTCTCTCGCACGGCACTCTCGACCTCCTCAAACTCCCGTTCCTGATCGGTCCAGAAGACGTCGAGCAACTCGGCACCCTGCGCTCCGATGCCGGCGGCATACCGAACAAAGTCGGGCGCGTCGATCCCTCCCCGTTTCGCCTCGGTGACCAGGCTCCACATGCTGACTGCGATACGCATACTTTCTCCCCGGTTGTTGTCGTTCGGCCGCGCTCCACAGACGGAGCGCCCTGTTATCCCTTGAGTCCCGTGAGGGTGATGCCGCGTGAGAAGGTGCGCTGGGCGACGAAGAAGAGCACCACGGACGGCAGCGTGAAGACGACCGACGCGCACATCAGGTAGGCCCAGGCAGTCTGGTGCACGCTGTAGTACAGCTGCAGGCCGAGCGAGAGGGTATACGTCGAGGGGTCGTCCAGATAGATGAGCGGCGCCAGAAAATCCTGCCAGGCGTCGAGAAATGAGAAGACCGCCACCACGGCAAGCGCGGGCCGAATCAGCGGAATGATGACGGACCAGAAGGTTCGTAGCGGACCGGCGCCGTCGACGATGGCCGCGTCGGACAGATCGCGTGGGATGGTGAGGAAGAACTGACGCAGCAGAAAGATGTAGAGTGCATTGCCGAAAAACGGCGGCACGATCAGCGGAAGGAACGTGCCGATCCAGTGCAGGTGGAAATAGATGATGTACAGCGGGATCATCTGCACCTGGAAGGGCAACATGAGCGTCGCCATGCAGATGCCGAACAGCAGGTTTCGTCCCGGCCAGCGGAGACGCGAGAAGGAATAGGCGGTCAGCGTGCACGAGAAGAGCGTGCCGGCGACCGTGAAGGCGGCGATCAGCAGCGAGTTGGCAAAGTACCGCCAGAAGTCGATGTAGCGGAGCGCCGCCGGATAATTCGACCAGTGCGGATGGTGGGGAAAGAACTGCGGCGGATAGACGAAGATCTGATTGTTTGTCTTCAGCGAGCTGGAGATCATCCAGATGAGGGGCAGCAGGATAAGGAAACAGAGGGCTATCAGGACGGCGTGATAGGCGACGCTCCCGAGCCGGCTGGTGTAGGTGCGATGACGGGAGCGCGGGGCGGCCAGCGAGTACGGAGCCGGCTTCCGCTGGGTCAGGACGTTCATTGTTCCCCTCCCTCGTAATAGACGAAGCGGCGGGAGAAGCGGAACAGGAGGAAGGTCGCGACGACGGTGATCAGGAAGAGAATCCAGGCCATGGCCGAGGCGTAGCCCATCTTGAAGTAGGAGAAGGCGTTCTCATACAGGTACAGGCTGTAGAGCAAGGTGCTGTTAAGCGGAGCGCCCAGGTTGTTGCCGCCGCCCTCGGCGACAAAGGCCTGCGTGAAGTACTGCAGCGAGAAGATGACGTTGACGACCAGCGTGTAGAAGATGACCGGGCTCATCATGGGCAGGGTCACATGCCAGAACCGGCGGACGGCGCCCGCCCCGTCGATCATGGCCGCTTCGTACAGATGCTCCGGCACGTCCTGCAGGCCGGCCAGCATGATGACCATCGCCTGGCCGAAGCCCCAGGTCGACATGATGAGCAGTGCCGGCTTGGCCCAGGAGGGATCGGCCAGCCAGCCGGGCTGCGGTACGTGGAGCACGGCAAGTCCGGAATTCAACAGACCGTTCTCTGGGTTGAGGATCCAGACCCAGATGATCGCCGTCACGACCGGTGGGACGACGACCGGGACGTAGATCAGCGCGCGGTACATGCCGACGAAGCGCCGCTTCTGACTGAGAAGAAGCGCGAAAGAGAGCGCCAGGATCAGCGTCGAGGGAACACCGATGGCCACGAAGTAGAGAGTGTTCCGCACCGACGTCCAGAAAATGGGGTCGCTCGTGAACATCTGCTGAAAGTTCTGGAGGCCGACCCAGACCGGCGGCTGCAGGGTATTGAAGCTCGTGAAGCTGTAGTAGAGCGAGGCCAGGCTGGGATAGAGCGTAATGGCGAAGAAGCCGATGATCCAGGGCGCCGCGAAGAGGAGTCCCACGCTGAGTCGCGAGACGTCCCGCCGCCGAATGCTCATCTCTCCCTCCCGCGTCCGGGCTCATCGCGGGGCAGCGGGAGTAGTCCCGCCGCCCCGGGGGTGATCTCAGTGCGTGCTGGCGATCTCCTGCTGGGTCATCTTCTGCAAGTTCTGCAGCGCCGACCTGGCGCTGCTCTTGCCGAGGATGGCTGCTTCCTCCGCGTTTCCGAGATTCGTCGCAAACTGCGAACTAATCGCCGTCTGGGGGAGTTGGTGGGCATTCGGACCGTTCGCCTCGTTCTCGAAGACACGGAAATTCGGGTCCTTGAATAGGCTGGTCTGCGGCACGTGCTTGAGCTGCGGGAGATTGACGACAAGCGTCGCGTACTCCGCGGCCAGCGCCGGGTTGGTTGTCTCCCACTTGATGAACTCAAACGCCTGCGCCGCGTGTGGCGAGCCCGTCGGGATGACCTGCGGGTTGGTGTCGATGTAGGACGTCCCATTGCGGCTCGTCATGCCCGCCGGCGCTGGGAAAGGAGCGGCCCCGATCTGGAATCTCTTGACGTTCTCTTTGACGAACGCGATGTTCCACTCGCCGTCCAGCATCATGGCCACCTTCCCCGACTCGAAACCATCGGCTGCTGTCAGGTACTGGCCGAATCCCGCCACGAAGCGCTTCACACTGCTGCGGCCGTACTTCTGGTAGAAGCTCTGCTCCCACTGCAGTGCCCGGATGTTGGCCGATAAGGCTGCCGTACTGGTTCGACCGTTGTTCTTGAACCAGTCACCACCAAAGAGCCAGGCAAACACTTCGAGATTGCTGGCCGGGTAGTCGGGCACAAAGCCGAGGCGCACGATGCGGCCGTGCTTGATCACGGTCAGCCTGGCGGCGTCCGTGTCGAGCTCCTGCAGCGTGCGAGGCGGGTGCGTGATGTGGGCGGCCCGGAAGAGTTTCTTGTTGTAGACGAGGCCGACATTGAAGTTCATGAACGGCACACCGTAGTAGTGCCCGTTGTACTGCACCGCATGCCACCCGGCCGGCACAAAAGCGCCCATGTTGATGTGCGACGAGTGGATGTAAGTGTCCAGCGGCTGCAGCAAGCCGTCATGTGCCCACTGGCCGAGCGTGCCGGTTGTCCCCAGGTCCATCAAGTCCGGTGGCTTCCCCCCGGAGATCGCCGAGACGATCTTCGTGTTGTCGGTGACCGCGACCTCACTCACGTGGATGCCGGGATGCGACTTGTTGAAGAGACCGATGTACTTGTCCAGCGTCTTCTTCTCGTGTCCACCGCCCCACTGTTGCCACATCACCAGGTTGACGGTCGCCCCCTTGGCGTGGGTCACGTTGCCCAGGCCGGGCTGAATTGACAGCACCATCAACGCGATGGCGGCGCCCGCACCCAGGCGGCGCGTCCATCGAGCCGTGGTCCAACGGCGCATCAGTCGGTCACGAAGCTGCCCCATCTCCAACTCCTCCTCGCTGGATGGATCCACCCATACCATGGTCGCTCAGGCATCTAGAAGGGCTCGCCGCTCGTCTGTTGAACATTGTCACATAATAGACGAGCCAAAGCGACCAAACTTCAATCGCACGGCGAGGGGGTGGCGGCATGCTGGAGCGAGCGCCGGCCCAGGGGATCCGCGACGGGGCGGGTAAGGTCTTGCTGCGGCTGCAGAGCGCTCTCCCCGGGCTCAGCCCTGCCGAACAGCGCCTGGCCGCCTACATCCTCGACCACCCCGACGAGATTCTGTACATGTCGGTGCACCAGCTCTCGGAGCTCAGCGGCGTCAGCGCCGGGACCGTCGTGCGTTTCTGCCAGGAGTTCGGGTATGCCGGCTTTGCCGAGTTCAAGCTGATGCTGGCGGCGGATGCCGTGGCGCCCGTTCGCACCGTCATGGGAGACATCGCGCCGCAGGACGACATCCGGACCATCGCCGAGAAGATCATGACGGCGAATGTGCTGGCGCTGGAAGACACGATGCGGCTATTTGATGCCGATGCCATGGCACGCGCCGTCCGCGCGGTCGCGGCCGCTCCCCGGCTGGAAGTGTTCGCCGTCGGCGCCTCGACCGTCGTGGCCATGGATGCCAAGTACAAATTCACGCGCATCGGCAAGCAGGTCGACGCGGTGGCCGATCCGCATCAGCAGGCCATGACGGCGAGCCTGATGCAGCCGGGCGACGTGGCGATTGCCGTGACGTATTCCGGAGACACGAAGGACATTGTGGAGAGCGTGGCCCGTGCCAAACAGGCGGGCGCGGCCGTCATCACCATCACGGCTCATTCCCGGTCGCAGGTGGCCAGCCTCAGCGATCTCATCTTGCTGACCGGTCCGATGGAAACGCCTCTCGCCAGCGGCGCGATCCGATCGACGATCGCCCAGCTGCATGTCCTCGACGTGCTGGTTGCCGGGGTGTTTCTCCACGATCCCGAGAAGGCGTTGCGGGCGGTCGAGCGCACCGCGGAGGCCGTCGCCGGGAAGCTGCTGTAGACCGGAGTCGCGTCTGCCTCCTCACTCGAGGCTGCCTGTTACGCCGCGTGAAAGGGCCAAACTCGGGTCAAAAGGGTGCAAGAGCCACCTGACCGGGGCAAGTCCGGACTGCGCCGTCGGCAACCCTGGCGACATGGTCCAGATAGACACCCTCGATGTGGCCGTCGCGCCCGGTGCGCGTTTCCCCCAGTTCACCCTCGTCAGTACCCCTCCTGTTAGGGCGCTGCCGAGGTACGGCGGGGCAAGGCGTCAGCGCCCGCCACCGAGAGCTTGCAGCGGAGGGAGGCGAGGTTCCCCCTCCGGTCTCAAGTCCATCCAGGCCGACGGCGGCTCTGAGTTCAAGGCCAGCTTCGGCGCCTACTATCAGGAGCGCGGCGCCGCCCCCGTCGTACTCCCGCTCCACTCGCCCAGATTGAATGGCACGGCCGACCAGCGGCAACCGCCTTACCACAAGGAGATCTACGCGTGCGTCGATCCCGAACCCAAGGTCGAACCGGTCCAGACGGCCCTCCACCATTACGAGCCCGCCTACAGCGTTGTCCCTCCCACCACTCCCTGGACGACCGCGCCACGAAGTTCTGGTCCAACAGGAGACCGCCGCATGAGAGGTGTAAAGCACTGCGGAACTCATATGGGATCTTGTCGCGTGTCGCGGACCGGTATATACTTATGGCCACCCAGGCGCCGCGAGACGAGCGAGAAAGCGCGAACAACGATAGAGCCGACCAACTCCCGGCCGGCTCCTCTAATCTCGAGCAGTTTTCGAACATTCATGTGTATGGCTGCGCGTCCACCTCATGCGCTTCCAGGTAGGGCGGTCGTTGGCACACATTCGGCAACCATCCGTCGACGAATGCGAGTTGGGGAGGAGATGCCTACAGTTCGTCGACCGTTTACGAGACCTATGACACCGCCTGTCGGTACTGACGCAACCGCTCGCGTATCGCTACACGAAGGAGACTAGCCGTGTCACCGCAGAACAATGGTGTCGCCCGCCGCTTCATTGCCGCCTTCGCCGCGTTGCTTCTCGTGGCCGTTGGTGGCGTCGCCCTCCGCGTCTACACGACTGCCGCCTCCCCGTCTGTTCCTCAACTCACGGGGGCTCCCGGCGAGCCTCCGCTCGCCGCATCTGCCATCGTCACCATAGAGAAACTCGGACTGGGGTTGAGCCATGCGAGCTCCCCAACTGTCTCGGCTGCGAGCGCGATTCGGGCGGCGCTTGGGTCCTGGCCGCTCCACGGCGCCCCTGGTTCTGTCCGGGGCATCGCCCTGGCGACCGTCTCTGACCCTGCGGATCGGTCGTACATGAGCATGACGGGCCATACATATTGGGTGATCTCCCTGATGCCGGGAGATGGGATGACCCCGAGCGACAACGGCCGGCAGCTTCGCGTCGGCTTCATCTATGAATTCATTGATGCGACGTCCGGCAGGTTGATAGATACGCGGATTGGTGGCGACGAAGTGCCAGCGACTAGATAGTAGATGCGCAGGCGGCAGTAGGCGAGGGGGACGACCAGTGCTGTCGGATCGCCTGACCGATGCACCGCGATAAGCGACCTCGGCCCGCATCTTCGCCGAGAGAGTCTGGCGGATGCTGGCCGCGGCATGCACAGCGTCTGAGCAGTCAGGGGTCGGCATCATCGATCAAATCTTGCCCCAGCACGGCGTACGTCCAGCGAAAGGGGGAGACCTCAAGCCCGATCCCATCCGGTATTGACTGACACTGCCACAGCCGGTGCAGACCCGGTTCTCCGGCACTCTCCTTGAGGTGGGTGGGGGGATGAGGAAGATAATCGTTGCGTCTCTCCTTCGGGGATCCCCTCATGCCCAGTATCCTCTCCGATCCCGCCCATCTCCATCTCGACCACATCCGCCTCAATGCCGACGTCATCACGTCGGTTGTCGCCCGCAAGCAAGATCATGCACCCCGTCCACTGTGCGGCCGTGGCGCCGTGCGTGTGCACAGCGATTACGTGCCCATGCTTGCCCGCCTTCCCCGGAACGGAGTGGCGGGCCGTCTGCATCTCACAGTTCGCCGGTTTCTCTGTAAGATTGAGGGCTGTCCCCGCCGGATCTTCGCTGCGCGATTCCGGGCACTCGCTGCACCGCATGCTCGGCGCGCCAACCCACTGGTGGATATGTCGAGCTGGTTGGCTTTGCCCCCCGTGGCGAGGCGGGTGCCCGGCTCCCCGCGGCACTGACATTGGGAGCGAATCCAGATTGGTACAGAACTTCCGCCGGCTGGTGAGTGAATTCGATGACGGTGCACTGGAGCAGTGGTTGAAGGGTATGGAAGCCGGCGATGTCCGCGAGCTGGCGGCCTACGCTGCAGGAATTCGCAGGGATGGAGCCGCAATCGACGCGATGTTATGGATGAAGTGGAACAACGGCCAGTTGGAGGGGCAGGTTAACCGAATTAAGAGGCACATGTACGGACGCGCGAACGTCGAGCTGCTTCGCCAGCGCGTCCTCCACGCCACCTGAACCACCGCTGCACAGACATCGTCAGTATTCCCTGGACCTGCCTCATCGAGAGTGCGGGAGAATCACTTTTCCCTCATCAAATGTCAGGAGACGAACGCATGACATCAGAACGGCAGAGTCTGACCCGGGAAGACCTTGTCCATGATCTCCGCCGGCTCGGCGTCGAGCCGGGAATGACCGTGCTGGTCCACAGCTCGCTGAGCAGCCTGGGCTGGGTTGAGGGCGGAGCAGAGACGGTCATCGACGCGCTGCTGGAGGCGGTAGGCCCGGAGGGGACGGTGTTGGTGCCGACGCTGACCGGGACCGAAGAAGATGGACCGGAGCATCCGCCACGGTTCGATCCCGCGACCTCTCCCTGCTGGACCGGGACTATCCCCGAAACCTTCCGGCGGCGCGAGGCAGCGGAGCGCAGCATGCATCCCACGCATTCGGTCGCGGGCATTGGGAACGACACGCGGACGCTCATCGAGGGCCACGCCCACGTCGCGACACCGTGCGCCGCCGATAGTCCATACGGCCGTCTGGCCGACCGAGGCGGCCGGATCCTTCTTCTCGGCGTGACGCACGAGTCCAACACATGCCTGCACATGGTGGAGGAGCAGGCGCACGCACCGTATCACATGCAGCCGGAACCGTGTCCCTGCTACATCAAGCGCGAGGACGGGACGTGGGAAGAGGTGGTCACGGGGCTTCACCTCTGGCGCTGGGATCGAAACTTTCCCAAGATCGATCCGCTTCTCACGGCGGCGGGCGCGCAGAAGACCGGCAGGGTGGGCCAGGCGGAGTCCCGGTTGGTCGACGTCGGCGCCATGCGTGACCTCCTCCTGCCGATTCTGGGCGACGATCCGCTCTTTCTGCTCTCCGACGAGGCGCGCGCCGAGTACGGCAGCACCGCGCCGGTCTGACGCGTTGTGCGCATCCTCCTGATTCCTCTCGACGATCGTCCCGTGACGCGCGTGCTGCCGGCGATGGCCGCTGCCGTGGCCGGCATCGACGTCCTCACCCCGCCCCTCGCTCTCCTCGGGACGCTGAATCGGCCGGGTGACCCGGCCGCGCTCTCCGGCTGGATTGAGGACCAGACCGAGGGGCTGGACGGGACTGTCATCTCGATCGACATGCTCGCGCACGGTGGTCTGGTCAACTCGCGCCGCTCGCTCGATCCCCTGGACTCTGTGCTCTCGCATCTGGACGTCATCCGGCGCGTGCGTGCCAATCATCCCGGCATGCCGATCTACGGGTTCAACATCCTGCAGCGCATCTCGAACGCCGACAACAACCAGGAGGAGAAACTCTACTGGGACCGCTATGGCCGGGCCATGTTCCGGCTCTCGCAGCTGACCGACGCGGTGGACCGCTACCACCGTTCGGAGGATGAGCGTGAGCTGGGGGATGTCCGCGCCCGGATTCCGGCCGACCTGCTTGACGATTACCTGGCGACTCGGCGCCGCAATCACGCGCTGAATCTTGCCATGATCGACTGGGCCGCCGCGGGTGTCTTCGACTACCTCGCCATCACCCAGGATGATGCCAACCCGCTCGGCTTCCCCGCCATGGAGCAGCGTGCCCTGTCCTTACGCATCGCCGAGCTCGGCGCCTACGACCGCGTTGCCGTCTATCCGGGAGCAGACGAAGTGGCCACGAGCCTCATTGCCCGCCTTGCCTGTTCCCTCGCGGGCCTTCGTCCACGCGTCTGGCCGCGCTATTCCTCGGTGCGAGGCCCGTTTATCACGGCCAATTACGAGGACCGGCCGCTCGGCGAAACGGTGAAAGGGCAGATCCTGGCGGCCGGGGGACTGGTGGCGGACGGGGCCGGCGACGCCGACCTTGTGCTGATGGCCAACACGCCGGCCGAGGCACAGGCGGAGGCCTTCGAGGGCATCGACTACGCCTCCGTGCAGACCACGGGGCGCAACCTCGACGAATTTGTCTCTGCCATCCGCGATTACCAGGATCGCGATGTTCCGGTTGCCGTCGTGGATGTCGCGTACAGCAACGGCGCCGACCCCACGCTGCTCCCGCCGTTGTTGCAGACGACACGGGCGCTCGATTTTCTCGCATTTGCCGGATGGAACACCGCGGGCAACACGATCGGCTCGGCGCTCGGACAGGCCTATCTGCGGTTGCTGGCGCAGCGGCGGGGAGTGTCTCCACGGGAGCAGGCGGCCCACATCGCTTTGCTCCTGACGCGGTACCTGGATGACTGGGCCTATCAGTCCGTCGTACGCAGCCGCGCCGGCATCCGGGAGCTTGAACAGACGTTCGGTGTGTCGTACGGTGACCTGGGCAGCGAGGCGACGGCGGTGTCGGCGGCGGTGCGGGACAGGCTGCTCGCCATTTATCAGGATCGGCTTGAGCCGCTGACAAGACGGAGCGGCATCAACGAGGTAGAAATCGGACCCGTCCGGTTTCCATGGAACCGCCTCTTTGAGATCGATCTCCCCGTCCGGGTAGCGGCGCCTAACGCGTGAGAGTGCTTCGCACGGCCTCCAGCCAGTCCGGACCGACGGTCCCGCCTGACAACTTTTTCGCTTCGATGAGGGAGCCGATGACCGGCGGAAAGGTAGGTTTGCGGATGTCCGCGGCCGGCCAAGTGGCGCGAAGGTCCGCGGCGAACGGCGTCAAGATCGGATCGCCCGCCGCGAAGACACCCCCGGTCGCGTAGACCGGGATCGTCTCCCCTCCATCCGCGATCTGCCGCGCCACCGCCAGGACCAGCCGCGCCAGCTCATGGGCGGCCGCGTCCAGGATGGACTGCGCGGCGCGGTCTCCGTCGGCCGCCGCCGTCACCACTTTCGGTGCCAGGCGAGATATTTGATCCCGGGAAAAGTTCGCATGGTAGACGACGCGCTTGATCTCCGGCATCGCGGCCAGTGATAGCTCCTCGCGAATCATGCGCTCCAGGATCGTGGGCTCACCGCGCCCATCCGAAGCCCAGATCGCGGCCTTGACGGCGCGCCGTCCAATATCGAACGCACTGCCCTCATCATCGAGGAGGTAGCCGTAGCCGCCGGCAATGCCCTCTTTCGACCGGTCCCGGCTGACGCCATATGCGATCGAGCCGCCGCCGGCGATCACGGCGATTCCCCATGATCCCGCCGACGCCCCGGCCAGATTCATGACGTAATCGGGGAAGACAGCAATGGCGCCTGATGGCGCTACCTCACGGACGATGTCCTCGACGAGGCGAATCTCGGGACTACCGCGATGAACGCCGGTGACCCCAAGCGCGGTGGCAGCCACAACAGCGGGCGCCACTCCCGCATGGTCGCAGGCCGATCGGATCGCATCCTGGATGGCGGCGCGATTACGCTCGAATCCGCCCCGCACATTGAAGTGGTCCGCCGGCCCTCCCTGTCCCCGGCTCACGATCCGGCCGTCGTCGCACGCGAGCACGGCCTTGGTCGACGTCTGTCCGACGTCGATCGCGAGAAGCAGATCTGCCTTCATGCCTCCGCGCGTCCCGGCCCGACGCCACGGACGAACGCCCGAGTGACGGCGACGATATCGGTGATGGCGGTGCCCACCACGACGAACGCCGCCCCGGCCTCGAAGGCCTGCCGGACCTGTCCCGGCGTTGCGATGCGACCTTCCGCGAAGACAGGGATATCCAGTCGTGAAGCCAGGCGTTCGACGAGGACGAGATCCGGCTCGGCTTGCCGGCGGCTGTACGGTGTGTAGCCGCTGAGGGTCGTTCCCACCGCATCGGCACCGCAGTCGGCCGCATGCAGCCCTTCGTCCTCCGTCGAGATATCGGCCAGGGCGCAGGCGCTCTCGGCATGGACGGTGTCGATGACCTGGCGCAGGGTGGCCCCGCCGGCGCGCGCCCTCCCGGTTCCGTCCAGCGCGACCAACCGACTGCCGGCGGCGATCACTGCCCGGACTGTTTCCGGCGACGGGGTGATGAAGAGACTCCCATCCGGCATCGTGACTTTCAGGATCCCGATGATGGGGACATCGACCGCCCGGCGAACGGCGGCGATGTCGTCGGGACCGTTGGCGCGGATTCCCGCGGCGCCGCCCATGACCGCGGCCCGGGCCATCGCCGCCATGAAAGTGGGGCCGCGCAGCGGATTTCCCCCCCGCGCCTGGCATGACACGACGAGCCCACCGCGCAGTGACGCCAGGTCGGCTCGTGCGCCACGTGCGCCGGCCGGCTCGCGCGCTGCCTCGGTGGTCCGATCCTCGGTGTCCACCACTCCCCCTCCGCGGCACCATCGGTGCCTGGCTCCTGATTGGAATGTTACTCGACGGGCCGCATGCCGTATGGAATAATGTTCTCCCGGCGGGTCGGGCAGCGTGGCCGGGAGGGAGAGGCGCGGATGATCCGGGTCGGCTTGCTCGGTGCGGGCATGATCGGTCAGGTGCATGCCGATGCCTACGCCACGCTGCCGGACGTCGAGGTCGTGAGTGTCGCCGGACTGGGCGCCGAACGAGCGGCGCGCCTCGCGGAAGCGCTGGGCGCGACGCCGACAATCGACATCATGGCGGCTGCCGCCGATCCGCGCGTCGACGTCGTGGATGTCTGCTTACCGACCGCCCTCCATCAGCAGGCGACGGAGGTCGCGGCGCGAGCGGGAAAGGACGTCATCTGTGAGAAACCGCTGGCGCTGACCCTGGAAGCCGGACGGCGGATGATTGGGGTCTGCCGTACCGCACGCGTGCACCTGTTGCCGGCCATGGTCGTACGCTTCTTCCCGCAGTATCAGGCTCTGGCCGGCGCCGTTCGGGATGGCGCGATCGGCACACCGGCGTCCTGCACCCTCGTGCGGCAAGGATTCTACCCCTCCGGATCGGGTGGGTGGTACCGCGACGAGTCGCGCAGCGGAGGCATCTTTCTTGACCTGATGATCCATGACTTCGACTGGGCGCTCGCCCGGTTCGGTCCGGCTGAGCGCGTTTTTGCCCAACTTCGCCACGCCGGCTCGGTTCCGTTTACGCAGGGCATGGCGACCGTCCGCCACCGCTCGGGTGTTCTCACGCAGCTCACCGGCACCTGGGGACATCCGGGTCCCTTCACCACTCGCATCGAAGTCGCAGGGACCGGCGGACTGTTGCAGTACGACAGCCGGGACTCGGAGTCACTTGAGCTTCTCGTGCTGGCGGCCCCTGAGGATGCAGGAGACGTACCTTTGCCCAACCTGGCCACGACCGACAACCCCTACCGAACCGAGCTGCTGCACTTCTTTGAGGTCATCAGCGGACACGCGGCGGCAAGCGTGACGGCCGAGGACTCGCTGCGTGCCCTCGCATTGGCGCTCTGCGCCCGCGAAGCGGCACGCACCGGGCGGCCCATGGCCGTCCCGTCGGAGGCGGCATGAGCACGCCGGTTCGCTTCGCCATTCTCAGCATGGCCCACGTGCATGCTCCAGCCTACGCCGCCGCTCTCCAGGCGTTGCCCGAGACGGAGTTGGTCGCTATCTGGGATGACGATTCGGAGCGCGGACTGAGGGCTGGGACGAATTTCGGTGTGCCGTGCTACGTCGACCTCCATGATCTGTTGCGCCGTGACGACATCGAGGCCGTCATCATTACCTCTGAAAATGTCAATCATCGGGATCTCGCCCTGGCGGCGGCCGAAGCGGGCAAAGCGATCCTCTGCGAAAAGCCGATCGCCACGGTCATTGACGACGCCGAGGCCATGATCGCCGCCGCCCAGACCTACGAGGTCATCCTGGCAACGGCCTTCCCCGTCCGGCACAACCTTCCCGCGTTGCGGACCCGGGAGGCGCTGCGGTCGGGAGCTATCGGCGAGCCGATCGCGATCCAGGCAACCAACCACGGGACGCTGCCGCCAGGGTGGTTCACCAGCCGCGACCGGGCGGGCGGCGGAGCAGTGATGGATCACACGGTGCACGTCGCCGATCTCCTGCGCTGGTATCTCGGTCAAGATCCGGTCGACGTGTACGCCGAGATGAGTAACCGGCTGTACGGACTTTCCGTGGAAGACACGGCATTTCTGACACTCCGCTTTCCGTCCGGCGTGGTCGCTACCCTCGATCCCAGCTGGTCGCGCCCGCCGTCCTTTCCTACCTGGGGCGACGTGACCATGGAAATTGCGGGCACACGGGGGACGCTCCAACTCGATGCCTTCGCGCAGCGCCTGGTGCTCAGTCCGGCTCAATCCCAGCATGTCGAGTGGATCGGCTGGGGGGCTGACATGGATCGCGCTATGATCCTGGACTTCGCACGGGCCGTGCGAAACGGGACGCCGCCGGCGGCGAGCGGCCGGGATGGAGAGCGAGCATTGGCGGTCGTCGCCGCTGCCTATGCCTCTGCCCAGAGCGGCCGTCCTGAAGCCGTCGCGGCTCCGCCCGATTAGCCGTTCACGGAGGTCTCGATCGCGGTCTCAGTGCCGGAACCAGCCGGGCCCGCCGTGGTGCCGATATCGGGTCCGAGCCGGCCGCAAACTAGAGCCGCTGCCGACGTCGCCTCGGCGAGGGCGGCAAGCCAGGGATGTCCACGCACCAGGCCGGCGACCAGCCCGGCGAGAAATGCATCGCCTGCTCCGGTCGGGTTCGTCACGGTGACGGGCAGAGCGGGGAGACGAGAAACGCCGTCCGGTCCCACGTAGAGGCTTCCCGCGCTGCCCAATGTCACCGCGACGTGAGGGATCGCCTTGCCGAGTTGAAGGGCCGCCTCGTCGACGGAGGTGGCTCCGGTCACCGCCAGCAACTCGTCGCCGTTTACCTTCACCGCTCGGGGGCCCGCCTCCAGCGCCAGCCGCAAGGGCTCCCCAGAGGTGTCGACGATGGTCCGCGCGCCGACGGCGTGGGCATGCTCCACGACGTGCGCATAGAAGTCGGCGGGCAGACCGGGAGGAAGACTTCCCGACATGACGACAATGCCGCCGGGCCGCAGCGTCTTCTCGACCGACGAGCGATAGGCGTCCGCTTCGTCGCCGGACAGGTGCGGGCCGCGCTCGTTGACCACGGTCGCCTCGCCGGTTGCGGCATCGGCGATCACGACGCACGTGCGCGTCTCCTCACCGATCTCGGTTGCCTGCAGGTCGATGCCCAGCGCGGTACATGCCTCCCTGATCAGTTGGGCCGGCCCGAGATGTCCGCCGAGGGGAGAGACCAGGCTGACGTCGATGCCGAGCCGCCGCAGTGTTCGCGCCACGTTCACCGGTTTGCCCCCCGCCAGGTGCATGGCCTGCTGGGCTCGATGACTTTCACCCGGGTCGAGCGCCGCGACCTCCAGGATGAGATCCATGGCGGGGTTGGGCCCCACCACGACCACGCGGTCCGGCCGGCTGGTCATGCCGCTTCTTCCGCCGCGGCCAGGGCGAGGGCAACCCCACCCATCAATCCGCCGTCCAACAGAAATCTGCCGGCAACGACGTCCGGCGGGAAGGGCACGAAGCGCTGCATGTGATCGCGCAGGCGCGGCAGGATAATGTCCTGCGAGCGCATCAGCCCTCCACCCACGACGATCCGGCTCGGATCAAGGGCGATGGTCAGGTTGGTGAGATGAAAGGCAATCTCTGTCAGAATCTCCTCCACAAAGGCGCGCGCGCCCGGATGGATGCCGACCGACCCGAACAGTTCGGCCGGAGTGGTGCCGGTGCCGAAGCGACGGCCGGCGCGGGCGGCTATCGCGCCTCCGCCCACGAACTCCTCGAGGGGCACGCGGCCGGCGCTTGCTCCTTCGTCCTGGTGGAGCCCCCGCAGGTTATAGCCGATCTCCCCGGCGGCGCCGTGCGCACCCGACACCACCTTGCCGTCCACGATGAGCACCGCCGCGAAGCCCGTCCCCACGTTGAGATAGAGGCCGGTCTCGACGCCGGCCAGTTCACCCCAGCGCAGCTCGGCCCGCGCGGCCGCCTTGACGTCGTTGTCTACCCGGACGGCGTCCGTCCCGAAGGCCCGTCGCATCAATGAAGGAATCGCCTGCCGTTCCCATCCAACCACGTTGGGTGCCATCAGCACGTGGTCTTCGAGTGTGATGCCCATGGTCGAGACCCCGACGCCCCGCGGAACTGCCCCGTCACCGGCAGTCTCCCTGAGGAGCGATGTCCCGGCAGTGACGGCCCGCGCCAGCGCCTGTTCCGCTCCTTCCGCGCCGCGCGTCGGCAGCTCGGTGCGCTGCAGGATCTGTCCGGAGCAAGCGGCGGTGGCGATCGCCATCTTGGTGCCGCCGAAGTCGAACGCCAGGACGACGTCACTCACGGCCGCTTCTTCTGCTTCTTGCACTTGCCGTGGACGAGGCGATGCCCCTTTTTGCACTTGATGTGCTTCCTGGGTGGTTTCGGCGTGGCAGTGGGAGCAGGAGTAGCGGTTGCGGTGGGCGTCGCGGTCGGGGTGACCGGCGTCGGCGTGGGCGTTGCGGGCTTCCCGACGCGGACCACAAAGGCATCGTACCCGCCGGCGTTCGCATTCTGGAGGCCGCGCAGCGCCGGGAACGGATTCGTGGACGTCAAACCGGCGACGTAGGCATCGTCCGCGCTATCCAGAGCAACGGCATACCCGTCAGTAAAGCCCGCGCCCCCGAGGTAGGTGCTGTACACGAGGGAGTTCCCGCTCGGGGCCACGTCGGTCAGGAAGGCCTCATCGCAGGGAGTGGCATTGCCGGAGCTGTCCGTGCAGTTCGAGGCCGGTGGTGCGGATTGGACCGGATCGAGGAGCGGGAAGTTCAGGGCCTCCGTGAACCCGGTCACGAAGGCATCCCCGGCGCCGTCAACGGCGATGCCGGTGCCGGAGTCGTTCCCCGTGCCTCCCAGGTAGGTACTGTAGACCAGGCGGTGTGCGGCACTGATCTTGGCCACGAAGGCGTCTGTACATTGCGTCGGGCTACCGTTCTCGTCACTGCAGGAACCTCCGCCATAGACACTGGAGTAGGCGCTGACGGTGGGGAAGTTCTGGGATTGGGTGTACCCGGTAATGTACATGTCGCCGCCGGGATCGAGCGCGATGGATCCGGCAACGTCGGCGTCAGTTCCCCCGAGAAACGTGCTGAAGAGGAGCGTACTGCCCGTCGGATTAAGTTCGGCGACGATGGCATCGGGACAGGGGACGCTGAGACCCGGGCAGTTCCCTCCCAGCACGCCCTGGACGGGGTTTACCGTGGGGAAATCTGCGGAATCGGTGTACCCGGCGATGAACGCGTCGCCCTGGGTGTCCACAGCGATCCCACTGCCTCCGGCAAAGGTACTTCCGCCCAGATACGTGCTGTACATGAGGCTTCCGGCGGGACCGAACTTGGTGATGAACGCGTTCGTCGTTCCTCGATTTCTGCTCTGGATCGCACCAGAGGTGGTGGGGAAGTCGGTGCTGAAGGTGAGTCCTGTCACATAGGCGTCCCCTTCCGCATCGGTCGCGATACCGTAGCTGATGTCATCGCCACCACTGCCGCCGAGCAACGTGCTGAAGATCAGGCCGTTGCCCGCAGGATTGAGCTTGGTGACAAAGCCCTTGTACTCCGAGCAGAGACCGGGCGGTGGTGAGAAGATCCCGCCGTTCGGCACGCAGTCAGCGGGGGTCGGCAGGGCATGCACCGCCGGAAAGTCGGCTGAGTGCGTGGCACCCGTGACGTAGGCGGCACCGGTCGCGTCGACGGCGATCGAGTTTCCCGTGTCTTCGCCGGATCCGCCGAGATACGTGCTGTAGAGGATCTGGGTGGCCGTGGGGTTCAGCTTCGTCACAAAGGCGTCCTGGCCGTTGACCCTGGAATCGATTGGTCCTGCCAGAGGGAAGTTCGAACTTGTTGTATTGCCGGTCAGGTAGATGTTGCCCTGACTGTCGAGGGCCATGCCGTATGCTCCGTCGTCGCCCGTGCCTCCCAGATATGTTCCGAACTGCAGAACAGGATCGATGAGCAGGGGCTGCGCCCGGTCGTACTGGCCCAGCGCGACGCGAAAGGTGCCCCGGCGGCCGAGGACATAGTGCGCGGGAATAAGGCGGCGATGGCCGGCGATCTCCTGGTACGCCATGGGTCTACTCTCGACGAAGCGGCCCGCCGACGTCGGGACAACGAGATCGCCGCCCAAGACAACCTGGGGGAGATGGGTTCCCGCGATAGCGACACGGATACGATCGACATTCGCTCCGGGCCTCATGATCCATGTCGTCTCGATCTGCCCCTGCTTGCCGTCGTACCGCAGGTCGATCCCCGGGTAAACGTTGTGGTAGACAACGGCGGCGTAAGTCGGGAGATTCGTCTGCCAGCGGCGCGGGTTGTTGCCGATGAGGTAATTCGCCGTACCGGGCAGGCGATCGACTGGAGCCAATCGGACGTGAGGGCTCATACCCAGCAGACGCAGAGTGAGGCGCTGTGGGGCCGGCCCGTCCGCCGCCGGGACTCGTTTCGACAGGATCTGGTTCACCGATCTTTCGCGTGCCGATGACGGAGCCGTGAATACCGCTCCGTCCGCGGTGAGGAACAACGCATATCCCGGACCATGCGCCAGGAACCGAACGGCTCGGCCGCTTTCCCCCCGGTTGGGGACGAAGCACAGCGGCAACCTGTTGTATGCCGGTACTGGTATCAGAGGATTGGCGCGAGCGGCCGGCACGCGAGCCACCGGCAGCGCGGCGCGGGCCGGCGACAAGGCAGCCAAGAGCGCCGCTACGGGCAATAGTCGGACTAGCTTCCCACGGAACATGGCTCTGCTCCTCTCGCCACTCAAGAGACGCACTGTCACGTCTCACCCGTCTGGTGGCTCCGACTCTACACCCGCCGTCAAGTCCCGACATCCGTAAAAGTACGGTGTTATGCGGCCGGATAAGTAAGCTGGGTCCGGAGAGGTGTCTAGTTGGTGAGCGCGGAGGTCGGGTCGCAGGCGAAACGGCCCTACGATGCCGCCGACATCCGGATTCTGGTTCTCGGCGGTGGTTTCGCCGGTCACATGGCGGCCCGAACTCTCGCCGCACAGCTCCGCTCGGTCGAGCGGGTTGCGATCCTCCTCGTCAACCGCGACGATGCCATGCTGTATACGCCGCTGCTCTGGAAGGTGGCAGCGGGTGAAATCCCCGCCCGTGACGCCGTTATCCCGTATCACGACGTCGACCAGGGATTCGCGGTCTTGACGGCGGAGGTCGAGAAGATCGATCTGGAACGCCGCCAGGTGAGAACCTCGGCCGGTGTGCATCCGTACGATGTGCTCGTCGTCGCGCTCGGGAGCGTTCCGGCTGTTCCGGACTTATCCGACGTGCGCCGGAACGCGCTGACGTTTCACACGCTGAGCGATGCAGTCGGTGTCCGCGCTCGCCTGCGCAAGGCAGTCGAGGCGGCGCGTGATGAACCGGATCCGGCGGAGCGTCGGGCACTCCTGACGGCGGCCGTCGTCGGAGGGGGTGATACCGGCGTCGAGCTGGCGGCCACGATGCGCGAGTATCTGACTTCCGCGGTACGGCGGCGTCTCCCGGGCGCGCCGGCCGACCTAGTACGGGTGGTTCTCCTGGAGCGGGAAGCCCGGCTGATGCCGTTCGGTCCGCCCGCGGTCTCCGCCACGCTGCAACAAATCCTGGAGTCACAGGGCGTCGAGATCCGGTTGAACGAGGCAGTTACCGGCGTCGAGCCGGGCGTTCTGATGACGTCGCGTGGCGCCGTACCGGCTCGAACCATCGTGTGGGCGACCGGCGTGCGGGCGCCCGACGTCGTCCGGCGCCTGCCGGGCCGGCACGCCGTCAATGGCGCTGTTCTTGTCGATTCATACTTGCGGCTGCCGGGCTACCCGGATGTGTACGTGATCGGGGATGCCGCCGCCATCTATGGCCGGGCGGACGCGCTGGTCCCGGCCACGGCGCAGGCGGCGGAAGGCGAGGGGCGGTATGCGGCCATGGTCATCGCCCGGGCGCTCGCCGGCTACGAGATCCGGCCATATCGCTATACAACGCGCGGCCATCTCACCTTGCTGGGACGCCGCAACGGACTCGCGGAAGTCGGGCCGGCGACCATCGCCGGTTTGCCGGCCTGGCTCCTCTGGCACGGCTACTATCTGTCGCGGCTCCCCGCCGGGCGCAGACGCGCGTCGCTTGCCACGGACCTGGCTCTCGGCTCCCTCCGTAGACGGTAGAGTGGTGTCAGCACGGGGCGCGAATCGTCGTCGCGAATCGTCGTTCGACCATGGACGCCCCCATGATGACCCGGCCCGGACCGGCGTGAGGGCATCTACGACAAGTATTCCCTACGTCAAGTCGGAGTTGGCCCTCAGGTCAGGACATCTCCAGGAGAGACTCAGTGCGGGGATTGGAAGGCAAAAACGTCATCGTCACGGGTGGAACCAGCGGGATCGGTGAAGCCACCGTGCGCCGCTTCCTGGACGAAGGGGCACGCGTCGTGGCCTTCGGCCACCGCGCCGACGAGTGCGCGGCGGCGCGGAGAGCCCTCACGGGCTTACTGGCGGCGATTCCGCTCGACGTGGCCGACCCGCAGCAGGTGGCCGACGCGTTTGCCCGAGCCGACGAGCTCTTTGCCGCCGCGGGTGATCCGCAGCTTCACGTCCTGATCAACAATGCCGGCATCAGCATCCGTCATCCCTTTCTGGAAATTGAGCCCGCCGACTGGGAGCGGGTGATCGCCGTCAATCTCAACGGGATGTTCTTCTGCGCGCAGCAGGCGGGACGGCGGATGGCCGAACGGGGCGGCGCAATCCTCATGACCGCCTCGACCAACGGGATCGTCGGCCACCCTTACTACGCCGACTACAACGCCTCGAAAGCAGGCGTCATCCTCCTCACCCGGAGCATGGCGCTCGAGCTGGCGCCGCAGGTCCGGGTCAACTGTGTGGCGCCGGGCTACGTCATGACGCCGATGCAGCGTGCCGAGTACACGCCGGAGATGCTCCAGGCCACGAACCGGAAGATCCCGCTGGGACGCCACGCCTTGCCGGAGGAGATCGCGGCGCTCTTCGCCTTTCTTGCCTCCGACGATGCCGGGTATATCACCGGCGCGGTCATCCCGATCGACGCGGGGGAAACGGCGGGAGGGCTGGCCTCACGGGATTGGATCCTACCGTCCGGCACGCCCCAGTAGTTCATCCGCCGTGGCCGCGATGTCTGCCGGGGAAACACGCTTCAATTCCAGTCCCAGGATACGCCCGGTGGCCCCCGCGACCGCGTCGGTAAAGACGATCGTCCCATTGTCCTCGATCCGTTCGATCCCATCGTCACGCGCCGCCGCCTCGTTGACCGCGATTGCCTCGTCTCGCGCGATCCCGGGAGGCAGGTCAAGAGAGATCTCCTGGCGTGAGACGAGGAGCGGGTAGCCGCCGGAGAGACCGTGCGGGGCAGGCGCGTGGATGCGCCGGGGCTCGACGCCGAGGAGGGCCACGACGGCGTTGACCGTCGCCGCCGCGGTGAGATCGTGGGTGGCCGTGCCGGGTGGAAGAAAATACGGGCGATAGAAGAGCTCGCGCACGACATCCGGCGCCAGGGACCGGCCCTCGACGGCGATCTGCGCCAGCCACGGTGTTTCCTGGTTCTCCGTGGTGCCGGCCAATCCACTGAAAGCGCCGAACGCCTGACGTTCCGCTGCGTGATGCATGATCAGTCGCACGTCGATCTCACCCGGGTCGACTTCCACCATGTCCGCTGCCAGAACCCGCAGCTTGGCCGCGACCTCGGCGATGTTGCCTGCCCCGAGAGCCGGCGCCAGACCAAGAGGGGCGAGTGCCGGGCCCACCGCGTCGGGAAAGGGCAGAGCCACGACGCGGCTGCCGGGAGACGCACTACTTTGCGCTTCCATCAGCGAACGCACCAGCGAGACCTGGACGGGGAGCCAGGTGCCGTACGGTAGCGTCCGCAGCCGCGCCGATCGTCCCTCGTCCGACGCCGGGGACCGCCACCAGGTCAGCCGCGAGGCCGCCATCACCACAACGTCCGGCCGCAGTTTGTGGAGCAGCCGAGCGGTTCGCTCTTGATCCTCGATATCAACACGCGCGAAGCCGACATCACGTGGTCCGCCGGTGAGGTCGGCGATGAGGGCGGCCTGACCGGTCAGTTGCCGGCTGTATTCCTCATTGCGGCCGGCACCAATCAGGCGATCCACCTCGGCACGGACCGCCAGTGCCTGCAGCACCCGGCTGCCCAGATCACCGAGCCCGATGACCAGCACTGTCGCTCCGTCCAGACCACTATCCTCCCCGGCCACGATACAATCTCGCGATGGTCAGGAACAGGGATCGCGTCGGCCGGCGGACGGACCGGTCGGAAGCCCTCTATCGGCGCGCGTGCGCCGTCCTGGTAGAGGGGGTCAGCTCTCCCTCCCGCGGCACCGCCAACTACCATCCCTTCCCGCTCTTCATGGAAGGCGGCGAGGGCGGTGAGATCATCGACGCCGACGGCAATCGGTACCTGGACATCATGTTGGGGTACGGTGCCCTGATCCACGGGCACGCCCACCCGCGTCTGACCGCCGCTCTGCGCGAGGCAGCGGAGCGTGGCGCCCTCCGCGCCACCGCCAATGAGACGGAAGTTGAGGTGGCGGAGCGTATCTGCCGAACCATTCCCGGCGCCGAGCGCGTGCGCTTCGCCAATACCGGGACCGAGGCCGCGATGGGAGCGCTGCGTCTCGCCCGCGGTTACACCGGACGCCGCAAATTCATCAAGTTCGAAGGGCACTATCACGGTTGGTCGGACCCGTTTAGCGTCTCCTCCAATCCACTGCCGAGCGGTGCGATCGGGCACTATAACGATCCCATTCCGATCCCGGATTCCTCGGGCATCACGCCGGGCGCGCTGGAGGACACGATTCTCGTCCCCTGGAACGATGCCGATCGCGTCGAGGCGGCCTTGAAGCGCTATCCCGGGCAGATCGCCGCCATCGTCACCGAGCCGGTGATGGCCAATATGGGCGTCATCTCACCGGGTGCGGGCTATCTGGCCGCCCTCCGGGAGCTGGCCGATCGCCACGACACGCTCCTCTACATCGACGAGACGGTCACCGGCTTTCGCCTGGGGATCGGCGGTGCGCAGGGGCGATTTGGCGTACAGGCCGATATCGTCACCTTCGGCAAGGCGCTGGGGGCGGGCTTTCCCGTGGCGGCGATCGCGGGACGAGCCGAGATTATGGGCGCCATGCGCTGGGGTGGCGTCCTGCACTACGGAACACAGAATGCGAACCCCACCCTGCTCGCCGTCACCGGCAACTCGATCGACATGCTGAACGAAGGAAACGGCGAGGCCTACCGGCGTCTCGATGCGCTGGCGGATCAAGTGACGGCCGGTCTCCGACGCGTGATGGCCGAGGCGGCTGTGCCGGCTCTGGTCCAGAACGTCGGTCCCATGCTGCAAATTTTCTTCCTGCTACCCGGGCACGAGCACGTGACAGCGATTGGCAGCTTCCGCGACTTCGCCGCGCACGTGGACCGTGAGCGGTTCAACCGTTTTGCCCACGCCATGTTCGATCAGGGCGTCTACCTGTCGCCCAGCGCCGCCCTCCACTCCGTCCTGGCCACCGTCCACACGCCGCAAGATATGGATCGGATCATTGCAGCGGCGCGTGCTGTCCTGAGCAACGGACAGCGCGGACTAATCGAGCCGCCGGCAGACGTGTAGGCGCAGGGCTTGTCCCTGCGCGCGACAGATCCCGGACGGCGGTGATCACGCGGTCCGCAGATGCATCCTCCTGGGCATGGCAGGGGAAATACAGGCAGGAACCGTTACACGCAGGGACAAGCCCTGCGCCTACATAAACGGACAAGCCCTGCGCCTACACGGCGGTAACGATCAGGCTCCATCGTGTCCGGCGGAATGTGGCGAAACCGACAGATACGGAGGGGCAGCCGCCGTACGATTGTTCGGGAGAGTCCGCGCCCATCAGCATCTTCCTGCCCTGAGCGTGAGCGCACGCTCCGCCTGATGCTCCGTCACCCCCGTCCCCCTCCCCCGCTTTGTGAACTCGTACCACGCTCCAGGGCCCATGAATTATCGGCATCGCGGGGTCGTCGTGGCCGGCCCGAGTGCCGGCCAGCCTGACGCCAGCGTGGACCACACCGGGCTGGTCGCCCCGCGGGGCGACCACGACGGGATAATGCACGAGCCCTGTACCACGCTCCGCCGGAAACTTGACAGTTGTCCGAGCCACCTTTATTGTCAATTCTGCCCGGCCACGGATTGAGGGAGACGAGCCGGGCGGGGGACGGAACCGTGGCTGTACTGGGACGCGTTGACTACAAATGGCGGGCGTCGCTTGTCGTCGCGCTGGGTCTCTTCCTGTCGGTGCTCGACAGCACCATCGTCGCCGTGGCGCTCCCGGCGATGCGGCATGACTTCTCCACCGACTTCAACACCATCACCTGGGTGGTGTCGGCGTACCTCCTGGCCCAGGCTGCCATCGTGCCCGTCACCGGCTATGTGACCGACCGTGCCGGCACCAAGCGCGTCTTTGTCGTGGCGACGGCGGTCTTCGTTCTCGGCTCCGTGCTATGCGCGTTGGCTCCCACCAAGGAGATGTTGATCGCGGCGCGGGTCGTGCAGGGGCTGGGCGGAGGCGCCCTCTTCCCCACCTCGTTCGCCATCGCCTATCGCGCCTTCCCGCGCGACGAGTGGGGACGAGCCACCGCGATCATCGGTGTGCCCGTCCTCCTGGCGCCTTCCCTGGGCCCGGTGATCGGCGGCTATCTGACCACCGCCTTTTCGTGGCGGGCTATCTTTGTCATCAATCTTCCCCTGGGTCTGCTGGCCCTGGGTCTCGGTGCCGCTCTGCTGCAGGGCAGGGATCGGCTCGAGGGAATCGAAGGCGGCGCCGCGCGGTTCGATGCGGCTGGGCTCGCCCTGGCCGTCCTTGCGTTCACCATCCTGGTGTACGGCCTGACCGAGGCCGGTATCAATGGTTGGGGCAATCCTGTTGTGATTGGCGCACTGATCCTCGCCGGTGTCCTCCTGGCGATCCTCTGCGTGGTCGAATTGCGCTCGCGCTATCCGGTGCTGGATGTGCGCGTCTTCCGCTACGCGACCTTCTCGCGGGCGATCGTGCTGATCTGGCTGGCCGCCGCCTTTTACTATGGCAGCCTCTTCCTCATTCCCTTCTTCTTCGAGAGGGTTGAGGGACTCTCCGCGGTGACCGCCGGCGAGATCATGGTCAGTCAAGGCCTGGCGGCGGCGGTCGGTATCGCAGTAGGCGGCGAGCTGTATGGGAAGCTGGGACCTCGCACCCTGGCGGTCACCGGCATGCTCGCTCTGGCGGTGTCGACCATCGGCTTCACCCGTCTCAGCGTCACGACCACCGGCCTGTCCCTCCAGATCTGGCTCATCTTGCGTGGTCTCGGCCTGGGCCTCACCACGACGCCCCTCCAGAACCTCGCCCTGTCCGTCGTCGATCGGCGAGATCTGGCGCGTGGTACGTCCCTGGTGAACGTGACCAGGCAGGTGAGCACCGCGGCCGGCGTCGCGGCCCTGGCCGCGTACGTGGCTCAGCAAGCGGCGTCCCACGGTGCGGCGGCCGCCGCCTCCCTGCGTCACGGGACGCCCTCAGCCATGGTTGCCGCCTGTTCCGCGCATCCGGGCATCGCCGCCTGTATCCAGCGACACGCCATCGCGATGGGCCTCAACGATGCGTTTTCGGTCGGTCTCGTCGCCTGCTCGCTGGCCGTTCTGCTGGCGCTGGTCGTCGGGAGGGACCCCAGCCTGGAGGCACTGCGGAGTAATGCGCCCGAGGTTGTCTCGGGTGCCTTCCCGTCTTTGTCGCGCGATGTCATGGTCGAGGCAGCCGGCCGTGCCCAGGCGCAGTCCTATGATACGGGCCACGTCATCGTCCGGCAGGGCGACCGGGGCGGCGACGTTTACATCATCGCGTCCGGGGATGTGCGCGTCACGCGCCGATCGGATGCCGGCGTGGAAACGGAGTTGCGCCGCCTGGGCGCCGGTCAGTACTTCGGGGAGATCGGCCTCCTGGCCAATTCGCCCCGCACCGCGACGGTCACGGCAATCTCTGCCGTCGACTTGCTCGTCCTGAACGAGGCCACGTTCCGAGATCTGGTCGGACGGTCGGAGGAAACGGCTGCCGACATCCGCCGCGTCATGGCCGAGCGCCTGGCCGTCCTGCCGTAGCTCTGTCTCTTCCGCCGTCGAGTAGTCGTCCGCGGCGCAGAACTTCTGCATAGACCGTTGCCGTGCGCGCCACCATCCCGTCCGCCGTAAAGTAGCGCTGCGCCCGCTCTCTTCCGCAAAGCCCAAAGGCAGAAGTCCGAGACGAGGGACTGAGGTCGCACAGTCGTTGTGCGAGAGCCGCGCTGTCGCCGATGGGGACCACGAAACCGGACTCGCCGCCGGCGATCTGGACTGGTACGTCGCCAGTGCTGGTCGCCACCACCGGCAGTCCGACCGCCATCGCCTCCAGCACGGCAATGGGAGCACACTCGCTCCGCGATGTCAGGACAAGAACGTCGGCGGCAGGTAGGAGGTCGCGGGCCGGGGTGTATGCACCAATAAATCGACAGCGGCGGTGCAGGCCCAGCCATCGCGCCCGCGCCTCGATAGAGGGACGTAGCGGGCCGTCCCCCACCAGAAAGAAGTGCGCTCGATCATTGCGTGCCGCGACGGCAGCGGCCGCCTCGACAAAGAGCAGGGGATCCTTGTCGGGAACGCACCGTGCGACGTGGGCGACAACGTACGCCTGGGGCGGTAGATCAAACAGCCGGCGTACGGTCGCACGCTCGTGTGGCGGGCAGGAGAGGCGAGGAAGATCGACGCCATTCGGTATGACAACTCTTCTCGCGTCTCCTGCAATGTCGGCCGCGGCATTGGCCGCGACGGCGATGACGGCGTCCGCCTGCCGCTCCACCCGCCCCTGGCGTGCTCGCTCCTCCTCTCCCTGCCAGGTGTTCATGCTGTGCCGGGTGAGGACGAGGGGTAATCCGGACGCGCGAGAGGCGACTGCAGCGGCCAGCGACGCGGCGTGCAGGTGGCCGTGGATGAGGTCGAAGCCTTCCCCGGCGACGCGAACGAGGCGGGCGGTGAAGGCAGGATGGAGCGACCGCCGAATACTGCGAGAGGTAAGTGACCGGACAGTGATACCGGCCGCGCCGAAAGCCGGCGTCATCTTTCCCCGGCCCGAGGTGGCGACCACCACCTCATACCCGTGGCGGCGCAGGCCGGACGCCAGCGTCAGGATATGCTGCTGTGCACCCCCGACTTCCAGGTCGTCCACCACGGCCAGGACGCGGATCATCTGTTCTTGCATCGAGACTCCATGCCGTTTCCCATAATCATCTCGCTATGTATCGCCTGATCGCCGTGGATCTGGACGGCACTCTTCTGATGCCGGGTCACCGTCTTTCCGCCCGGACACGCACTGCCGTCACCTCGTTGATTGAGCGCGGCGTCCACGTCGTCGTCGCCACGGGTCGCCCCTTCGAGATCGCGCGGTCGTTCTGTCCGGGCATTCCGTTTGTCGCCCCGCAAATCTCGTACAACGGTGCCGTTGTGTATGACCCCGTCGCTGACCGCGCCATATCGCGCACCCTGGCGCCGGCGGGCTTTGTGCCTGCCGTGATCGATTTTTTGTTGACGGCCGGTATCCCGGTGGTGGCCTGTGGCGTGGACCGCGTCTACCTGGATGAGCGCATCTCCAATCCGGAAGACTGGGTTCCACCGAGCGCGGAGCCGGGGCACTTCCTCCGCGACATGCGAGCGGCACCGGCGGACGGAATCATCAAGATCGTGGGGGACAGCGACGCCGCGACCATTACCCGCCTTCGCCCCCTCGCCGAGACACAATTTGGTGACTCGCTCTACGTTACCCAGACATCACCCAACCTGCTCGAGTTTCTCAATCCGGCAGCCTCGAAGGGGGCGGCCTTGCGTCACATCGCGGGGACGCTCGGTATCCCCCGCCGCGAGATCCTCGTCTTTGGCGACAGTCACAACGATCTGACCATGTTCGCGGCCGCCGGCTTCTCGGTGGCCATGGGCAATGCCTCGGAAGAGGTCAAGGGGGCGGCCGGCCGCGTTACCCTGAGCAACGAGCGTGACGGAGTCGCGGTCGCCCTGGAAGAGATGGGGCTGGTAAGGCGTTACGAGGACAATGGGCTGTCGCACGTTGTCTGAAGGGAGGTCCGGTGCATGAAGATTACGGGGATTCGCCCGCTCGTCCTTGGCACCGCCTGGCGTAATCTGACGTTTGTCGTCGTGACCACCGATGAAGGGATCGAGGGCGTCGGCGAAGTCCGCATGGTCAACAACACCGAGACACTACTTGGGTATCTGCGTGAAGCGGTGCCGCATCACGTGCTGGGCGCCGATCCGTTCGCCATCGAGGCGCTGGTGCAGCGCATGTGGCACCACGACTACGGCCGGCCCGGCCAGGTGGAGATGAGCGGGATCGCCGTCATCGAGATGGCCTGCTGGGACATCGTGGGGAAGGCGCTCAACCAGCCCGTCTATCGTCTGCTGGGCGGGCCGGTGAGGGATCGCATCAAGGCGTATGCCAACGGCTGGTATACCGTCGAGCGCACCCCCGAGGAGTTCTTTGCCGCGGCGCAACGCGTGATCGCCAAGGGCTACCGCGCCCTCAAAGTCGATCCCTTCGGGGCCGGCTCATTCGAGCTATCCCGTCAGGATCGCCTGCACGCCGCCGGGCTCGTCGAGGCGATCCGCGCGGCGGTCGGGCCCGACGTGGAGATCTTGATCGAGATGCACGGGCGGTTTACCCCGGCGCAGGCAATCACCATGGCGAACGACCTCCAGGAGTTTGACCCGGGCTGGATCGAGGAACCCGTGCCACCGGAGAACCTGGCTGCTCTGAAGAAGGTCTCTGACCACGTCGATATCCCGGTCGCCACCGGAGAGCGCATTCACTTGCGTCCCGAGTACCGCGAGCTCTTCGAGCTGCAGGCGTGCGATGTCGTGCAGACCGATCTCACCATGACCGGCGGCATTCTGGAGACCCGGAAGATCGCCAGCTGGGCGGAGTCCTACTATCTGCAGATGGCGCCGCACAATGTGGGTGGTCCCGTGTCGACGGCAGCGGCCCTGCACCTCGCTGCCGCCACTCCCAACTTCAAGATTCAGGAACACTTCAATGACTTCGCCGAGCCGTACGTGCACGAGGCGGCACCCGGGAACCCACCCGTTGTCGACGGGTATTTTGCTCTTCCCACGGGACCGGGCCTGGGAGTCACCGTGCACGAGGACGTCGTCCGGGAGCATCCGGCTCGAGATATTTATTTTGATCTGTTCACCGACAACTGGCATTTGCGACAGGCGGAAGCCAAGCCTGTCTAGGAGGCACGTCATGGCATCAACGCGCCCGTTCCTGTCCTCGCTGGGCCTGCCGCCGGGCGACCTGTATGACCTGCCGTCGTCCGGGAAGCGCTTCCCGGATGGCGCGCAGTACCGCATTGAGATTCCGAGCACGGAGGGGCCGCGCTGCCTGGAGGCCGTGCTGGAAGAGGCGGTGCGCCGTGACGTGCCGGTCCACCGCGTCTCGCAAGGGTCGGGTGTGGGTTTGCTGACCGCGGCCGAGCTGGACGAAACGGCCCGCATGGCGGCCGATGCGCGGGTTGAGGTCAGCCTCTTCGCGCGTCCCAACGCGTCCTGGCAGACCTCCGCCATGGCACGTTCCGACGCGGGAGCCGTTCTCGCTCCCGCCGCCTGGGGACAGGAGGGGGTGGTGGCGGCTCTGGACGAGGTGCGGCGGGCAGCCGATCACGGCATTCGTAGCGTCCTCATCGCCGACATCGGCGTCCTCTCGGTGTTCGGATCCCTGCGTGCCGCCGGAGAGCTGCCGGCCGATATGCAGGCCAAAGTGTCGGTCATGATGACCGTCTCCAACCCGGCGACGGCTCGGCTCGTCGCCCAGCTTGGGGCGAACACGATCAACGTGCCGTCCGATCTCACCCTGCCGCAGCTCGCTGCCATCCGCGCCGTGATCGATCTCCCCATCGATATCTACATCGAATCGCCGGACAATCTCGGCGGATTTCTCCGCTATCCCGAGATGGTCGAGATCATTCGCGTCTGCGCGCCCGTCTATCTCAAATTCGGTCTGCGGAATGCGCCGGACGTCTATCCGTCGGGGACTCATCTGGAGGGAGCGGTTGTGGCCCTCTCGCGTGAGCGTGTCCGGCGCGCCGAGATTGCGCTGGAGATGCTGCAGGCCGCAGAACCGCAGCTCCAGACCTCTGAAATCGGCGCAGCCGGCCTGGCTCTGCCGCAGCCGGCGCGTGCTTTAGCCACATGAGCGGGCATATGTTCACTGGACCGGACCCACTCCCGGTACGCCAACGTGTAAAACCTGTTCGCTGTAGGAAGGGACCGCGGAGCGGAGCAGTGCCGCGCCGCCCTACCCGCGGGGCGGTGTCATATGTCGTTGGCGCCTCGTTTGCACGCGCCACCCGAAGGAGTTGAGCCCTGTCACGGGGCACCTCGCCGGCTCGGCACGACCCAATCAATCACGTAGGAGAAGCACTCTTTGGCACGGATCAAACTGGCGTACATTGGGGGCGGTAGCACGCGTGCCCCGGGGACCGTCGCGTCCTTCATCGAGCAGGGAGAGAATTTCGACGGCTCGGAGGTCGCGCTGATCGATCTCGACGCCGCGCGCCTCGGCGTGGTCAAAATGCTGGCCGAGAAGATGGCGGCTAATCGAGGGCTTGACCTCACCTTCGTGGCCACGACTGACCGACGCGCCGGCCTCGATTCCGCCGATGCCGTGCTGACGAGCTTCCGTCCCGGTGGTTTCGAGGCTCGGAAGCTGGACGAGAGCATTCCGCTCAGGCACGGGGTCATCGGGCAGGAGACGCAGGGACCGGGCGGATTCTTCATGGCGCTGCGCTCCATTCACGTCATGCAGGGGATCATCGCCGACATGGAGGCGGTTGCGCCGGGGGCGCGCTTGTTCAACTACACCAACCCCATCAATATCGTCTCCGAAGCGGTGACCCACCACACCGATATCCCCACTGTCTCCTTCTGTGAGGGGCCGCTGTATTTCCCGGAGGAGCTTGCGGTGGCCGCCGACCTCGATCCGGCGCAGCTCGATACGGTGATGATCGGCCTCAACCACGGCAGCTGGAGCGTGCGGCATCTGTATGACGGGCAAGATCTCATCCCGCTCATTCAGGACGCCTATGAGCGCAAGAAGGACGATCCCGCCACCGATCCGCATGACCGGCGCCAGCTCGAGCTGGCCTCCGTCATGGAAGCCGTGCCGGCCGATTACTTTCAGTACTACTACTTCCAGGATGAGATCCTGGCGGAGCTGCAAGCCAAGCCCACCACGCGGGCGGAGGACATCATTGCCGCCATGCCGGACTACTGGGCGCACTATCGGGAGCAGGCGGCCTCCGCCGAACCCGTGCTCGATGCGGCCCGGTCCCGCGGAGGGATCAATGAGCTGGAGCTGGCGCTGGACGCGATGGATGCGATCTACAACGACCGCAAGGAGGTATGGCCAGTGAACGTGCCCAATCGTGGGACGATTCCGGGCTTCCCCGATGACCTGGTGGTCGAAGTGCCGGGCTACATCGACCGGCACGGTGTGGCGCCCATCGGCCAGGGACCTCTGCCACGCCATCTCGACGGTCTGGTGAAGATGCTGGGCGAGTATCAGGCTCTCGCTGCCGAGGCCGGCTGGTCCGGCACCCGCGTCGATGCCATTCGGGCGCTGGCCACGAATCCCCTGGTCCTCTCGCTCCCCAAAGCGGAAGCGATCTACGACGAGATGGCGGCGGCACACGGGGAGCATTTACCGGAAAGGCTTCTTCGCTCGTGACGAGCGACCCCACGTATGACATCCTCATGGCGGGCACGCCGTCGGTCGACCTGACCTTCGCCCTGTCGACAGATGCCCTTCCGCATCTCGGCCAGGAGTGCTTCGCCGACGCCTTTGCCATGAATCCGGGGGCGCCTCTGACGACCGCCTTCCCCCTCACGCGTCTCGGCATTCGTGTGGGGTTGCGGGCGCACCTCGGCAACGATCCGATGAGTCGCTTTGTCGCCGACCGCATGCGAGAGATCGGTATGTGCCTTGACCTGATCGAATGGATAGACCGGCCGATGCCGATCATCAGTGCGGGCATCTCCCTTCCCCATGATCGCCTCTTCATTACCTACGACGGGACCGACGCGGTGCCGCTGCCTCCGCTCCATATCACGGTCGCAGACCTCGACCGCTATCGTCCCCGGGCGCTCACGGTCGGGATCGGGACTCGTCAAGACGTGATCCTGGCGGCCCGCCGGCGCGGCATTCTTCTCTTTCTCGATACCTACTGGGATCTGAAGATGCTCCATTCGTCCGCCTTGCAGGAGCTGCTGCCTCTGGTGGATGTCTTCTCTCCCAATCTTCCGGAGGCTCTCGAGATGACCGGGACAGGCAGCGCGGCCGAGGCGCTGGACGTCCTCAGCGGCACGGTGCGCCGGGTCGCCATCAAGATGGGCGGGGAGGGCTGCCTGGCGTCGTGTGATGGGAACCGTTTCGTGGTCCCGGCGGTACCCGTCTGCGCGGTCGATACCACGGGTGCCGGTGACAACTTCGATGCCGGCCTTATCTACGGTCTGCTCACCGGCCGGTCCTTCGAGATGAGCCTCCATCTCGCCAATATTGCCGGTGGGCTGTCCACCACGGTGCACGGCGGCAGCAACGCGGCCATTTCTCCCGGGATGCTGGAGGAGTATGCAGCGACAGTGTATGGCGACATCGCCTGACGCCCATGGCCGTCATCCACCTCTGTGACGCTGCGCCGTACCGATTCGTTATGCAGTAGACGACGTGGTTGCGACGCACCTGCGGTGTTATAACTTGCCTATCAGGTCTCTCTCGATGACGGGGAAGGGACCGCACACGAAGAGGAGGACAAGAGCGCGACAGCAGTTGAGTCGATCGTGGCGATCATTCCGGCAATCAGCGACTGGAGGAGAGTTGCATGAGTTGGACTACTTTGACTCGCGGGCGTCTCGCGGTCCCCATCGTGACATTTGCCCTGGTAGCGGCGCTGCTGAGCGGCACGGGGTTGTCCGGCATGGGCGCCCGAGCGGCATCGTCCCGGTCGCACGCCAACGTCAAGTACGGCGGCACGGTCGTTCTTGATAACGTCGGCGGTGCTCTCTGGACGTGCGGTCTCAATCCGTACAACGGGGCCAATAACTTCATCACGCTCGGGTTCACGTACGAGACGCTCGTGTACGACGATGCCCTGAACGGCAAGATCCAGCCGTGGCTGGCATCCGGGTACTCGTGGAGTAACGGAAATAAGACGCTGACGTTCACGATCAGGAAGGGCGTCACGTGGAATGATGGAAAGCCGTTCACCGCGGCCGACGTGGTGTACACGTTCCGGCTGTTGCGGCGGAATCCGGCTCTCGACGGCAACGGTGATTGGCAGGTGCTGAAGAGCGTCAGCCGGCACGGCAACAACGTCGTGATGAACTTCAAGAAGGTGGCGGTCCCCGACTTCTACTATGTTGCCGGCCAGACCTACATCGTTCCCCAGCACATCTGGTCGAAGATCAAGAATCCGGTCACCTACATCGACAGCAAGCCGGTCTCGACCGGGCCGATGGTTGTCAGCAAGTGCGATCAGCAAGACATCATCATGATGCGGAATCCGCACTACTGGCAGAAGGGCAAGCCGTACATCAAGGAACTGCGGGCGCCGGCCTTCCTCGACAACGGTCCCGGCAACCAGTACCTGGCCCAGGGCAAGGCGAACTGGGGCTGCCAGTACATCCCGAACGTCAATACGTACTACGTCCAGGGGAACTCGAACCGGCACTGGTACTACGCGCCGGGGAGCGATGTCGACCTGTACCCCAACAATTCGGTCTTCCCGACCAACATCAAGGCGGTGCGGGAGGCGATCTCGCTTGCCATTGACCGACGCCGAGTGTCACAGCTCGGCGTGTACGGCTACCTGCCGCCCGCCGACCAGTCGGGTATCGTCTTGCCGACGTACTCGAGTTGGTACGATCGGAGCCTGGCGAAGCACTACAATTACAGCTACAACCCGAGCAAGGCGATAAAGCTGCTGGAGAGCGCCGGCTTCAAGCGTGGTGCCGGCGGCATCTTCCAGAAAAACGGCAAGAAGCTGTCGCTGACCATCCTCGGCGTGGCGGGCTTCAGTGACTGGGTCGCCGAGCTGCAACAGATCCAAAACGAGCTGAAGGCGGTGGGCATCAACGCCACCGTGTCGAACCTGTCCGGCGATACGCAGCTGTCCGACATCCAGTCCGGGCACTACCAGCTCGCCTATTACTTCACGGGCGGCGGCCCCAGCCCGTACTACGAGATGCACTACGTGCTCGACAGCGGGCTGACCGCGCCCATCGGGTCGACGGCCACCGGCGACTACGAGCGCTGGCGCAACAGCGCCACCGACAGTCTGTTGAACCGGTACGCGCAGACGACGAGCAGCGCCACGCAGCACGCCATCATCAACGAGCTGCAGGGCATCATGCTCAAGAACGTGCCGGTGATTCCCGTCCTCGAAGGTGTTAGCTGGTACCAGTACGACACCACGCAGTTGGTCGGCTGGCCGACGCGCTCCAACGAGTACGTGAACCCCGGGTGCAACACGCCCGACCAGGAGATCATTCTCCTTCACCTGCACCTGAAATAAGGGCAACAGGCGTAGTATGAGAAGCAGTGGGGACGATGCAGTTCCCACTGCTTCTCTGGCCTAGAAAGGCATCCCGATGGCCGTCATCATCCGGCGCGTGGAATTCTTTCTCATCACCCTCTGGGCTGCGGTCACGATCAACTTCATCCTGCCGCGCATGATGCCGGGCAACCCCGCCGAGGCGATGATGGCGCACTTCCAGGGGCGGTTGAACCCTGCCGCCCTCCACGCTCTGGAAGTGGCGTTCGGCGTCAACACCAAGGAAACCATCTGGCAGCAGTACGTCCAGTACCTCGGTGACATCGTCCACTTCAAGTTTGGGATTTCGCTCAGCAACTTTCCGGTTCCAGTCATGCACGTTGTGATGCAGGCCTTGCCGTGGACCCTGACGCTCGCCGGCGTCACAACCGTGATCTCATTCCTGCTCGGCACACTGATCGGGATGATCGCCGCCTGGCGGCGGGGAGGCATCGCCGATAATCTCATGCCGCCTGTCTTTGTCATCATCTCGGCCCTGCCGTATTTCTGGCTGGGCCTCATTTGCATCTACGTTTTCGCCGTCACTCTCCACTGGCTGCCCTCCGGGTTTGGCTACGACGAGGGGGGCAATATCAACCTCTCCTGGACCTTCATCCACCAGGCGATCACGCATGCGATCCTGCCTGCCCTCACCATCATCGTGACGTCCATCGGTGGCTGGATTCTGACCATGCGCAACAACATGATCGGCACGCTGTCCGAAGACTACGTGCGGATGGCGCGCGCCAAGGGTCTTCATCCGATGCGAATCATGATCCAGTACGCGGGCCGCAACGCGATTCTGCCCAACATCACCGGCTTCGCCATGGCCCTGGGCTTCGTGGTGAGCGGCCTGCTCCTGACCGAAATCGTCTTTACCTATCCGGGCGTGGGTTACCTCTTCCTGCAGGCGGTGGCGGCGGAAGATTACCCGTTGATGCAGGCGCTCTTCTTGTTCGTGACCATCGCCGTGCTGGCCGCCGTGCTCCTGGCCGACGTGGCCAACGCGCTACTCGATCCTCGGATTCGAGCGAGGTAGGGGGAAGGAGAGACATGGCGTATCAACCGATTGCGATTCAGGAACCCGCTCCCTCACCGGCCACTCCGGCGCCAGCAACCGGCCGCGCCGCCTGGGCAGCCGGCTTCGTCCGCATCGGCGCCGCGCTCTCCTCGAATCGGAAGGCTGTCGCCGGGGTTCTCATCCTCCTCTTCTTCACCGTCGTCGCCATCTTCGCGCCCCTCATAGCCCCCTACAGTCCATCGGCGGAGGCGTTCGCGCCCGGGATGCCGCCGTCGTCGGCCCACTGGCTCGGGACGACGTCCTATGGGCAGGACATCTTCTCGCAGCTCGTCTGGGGAACGCGGCAGACGCTCCTGATCGGCCTGATCGGTGGGCTGGCCGCCACCGCGCTCTCCGTCTTCGTCGGGGTCACCTCGGCGTATCTCGGCGGCATGCCGGACCATGTCCTCTCGGTCATTACCGACATCTTTCTCGTGCTGCCGGCTCTTCCCCTCATGATCGTCATCGCCGCCTATGAGAAAGGCGGCGGCTTCTGGGTGCTGGTCGGCGTGATTGTCATCACGGGCTGGTCGTTCGGGGCGCGACAATTGCGTCCGCAGGCGCAATCCCTGCGCAACCGCGACTTTCTCGAGTCGGCTCGCGTGCGAGGCGAGACCAGCGCGCACATCATCGTCTTTGAGGTTTTGCCCAATATGGTGTCGCTCATCGTGGCGATCTTCCTGGGTGCTGCTCTCTATGCCATCCTGGCTGCAGCCGGCCTGCAGTTCCTGGGTCTCGGCAATCCGGAAGATCAGAGCTGGGGCACCATGTTGTTCTGGGGACAGAACCAGGAAGCGCTCATGATCGGCTCGCCGTTGTGGATCATCGCGCCGGGTGCCTGTATTGCGGCCCTCGGCGCCGCGGTTGCGCTCATCAATTACGGCGTCGACGAGATCAGCAATCCGGCGCTGCGCGGGCGCAAGCGCAAGAAGAAGGTGTATGTCGTCCCCAATCCTTGAGGTACGAGATCTCGTCGTCGAGTATGGTGCCGGCCGGGACATGGTCCGTGCCGTCGACGGCGTGAACATTGACGTGCAGCCCGGCGAATTCCTGGGGCTGGTCGGCGAATCGGGTTGTGGGAAGTCAACCCTGCTGTTCGCCATCGGGCGGTTGCTCTCCGAGCCGGCGGAGATCGTGAGCGGTGACGTTCTCTTCAAAGGGACGAACCTCGTCTACCTGAAGGAGAAGCAGCTTCGGCATCTGCGCTGGAGAGGCTTCTCCGTCGTCATGCAGAGTGCGATGAACGCGCTGAATCCGGTCCTGACGGTGGGCGCACAGATGGCGGATGCCATCGAGGCCCACGAACGCATGCCGAAAGCGGCTATGAAGAGACGCTCGGCCGAATTGCTGCAGATGGTGGGCATCGATCCCATCCATCTTTCGAGCTATCCGCATCAGCTGTCGGGGGGGATGCGCCAGCGTGCCATGATCGCCATGGCGCTCGTCTTCACGCCGGACCTGATCATGATGGACGAACCCACCTCCGCGCTCGACGTCGTGGCGCAGCGCTCCCTCATGCGTGAGATCAAGACTCTCCAGGAAGAATTGCACTTCGCGACGATCTTCGTCACGCACGACATGGCGCTCGTCCGGCAGTACGCCGACCGTCTGGCCATCATGTACGCCGGCCAGATCGTCGAGCACGCGTCAACCAATGAGATCTTTGATGATCCCAAACATCCCTATACGAGAGGACTGCTTCACGCCTATCCGTCCCTCTTTGGTCCGAAGGAAGAACTGACAGGGATCCCGGGCCGCCCGCCGGACTTGCGCACGCCGCCTACCGGCTGCCGGTTCCATCCGCGCTGCCCCTACGTCATGGAGATCTGTCCGAAGGAGGACGTGCCTCTGTACTCGCCGCGTGGGGACGATCTGGTGCGGTGTTTCCTCTTCAGTAATGAGGTCATGACGAATGAACGAGCCAGCGCTCCGCTCTGAGCCGTCGGCCCTCACGGCCTCCCCGGTGCTCGAGGCGCGCGGTCTGACCAAGCACTTTCACGTGGGCGGCATCTTTTCGGGCAAGACGCTGCACGCCGTCGACGACTTCGATCTCTCCATCTACCCCGGCGAGATCGTGGCGCTGGTGGGAGAGAGCGGAAGCGGCAAGAGCACGGTGGCGCGGCTGCTGGCCCAGGTGTACAAGCCGACGAGCGGCGAGATTCTCTATCGCGGCACGCCGATCGAGTCGCTGCATGCACGCGAATACCGCCGGCACGTCCAGATGGTCTTCCAGGATCCTTTTAGCTCGCTCAATCCCGTCTACCGCGCGTCGCACGGTGTCTTGCGCTCGTTGAAGCTGTACAGCAAGAAGCCGCGCAGCCAGTTGCGCCAGGAGGCGGCGCGCATCCTCGACCTGGTTGGACTCACCCCGTCCGACCAGTTTCTCGACAAGTACCCGTACGAGCTGTCGGGCGGACAGCGGCAGCGCTACGGTTTCGCCCAGGCCCTGGCCTGCGGGCCCGACCTCATCCTGGCCGATGAGCCGGTCTCGATGCTCGACGTGTCGATTCGCCTCGGGATCCTGAACTTGATGGCGGACCTCTGCCGGGACGAAGGGCTGGCCTTCCTCTACATCACGCACGATATCGCCAGCGCCCGCTATGTGGCCGACCGCATGCTGGTGATGTACGCGGGGGAAGTCGTCGAGGACGGGCCGACGGAGGATGTCCTCCAGCATCCCAAGCACCCGTACACGCAGCTTCTGCTCTCTGCCGTGCCGGATCCCAACGCCCCGGCCGAGGCTGCTTTCCCGATGGAGATGGGCGAGCCGCCGCGCGTCATCGATCCCAAGCCCGGCTCTCGGTTCTGCCCGCGCTGTCCCTATGCCATCCCGATCTGCTCACAGGAGACGCCGCGGCTGCGGCTGGTGCGGCCCAATCATCGCGTCGCCTGTCATGTCGCGCAGGCGGAAGAGGCAATCGCCGAGGCGGTGGCGCAGTCACGGGAGTAGGAAGCTGGTCGTGCCATGCGGCCGGTAGGCCTTCAGGCCGCAATGGACGGCGCGCTACAGCGCTCTGCTACGTCCATTCCCCAACGTACGCGGCATGCGCTTCCAGATACTCATCGACCAGGTCCTTTGACACGGGATAGGACCCCACCAGCGGGTGGTCCATCAGCGCCTCGACGGCGGCAGCGCGCGATTTCTCCCGGATCGCGTCCACGGTGCGCCGCTCGTACTGCTTGACGCGCAGCAGCAGTGAGAACTCATCCTCCGGTACCTCCTTGACGGGCACCGGCTCCAGACCGGCGGGTCCGGCCTCGCAGACGATCTCGACCACGTCGTCGTTGCGCAGTCCAGGGATCGCGCCCCGGTTCGGCACGTTGGCGATCACGCGGGCCGGCGTTCCCTGCGCCGCCAGGATGTCCAGCGCCACGCCGGCATAGCCCTCGCCTTCCTCGCCGGGCGGCGCTTCCTTCGCCTCGCGTCGCGATGAACCGGTCTCCATCGCCATGTAGCTGCCGTGGCGCTCGTCCAGATAGGCGCGGTATCGCTGCCAGGCGCGTTCCGGATGCTGCGCCGGCCCGATCTCTTTCAGGTCATGCAGCAGGGAGGCGCTGAGCCTCTGGACCTGCTCGCCGCGCGTCTCCCCGGCTGCCTGGATATGGGCCAGCGCCTGTTCGCGATAGTAGTAGTAGTACAGGTACTCGTTGGGCAGTACGCCGAGCAACTCCAGCAGTCCCGGCTCAAAGTACGCCAGATCCTCGACACGCGCGCGCCACTCGGGCCGGCGAATCACCTCGGGGACGACATTCTCGCCGTCCACCAGCGCTTCGGTCATCCAGGAGAGATGATTGAGGCCGAAGAGCTGCACGGGCACCTGCTCCGTCTTGCGCCCAAAGAGGTGCGCGACATCACGATGGAGGCCGGTCGGCGTGTCGCAGATGCCGGCGATCTTCATCCCCGGGAACTGCTCGGTCACCGCCTGGGCGACCAGTCCCGCCGGATTGGTGAAGTTGAGAAGCCAGGCATCCGGGCAGACCTCCTGCATGAGGCCCGCGTAGCCGGCGACGATCGGGACCGTCCGGAGGGCCATGGCGAAGCCGCCCGGCCCGGTCGTCTCCTGACCCAGCACGCCGTGTCGCAGCGCGATCCGTTCGTCCAGCACCCGCCCCGCTTCCGCCCCGACCCGAATCGTCGTGATCACACCATTTGCTCCGGGCAGTGCCTCGCGGGCATCGGTCGTTGCATCAATCCGGAAATGGGCACCCAGCCGATCGGCGCTGTAGCGCCCCAGCGGCGCCATGAGACCCAGCTTCTCCTCGTTGGTGTCCACCAGCACGACCTGAGTCAGCCCTAGCGCGTCCTGGCGGCGTACGAGCGCCGGCATGATGAGAGGCGAGCGCACGCCCGCGCCGCCGATGATGACCAGCTTCATCTCTCCCCCTTCCCGCTGCGTGGTGTCACCTTCATCCTACGGACAGTGGTGGGTGACGGCCTTGCCGGTTGGAGGAGGCGCGATAGAGCCGATTAGTATCGGATCGAGCCAGCCACAAAGGGGGACAGATGGACATCGTCGAGTTGCTCGGCCGCGCCCTGGATGAGACAGGGAGGATCATCACGGGCATCCGAGCGGACCAATGGAAGGGGCCGACTCCGTGCGAGGAGTGGGATGTGCGGACGGTCGTCGGGCACCTGGTTCGGGGCAATCAGAACACAGCGGCGGTCGCCGAGGGGCGGCCGCGGGACCCCAACCCGATCGCGGACGTGGGCGCTGATCCGGTTCGCGCTTACCACGAGTCGGCGGAGACGGTGATGCGGGTCTGGCGGCAGGCCGGCAGGCTGGACGAAGACTACCCGACGCCGCTCGGCATGTTTCCCGGGCACCGGCTCCTCTCGCTGCGCCTCGCCGACAACGTGACCCACGGCTGGGATCTCGCCCGGGCGACGGGACAGACCCCGAATTATCCGGATGAGGTCGTGGCGGCGGCTACCGCATTCGCGGAGACACAGTTCGCCGACAACCGGCCGCCGGGCGGAGCCTTCGCCCCATCCGCTTCCGCGCCGGATAATGCACCGCCGATCGATCGCCTCGCGGCATTTCTTGGCCGCCCGGTGTAGAGCCATACCACAACAGGCGAAAGGGGACCGGCCGCGCGGCCGGTCCCCTCGTGCGTGCTGCTCTTACAGGACGCCGAAGTAACCGAAGTCCTTCACCGTGTGCTTGCCAGACCAGAGCTGGAAGAGCACCCAGGCGCGATTGTTGTACGGACTGCCGGCGTTGTACGGGACGTAGAACGTCTTCGTCCAGTGTCCGCTGCTGTCCGTGTTCTCGTAGTAGTCGTAGTGGACGCCGCTGGGGAAGATCACGTGGACCCAGATACCGAACTGCGCATGCTTGTTCCCCTGCGCCACGATCGTCTCATTGGTTCCTCGCCGCATGAAGTGGTACCAGATCGAGGTGTAGCGGAAACCGAGGTGGTACGCCTTCTTCACGATCACGACCGGAGTGGCTGTCGCGGTGGGCGGGGCCGACGTGGGAGTGGCCGTGGGAACCGCCGTGTTGGTCGGGGTGGCTGAGGGGACAGCCGTGCCGGTCGCGGTCGCCGTCGAGGTGGTGGTAGCGGTGGGCGACGGCACCGGGGTCTGCGAGTTGGCACCGATGCGGAACCAATCGAAGTCGGCCGCGACCTGATTGTTGGCGACGGCGGTGTTCGTGCCGCCCCAGGCAAAGAGCCCGACCTGCGGCGTCGAGTACAGGGCGCTGTAGCCGGTGGGGGCGGGCGTCGCCGTCGCGGTGGCCGACGAGGTCGCGGTGGGAGTCGTGCCGGGCGTCACTTGCACGACAGAGGTGCTGGTTGCGGTCGCTGTAGCCGTGACCGGTGGTGTGCCCGGCGCGATCGGGGTGAAGGTCGCGTTGTCGGTGCTGTAGGATGCCTGATAGACCGAGCCGATCTTGGTCAAGCGCAGGTAGACGGTGAACGGGAAGGACCCCGTCTCATTGACGGTGCTGACGGTATCGACCCCGTTGACTTCCTGGATGAACTCCAGTTGCGAGGGGTTGCCCGGATTGAAGGCGCGGCCGAGGAAGATGAAGTTGTCATCATCCTGGAACACCATCAGGCCGGCGGTCTGCCCGAGGAACTGGGCGTTGCTCACCGTCGCCGGGAAGGTGAGCTTGGTGGTTGCCGTCCAGTCCACGCCGGGGTCAAAGGGCTGCAGGACGAGATTGCGCGCATTGTTTGAGGCCTGGGCCGATGTCCCCAACAGTGAGCCGAACTGCGTCCAGATGCGGAGGGCCCCCGAGCCGCCGGCGTCAAGACTCCAGGTCGTGGTGCCCTGGGGATCCGGACACGGCGTCGTCGCGTACTGACCGCAGATCACGTGGAACGGCGCGGTAAAAGTGGTGCTGTTGAATTCATCCCCTTGCGGGGCGGCGACCTGCGCGTAGCCGTGAAGCAGCGATCCCGAGACGGCCAGCGGCAGAATCGCCGCCAGTACGAGGATCAACGGGGTGAGTAAGCGACGTCTAGGCATTTCCCTTCCCTCTCATATGTTGTGATGTCTACCCTTTAAAACGCGTCACGCGTGTCCGCATGCAACAACGCGCCCAGGGCCGTTCAGGCGTCGTTAAGACTTCGCCCCACGTATCTTCGAGGGACCGCAAGTTTCAGGCCGGGTGATCAGCCTATGGATTGATTGTCGGCAGCGCGGAGGTCCGACTGCTGACGGTTGGGAGAGTGGCCGCTAGGGACCGACGGGTGCCGGTGCCGCGGGTGCATAGAGCGGCTTGAGAGAGGCCTCGATCTCGGCGCGCTTCGGCTCCAGGAAGGGGGGCAGCGAGAGATGCTCACCGAGATGCTCGACGTCCTCGTCGGTGGCGAAACCCGGACCGTCGGTTGATATCTCGAAGAGGACTCCACCCGGCTCACGGAAATAGAGCGCGCGGAAGTAGTAGCGATCAATCACCGGTGTCACCCGCAGCCCTGCGCGCATCACGCGCTTCTGCCATTCCTTATGCTGTTCGTCATCCGGCGTACGGAAGGCGACATGATGGACGCCGCCGATCCCGACACGCGCATCCGGGAGTTGTACCCGATCTTCCACATGCACCTCGGCGCCCGGGCCTCCCTCACCCGTCGCGTAGACACGCGCGCGGCGGGACGGATTGTCCGGGAAGGTGTACTCGCCCGTTTGCTGAAAGCCCATGACCTCGGTCAAGACACGGACGGTCGGTTCGGGCGTGGCGACGGTGATGGTCACGGGCCCCAAGCCACGGATTGCTTTGTCGGCCGGGACCGGACTCTTCGGCCACGGCGTCGTGCCCGGCTTCTCGCCCGCGACCAGTTCCAGGCGCTGGCCCTCCGGATCGACAAAGGGGAGGACGCCGCGCCCGTTCCGTTCCAGGATGCCGGAGTGCTGCACTCCCTCCTGGTCGAAGCGCTCGACCCACCACCCCAGGACCTCGCGACTTGGCACGACGAACGAGACAGCGGTCACGTCGCCGGCACCGGCCACGTGGGGGCCGACGTTGGGCCAGTCGAAGAACGTCATCTCTGTCCCCGCATGACCGACCTCGTCACCATAGAACAGGTGATAGGTGTCGGTGACGTCCTGGTTGACGGTTTTCTTGACGAGACGCATTCCCAGCACGCGGGTATAGAAGTCGAGATTGCCGGCGGCGTTGCCGGTGACGGCCGTGACGTGGTGGATGCCTTCCAGCTGCATGCTGATCTCCTTGGGCTGCACGGTGGAACGAGAGACGGATCAGGGTCCGTCTCCCTGTCGATACCCCAGAATATCCCTGGAAGGGATCTGCGACAGCAGAGGGAGGAGGAGCCGTGGGTGAGCCTGTGATTCTAGCCCTCGACGCCGGGACCAGCAGCGTGCGCGCCATCGCCTTCGATCGAGCCGGGCGTGCCGTCGCACGGCAGCAAGAGGAGGTGGCATCCCGATACCCGCGGCCGGGATGGGTGGAGCAGGATCCGGAGGAGATTTGGGAGAAACAGCGTCGGGTGGCGCGTGCCGTCTGCGAGTCGGTGGGCGAGGTCGCCGCGATCGGCATCACCAATCAGCGGGAGACGACGGTGGTGTGGAACCGACTCACGGGGAAACCGGTCTATAACGCCATCGTCTGGCAGGATCGTCGCACCGCTGACACCTGCGCGCATCTCCTGTCGGAGGGCTGGGAGGAGACGGTGCGGGGGAAGACCGGCCTGGTGCTCGATCCCTACTTCTCGGCGACCAAGCTGGGCTGGATCCTCGACAATGTACCCGGCGCCCGTGCCGCCGCCGAGCGTGGTGAGCTGGTCTTCGGAACGGTCGACACGTTTTTGGCGTGGCGACTGACTGGCGGCCGCGTCCACGCGACCGATCCGAGCAACGCGTCGCGCACTCTGCTGTTCAACATCCACACGGTGCGCTGGGATGACGACCTCCTGCGCGCCCTGCGCATCCCGCCTACCATGCTGCCGGAGGTGCGTGAGACATCGCAGATTTACGGCCAGACCGATGAGGCGGTGTTGGGCGCTCCCCATCCGATTGCTGCTCTCGTCGGCGACCAGCAGGCGGCGACCTTTGGACAGGCCTGCTTCGCGCCCGGCAACGTGAAAAACACGTATGGCACGGGAAACTTCCTGCTGATGAACACGGGCTCCGTGCCGTGTGACTCTCGTCATGGTCTTCTCACCACGGTCGCCTGGTCGCTGGGAGGAAAGGTGACGTACGCCCTCGAGGGCAGCATCTTCGTCACCGGGGCCGCCGTGCAGTGGCTCCGCGATGAGCTTGGACTCATCACGGACGCGGCTGAGATAGAGACCCTGGCACTCACGGTTCCTGATAACGGGGGTGTCTACTTCGTACCGGCCTTCGCCGGCCTTGGAGCGCCGTACTGGGATCCCGGGGCGCGCGGGCTCATCATCGGTCTCACGCGTGGATCGAGCCGTGCTCACATCGCCCGCGCCGTCCTCGAGGCGGTTGCGTATCAGTCGGACGATGTCTTGCGGGCGATGCGTGACGACTCCGGGCTGGGAGTTGACCAGATGCGGGTGGATGGAGGCATGGCAGTTAATGACCTCCTGCTGCAGTTTCAAGCGGACATCGCCGGGGTGTCCGTCCAGCGGCCCCGTGTCATAGAAACCACGGCGGCCGGAGCTGCCTATCTGGCGGGATTGGCCGTCGGGTACTGGGAGAGTGCCGAGGAGATCGCCGGCATCTGGCAGGTGGATCACAGCCTCGAGCCGCGGATGCCACAAGAGGAGCGAGTTCACGTGCGCCGCGCCTGGGAGCGCGCCGTCGAGAGGGCTGGTCGATGGGCTTCACCATCGGAATAACCGGCCATTGCCCCGCACTGCCTGCCGTGCATCGTGGCCCAGAATCAATGGGTCGTGCGATTCGTGACGGGACAGGAGTGCGACACCAGGGGAGTCCGGCTGCGACGCCGGGCTCCCCGCCTTTTCCTCGCGGTTCGCGTGTTGGGACCTGACCCACCACCCTGCAGCCCTGCTGCTGTCCTCCCGACTCTCCTACTCGGCCGCTCCCGCACCCACGGCGGACGGCACAGTCAGTCCCTGACCGCGCATCGTCCTCTCCACCGCCTCGACGGCCTGCAGCACCTCAGCCTGCGTACTATTTCCCATGTGGCCGAAGCGCATGCCGCGTCCCTTGAACTCGCCCAGGCACGCTGCCGCCACCACGCCGTTCTCGCTCAGTGCCGGCAGGAAGGAGTCGTCCAGGCCGTCCGGATAGGCAAGGACCGACATGGTGGGGGAGAGACAGTCCGGATCGGTGAGGGAGACAAAGCCCAGGCGATCCATCCCGGCGCGGAAGGTGGCGCCCAGTTCCCGGTGACGGACGAAGCGATTCTCCAGGCCCTCCTCCCGAAGGATCTCGACGCCGGCGGCCAGCGCGTAGAACAGGTTGACGGCGTGTGTGGAGAAGTACGTCTGTGGGTTCTCCATGGACGGGAGCCAGTTGAGGAGATCGGCGTAGTACGCGGCCACTCGACCGAGCTCCCGGCGGCGCTCGAGAGCACGGGGTGAGACGGCGAGGATCGAGAGCCCGGGTGGCACGCCCAACGCCTTCTGGGCGCCGCTCAGCACCACGTCGATTCCCGCCGCATCCATCTCCAGCGGCACGCCGCCAAGCCCGCAGACCGCATCCACGATTACCAGTGCTCCGTGCCGCCGGGCGACTTCCGCGAGTTCGCGCACCGGCGCCAGCACTCCTGTCGAGGTCTCCACCTGGGTGATGGTGACGGCCCTGAAGTCTCCGCCGTCCAGGCGCTCCTCCAGCATCTCCGGTGTCACCGACGTTCCCCATGGCCCCGCCAGCCGCTCAACCCGCATGCCAAGTGCTTCCGCCAGCGGGACGAATCGGTCGCCGAAGAAACCGTTGGAGGCGACCAGCAGGCTCTCGCCCGGCGCGACGAGGTTGAGGACGGCCACTTCCTGGGCCAGGGTCCCCGACCCGCTAAAGATGAAGATCGTTCCCTCCTCGGTGCCGGCGGCGAGAGCGATGCCCTCCTGAGCGCGGCGCACGATGTCCGCCATGGGCGCCGACGTATGAGAGATGGTGGGCTCCCCGATCGCTTCCAGGATCTCTCGCTGCACCGGCGTGGGCCCTGGAATCATCAAGAGTTTGTCCGCTTCGTTCAGCACCAGCATGCGCGTCCCCTTCGGTCGTGGTACTCGACTCTACCGCGTCGCGGGACGCTCGCCGTCCCCATCTGTATCAGTCGTTGTATCGCTTTGTGGTGCCCCGGTTTATGGCCGGCCGTCAAGAAGACAGGCAGACTGGCTACGGAGGACGACGATGGCAACGATTGCAGTGTCGGATAGGGGAAATGACAATCGCCGCGTGTTGCTGGGAGGCTACGCCGCGCTGGCCGAAGGCTCCTGGATGGGGGCCGCGCAAGCGACCGACGTGGTCGAGCAGTCACGGCTCGGGCGCCTGCGCCCTCACGTCTCGCTGCGTGGACTGTTCACGCGGGAGTTCACGGTGGCGCAGGCCAGCATCATCCTGATGGGATCCTTCTTTCTCTCGGCTCTCTTGGGAGCGATCCGGCAGGTCCTCTTCAATGCCCAGTTCGGCGCCGGCGCGGACGCGAGTGCCTACTACGCGGCGTTCCGGTTGCCCGATACGCTCTTCAGCCTGATTGCCGGCGGCGCTCTCTCCAGCGCCATGATCCCCGTTTTGCTGAGCGCCGGCCGGGAGGGCGGTACCGACGAGGTGCGGCATCTGGCGAGTCTCGTACTCAACACGCTGCTGGCGACGTTTGCCGTCATCGTCCTGCTGGGTGAGGTCCTGGCGCCCGGCTTCGTCTCCACGATTCTCGCTCCCGGCTTCGATGCGCACACCACGCAGCTTACCGTCACGCTCACGCGCATCATGCTGCTCCAGCCCCTGTTCCTGGCGATCGGCAGCGTGGCAGCGGCGATCCTCAACAGTAAGAACCAGTTCCTGCTCACCGCACTCTCCGTTGTCAGCCACAACATCGGACTCATCCTGGGCATTCTGGCCAGTCACTTTCACCCCGGGTTCGGGATCTACGGTCCGACGGGCGGCGTCGTCCTGGGATCGATCATCCAGGCGGTCATCCTGTTACCGGGCATCGTCACCGATGATGTCGGCTACCGGCCCGTCTGGAACCTGCGTGATGAGCGTCTGCGTGAAGTGATCGCCCTGCTCGTCCCGAACGGACTCGCCGTGGGTGTGGCGTATGCCGGGTTCATCGCCGATACCGCCTTTGCCTCTAAAGCGAGTCAGAGCGTCGCCATTCCGGCGCTGCACAATGCCCGGATGTTGGTCGGATTGCCGATCGCGCTCTTCGGTCAGGCGATCGGGCAATCCGCGTTTCCGCGCCTCACCGGCCTGGCGGAAGTCCGCGACTGGGTGTCGCTTCGCCAAACGCTCCTGCGGACGCTGGGCATCGTGGTCTTGCTCGGAACCGTCGCGGTCGTCGGCATCGTCGTCGTGGGGCGGCCGGCCATTCGTCTTCTCTTCGAGCACGGCAAATATGGTCCGGCGGCCGCGCACCTGACCTACACGCTCCTCGTCCTGTACGCCGTGGCGCTTCCCGCCTACGTGGCGACCGAGGTGATCGCCCGTGGCCTGATCGCTCTGCGTGACACGCGCACGCCGCTGGTCTCCAACACCCTTCAGATCTCGGGCAGGGTCGTGCTGATGGCTCTCTTCCTGGGAGTGCTCGGCGCACGCGTGGTGCCGGTTGCCTTCGCGATCATGGCCAGCCTGGAAACGATCGGCCTCGGGGCCGTCCTGTTCATCCAGCTCGCCCGCCGTCTGCGTGAGACGGCTCCGGTACCGACCCCCGTGGAGGCATCGTAGGCGCACCGGATGGTCTATAAGGGAAGCAGGAGGTTTCTCCCTCATGACACTCCCGATCGGCGTTTCCGTCGTGCGCCCCGCGCCGCAGGCCATGCTCGACACGGCTCGGGAAGCCGATCGCGCCGGCGTTCCCACTGCCTGGTCTACCGTCGCCGGAATCAGCCCCGACGCGGTCACCATCCTGGCGATCGCGGCGACGCAGACGCAGCGCATCTCGCTTGGCACGTCCATTGTGCCGGCTTACCCGCGGCATCCGCTGGTGCTCGCATCACAGGCGCTGGTCTTTGAGAACCTCGCTCCGGGACGCCTACGGCTCGGCGTCGGCCCCAGCCACCGGCCAACCGTCGAGGGGGTGTTCGGGATCCCGATGGAGGATCCCATCCGCTACATGCGTGAGTACCTCACCGTCCTGCGCCAGTTGCTCTGGGAGGGTCGAGCCGACGTCGACGGACAGTTCCTCCGGGTGCACGCCGCCCTCCCCGCCCGGACCGAGCCACCGCGCACACCCCTCTATCTGTCCGCGCTCCGCCCCGCGATGTATCGGCTGGCCGGCGAGATCTCCGACGGCGCCATCTCCTGGAACTCGCCGATTCCCTATCTGGTCCGCTCAGCCCTTCCCGCCTTGCGGTCTGCTGCCGAGCAAGCCGGACATCGCCATCCGATCCTCATCGCCCATGTGCCGGTTGCGCTGTCAAACGACGAGTCGGCAGTCCGTGCTGCCGCCCTGGCCTTCCTCACCCGCTATGCGCAACTTCCGTTTTACGTGCATATGTTTCGCGCCGCCGGATACGACGTGCCCGGGGACGGCACCGTGCCGGATGACCTCATCGACGGCCTGGTCGTCTCCGGCTCGGCGACTCAGATTATGGAGCGCCTGCGCGGGTATCTCGACGAAGGGATCGGCGAGCTTCTGGTGACGTTGCTGGCTATCCGGGACGAGGAGAGAGAAGCCCGGGAGTTCTTCGCGGCGATCGGCGCGTCATAGGAGATCGACAGGATCGACGTCGATCGACCAGCCGGGCGGCACGTGGTCGAGCAGGGGATGGAGATCGTGACTGCCGCGCACGATGACCTGCCACTGGTATCGGTTCTTGATGCGGGCGACAAAACAGGGCGCGGGACCGATGACGTCGGCGGTGATCCCTTCTTCGCCGATCGCCTTCTCGAGGATGGCCCGCAAGTTGGCCGCGCTGGTCCGGCATGATGTCTCGCTTTCCGAGGAGTAGACGAAGCGCACGAGGCGTCCGAACGGCGGGTAGGCGGCCGTGCGCCGAAAATGCATCTCCTGGCCGTAGAACCCGTGATAGTCATGCCGCGCCGCGGCGCGAATGGCGTAGTGATCCGGTGTGTAAGTCTGGACGATGACGCGGCTGGGCAGCGCCGCCCGTCCGGCTCGCCCGGCGACTTGCGTCAGCAACTGGAACGATCGCTCCGGCGCGCGGAAGTCGGGAAGATGCAAGCCACTGTCTGCCGAGATGACGCCGACCAGTGTCACCAGGGGAAAGTCGAGCCCCTTGGCGATCATCTGAGTGCCGACGAGAATGTCGGCCTCGTGGCGGGCGAAGCGGTCGAGGATCTCGCGGTGCGCATCCTTACCGCCCGTCACGTCGCGGTCCCAGCGCAGGACCCGCGCGCGCGGGAAGTGGCGGGCGATCTCCTCCTCCACGCGCTGCGTCCCGACACCGAGATAGCGAATCCGCGGGCTGCTGCACGCCGGACACTGCCGGGGACTCTGTTGCCCCAGGTCGCAGCGATGGCAGACGAGGCGGGTGCCGGCAGCATGGTAGGTGAGGGGAATGTCGCAGCGGGGGCAGCGCACGACATAACCACAGTCGCGGCACAGCACGACGGTCGCATGCCCACGCCGATTCAGAAAGAGCAGGGATTGCTGGCTCGCGTTGACTGTGTCGTTCACGGCCTCCAGCAGGGGTTCGCTGAACATGCTGCGATTGCCGATTCGCAGCTCGTGGCGCATGTCGACGATCTGCACGGGCGGCATGGGCCGTGCGCCGGTCTCGCCCCACACCGGCCGCTCCGGCAGCTCGAGGAGGCGTATTCTCCCTGTCTGGGCGGCGTGGTAGGTACCGGTATCGGGTGTTGCGCTGCCGAAGACCACGGCGGCTCCCGTCATTCTTCCCAGCACGGCCGCCGCATCGCGGGCGTTGTAACGAGGCGACGCATCCTGTTTGTAGCTGGGATCGTGCTCCTCATCGACGATGATGAGTCCCGGGCGCGGTAGCGGCGCAAAGAGAGCGGAACGCGGGCCGACCACGATATCGACCTCGCCGTGTCGGAGCCGCTGCCACTCGGCGAGTCGCTCCGCGTCGGAGAGTTTGCTGTGGAGCACCGCGACGCGTCCGAGGAAGCGGCTCGCGACCCGTTCCACCGCCTGTGGTGTCAGACTGATCTCCGGCACCATCATGATCGCCTGCCGCCCTCGCCGGATGGTCTCGTCGATGGCCTGCAGGTAGACCTCCGTCTTGCCGCTTCCCGTGACGCCGTGCAGGAGAAAGATCCGGCTTTCGTGCGCGCAGACGGCCGCGGCGATCTCCTGGTAGGCGGCGCGCTGCGCCGGCGACAGGGCGAGATGCTCGGAGCGCGCGTTCACCCGGGCCGCCGGAGCGTCTCTGGACGCCTCCGTCGTACGGATGTGGACCATCCCGCGCCGCTCCAACGATGCCACGGTGGCACTCGCTCCGGGGAGCAGGCGGGCGAGATCGGGGAGAGATACTTCACCGCGCTGGGCGAGGATGCTTGCCAGGGCACGCTGCTTGGAGGCGCGCTCCGGGATCGAGTCGAGATCACCGGCCAGCGAGATAAGCTTGGTGATCCGGGGGGACACTCGCGGCGGGGCCAGCTCGGAGCTACGAATCAGGAGCGAGCGCCGGGTGAGCGACGCCACCGCCTTCTCGACGTCGATCTCGGGCAGCTCGCGCGCGACATCCCGCTCGGCAATCCGTCCCCGTGCGGCAACCACGTCGAGAACGGCGCGCTGCTGGACGGTCAGACGCGCGCCGTCTGCCGGCTTGCCCGGTTCCAGAAGATAGACCGAGCGGCGACCCAAGCCGGGTGGAATCATGGCCCCGATCACGTCGGAAAGCGGGGCGGCGTAGTACTCGGCGATCCAGCCGGCCAGCCGCAGGCCATGGGGCGTAAGGACGGGCACCGGATCGAGGATGGTGCTGATGTCCCGAACCCGCGGCAGGTTCGTGCTGTCTTCCCGGGAGCACACCACACCCTGAAAGCGGCGATTCGTGAAAGGCACCTCGACCAGCGAGCCGGGGCTGATCAGCGCCTGCAGGGCAGGGGGGATACGGTAGGTGAACAATCCGCCCGCGCGCCCCAGCTGCGCCAGGACGGCGACCTGGGCGTACGGAGAGTCCACGAGAGCGGGAGCTACTGGCCGGGGATCGCCGGTTCCTCGATGCCCTGCGGCATCATATCCATCTCCTCTGCCGGCATCGCATACGCCTCGCGAGCGGCGCCCACGAACGAGTGGAAGAGCGGCGCCGGACGTTCCGGCCGCGACTTGAACTCCGGATGGAATTGGCTGCCGACGAAGAAGGGATGGTCGGGCAGCTCGATGACCTCGACCAGGCGGCCGTCCGGCGAGAGGCCGGAAAGGGCCATACCGCCGGCCGTGAGTAGCTCACGATATTCGTTGTTGAACTCGTAGCGGTGACGGTGCCGCTCGTAGACCACCGGCTGTCCTCCGTAGGCCTCGGCGGCACGCGTGTCGGAGACGAGCTTGCACGGCCAGACCCCCAGGCGCATCGTCCCGCCTTTCTCCTCCACGTCGCGCTGATCCGGCATGATGTCGATCACCGGGTACTTGGTGCCCTCGTCGAACTCCGTGCTGTTGGCGAGACCGGAATGGAGGAGATGGCGGGCGAAGTCGATGACCGCGACCTGCATCCCGAGACAGACGCCGAGATACGGCACCGCGTTTTCACGCGCGTATCGGGCAGCGCGCACCTTGCCCTCGATACCACGATTGCCGAAACCCGGGCCGACCAGGATGCCGGCCACTTCATCCAGCTGCCGCACCGCCGTTTCGTGCTCGAGCTCTTCCGAATCAATCCAACGGATCTCCACATCGACGCCGTGGGCGAGGCCGGCATGCTTGAGAGCTTCGACGATGCTCATGTAGGCATCCGGGCTCTTCACGTATTTGCCGACAATGGCGATCGGCAGACGAGGCTTGGGCGCTTTGATCTGCTCCACCAGCTGGGACCAGCCGGCGAGGTCGGGCAGGGAGGCATCGAGACCCAGCTCCCGCGTTATCAACCGTCCCAGGCCGGCTCGTTCCAGGACGAGGGGCACTTCATAGATGGTTTCGCTGGTCTGCAGGGGGATAACCGCTTCCTCCGAGATGTCACCGAAGAGGGCGATCTTCTCCCGCAATTCCCGGCTCACCGGGTGATCGGCGCGAGTAATCAGGACATCGGGATGGATACCGATGCGGCGCAACTCATTGACACTGTGCTGCGTCGGCTTCGTCTTCAATTCATTGGTCGAGCCGATGTGGGGCAGGAGCGTGACGTGGATGTACATCACGTTCTGGCGGCCCACCTCACGCCGCATCTGGCGAATGGCTTCGAGAAAGGGAAGGCCCTCGATGTCGCCGACGGTTCCTCCCACCTCGACGATCACCACCTCGGCGCCGGTCTGCCGAGTGACGCGGCCGATGCGCTCCTTGATCTCATTGGTGATATGAGGAATGACCTGCACGGTGCCGCCCAGATAGTCGCCGCGGCGCTCGCGGGCCACGACCGCGGAATAGATCTGACCGGTCGTGACGTTGCTGGCGCGCGTCAAGTTCTCGTCGATAAATCGCTCATAGTGGCCCAGGTCCAGGTCGGTCTCGGCACCGTCCTCGGTAACGAACACCTCCCCGTGCTGGTTCGGGGCCATCGTGCCGGGGTCGACGTTGATATAGGGATCGAGCTTCTGGATCGAGACGTGGACTCCCCGGCTCTTGAGCACCCGGCCAATCGACGCCGCCGTGATTCCCTTGCCGACCGAGGAGACGACACCGCCGGTGAGAAAAATGTATTTCGTCATGCCTGGTGCTACCCCTTCTTCGGTTCGAGAACGACGACTCGCGTGTCGCTCGGCAGGGAGCTCTTCGTGACGGACACCCGCGGCTCCGGTGTCACGGAGGTCACTCCCATCTCCCGGCAAAAATGTTCAACAGGCTCAAGCGTATCACCAACGCCGCCCTCGCGAAACTCCATCGGGATGACCAGCGACGGCTCCAATTGCGCCACCACTTCCGCCGCTGTTGTCGGTTCCAATGTCCCGTTGGCGCCGACCGGTACCATGACGATATCGACGTTGCCGAGCTCCTCCACCTGCTCGTTGGTCAGCTTGCCGCTCACACTGCCCAGGTGGCAGACGACAAGGTCGTCCATCCGCAGCACGTACGCTGTATTGGTCGGTCCGGTCCCCGGTTCGCGGTGGGTCGCGACGCCGTGGATCAGGACGCCCGCCACTTCGTACTCACCGGGCCCCTGAATCACACGCGGCACGCCATCCACGCCGGAGACGAACGACCGCTCGGGAGCTGAGGTGCTGGCGGTAATGATATTCGCCTGCAGCTTCCCCATGCCGGGCCCCTTACCGGGTGGATAGGGATCGGTGACGACCGTGACGTCCTTCCCCCGGAGCCGGAAGGCTGACCGGCCCAAAAACACGATATCCAAGGCCACACCTAACTAGGGTCAGAAGATATGGGGGAAGTGAGGGGTGCCCACGACCAGCATATCATGGCCGCCGGGGCCCGAGCGCGAGCCGCTCGCCCAGCGTGCAATGCCAGAGGGCGTACCCGACAGCGAAGTAGATGGCGACCGCGACCAGCACCAGCAGGGCTGTCAGCGGTCCCAGCGGCGGGCAGTCGCCGAGGTTCCGGCAGGGTATGACCGCCAGCGTCAGGCGAAACCCGAGATAGCCAAGAATCACGACGGCAACCACATCGAAAACCGCCGCGACAACACGCTTCAAGTTCCCGGCCAGTCGTTCATGAGAGCACCGAGTGAGGGCACGACGAGGTCGGGGTGGATCGAGCCGGTTCGTACCTCCTCTTCGGTCGAGACGCCGGTCAGGACGAGGATGGACGGCATGTGAAGGTTTGACGCCGCCAGAATGTCGGTATCCAGCCGATCGCCGAGCATAGCGGTATCCTCGACGGTCCCGCCGAGCGAGTGCAGCGCCAGCTCGAGCATGAGTGGGTGAGGCTTGCCGATGATGGTCGGTTCGACGCCCGTGGTAAGACGCACGGCGCCGATCAGCGCGCCGGCGCCCGGAACCAGACCGCGCTCCGACGGGAAGGACGTATCCGGATTACTGCCCACAAAACGTGCTCCGCCTTCGATCGCCAGGGCCGCGGCGGCCAGATCCTCGTACGTGACGTGGCGATCGAGCCCCATGACCACCCAATCGGGGTTGTCCCGCGCCGCCAGGAGTCCCGCGGCCGTCACCGCGTCCCGCAGCCCTGTCTCCCCAATCACGAGCGCAGTCGATGTGCCGTTGCGATGCTCGCGCAGATAGAGACCGGTTGCCAGGGCACTGGTGAAGATTTCCGCCGTATCGACCGTGATGCCCATGGCATCCAGTTTTGCGACGTACTGCTGGGGAGTCAGCGTCGCGTTATTGGTCACCAGCCGGACGGTGATGCCGCGCTCACGCAGGAAGGCCAGGAAGCGGGCGGCGCCGCGCAGCGGCGTGTCTCCTCGATAGATGACGCCGTCCAGATCGATGAGAAGGTGACGGAGGCGTTCAAAGGGGAAGGGCACGCCCATTGTATGGAACGGCTCTTACCGCTGGGGCGGAGCCAGCTCTTGGCGTACCTTGTCGGCCTCGTCCAGGCAGCCTGATACCGCAGCTTCCAGAACGGCGGTTGCCTCCTGGAGCGTCGCCGCGTCCAGCGTTCTCCCCTCAAACGGCGCGAGGTCGAGCATCGAGCCGATGACGACGGCGACCGCGGTGTTGCGGTGCGGTATGAGCTCGCCAACCGGCAGCACATCGCGCGCGCCGGCGATGCCGGCCGGGATGACGGGAGCGCGCAATTTCAGGACAAGACGCGTGAAGTCGGGGTTGAAGGGCTGGAGGGAACCCGTTCTGGAGCGCCCTCCTTCCGGATACACGATGACGATGTCGCCCTGACGGAAGCGCGCGATCATGGTGCGGACGGCGCCCGTATCGGCGACACCCTGCTGGAGAGGAAAGATGCCGATCCGGCGCATGACCCAGGCGACGAGAGGGTTCTTGAACAGCTCGACCTTTCCGGGTCCCGTCATCACGCGCTGCGGCACGGAGACACCCAGGAGAAAGGGATCGAGCCCACTCGTATGGTTGGCCACGAGAAAGGCGCCACCGGTCGACGGGAGATTCTCGGCCCCAACCGCGCGAAAGTAGCGCACCCAGACGCGCAGGAGGAGACTGGTGAGGGCAGAGACAAGACGATAGACCAGCAGGTTCTGGTCGTCGGTCCAGCGCCGCGGAGTCGCCCGCGTTGTCGGTCTTACCATCGTTCCGCGGCCATCTTACAGGGCCGCTACAACGTGATCCGCCCCACCACTACCTTTGGCCCGGTCGGCACGTGGGTGCCACGCGGGCCGGGCTCGATGGTTACCGCGGCCAGCTGGTAGCCCTGTGCCGGGCGGTTGATGGAGATGGTCTGCGGGGCTGTCCCCGCGTAGCGAAAGACACCGGCCGGGACCGGCGCGCGATGGGGGGGAATGAGCCAGAGTTCGTACACGCGCTGCGCCGAGATGGACGGGAATCCGTCGACGATGAGGTAGGCGTTCCGCCGGCCGCGCGGTTGAATGAGAGCCGCTGCCGCGGCGCCCGAGGTGGACACGCCGGCCAGGGGTGAAACCGTGGCGCCGTGGGCCAGTGCGGTGGCAACCTGGCGCTGGAATGCGAGCGCTGAGCGGGTCGAGTTGACGCTCTGCTGCAAGCTGATGTTCCAGAGGGCAAGGGCGAGGATGGCAGCGGCGGCGACGGCGCCGATCAGGATCTCGGTGAGGGGCAGATGCGGACGGGGCCGGGGCGCCGGCCGCCCGCCCGGAATGGCGTGTAGGCGGCGGGCGCCCTCCGTCCCCGTCACGTCGTCTATCAAACGTGACTTGAGGGCAGCGGGTGGTTCAATGGGATCGACGGCCAGAGGGAGGATACCGACCACCTCGCGCAATTGCGCCAACTCCTCGGGGCAGGATTGGCAGGCGGCGAGATGCTGCTCAAACTGGGCGCGCTCTTCCGGTGATAGGGCATCCAGCGCGTACGCGGCGACCAGATCGTGCTCGTCCATCACTCGGCCCCGATCGGGCTCTGCATCCCTTCCAGGGACGACCGTAACTTGTGGAGGGCAAGCCGCATCCGCCCTTTGACGGTGCCCAGCGGCACCTGCATCATCTCGGCGATCTGTGTCTGCGTGTAACCCTGGTAATATGCCAGTTCCAGTGTCTCTCGTTGCTCATCGGGGAGCGATCGCAAAGCGGTCCGCACGGTCTCACCGGTCAGTTTGCTCTCTACTTCTCGCCAAACATCCGTCGTGTCCGGGAGCGGCAGGGTATCGTCCAGCTCCACGCCGATCGGCCGGCTCTGGCGCGCCCGTAGCTTGTCAATCGCCCGGTGATGCACCACGCTCAGCAGCCAGGACCGTGGCGTGCTGCGCTCCATCCGGTAGCTCCCGGCGGCACGCCAGACATTCACGAAGGCCTCCTGGACCACATCCTCGGCGTCACCTGCGTTACCGAGTAGTCGCAGACAGAGGGAGTAGGCCGGGACACGGTAGCGATCATAGAAGACTTCCAGAGCTCGAACATCATTGTCACGGATACCCGCGATGAGATCCTCGTCGCTCACCTCGGGCTGTCCCATCGTGCTCTCCGTGTCACCCATGCCTACGTGCCGTGTGTGGCGGCGGATCACAATGCCGCGGTCTCGCGCGCCGGATGATCCGCGGCGGGGCGAGACACGTATCCAGTAACGAAACGTACAGTGATCGAGAGGAGTTTAAGATGTTTTTCAGCCATGCGCCGGAACTGATCGCCGTCCTGCTGGTGGGCCTTATCGTCTTTGGACCCAAGCGTCTCCCAGAAATTGGGTCGGCGCTCGGCCAGGGCATCCGGGAACTGAAGCGGGGAGTCGGCGGCGTGACGGCGCCCGAGGAGCCGGTGCAGTTGTCGCGCGACGTGTAGGCGCTTCATCTTTGCACGAGAAAAGGGGCGCGGCTCGGCCGCGTCCCTTTTGTGCTGCCGCGCCCTAACGGACGACGTCGTTCAACGCCATAAAGAGGATGACGCCCCAGAAAGCAGCCACCATCACATAGAGTGCCGCCGTCTCCACGTGGGCAAGCATTGAGGGGGCAAGCGCGTCGAGGGCTGCGACGAACTCGTCTCGCCGGTCGTGAAGGATTACCTGGGTTGTGCTTCGGCCACCCGGTGTTTGCATCATCTCTCCATGCAATGGGAAGGGGGAGGGCTGTTATGGTGGGGCAACCCCTTCAGCAAGAACTGTGCCGGGATGCCGGCGCCGCCGTGGCGCCGATCTTGCATGCCGCCGATTACTTCGTTTCATTCGTAATGACGGAGGACCACCATGCGCTCGCTCCTCTCCCTGACCCATGTCCGGCGTGAGATCGCTCTCGCGCTGTGGGCCGGGTTTCTTGCCGGCGTTCTCGCCTCGTGCGTCGCGATTGGAGGCTCTCCGGCGGCCCACCAGCAAGCATCTATCGCTTCCACTAACGCCCCGGTCCCCGGTTCCTCGGAGGAGCAGCTCCAGGAGCAGTCGGTAACGAAGGTCAGCCCCGCGATCGTGAAGGTCACCAATGTCGGCGTAGGACTGGGATCGGGAGTGATCCTGACCAAAAACGGTTATATCGTGACCAACAACCACGTGGTGGCGCAGGCGTCGTCGCTGACCGTTACTCTGGCCGACAACCGCACGCTGAGCGCTCATCTTGTCGGCACCGATCCGATTGACGATCTGGCCGTCGTCAAAGTGAACGCGGCGAACCTTCCCACAGCGACGCTGGGGGATTCATCGAGGTTGGTGGTGGGGGAAACCGTCCTCGCCATCGGAAATCCGATCGGCTACACGCGCACCGCGACGATTGGGATCGTCAGCGCCCTGAACCGGACTGTCCAGGAAGGCCAGAATAGCAGGGCGTCGATTCCGAATGCAATTCAGACCAGCGCCCCGATCAATCCCGGGAACAGCGGCGGTGCACTCATCAACCTGGGCGGCCAGGTGGTCGGAATCCCGACACTGGCGGCGATCGATCCGGAGTTCGGGACCACGGCGAACGGCATCGGCTTTGCCATTCCCTCCAACACGGTGGCCCGGATCGCCCCGCAGCTCATCAAGTACGGGAAGGTCATCCACAGCGGACGGCCCGCCATCGGCGTGTACGTGGAGGATGTGGATGCGCAGCTCGCTGCCGCCTATAACCTTCCCATCTCGCACGGCGTGCTTGTCATCAAGGACACCCCAGGCGGTGGCGCCGCGAAAGCCGGGATCAAGCCGTACGACATCATCATCGCCGTGAATGGCCAGGCAACGTCCTCGGAGAGCGCGCTGTTGGATGTGCTCGCCCAGCATCAACCCGGACAGAGCGTGTCCGTGACGGTCGTGACCAAGGGCGGCCAGCACCGGACCTACCGCGTGAAGCTTGGTGAGCTGGCCGTCAACGGCGGCTAGGAAAGGCTAGCTGGTCGTGGCCTGCTCGGCGGGGACCTCTTCCGGCGGCTCGAAGTTGCCGGCTTTGTAGCGCGCGTAGCGCTCAGGCAGACACTGCGGGCAGATGTGGTATGTCGCCGGGGCGAATCCGGGTGAGACGAAGGTCTCTTCCAGCGTGCCGCAGCGATAGCAGTAGGTGGGTTCTCCCGGGGCCGGAACCAGAGCGTGTCCGTGCTTCTCGCGGCACGGCTCGCACATCATGGCCTCAACCACGGCACGTGGTTTCAGCCTGGACCTACTCTCCAGTTGAGTTCCGCAGCCCTTACAGTACACGTAGGCCGCGCCGTCGGTCGCGGCCGCCGTCGACTCACGCTGCGTCGTTTTGCTCGGCATCGCCATTCCCTTCTGCCGGCCGCAGCGTGCAGCGCGGCCGGACGCTTCTCTCTCAGTCTACGCCGGGCCGCGCCGCGGAGCCACCTGGTTAGCGGACGGCGACCCTTCGGCCGACACGCTTCTCGGCCTGGCTCTGACAGGGAACGCAGAGCGTGGCGAAGGGCAGCGCCTCGAGGCGACGCGGCGGGATCGGCTCGGCACAGGTGGTGCACACGCCGTACGTCCCGTCGTCGAGTCGGGCAATGGCATTGTCGATGTCGGCGAGACGGGACTGAAGCATGGCGCCGATGGCGCCCTCGCGCTCCAGACCGGACGGTGGAACGCCGTCGCTGTCCAGCTCAAACTCGATGCTGTTCTGCTCCAGTGATTGCATGCGGGCCATGATGACGGTGCGCTCACGCTCGAGCATGGCGCGCGTTGAATCGTAGAAGGCAGTCTGGTGAGCCATAGAAACAACCCCTTTCAGGCGAATGGCCGGTAATTAGCAAGACGCGTGCCACTCGGTCCCATATGACGCACTGTACAGCATTTGCGCTCTGAGGTTATGATTCTGCTTCCTCGGTCCGTACAATAGCCGCGTACACAGCTTCATGCATCTTTTCCACGGGATCGCTTCCGCGGTCGGCGGGGTCCTGCAGTACATCCGGGCCAATCCGGATGATTTCCGGGCAAAGCTCGACACGCACCTCGAGTTGAGTCTCTTCGCCCTCCTCATCGCGTTCGTGATCTGCTTCCCGCTCGGCGTGGCGATCTCGCGCAGCCGCATCGCATCGTTCTGGGCGCTCAACCTGGTCGGGATTGCCCGTGCCGTGCCCAGCATCGCGATCCTCTTTCTTGCCTATCCCTTTCTCGGTCTCGGATTTCGCCCCGCCCTGCTGGCGCTCGCCGTTCTCGCCAGCCCGCCGATCCTCTTCAATACCAACGCTGGGTTCCGCAACGTTGATCCGGCCTTGCGGGAGGCTGCGTATGGTATGGGGATGACGACCGCCCAGGTGCTGCGACGCATCGAATTGCCGCTGGCGCTGCCCGTCATCCTGGCCGGCGTGCGGACCGCGGCTGTCGAGGTGATTGCCAGCGCCACTCTGGCGACGTTCATCGGCGGCGGCGGTCTCGGCGATTACATCAACGAGGGGCTGGGCAATCTGACAGTAGGTCAGAATGTGCTGCTCGTCGGCGTCGTCTCCGTATCGGTGTTGACCCTGGTTGCTCAGCTCTTGCTGGGTGGCCTCGAGTTATGGGCACGGCGTGTGGCCGTGCCGCAGTGAGGAGGTTGAGAGAATCACACCCATCGCGGCCCACGCATTTCCAGCAGAGGATAGAAGGAGTTTCTCGTGTACGTTAGCACCCACATCACCGTATGTCAGGTCAAGCGCTTTCTCATGGCCGTGCTCTTCCTGGGCGCCTCGGTCCTGATCCCGTTCGGCGCCGCGCAAGCGACCTACGCCGCTCACGGCCACTCCAAGTTAGGGACGATCAAGATCGGCGAGAAGAACTTTGCCGAGGACGAGCTGGTCGCCACCATGGACGGCATGCTGCTGCAGAAGGCGGGGTTCAGCTATTCCTTGCACCAGTTGGGTGAAACCGGATCGCTGCATCCCGCGCTGCTGCGCGGCGACATCGACATGTATCCCGAGTACACCGGCACCGGCCTGCTGCAGCTCGGGTACAACTCGATCGTCACCAATGCGGTCCGGGCCTATGACAAGGTGAAGACCGGCTACCAGAAGAAGTTTCATGTCACGTGGCTGAACCAGTCGCCGATGAACGACACCAATGGCGTCGCAGTCACGAAGGCGACAGCCAGCAAGTACGGCCTGCACACGCTGTCGAACCTGGCCAAGGTGGCAAGCCAGCTGAGCTTTGCCGAGGACCCGGCCTGCAAGACGCGTCTTGACTGCCTCCTCGGTATCGAGCAGAAGTACGGCATCCAGTTCAAGAGCGTGACGGACGTCGCGCAGGGCACGCTTCGGTACAAGGGATTGACCGCCGGCACCTACGACGTGATCGAGGTCTTTACCACCGATCCCCCTATCGGGGTTGATCACCTTGTCGTCTTGAAGGACAACAAGCACAAGGTCTTCCCCGCCGACCACATCGCGCCGATCGTGCGCGATGCCACCCTCAGCAAGTACCCGCAGATTCGTACGATCCTGAATCCGCTGGCACAGTACCTGACGACCAAGGTGATGATCAACTTGAACGCCCAGGTGTACATCCAGGGCAAGACCGTCCCGGCCGTCGCCAGGGCGTTCCTCAAGTCGAAGCATCTGCTGTGAGGAGCTGGATGGGCGGGCTCCGGCTCGCCCATCCCATCTCCGCGGGTTAATGAGATGCCTGACATCAGGTTTGAGCGCGTCACCAAAGCGTATGGCGGTTCAGGACCGGACACGCCGGCCGCGGTGCACGACGTCACCCTCGCCATTCCCGAGGGCGACCTGGTGGTGCTGCTCGGTCCCAGCGGTTGCGGCAAGACAACCATGCTGCGCATGGTCAACCGCCTGATCGAGCCGACGTCCGGACAGATCTACATCGGCGAGCGGGAGATCCATGAGATTCCCGCCACCGACCTGCGGCGCCACATCGGCTACGTGATCCAGCAGACCGGGCTCTTTCCTCACTACACAGTGGAGCAGAACGTTGCGGTCGTGCCGAAGCTGCTGGGGTGGCCGCGAGAGAAGACCCAGGAGCGCGTGCAGGAGCTGCTGGAGCTGGTCGACCTTCCGCCTGACCAGTTTCGTGGACGCTACCCGCGCCAGCTCTCCGGCGGGCAGCAGCAGCGGGTCGGGATCGCCCGGGCCATGGCGGCCGATCCGACGGTGATGTTGATGGATGAGCCGTTCGGTGCGATTGACGCCATCACTCGCGCCGATCTGCAGAATGAGCTCAAGCGCATCCAGGCGCAGGTACACAAGACCATCGTGTTCGTCACGCATGATGTGGAGGAGGCCCTGAAACTGGCTGACCGCATCGCCGTCATGCGCACCGGCCAGGTCGTGCAGTACGACACGCCGCTCGTCCTGCTCTCGCGTCCGGCCGACGAGTTCGTGTCGTCTCTCCTCGGCGCGCGTGACATATTGCGCCGCATGAGTCTTATTCCGGTGGCCTCCATCATGGAGGCGCCGGGAGAGAATCCGAGCCACGTCACCGTCGCGCCCGATGCGAACCTGCGCGATGTGCTCTCCGCACTGGTTGCTGCCGGTGCCCAGGAAGCGGCCGTCAGGGACGGAGCCGGGCAGGCGGTGGGACGCGTCACGCTGGCGCGGCTCCTGGCCGACGCGGCGCATCCCGAGCAACTCGCCACCGCCGGCTCCTGATGGACTTCTCGTATCTGACCAATAACCCCGGCACGGTGTTGGCCGCGCTGGGGCAGCATATCGAGATCACCGCTCTGACGCTGGCGATTGCCATAGTGATTGCGGTACCGCTGGGCACGCTCATCGCGCGCATCTCGATTCTCTACACGCCGGTCCTGGGCATCCTCGGCATCATCTACACGATCCCCAGCTTTGCTCTCCTCGGTTTCCTCATTCAATACGTTGGAATCGGCATCCGCAGCTCGCTGGTGGCGCTCGTCGCCTACGCGCAGTTCATGCTGGTTTTGAGCGTTGCCACCGGCTTGCGCGGGGTAGATTCGGCGGTGATCGACGCCGGACGGGGCATGGGCATGACGGATCGTCAAATCCTCTTTCGCATCGAGTATCCGCTGGCGCTGCCCGTGATGGTGGCCGGGCTGCGCGTTGCCACCGTGGCAACCATTGCCATCGCCAGCGTGGCCGCGCTCGACGACGCCGGAGGTCTTGGCGCCCTGCTCTTCGACGGCATCAATAATAGTTTCGCCTCGACCTCAGAGGTCCAGGTGGGGGCAATCGCCGTGTCATTGCTGGCGATTGCCGCCGACCTTCTGCTGCGCGCCGCCCAACGGGCCGTTCCCGCGGCGCGCGCCGGCTGAGAGATGATTGTCCGGAGAGATATATGACCGATGAGACCTACCCCGGCGACGGCTGGGGGTTCACCACGCGTGCCATCCACGTCGCGCAGGAGCCGGAGTCGGGGACGGGCGCCGTTATTACGCCCATCTACCAGACCTCGACCTATGCCCAGGAAGGAATTGGACAGCACCGAGGATACGAGTATTCCCGCACCGGCAACCCGACGCGGCGCGTGGTGGAAGAGGTCATCGCCTCCCTGGAGCAGGGCGACTTCGGCCTCGCCTTCGCCTCCGGCATGGCCGCCGAGGCGACCGTCATGAACCTGCTGAACGCCGGGGACCACGTGATCGCCGGTGACGATCTGTACGGCGGGACGTATCGTCTTTTCTCCAACGTTCTGACGCGGTACTGCCTCGAGTTCGACTACGTCGACATGAGCGATCCGGCTGCCGTCGAGGCGGCCATCCGGCCCACCACCAGGATGCTCTGGGTCGAGACTCCCACCAACCCGCTGCTCAAGATCGTCGATATCCGGCAGGTGGCGGACATCGCTCACCAACACGGCGCGCGCCTCGTGGTGGACAATACCTTTGCCACGCCGTACTTCCAGCAGCCGCTCACTCTGGGTGCCGACATCGTCGTTCATAGCGCCACCAAGTACCTGGGTGGTCACAGCGACCTGGTGATGGGAGCTGCCGTCACCTCAGACGAGAAGACGGCGCAATCGCTCGCCTTCCACCAGAACGCTGTCGGCGGTATCCCTGGACCGTTCGATTCATGGCTGCTGTTGCGCGGCCTGAAGACGCTGGCCCTACGCATGAAGACGCACGCCTCCAATGCCATGGCCGTGGCGTCTTTTCTGGAAGGGCAGCCCGGCGTGCGGCGCGTCCTCTACCCCGGTCTCCCCAGTCATCCCCAGCAGGAGTTGGCGGCGCGGCAGATGTGCGGCTTCGGCGGTATCGTGACGATCGATCTCGAGGGTGGCGAAGCAGCGGCGCGCCGCTTCCTCGGCCGCAGCAAACTCTTCCTGACCGCCGAGAGCCTGGGCGGCGTCGAGTCTCTCGCCGACCACCCCGCCATCATGACCCACGCCTCGGTGCCGGAAGAACGCCGCGAAGCGGCCGGCATCAGTGGTGGGCTATTGCGGCTATCGGTCGGTATCGAAGACGAGAAAGACCTGATCGCGGATCTCGAGCAAGCACTCGGGTAAGGGAGAGAACCTTTGCTGGAGAATGCCGGCGTGGTCGGCTTGGCGAATAAGAAGTTGGAGTTGGCGGCGCATTGAGAGTGAACTGCAGTACTGTGTCCTGCTGTGCTCCAACTGCCACCGCGCCGTTGAGGCAGGTCATCTCTCGGTCGTACACTCTGGGGCGAGCGGGCATAGCTGAGTTGGATACAGCGGCGGACTTCTAATCCGCAGATCGGGGGTTCGAGTCCCTCTGCCCGCACCATCTGTTTTTCTGGGAAGCAGTCGATCGACTGGAGTCGGAAGCGCAGTTAGTCGTCCTGCATCTGCCGCTCCTCTTCCTGTCGGTCGCCCTGCGGCCGTCCCTCGACGTCATCCGAGTACTGCTGGAGCGTCTCCCGATCGTCGTCTATCCGCGGGCTGGGCGGCAGGTAATGCGTCCCGGAGTACGTCTCGCCGGGCTCCTGTGGACGCGAATACGGAAACCAGAGTGCGATGCTTATCAGTTCCGCCACTATGAGAGTGAGCAAGAACAACACCGTGAACGCGACAGGTGGCCTCTTCGGAGAGACGCCGCCACTTTATGGGCGCTGCCACCGCCGCTCCGACGATTAACCCGAGCCGGGCCGTGTCGCCGACATCGCTCACACCCCATACTGGTGCATGGGCAATCACTCCAACAAGGACAGTCCTGGCGGTGCGGATCATCCGGCCGCCTCGGCTGCTGAAGCCGAGAGTTGGTATCGCGAAATCACCCGACTGAGCGCGGAGCGGAGACAACTCCCGGCATGGGCTTCGGATGAGACAGGCCAGGTAGCGGAAGAACGCCGGCGCATTGACGTTGTTTTGGGTCATGCGCTTGCCTCCTACAGTCGCGTCTGGCAGTTCGGACCAGTACGCAAGGAGCGGTGCGATTGCTGCGGACTGTACACCCTGGATGGGAAAGATGCCCACGAGATCTGCGGCGTGTGCTGGTGGGAGGACGACCCCGTCCAGGCCGAGGACGCGGATTTTCAAGGTGGTCCCAACCACGGGCTGAGTTTGAACGAGGCGCGCAAAGCGTTCCAGCAGCGGGGGATCTCCGGTCCACCCCATGATCTCTGGAAGGGAGCCGTCGCTCGGCGGCTTGGAGAGCGTGATCGGATTCGGCCACTCTTTGAGATGGTTATGGATGAGATTACGCGGACGGTACGAGCTGACCTTGGGGAGCGAGCGAGCCGGGAGACCATTCGCGCAGAGACTCTTCGGCGCATGCGAACGTACTGGACTAGTCCAGCGGGAAGAAAACGCAAGGCCGAATACGATAGACATCGGCCGCCTATGCAGCCTCTAAAGCGCGACGCCGGGTGAGAACTATCCGGTGGTTGTAGATGCGCGCAGTGGCCGTAGTGTTGCCAGCCGCCCCGTGTAGGACGTGCACCGGTTTCCCTCCATTACAGTCTTGCGGTTACCTCGTTGCCGTGGCCGGCGTTAGATCGTGGACGACGGCCTCGATCTGCCGGCGTACCTCCTTCGGGTCGACTGGATTGAAATCGGCGTCCAGCGCGGTGTTGGCACTGTCGAAGAGGTAATCGAAGTGTGGCTCGCCGCGGGAGATGCCGTACACCGGCGCGAGGTAGGAGCGCGTCATCTGCATCTGGGTGCGGAAGCCGAAGAGGGCGGTGTCACCGACCGTGGCGCGGTCTCCGGGCGTCAGAATCGCATGGTAATCGATGATCTGCTCGACGTCGGCGTGATAGTCGAGAGCGTTGTCCCGCGCCTGCTCCCAGCTCGCACCGACGAGGGCGCGTGACTGGGCGCCCGGACGGTAGATGTCGCGGAAGAGGCCACCGCCGAAGGCATACGCCTTACCGCCGAAGTGGTGAGAGATCTCGCTGACGAACGTATAGGCGGGGCGCTCGGCCAGATCAGGGCGGGTGGCGTGCGGCGGTGTCGTGCCGGTCAGGCCGTGGCCGGGCTCGACATGCGTGGCGCCATGCTCCGCCAGGATCGGCATGGTCAACGACGACGTGTTGCCGGGGGCGTTGATCTGAGTGATTGCATAGCCCATCTGCCGCAGTCGGTCGGCTGCCCGCATGATTGTCTGGAAGTTCGGGGTCAGCTCGACCGGCGGCTGGTCGGGGTCGGTGTTATAGCGCACGCAGGGGAAAGCGGTGACGCCCACCAGCCGAACGTGGTCCAGCTGGGAGATCGCCCGGGCGACGTCCGGCACATTCTCCTCGGCAAAGCCGCCCTCTTGTCCCTCGAAAAAGATGTCGCCGGGCGCGTAGACGCGGATGAGCAGATCCTGCGTCACGCCCTGATCACCTGCCGCCTGGTCGATCCAGCGCGCATGGTCGAGGTTGTAGACCGTGATGACGTCGGGACGTAGGGCCACGGCCTCCGCCACCTGATGGCGCGGGATCTGGTTGAGATGCCCCATGTGGCCCACCGGGATGCCGTACCGCCGCATCTGCAGGGCACCAGGCATATCGACGGCGACCGTCTTGTACAGGCCGTTGGCGAGGGCGGTCCAGGTGACGTACGGATTGCGCGCGTACTGCTTCGTCATAAGGTAGGTGGTGAGGCCGAGCCGACGAGCTTCTGAGGCCAGAGCACGCGCGTTCTCCGCGACTGTGTCAAGGTCGATGACGTAGGTCGACGGCGGGATTCGCCCGCTCTGGTGCAGCTCGATCGCTGTCGCCAGCAGGCGCGGGTTGCGCTCCCTTAACCGTTCGAGAAACATGGCTACTCTCCTGCCGGTGATCCGGTCCAGCTTTCGGTGATCAGCTGCTCTTGCGGCGCCAGGGCTTCCTCGCCCATGGCACGTCCCATCGCGTCGATAATCTCCGGGCGGTTGCGCACCACGAACGCCAGATAGACGAACCCGATGATGAGCCAGGCCGCCACGATGTACGGCACCAGATTATTGGGATACGCCGGCACCGGCCAGAGCAGGCCGTAGATGGGCAGCAGCATCAGGAGGCTGGCCACGATCGGCAGCACGCCGTGCCGCCAGAGGGAGAACTCGGCCCGGTAATCGCGGCGGTAGAAGGCGATCAGCGCCAGATTGATCAGGATGTAGACGATGATGATCCCCAGTCCGAGGATCGTACCGTAAAAGGCGTAGGCCCCGAACGGACCCCAGGCGAGCCCGCCGGCGATCGACAGGATAAGCGAGAACGCCATGTAGGCCGTGATGGCAATCACCGGCGTGCCGCCGCGGTTGGTGCGTCCCAGAACTCGGGCGAAGATGCCCTCGCGCCCCATGCTGAAGAGCACGCGGACTGCGGCATTGGAGCCGGAAATGATGTTGGCGAAGATGCTGTTCAGCACGGTGATGGAGACGATCCAGGAGAAGCGCAGACCCCAGACGTGGTTGGCGAGCGTGCTCCACGGCGTGCTGTCGCTGACGAGCGCCTTCACGTGGTTCTGGCCGAAGCCCGCGGCGACCGTGTAGCTCGAGAGCAGGAAGTAGACGCCGATGATGCCGACCGCGGTGAAGAGGGCGATCGGGATGCTGCGCCTGGGATTGCGCGTCTCTTCGCCCAGGGTTGCGGCCGACTCAAAACCGACGAAATTGAGAATGGCCCACAGGAGGCCCGTCCCAATGCCGGAGAGTCCCTTCAGGGAGTTCGCCGGATTGAAGGGGGCGAGGGTGGCGGCGTGGCTCCCGGAATGTCCCAGGATGGAGGCAAAGAGGACGATCATGACGCCGAGTTCCAGCACCAGGAAGATCAGGGCTGTCTCGGCAGAGCGGGTGATGCCGAGGGCACCGATGCCCCAGACGGCCAGCACGTAGATGATGGTGAACACCCACCAGGGGATGTTGGCGCCCCACTGCGTCTGGATGAACTGTGACGTAAAGGCGCCGATGCCGGAGAAGAGCATCGGGCCCACCATGGCGTAGGAGAAGGCGAGCAGCCAGCCGGACATGAAGCCGCCGCGCTTGCCGAAACCGTAGGTGTTGAAGGTATAGGCGAAGCCCGCGGTGGGAAGCTTCTGGGCGAAGCCGGCAATGGACGAGGCAACCAGCACGGCGACGATCAGAGCCAGCAGCATGGAGACCGGAACGGCGTAGCCGGCCCCGGCGACCATGGGCGCCGTGTTGAAGAACACGGCGGTCGCCGGCCCCATGAACGCCATCGAGATGACCACGGCGCCCAGGACGCCAATGGCATTGGCCTTGAGGTGACCGAAGCGCCCCTCGTCGTCAGTTGTCGTTGTCATTGCTCTCCTCCATCTCTCGTAACCGATCCTGCCCTGTTTCCCGTGACTTACCCTGCTTCACTGATCAACATGTCCGAGCGCTGTCGGGCGGCGAGCTGCTCGACCACCTGTTCTTGTCCCAACACGAAGCCGCCCCACAACGCCGCGTCGTCCCCCAGGGATGTGACGCGAAGGGCCGGCGGCACCGGTAGATGGCGGCGCAGCGCGGCCGTCACGCTTCCCTCGATCAAGTCGAAGGCATGCATGCCTGCGCCGCCGATCACCACCATCTCCGGGTTGCAGATCGCCCCGAGTGCGATGATGCCCACGGCGATGTACTGCGCCCAGGCGCGGACACCCTCTTGCGCATCCGCGTCTCCACTCCGCGCCGCCGCAAGGATCCGTACCGCATCCTGACCCGCCAGGCGGCTGTCCTGAGATACGTGATGGGCGAGAGCCGGCATGCTGACAGCCGATTCCAGGGCGCCGTTTCCGCCGAAATCCTGATCCAGCGCGGCGACACCCGGCACGAGAAAGCCTATCTCGCCGGCCGCTCCTGCCGTCCCGCGCACGAGGCGTCCATCCAGGAGGATGCCCGCGCCGATGCCGGTGCCGAGCGAGACAAAGACGACGTTGCGCTGCCCCCGAGCGACGCCGTAGTGCGACTCCCCGACGGCGGCGAGATCGACGTCGTTCTCGACGACGACCGGTACGCCCAGACGCGCCTCCATCTCGGCACGCAGCGGGACGTCATGCCAATCCGGCAGGTTGGGCGCGTCACGCACGATGCCGTCGCCGACATAGCCTGGTGCGCCGATAACCACGATTCGGGTGGCCGGCGGCGCCGGAACCTGCGCCGCGACGAGCCCGGCCATTTGGTCCAGGACCGCCGCCCGTGATGACTTCTCGGTGGCGACCTTTCGATGCTCGCGGAGGGTTCCATCCAGATCAAAGCGGCCGAGACGCACCGACGTGCCGCCCAGGTCGACCGCCAGAATCTCCCCGGCCTCGGCCGCGACGGAGAGCGCCACGGATGGCCGCCCACCGGACACATTGGTGCCCACCTCGTGCAGAACGCCCTCCTCGACGAACCGCTCGACGATGTCCAGGACAGTGGGACGGCTCAGGCTGAGCTCGCGTGCCAGGTCGGCACGCGAGAGGCGGCGTGTGCGGAGCAGCGCGTGCAACACGGCGCGTGCGTTGCGGAAGCGGAGGAACCCCGGCCCGTTCTGCGACATGGTTAGGAAACTTCCCTAACTTTCTTCCCCCCACGCTAGCACAGCATGTCGGGACCGTCAACGTGCCGGCGACGTCCCGCCAGGGCTGGTGCATTCTCGGCATCGCCGGGTGGTCGTGGCCGGCCCGAGTGCCGGCCAGCCTGACCCAGGCGTAGACCACACCGGGCTGGTCGCCACGCGGGGCCACCACGACGGGATACTGCACGAGCCCTAGACGTCCCGCAGGATCCATGACTTGACACGGGTGGTATGATGACGAGATAAAAATGCAAGTAACTATCAAAAGATAGAAAGTGGCAAGAGATGGCGAGTATCATGATGGACCGAGGCATGGGCCGCTGGTGGGCGATGGGAGCGATGACTCTCGCTGTGCTGGCCGTCGGGTTAGACGGCACCGTGCTCAGCGTGGCTCTGCCCACCCTCGCCACCGCTCTGCACGCCACCGAGACCGATCTCCAGTGGTTTGTCTCGGGCTACCTCCTGGTGCTGGCCGCCGCCATGTTGCCTGCCGGGCTCCTTGGCGACCGGTACGGGCGCAAGAAAGTGCTGCTGGTTGCGCTGGCCCTTTTCGGCGCCGGCTCGGTCGCCTGTGCCGACGCCCCGTCGCCGGCGGTCTTCCTCGCGGCGCGTGTTGTGCTTGGCATCGCCGGCGCGGGGGTGATCGTGATGGCGCTGTCCGCTCTTCCCGTCCTCTTCTCGGAGGCAGAGCGGCCGCGGGCCGTCGGCGTCTGGGCAGCGGCCAACTTTGTGGCATTCCCGATTGGCCCCATCTTCGGCGGGTGGCTCCTCACCCACTACTGGTGGGGTTGGGTGTTCCTCATGAACGTTCCGGTCGCCCTGCTGGGGTTGGCCGCCGTGGCCGTGCTGGTGCCGGAATCGCGTGCCGCCGAGCGACCCGGGTTGGATCTGGTCGGGATTCTGACATCCGTCGTCGGACTGGTCGCCCTCACCTACGGCCTAATCCAGGCCGGCCGCGCCGGGTGGGAGGATGGGACCGCCCTCGCGCCCATCCTCTTCGGTCTGCTGATCCTGGCTGGTTTCTTCTGGTGGGAGCGCCGGCTCAGCCTCCTGCCGGCCGGCCGGCCGCTGGTCGATCCTGCTCTCTTCCGCTCCGCCAACTTCACCTGGGGCGTCATCCTCGTCGCCGTCGGCGTCCTGTCCATGATCGGCATCCTCTTCATCATGCCGCAGTACTTCCAGGGCGTGGTCGGCCTGGACGCACAGGGCTCCGGGCTCCGGCTGGTGCCGGTCGTCGCCGGGCTGGTGGTGGGGGCGGTTCCGGCCGATCGGGTGGTGGTGAAGCTTGGGGCGAAGATCACCGCCGCTCTGGGGTTCGTCATTCTGGCGGCGGGACTAGCCGCCGGCGCGACGACGAGTCTGGGGACGAGCGCCGGCGTGGTGGTGGCCTGGATGGCCGTCGCGGGAGCCGGAATGGGGCTCGCCTTCTCCACGGCCGCGTCGGCAGCGCTCAGCGAACTGTCGGCGGAGCGGAGCGGCATCGGGTCCGCGGTGCTGCAGGCGGTCAACAAGGCGGGCGGTCCGTTTGGCTCGGCGATCCTGGGGAGCGCTCTCAACGCCGCCTACGAGAGCCGGCTGCACCTGGCAGGGTTGCCGCCCACCGTGGCCCAGTCCGTGCGAAGCAGTGTCTTCGCCGGGGACGCCGTCGCCCGGCGGACGGGATCGGCAGCTCTGTTGCAGTCGGTGCACGCGGCCTTCATCCACGGCATGGACGTGGCGCTCCTGGTATCGGTGGGAATCGCGGTCGCCGGGACCGTGCTCAGCCTGATCTTCTTGCCGGGCAGACTCGCCGAGATTGCGACAACAGACGCTGCTCGCTCAGAATCAGGGCGTGAAATCGTTGCGGGATGACGATCGCGCGGCAGGGGGGCTGCGGGAGAGAAAGAAGGCGAAGACCAGGGTCGCCATCCAGCAGCACGCCATGCGGCTCTTCCGCGAGCAGGGCTATGAGGCCACCACGATCGAGCAGATCGTCGACGCTGTCGAGGTCTCGCCCAGCACCTTCTTCCGCTACTTCCCCACCAAAGAAGATGTCGTGCTGTACGACAATCTCGATCCGCTGATGATGGCCGCCTTCGAGGCCCAACCGGCGGAGCTGACCGCGGCCCAGGCGCTCCGTGCCGCCATGCGCGACGTTTTTGCCGCACTACCGGACGACGAGCTGCAGGACGTGCGAGACCGTATCGGGCTGGTGGCGGCGGTTCCTGAGCTACGCGCGCGGGCGCTGGATGAGATCGTGCGAACGATCCGGATGTTCAGCGAGGTCGTGGCCAGACGCGTTGGACGGCCCTCGGACGACTTTGCCGTGCTGACATTCACCGGAGCGCTCATCGGTATCGCGATGGCGGTGATGCTCGCAGTGATGGACGATCCCCAACGGGACTTCGTTGCCCTTTTTGATGCGGGCCTGACTCAGCTGGAGTCGGGCCTTACCCTCTAGTTCTGGTCCTCGGTTTCGAGCCATTCTCACAGCTCGAGCCCCGGTGACAGGCGTTTAGCCTCGTGATTCGTGGTGATCGGACACATGCTCGTAGCGTGTCCGGCCAATGGTGAGGAGAAAGACGCCGTCCTCGACGGCTTCGACATCGTGCGGCACACCCGGCTCCAGCATGAGCAGTTCGCCCGCACCCACGTCGATGCTGGTGGCGGGAAGACGGAGACGCAGCCTTCCCTCAATACCCTGGATCGAGATGGGGCCCGACGCCCGATGTTCCTCCAATCTCCCGCCGGCTTTGAGCGCCATCAGCACGATGCGGAGGTCCGGTTCCTTGACGAGTGTCTTGCCGGCGGGTTTCGCGCTTGCATAGCTCTCCTGAGTGCGAAGCTCGTCCAGTTCTCGCCGCAAATCGAAGCGCAGTACCGGTCCCGCCAGCACGTGGCCGGAGGTCGCGGCGCGCTCGGCCCCGCTGGGCGATTGATCCGGCGTTCCACTACCCTGTTCCGTCGGCATGTCTTCGCCTTCCCTGGCTGATGGCTTATGCTACCGCGCGGATCTTCTCGTCTTACGTCCCCTGGCGCCCCGGCCGGTTCCACAACCTGATCTGCCGCGGCCGCCTAATCATCGGCCGTGGTGACTCCCCGGCCTCGGCCCGCTGCAGCTCGCGCCAGGCCTGGACGATGGCGAGGACCGCTCCTGCCAGGAGCGCTATGCGGGAGAGAAGCCGCCACCGCGGCGATCGCCGGCCGGCCCGCATCTGCGACTCACGCGGAAACCAGAGCGCCTGGATGACCGTCAGGAGTTGCCGCGCGAGGATGAGGCCGAAGCGGAATCGAGGGGTCATGTACGCCTAGAGTACTGTGTCGTGGCGTCTCCGCCGAAATCGGAGTTGCCTCTATAGTAAAGGCGATGAGGATCCGGCCCCACGCGGATCCCTCACTTGTCCGTCTCGCGCTGGTTCTCCACTTCCCCCCGCCGTTGGAGGTTACGTGCCATGCCGACAGACGCCAGCGTCCCCGCCGGCGCGACCATGCCGTCTCGTCTCGCATCAGGGGCAGTCGGGTTGCCGGCCGTCCTGTTTCAGTCGATCACCCACATGGCCCCGGCCGCGGCCGTGGCTTTCTCCATCACCGTCGGTGTGCCGTATGCCGGTGGCAGTATTCCGCTGGCGGTCTTGCTGGCGCTGATCGCCTGCCTCTTCGTGGCCAGTAGCATCGGTCAACTCGCCCAGCACCTGCCCTCGGCGGGCGGACTGTATACCTACAACGCCAACGGTTTGGGACCGATTGCCGGGTTCCTGGTTGCCTGGGGCTTCATGATGTCGGAGCCGATCGTGGCGCCCCTGCTCTATCTGATCTTCGGCAATTTGGTCGGAGGCACACTTACCACCTATTTCCACACGCCCTCGTGGCTGTGGGCGGTTTTCGTGGTCCTGGCCGGTCTGTTGGTCTGGTATCTGACGTACGCCGGCATCAAGATCTCGGCCGACACCGGCGTGCTGCTCGGCCTCTTCGAGATCATTGTCTTCCTGGCCCTTGCCATCACTCTGGTCGCCGAAGCCGGCAGCCGAAACACGCTCTCCGTCTTCACCCCGCACCTTGGTAACTCCCACGGCTACGGCTCGGTGTTTGCCGGAATGATCTACGCCATCCTCGCTTTTATCGGGTTTGAAGCCTCGGCGCCGTTAGGAGAGGAGGCGAAGGACCCAAAGAAGACCATTCCCCGCGCCGTGGTGCTCTCCGCCGTGCTGATCGGCCTGTTCTACCTGTTCTCGTACTACGCGGCGTCGGTGTATTTCGGGCCCCATCGCATGGCGGCGAATTTCGTGAGCTTCAACAATGGCGATCCGTGGACCGGTATGGCCAAGAAGGTATGGGGCATCGGCTGGATTCTGGTGTTTCTGGCCGTCGCCAACAGCGCGATCGCCAACTCGAACGCCGGTGTCAATGCCGCGACACGCGTTGGCTACGCGATGGGCCGTATTGGTCTCCTGCCGCGTCAGTTGGCGCGTGTGCATCCCACGCACCGTACGCCGTACGTCGCCATCAACGTCCAGGCCATCGTGGGCATCGCTCTGGCCCTCTTCCTCGGCTTCGCCACCGGCAGTCCGCTCAATGGCTTTGCCCTCCTCGGGACGGTGGCGACGATCATCGTCATCGGCATTTATATCCTGACCAATCTCAGCTGCGTGGTGTATTACTGGCGCGATCAGCGGGCGCACTTTAACATCCTGCTGCACTTCCTGATCCCGGTGCTGGGTGTGATCCTCTTCGTGCCGGCGCTGATTGCATCCTTCGGCATCAACTTTGCGGGCCTCGGCATCTCCCCGCTCACCTCGCCGTCCAACCTGGCGCCCATCATCATCGGCATCTGGATGCTGATCGGCATCGGGTTGCTGGTGTACTTCATGGCCACCAACCCGGCACGCGTGCGGGAGACGTCGGAGGTGTATCTGGAGGAACCGGATGTCGTCGCCCCGCCCGCGCAGGCGTGACTAAGACCTGGTGCCGGTCATGAGACAGCAAGCCGCCCGGCCGGTTCGGCCGGGCGGCGAAATGCGGAAATGGCTTTGTGCTAGGAGCAGTTCGCCGTGAAGTTGTCCACGTACGCGGTGAGGTTGCCGTTCGCGTCGACGGTGACGTGCAGCAGGTAGCTGCTGGTCCAGTTCGGCAGCGAGCCCTGCCCGATGGCTTTGAAAGATCCGTTCTCGGTAATCGTGCCGCCGGCCGCCGTGTTGATGGTGAAATGGTCGTTCTGGGTGCCGATGTACTGAGCTCCCGTTGTCTCACCAATGGCTTTAATGCCCGCGGCATTGTCGTGGAAGTCGAGGTGGAAGGTTCCTGACGCGGTGGTGGTCACCGTTCCTGACATGTGGATTGATCCCGTGAAGTCCATGGGTTCGCCGGTGCAAGGATTGGGAAGGACGCCGGCGACGGGGACTTGCATGTTGTAGATGGGTGCCGCGGTTGCGGTGCCGGAGCGTGCGATGCCGAGAATGAGCAAGGCGCACGCTGCTACCAGGAGAATGGCGCGACGTTTCATCTGGTTCTACCTCTCCTCCATGTGGTGAGTCGGGGCGCTCGCGATTCGTCCATGCCGCGCGTCCCTCAACAACGCGGTGCAGAATCTGCAGCCCCAGACCCGGTCGCCTGCTGGGCGGAATGCCGTCCAGACTCGCTGTGAGATCCCGCCAGGTCCACCCATGCCCGGCGGTTCACCTCGTATCCCCTCCTTTCCACCCGCCCCACTACGGGTAGCAACAGTATTCAGTTGGCCATCATACGGCCGACACGGCGATGCGTCAATGGGCCGGAGTGCTACTTTGCAGGGCTCGTGCATGATCGGCATCGCCGGGTGGTCGTGGCCGGCCCGAGTGCCGGCCGGCCTGACGCCGGCGTAGACCACACCCGGCTGGTCACCACGCGGGGCGACCACGACGGGATAAGTCACCAGCCCTCGTGCTACTTTGCGGATTCTCTTGCAGCCGGAGTGATGATCCACGATAGTGGCGGTATCCGACGAGTGCGAGGTGCTCATGAACGCGCTTGGAGCCGGAAAGGATGCGCGAGCCAGGATTGCCGACGAGGCGGTGGTCGTCCGCGATCTGATTAAGTCCTATGGGCCGATCCGCGCCGTCGACGGACTGACCTTCACGGTGCGGCGCGGCGAAATCTTCGCTCTGCTTGGTCCGAATGGCGCGGGCAAGACGACAACGGTCGAGATCCTGGAAGGGTACCGGCGGGCAGACAGCGGTGAGGCGCGCGTCCTGGGGCTTGATCCCATCGCGCAGGGCCGCGAGCTCAAGGAGCGCATGGGATTGATGCTGCAACAGACGGCTCTCTACGAGCGGATCCGCGTGCGAGAAGCCATCGAGCTTTTTTGCAGCTACTACCGTCACCCACGCCACCCTGACGATCTGACCCATCTGGTGGGCTTGCAGGATCATCGGTCCGCGTGGTTCGGCGAATTGTCGGGCGGTCAGAAGCAACGGCTGTCACTCGCCCTGGCTCTGGCCGGCTCCCCGGAGATCGTCTTTCTCGACGAGCCGACAGCCGCTATGGATCCGCAGATGCGCCTCCAGACGTGGGATATCATCACCGACCTCCGCGCGGCCGGCGTGACCCTGCTCTTGACCACGCACTACATGGAGGAGGCGCAGCGTCTGGCCGATCGGGTGGCCATTATTGATCACGGCAAAGTGGTCGCGTATGGAACGCCGTCCGAACTGACGGCGGTATCGGCCCACGACATCGTCTCTTTTCAGGGACCCAAACAGATGCTGGAGGAGGTTCGTGCCATGCCGGCCGTCAAGCAGGCGAGTGAAGACCGCGCCGGCATGTACACCGTCGCGACTGACGACCCCCTCACCTTCGCTGCCGCGCTGGCGGCGTGGCGTGACCGAACCGGCTCCCGGATCGAGGGGATACGCGTGAGCGGGGCGACCCTGGAGGATGTCTTCCTGCAGATCACCGGCGAGGAGGTCCGCGACTGATGCGCGTTCTGTACCTGCAATCTCTCACCGAAACTCGCCTCTGGCTGCGGCGTCGTGAGACAGTCTTCTTCTCTCTCCTGCTGCCCATCATGTTTTTGCTGTTCTTCGGCGCTCTCTACGGCCACTCCGTTGAGAGATCGGGCATCAAGTACATCAATTACATCGTCCCCGGATATGCCATCTTTGCGGTCATGGCGATCTCGCTGGGGACCATGACATCCAATCTGGCAGCGGAACGGGAGTACGGAATCTTGAAGCGCCTGGGCGGAACACCACTGCCGCGCACGGCACTGCTCGCGGCTAAGGTGATCGCCGGCGCCCTCCTGGCGGCAGCCGTCATCGTCGTCCTGATCGTCGCGGGTGTGCTCTTCTACGGTGCTCACATCCGGGGCAACCCGGTGTCCGCGGTGGTGATCCTGGTGATATCGGTGCTCTCCTTTGCCGCCATCGGTATCGCTCTGGGGGGTATGATCAAGCCCGACTCGGCGGTGGCGGCCGGCAATCTCGTCTATCTGGCGCTGTCCTTTCTGGGTGGCGTCTTCATCCCACTGAGTCAGTTCCCGAGCGGACTGCTCAACGTGGCGAAGGTCCTGCCCTCCGAGCATGCCGTCAAGGCGATCCAGGCCGTCTGGACGCAGGGGGAGGGGCTCCACAGCGTGGCCGGAGATCTGTGGGTCGTGGCGGCCTGGGGAGCGGCGGCCGTTATCATCGGAGCGCGCTGGTTTCGCTGGCAGTGACCGCCGGCTGCTCCGCTGCCGGTTCACTTCTCGTGTGGCGCTTGCGGACGATTCGTTAACGCCGGTGGGCGGGGCCTCGGGTTCGCTGTATGGCGCCTGCCGGTACTTGCTGCTCTGCTACGCTCTCGGTGTGGAGACGGTCGAGGAGAAAACGGCCCCGTCGGCGTCTCAGCGCAGCGCCGAGAGGTTGCCCATGTCGATCGGGGATGCGGCGCGGCTGCTCGGCGTCAAGAAACGAGCGGTGCGGAAGAGAATTGCAGCCGGCCGTCTCGACGCGGTCCGCGTTGGCCGGCGCTGGCTGGTCTATCTCCCCGCGCGTCCCGCGTCTGATGAGCCGTCGCTTGCGGTTGAAACGCCGGTTACAGTCAGCGCCCCGGGGGGCGCGCCGCCGGACGGGGCCGAGCTGTCCTCTTTATTGGAAGAGATGCGCCGCCTGCAGCAGCGTAACGAAGAGTTGGCCGGTCAGCTGGGGTATCTGCAGCGCGTCGTTCAGGAGAAGGATGAGCAACTGCGATTGTTGATGGATAGCCGTCAATCTGAGCCGCCCGTTCCCGAGGAGCCCCCGCTGGACGTTCCCGTGGCGCCGGCGCCGACCCGGCGGCGCTGGTGGCTCCGGCGACGGTGAGCGGCTCAGGCCGCGGCGGGTAGCGTGACGGTAAAGCGGGCGCCGGTGACTCGACAAGAGGTTCACCGCCGGACGTAGAAGCGGGCCGCGCGCGCGAGATGCCGTCCCTGCACGGTGAGCGCGACGCTCACGGTGTACGTGCCGGTCGCCGCATGCCACGAAAGCCGATCCTCCTGGACCATGCGAAAGAGGTGCCCGCGGGAGGGGCCGTTGAAGCCGCCGGTAACCGACCAGTCGCGCACCGTGTGTCCCTCCGACGTGATGCGCCAGTGAGTGCGCACGCCCGATAGGGTCCGTGCGACGGAATAGACCTCGAGGCGTGCCTTGACCATGCCGCCGGGGTGAAAGGCGGTGCGCGGCTTTCCCTGGCTATTGAGAATTAGGAGGTATTCGATCTGCGGCGGATTGACGGCGTGGCTGGCATAGGGACCGATAGATCCGCCGTGACCGGATACCGAACCACAGGCAGCCAGTGTCAACAAACCTGCGCTTGCGGCTGCGATCCGTCCCGTGTGCGGCATGGCTGCGATTCCCTGTCCCGGGTCGGCGTGATTGTCCCCCCGACGTCTAAGGACGTCCGTCCCTGCCGGCTCAGGACTTCCGCCCCTCGCCGGTTCCCCGACGGTGTGATTCTATATCCGTAGGTTCCCGTTCTCCTCCCAGACCCCGGTGCTGTTCCCTCAAAGAGCATCGGGGTCGTCCCCTTTTCCGGGCACCGCACCTACAGCGTAAAGCTCTCGATGGCCTCACGATAACGTGGCTCATCGTATCGGAAGTTATCTGGATTGGTGCCGCGTCGCTCGGCTGCGAATGCGGCCAGCAGTTGCAGTGGAACGGTCGCCGGGATAGGACTCAGGGTCTCCGGCACGGCGCGGTAGGTGAAGATGCCAGCCTCGTCCGGCAGCGCGCCCGCAACACGCTCGTCGGCGATCAGCAGCAAGTCGGCGCCGATGGTAAGCAGCGCCCCCGCTGCATCGCGCACACGTCCGACCGCCGGGCCGTCAGCCGCGATCAGGACGGCGAGATCCCCCTCGTTCACCGCCTGCAGACCCCCGTGCAGAAGCGTCTCCAGTTCGAAGCCCTCTGCCGTCAGATAGCTGGACTCTTTGACTTTGAGAGCGCCTTCGCGTGCCGTCACCGCGTTGGGTCCGGCACCGGCCAGCACCATCCGGCCGCGCGCGTTCAGCCTGTCCGCGGCCGGGCGCAATGCATCCTCTCGTGCCAGGATGTCGCTCACGATCTCCGGCACCCGCGGCAGTGCTGCCTCCAGCGCGCTCATGTCCTGTCCCAGCCGCTGTCCGGTGGCCGCTGCCAGCATGGCCAGTGCCAGCAGGGTCGCCGTGTAACTGCCGGTGTATGTATCGGAGCGCTCGGCCGGCGCCACCTCCAGCCGCATCCCGCGGTGGGGGAGGGGAGACCCTTCTCCCGTCACGGCAATCGTTAGCACGCCGGCACCGTCGGCACGCTCCAGGGCGGCACGCCCAAAGCGGGTCGTGCCGGTATGCGTCAGGATGATGACCGCATCGTCCGGCCGCAGGCGGCGCGGGTAGGTCACGAAGTCGAAGTTGGTGGTGGCGTAGGCATCAAGGCCGGCCGAGCGCAGCAGATGCTCTCCGACCACCGCGGCGTGACTGTTCGTGCCGGTTCCCGAGAGGAACACGCGCTGGGCCGGTGCGAGGGCGTCCGCGACCGAGGAGATCGTGTCGTCCGATCGCTCCAGAACGGATGAGAGTAGAGCCGGTTGCTGGTGAATTGTCTCGTCAAGTGCAGGACGCGCTGCCCTCATACTCACCTCACGACAGTCGCTGCTGGATGCCGCCCAGAAAGCCTGCTGTTTCCCATTCCTGCCAGAGCGTCTCAAACTGAGCGTAGTGCATTCGTCGCTCGTCCGCCTTGGCGGCGATGATGAGTAAGAGCCCGAGGCGTGCCGACGCATCACGGCCGGACACGATGTCAGTGAGTAATCGCCGGCGGCTCTCATCGTCGGCGGGAGTCCTCGCCACCTCCAGGGCCGGCCGGCGGCTCTCATCATCCATCAGGGCGAGTCGGTCGACCAACAGTCCGTCCAGCACATCCAGGTCGTGAATGCGGCCGAGGATATCCTGCAAGGCACGCACCCGATCCGCCGCGATCAACGCGTCGTTCCCGGGAAAGCACACGTCGAATGTCTCCAGGCTGTAGCGTAAGCGTTTCGCGGCGATGCGGAGAGCGTGCAGAGCCTCCGGGTTGGTGGGGCCGGTGATAGCGGCTCGCCGATCCTCCACGTCCTCGATTCGCGCGCCCAGGATGGTGCGAGCCGTCTCCAGAAGCGGCGCGCGACAGCGCAGGGCAATTTTGCGGGCAGGTGCCATCAGGAGTTCTGGGCCAGGTAGCTGAGAAAGGTACGATCGTAGCCGGATGCCTCCAGCTGGGATAGGAGGGAGTGCAGCGCCGTTCGATCGACGCCACGTTCCATGTCGAGGCTCTCGATCAGTCCTGCCACGCCCCCTTGCTCGCCGGCAGGCAGCTGGTCCATGTCGGCCCGCAGTTCGTTGATCAGCACGTCTCGATCACGCACCGCTCCCAACGTATCGGCGATCATCCGGATGCAGTCGTACTGCTCCCGGAAAGTGCGGCGTGGAAAACACGAGCGAAACGTCTGCATTGCGGTGCGGAGCCGGCGTGAAGCGACCCGCATGTCGTGGATGGCGTCGACGTCAGTCCCTTTCAGCACGGCATTTCGAAGCGTCCACATCTCCTCGAAACGCGTCCAGAGTATCTTGACCGCCGCATCACGCGTTGCATCGTCGGCCGCCAGACCCGGGACGGCTGCAGCCTTTGCCACCACTCATCCTACCGTGTCCTATTTCCGGAATCCGCCGACCTTGACTACTCCCCGGGCGGGGCATAAGATGACGGCACGGTTGACGGACAATCAGGAGGTGAGTAATGGCCAGACAGGGCGGCTCCTACGCGTTCTTGAACGATCAGCTCTCCACGGTCGACAAGGCGGGCCTGCTGCGCACCGTCCCTCTGCTGTCGGACATCAGCGATGACTACCTGCTGGCCATCGCTCGGCACGGCAAGGACGTCCGGGTCAATCCGGGCGACGTGCTGGTCCGCGAGGGCGACGCCGGTAACGATCTCATGCTGCTCCTGGAAGGCACCGCGGAGGTCCGCAAGGGCGGTCAGTCGCTCAATCGCATGGGAGCCGGCGACTACTTCGGTGAGATTTCGCTGCTGGATGGACAGCCCCGTTCGGCCGATGTGGTTGCCACGTCTCCGGCGCGGGTATTGATCCTTGACCATGCGTCGTTCGATCAGGTGATGGCGAGCGAGCCGACATTGGCCCGCAAGCTGGTCTTGAACCTGTGCCGGATGATCCGGGGCGGCGCGGCGCCCGAGGTTGCCGAGGCCTAGGACCGGCGTCCCGCCTCATAGCGGCTGATGGCGCCGGCATAGGCGCCTGCCAGCAGATTCCGTCCCAACGCACTGTCGGCCAGCGTGGCTTCCGGACCGTCAGCCAGGAAGAGGGGTTCAGAAAGGGCGCCCGGCATCGTCGTGGGATGGCTGAGCCATCCGGGTGCCGCCGGTCCCAGCAACAGGATATGACCGTAGGCCGCCGCCTGGGCCGTGATGGTCGGCGAGCCGAGGCTGGAATCCGCTGTCACGCCGCGATCGGGAATGGTGATGCCGGCACGTGCCCAGGCGCTCATGACAGAGGACTGGACAATATCGGCAAGCCGCAGGTTCTGGGACGTGAACGGCCGCGCGTCGTCGTAGATGGTTGCGGTCCCACCCACCGACGGATCGCTGTACCCGTTGAAGTGGATGGAAAGCAGCAGCGAGGCGCGAACGGCGTTTGCGCAGTCAATGCGCGCTTCGATGTCGGCGTGCTCACCCGCGACGGAGTACAGAGAGCCGGAGAGATAGGCCGGCGTTACCCGCACCACCGAGGTATCGCGCACGCGCGACAGAACCACCCGGAAGCCGTCGTGGGCGAGGCGGCGCTCCAGAAGAAGGGCGACCGCCAGCGTCTCTGTCTTCTCCTCGACCGTCTTGCCGGCGCTGGTCGCGCCGATGACGCCGGGATCGGGACCACCGTGGCCTGGATCGATGAAGACAAGCGGACCGCGGTTACCGGCGGCCGGCCCATATTCCATGCATGCTCCGTCCGACATCTCGGCGCGCGGCCCGACCGGTATATAGAGCGGCGCGGGGAGAAAGGCGTGCACGATCATGGCGCAAACCGCCGCCAGTCCCAGAATGATCGCCACCGTTATGAGTCGTCGCGCGCCGCTTCGCCGCCGTGCCATATCCTTCCGACAGTAGCGCCTCGTTCCTTATAAGGTGGTGAGAGGTACACTGGGGCGGCGAGGGGAGCGCGTGGGCGCTGAGAGTGTGGCAGAGCCACAGACCCTTTGAACCTGATCCGGGTCATGCCGGCGAAGGGACCGCGAGGCGGCGTTTCTCTCCATCGCCACGATGAGGCGAGTCATGAGAGAGATCGGCAAAATCGCGGGGAGCACGTTCCAGGACGTCATTCAACCACGTCTGGGCGCCGCTCGTCCCGACGTGCGGGTGGGGCCGACGGCCGGCGTGGATGCCGGGATCGTCGATGTCGGAGGCGGCCGGGTGATGGCAGTCACGACGGACCCGCTTTTCGTCATGCCGGCCCTCGGGTGGGAACGCGCGGCGTGGTTCGCAGTCCAGATTGTGGCTTCCGATCTTGCCACCTCCGGTTTCCCACCGGCGTATCTCTCGATCGATCTCAATCTGCCACCCGAGATGCCCGATGCCGATCTGGCGTCGCTGTGGGAGGCGGTTCACGAGACGTGCCATGATCTCGGGATCGCCATCGTCACGGGCCATACCGGCCGCTACGATGGATGTTCCTTTCCCATGCTCGGAGGAGTCACGGTCTGGGCGTTTGGCGAGACAGGTGCGTATGTCACGCCGGCCTTTGCCGCACCGGGGGATGATGTGATCGCGACCAAAGGACCGGCCATCGAGGCCACGGCGTTTTTCGGGATTCTGGCGCCCGATCTACTGCGTGACTCACTCGGGGCCGACATCGCCGCCGAGGCAGCATCCCTCTTCGGCAGCCTTACCGTGGTGCCGGATGCCATGGCGGCCGTGTCGGCCGGCGTGCGCGCACGCGGTGTCACGTCGCTGCACGATGCCACGGAGCGCGGTGTCCTGGGAGGCCTCGCCGAAATTGTGCATGCTACCAGTGCGGGCATGGTCGTGCATCAAGATGCGCTGCCGGTGCCGCCGGCCGTGCGGGCGGTCTGCGATCTGACCGGCATGGATCCTTTTTCGGCCAGCAGCGAGGGAACGCTCCTGCTGACCTGTCGGCCCGGAACGGCCGGCGCCATCATCGCGCGGCTGGACGATGCCGGCATACCGGCGTTTCGGATCGGCGAATTGCTGCCACCGGAGTCCGGCGCCACGCTCATCACCGCGGGCGGGGAGATGCCGCTGGAAGAGCCGGCCCATGATCCCTTCTGGCCGGCCCTGGTGGAGGCCATACGATGAAAGGGATCGAGGCGCGCGAGATCTCCCGCACCTTCCGGGTCGATGGGCACGCCCTCCCGGTGCTCTGTGGGGTGTCGGTTGCCGCTCCGCCCGGTGGGTTCGTCGCTGTTCTCGGGCCGTCCGGGTCGGGCAAAAGCACGTTGCTCTCCATCATGGCGGGGCTCGACCGACCCGATGCCGGCCGGGTCGTGGTGGATGGCCGCGATGTGACCGGGCGTCTCGGGCTTGCCGGCTATATGCCGCAGCGCGACCTTCTGCTTCCCTGGCGCCGCACGCTCGACAACGTGGCCCTGGGACCGGAGTTGAGCGGGATGTCACGCGCCGACGCGCGCCGCCTGGCCGCGTCGCATTTTCCGCGCTTCGGGCTGGCCGGGTTCGAGCGCGCCTATCCGCGCACTCTGTCCGGCGGGATGCGCCAGCGCGCCGCACTGCTGCGCACTTTTTTGTCTGAGCGCGAGATTCTTCTCCTCGACGAGCCTCTCGGCGCCCTCGATGCCATGACCCGCATGGATCTTCAGAGCTGGCTGCTCGATGTCTGGGAGGAGATGCGCAAGACGATCGTCCTGGTGACGCACGACGTGGATGAAGCGATCTACCTCGCCGACCGCATCTATCTGCTCAGCTCTCGCCCCGCCCGGGTCAGCGCCGTGCTGGACGTTGACCTCAGGCGCCCTCGTCCCTACGACGAGATCGTGACAAGCACCCGGTTCCTCTCCCTCAAGCGAGAAATCCTCGGACTGCTCGGACACCGACCGGTGGTGACGACGTGAAGCCCTGGACGCGCTACCTCCCCTCAGCCGCCTTGCTGGTGATCGCCGGTCTGGCCTGGCAGTGGATCGTCACGGCGCGGCACATCCCCAGCTTTATCTTGCCCGGTCCGGTCGATATCGCTCAGACGGCGTGGCGGCTGCGCTCTCTGCTCCTCACGAATGCGCTGCCGACGACCGAGATCGCCGTGCTGGGTTTCCTGGTCGCGCTCGCCGCCGGTGTGTTGCTGGCCATCGCCATCCATCTTTCGCGCGTCGTCGAGCTGGCGCTGTACCCCTTGATCATCGCGTCCCAGGCCATTCCGGTGCTGGCCCTCGCCCCCATCATGCTCCTCGTACTCGGCTTTACCATCGGTCCGAAGCTCATCATCGTCGCTCTCATCTGCTTTTTCCCTATCACGGTCAACACCGTCGATGGCCTGCGGGCGGTAGATCCGGACCTGATTCGCATGATGCGCAGCCTCGGCGCGCACCGCCTGACGATCTTGCGTGAGGCGGAGCTTCCCGGTGCCCTGCCGTACCTGTTTTCCGGGGCGAAAGTTGCCGTGACATTCAGCGTGATCGGCGCGCTCTACAGCGAGTATGTGGGCTCGACCGAGGGACTTGGTTACCTCATGACGCAGCTGCAAAACCAGTTCGAGACCGGGGCGCTCTTTGGCGCCATGGCCCTGCTGACGGCCATCGGAGTGGCTCTCTTTGCCGCGGTCACCCTCGCCGAACGCCTCCTCATTCCCTGGCACCGTGATGAGCGAGCCGCTCTCTACACGAACCGGAAAGGATACCGATGAACCGCCCCCTCCTGCTGATCCTCGTATTGCTTGCCGGCTGCGGGAAAGCGGCCAGCAACGGCAAGGCAGTTGCCCCGGAAACTGCTCCCCCCAGGCCCGCGACCATCATGCTGGACTGGACCATCAACTCCGATCATGGTGGTCTGTATACGGCGATCCAGCGTGGCTACTTCGCCCGCAACCACATCGCCGCCGCGCCCAAGGTGCCGTCGTCGAGTACCTCCCAGATCCAGCTCGTGGCGGCCGGACAGGCGAACTTTGGAATCTCGTACGAGACCGATCTCCTGGCCGCTCGTGCCCAGCACATCCCGGTGCGGTCGGTGATGTGCATCATGCAGCATCCGCTCAACACAGTGATGGCTCTCAAGAGCTCCGGAATCACCCGGCCGCGCCAGCTCGCGGGCAAGACCATTGGGATGGCCGGCTCGCCCAGCGACATCCCGATCGTGTCCGCTGTCATGCGGCACGATGGCGCCTCTATTAAAGAAGCGCGGATGGTGAACGTCGGATACAACCTCCTGCCCGCCCTCCTCTCGCGGCGCGTCGATGCCGTGGTCGGTGTCTATTGGACGTGGGAGGCGATCCAGGCTCGCATGAAGGGCTATCCGGTGAACGTCATGCGCGTGGAGCGCTGGGGTGTTCCCAATTACTGTGAGCTGGTGCTGGTGGCGTCGGAACGGACAATTCGCGCTCAGCCCATCTTCGTACGCGAGGTGGTTCAGTCCCTCCAGCAGGGGTACGCCGACGCCGCGGCTCACCCGCTTGCCGCCTGGACTGCACTGCACCGGGCCGACGCGGCCTTGAGCCGGCCGCTCGTCCTGCGGAGCCTGGAGTTATTGGGTCCGGTGGAAACCGACGCGACGACCGTCGGCTATCAGGATCCGCGGCAGTGGGAGGCATACGCCGCGTGGCTCTGGGCCAATCACATGATCAGCCGTCCGGTCGCGGCCGATGTGGCGTATACGAATCAGTTCTTGCAGCCGCACGTGAGATGACCGAATCCTAACGCCGCTCACTTGCGTGTCAAGCTCTATACGTCTTATTCTCTGGTTGTCTAGAGAATTCACGGAGGGTGGGCGTGAGTCAGCGGGGGCTTAAGCTGCGACGAGTCGATCCCGACGACATTATCCGTCGGTATGTGGAAGTACGGAACCTGGAGAAGACGGGACGGGAGTTCGGGATCACGCGGGAGCGGGTCCGGCAGATCGTGAACCGAG
>Ga0070739_10000138_pt1 | contig 157107 bp, 154 predicted proteins | sample Coa_R1_7_FD_66445 | JGI IMG/M metagenome (GOLD analysis project Ga0070739, IMG submission 66445) | Surface soil microbial communities from Centralia Pennsylvania, which are recovering from an underground coalmine fire - Coalmine... | ecosystem: Environmental > Terrestrial > Soil >...
GTGAAGGTGATGGTGTTCCAGCCGGGGCTGAGCGTCTGGTTCGCGAGCACGCTGGCGTGCCAGCCGGAGTCGAACAGCGTCGGGGAGACGCCGGCTGACACCCCGGGGGGCGCCCACACGCGGTAGGTGATGAGCGCGCCGGGGCCCAGGCCGGCGAGCCCGGCGGTGACGCCCGCCGCGGGCCAGCCGGTGCCGGAGACGTCGAGCGCCAGCCCATGCGAGCCGGAGTAGGCGGCCCCGCTCTCGTTGAAGAGCGTGAGCGTGGAGCCCCAGCTGACGGACCACCCCTGGGTGGTGTCGTCCTCGAAGTCGAACCTGGCCGCGGGGTCGAGCGGCTGGCTGCCCGCGGCCGAGGCGGCGGAGGACGCGACGTAGGCCCTGTAGACCGCGCCGTAGGGGGTCGGCGTGCCGCTGTAGTCGCTGATCAGCGACGGCCCGCCGCCGCAGCTGGCCGCGTTCCAGGCCCAGGCCAGGTAGCCGACGTCGTGGCTGTCGGCCCACGGCAGCAGGCTGTCCAGAAAGCCGCCCGAGCAGTCGTTCTCGCCGACCTCGGTCGCCAGCACCGGGAACTGCTGGGTCACGGGGGCGATCGTGCTTCCCCAGCACGAGGCCGTGTTGCAGCCGCTGAAGTTGTAGATGTGCCAGCCCGCCACGAGCTGGTGGGCCGGGTCGGTCGGCTGATTGGCCAGCCAGCCCGACAAATCGCCGCCCCAGCCGAGCCCCTCGGCGATCACCGGCTGGGTGGCGCCCGCTCCGCGCACCGCGTCGATCAGCTGCTGCATTCCGGCGGCCCGCCAGCCCGCCGGGGTGGCACAGCCGTCGCGCCAGCAGGACCAGGAGATGTCGTGCGGCTCGTTGAACAGGTCGAAGGCGATTCCCGGCAGCCCCCTGTAGCGGGCGGCCACCGAGGACCAGAAGGCGGGAGCGTGATCGGCGTCCGGGGCCTGCTCCTGGCCGAGCGCGAGCTGCGTGCCCGGGGCGCCCCAGTGCAGGTCGAGGATCACGTCCAGGCCGTGGGCCTGCAGCCGCTGCACGAAGGCCGAGATGGCGGCTTGATAGTTGCCGCCGGCGTAGGCGGGGTTGACGCCGTTGATCCCCAGCCAGCAGTCCTCGTTGAGCGGCACGCGCACCGCGTTGATGCCCCACGAGGTCATCGCCGAGATCGAGGTGTCGTCGGTGGGGCCATCGAAGATCCCCCAGCCCTGGGCGCACGCGTACTCGCTGCCCGAGCGGTTGACGCCGGCGAGGCGCAGCGGAGCGCCGGAGCTGGTCAGCAGCCGGTTGCCCGAGACGGTCATCCCCGGCACCGTGGCCGCGCCGGCGGCGGGAGCGGCCAGGGCCAGGACAGCCGCCAGCGCGAGCAGGGTCCTCCAGCAGTTCTTCACGTGATCCCCCTAGAGACAGGCGTTCGATGACGGGAGCGGGCGCTCCCCGGTCCCAGGGATTCCTCTCGGCGACCTCCCGCCGCGCCTTTAGGGCAGGTCAGCTGGACGACTCGTCCGTGGCTTCCAGCTCGCGGCGCAGGTCGATGGCGCGGATCTCGTGCTCCCCCGGAAGCTTGTCCAGCACCGAGGCCACCACCCGCTTGACGTCGTGCTCCTCGTGACCCAGGTCGTCGTAGAGCGACTTCAGAGCGGTGTGGACGATCTTCAGCTGTGCCGCGGTCAGCGACAGGTGGTAGGCCGCCTCGTCGGGCTGGATCAGGTCCCCTTCCACCGCGTGCTCCCTTCAGTCCCGGCTCGGCTTGCGCGGCGAGCTGCGTTGACGGGTGCGCTTGGCGCGCATGTCGGCGGCCGGCCCGCGGTGAGGCCGCGCGGCCCCCGCCGGGAGGATCGACACCCGACCGCCGTTGCTGGACGCCCGCGGGCCTCCGTTCGATCCTGCCGCGCCCCGGCCGGCGGTAGCGGCGACCCGCTCGGGCTTGCGCTTGGCGGCGGCCACGAGCTCGGCCAGGGCAGCCTCGATCCCGTCGGCGATCACCTCGATGTCCTCCAGCGCGTCGTAGTCGCCCAGCAGCCCGTAGTCGATCCCTCCGTTGTAGGACATGATCGCCACCGCGAGGGCATGGCCCTTGGGCAGGAAGGCGACGGGGAACAGGTCCTCGAGCTCGCGCCCGAGCACGTACAGGGGCAGCTGCGGGCCGGGGATGTTGGTCACGATCAAATTGAACAGGCGGGTGGAGAAGTTCAAGCGGGAGGCCTGGGCCAGGATCGTGGGGGGCGCGAGGTTGTTGACCGCGGCGAGCGTGGCGGCTCCCACCGCCTGCTTTGACTCCTTGAGCCCGTCCATCGCCCGCTTGACGAAGCGCAGCCGTGCCACCGGGTCGTTGATGTAGACCGGCAGCGGCCCCCGCATCACGGTGAGCCGGTTGCCCAGGGTGCCGTGCTCGTTCTCGGTGCGCACCGACACCGGCACCAGCGCGCGCATCTCGAGGCCCTCGGTGCGCACGCCCCGGGAGCGCAGCCAGCCCGCGAGCGCCCCGGACACGACCGTGAGCACGACGTCGTTGACCGTGCCGCCGAGCGTGTCCTTGACGAGCTTGTAGTCCGACAGCTCCTGGCGGACGACGGCGAACCGGCGGTGGGGGCCGATCTCGACGTTCAGCGGCGTGGCGGGAGCGGGATTCAGCCCCGCCCAGACGATCTCCCCCACCCCCTCGGCGGCGTCGCGCACGCGCTCGAGCGTGTGGGCCGGCTTCAGCGACGCCCCCGCCGCCCGAGCGAGCAGCCCGGCCGCGGTGTTGGCCGCCCCCCGAACGCCGGCCAGCACCAGCTCGGCCGCCGAGGGCTCGGGGTGCGGCTGCCAGGCCTCCAGGTCGGCGGGCGGGCGGCGCGGCGTCCGCTCGAGGTCGAACAGCACGGTGGCCAGATCGACGCCCGAGATCCCGTCGACCAGCGAGTGGTGGGTCTTGGAGATCATCGCGAAGCGGCCGCCCTCCAGTCCTTCCACGAGCCAGCACTCCCACAGGGGCTTGGAGCGATCGAGCTGCTGGGAGGCGATCCGCGCCGCCAGGCGGAGCAGCTGCTCCTCGCTGCCGGGCGAGGGGAGCGCGGTCTGGCGGACGTGGTACTCGATGTTGAAGGTGGGGTCGTCGACCCACAGAGGCCGCCCCGTCTGCAGCGGCGGCGTGGCCAGCTTCTGGCGGTAACGCGGCACCAGGTGCAGGCGGGAGCGGACATGGTCGAGAAACTCGTCGAAATCGGGCGGCGGGCCGCGGAAGATCAGCACGCCGCCGATGTGCATGTGGGACTCCGGCCCCTCCTGGTGCAGGAAGGAGGCGTCGATCGAGCTCAACCGGTCCAGGTGCTGCTGCGCCACGAGCGAAAGACTACGCCTCCGCGGGGGGCTGGTGCGCCCCTCCGCAGGGACTGGTGCGCCCCTCCGCGGGGGCTGGTGCGCCGATCGCGCGGGCTCGCCGGTGCGCCCCTCGCACGGGGGCTGGTGCGCCCCTCGCGCGGGCTCGCTGCCCGGTGGCGGGCGCGCCCTACACTTGGCGCAGGTGTCTGCCGTCCCGGAGAAGATCCTGCTCGCCGCGCCGCGCGGCTACTGCGCCGGCGTGGATCGCGCCGTGCAGACGGTGGAGCGCGCGCTGGCCCTCCACGGGCCCCCCGTCTACGTGCGCAAGGAGATCGTCCACAACAAGCACGTCGTCGAGGAGCTGAGGAGGCGCGGCGCGGTGTTCGTCGACTCCGAGACCGACGTCCCGGAGGGCGCGACCGTCGTCTTCTCCGCCCACGGGATCGCCCCGGCGGTGCGGGAGAACGCCCGCCGGCGCTCGCTGCACACGATCGACGCCACCTGTCCGCTGGTGACCAAGGTCCACGTGGAGGCGAAGAAGTTCGCCGCCGAGGGCTACACGATCGTGCTCATCGGCCACGACGGCCACGAGGAGGTGGAGGGCACGATGGGCGAGGCTCCCGACCGGATCGTGCTGATCCAGAGCGTCGAGGACGCCGACGCGCTTCAGGTGGAGGATCCCCAGCGGATCGCCTACATCTCGCAGACCACCCTCTCGGTCGACGAGACGCGGTCGATCATCGACCGGCTGCGGGAGCGCTTCCCGGCGATCGTCGGGCCGCGCACGGACGACATCTGCTACGCCACCACCAACCGCCAGGCGGCGGTCAAGCAGCTGGCGCGCGAGTGCGATCTGGTCCTCGTGATCGGCTCGCGCAACTCCTCGAACTCCAACCGGCTCGTCGAGGTGGCGCGTGAATGCGGCGCCGACTCCTACCTGATCGACAACGAGCTCGAGGTGTGCGAGGAGTGGCTCGAGGGCAGGCGGGTGGTCGGCATCACCTCGGGCGCCAGCGCGCCGGAGGAGCTCGTCCAGCAGCTGGTCCAGCGCTTCCGGGCCCAGGGGACGCGCGAGGTCGAGGAGCTGGAGGTGGTCAGGGAGGACGTCCGCTTCATGCTCCCCAAGGCGATCCGCCAGGCCGCGACGGCCGCCTCGGCCTGAGTGGCGAAGACCCTCGTCGTCTCCGACCTGCACCTGGGCGCCCGGCGCGAGCCCGACGTGCTGCGCCGGCCGGGCCCGCGGGCCGCGCTGTGTGAGGCCGCCTCGCGGTGTGAGCGCCTGGTGCTCCTGGGGGACGTCGTCGAGCTGCGCCACGACCCCGCGCGCAGCGCGCTGCGGGCCGCCGAGCCGGTTCTGCGGGAGCTCGGCGAGGCGCTGGCGCCCGGCTCGGAGGTGGTGATCGTCCCGGGCAACCACGATCACATGCTGCTGCGCGCATGGCTGGGGCGCCGCGGCCTCGACTCAGCGGGCCCGCTGGGGCTGGCGGCCGAGGTGGACTGGCGCGAGGACGAGGCGCTCGCCGAGCTCGCCGGCTGGCTAGCCCCGGCCTCGGTGAGCGTCCGCTACCCGGGCGTGTGGCTGCGGCGGGACGTCTATGCCACCCACGGCCACTACGGCGATCGCCACATCACGATCCCGATCCTCGAGCGGCTGGGCGCGGCGGTGATGGCGAAGGTGGTGGCCGAGCCGCCCGGCGGCCCCGGGTCGGCGGAGGCCTACGAGTCGGTCCTGGGGCCGATGTACGCCTGGATCGACGCGGTGGCGCAGGGCGGTGGGGTCCGGGGCCGCGGGGGTGGCGGGCTGCAGGTCCGGGCCTGGCGGGCGCTCCAGCGCTCTGAGGGCGGCCGTGGCCTGCGCGGGGCCGGTCTGCGGGCGGCGCTGCCCGCGGCCGTCGCCGTGCTCAACCGGCTGGGGATGGGGCCCCTGCGACCCGACGTGTCGGGGCCCGCGCTGCGCCGTGGCGGCCTGCGGGCGTTCGCCGAGGTGCTGGAGCGCCTGGAGGTGAGGGCGGACCACGTCGTCTTCGGCCACACCCACCGTGCCGGGCCGCTCCCCGGCGATGAGCCCTCGGAGTGGCGGACCTCGGGCGGGGCCCGGCTGCTCAACACCGGCTGCTGGGTGGGGGGCGGGAGCTTCCTCGGCGGCGAGGGGGGGCGCAGCCCCTACCGCCCGGGCTTCGCCGCCCGCCTGGACGACCACGGCCCGCCCGCGCTCGTCAACCTGCTCGACTGACGGGCGTCTCGGGCGCGCGGGCCCCGGAGCGGGCCAGCCCGGGCGTGAAGCAGACGGCGTGGCAGCGGACGCCCTCGCCCACCTCGAGCTCGAGCTGGGCGGTCGTGCTGCGGGGGTGGGAGATCAGCTCGTAGGCGCCCGGGTGCCGCACGCCGATCGTGCGACGGTTGGCGCGCACCTTCCCTTTGCCGTCGAGCACCGCCCAGACGCCACCCGCCGTGTACGGGCCGCTGTAGGGCCCGGGAACGTCGGCCGTCTGGGGCTCGAGCAGGGCGCCCGGCGCGTCCTCGGGGCGGATCGGCGCCACCGGCGGCATCTCGATGGCGAGCAGCTCCTGGATCGCCCGCTCGGTCTCCTCATAGGCCCCCTCGCCGTAGTGCTGCTCGAACAGCATGCCGCGCTGATCGAACAGGTAGCGCGCCGGCCAGCCGAGGTTGCCGTAGCGCTCCCAGATCTCGTGCTCGGAGTCGACCACCACCGGATAGGGGACCGCGAGCCGCGCCACCGCGCCGCGCACCGCGTCCGGGTCGGCGGAGGGCTCGAAGCCCGAGGCGTGCACGCCGATCACGCGCAGGCCGGCTCCGGCGTAGCGCTCGTGCCAGGCCCGCAGGTAGGGCAGGGTGCGGATCGAGTTGGGGCGGCAGAAGTCCCAGAACTCGATCAGGACCACCCGGCCGGCCTCCCCCTCCATCCGCAGCGGAGGCGAGTTGATCCAGGTCAGCCGGGGAGGGAAGGGGGGCGCTGCGATGCGGTCGACGGGGGCGCGCACGCTGCGATGGTAGGCGCGCCGGGCCGATCTATGGCTCGATCAGCCCGCGCCGGATGGCGTAGCGCACGAGCTGGACGCGGTCGCGCATGCCCAGCTTGCGCAGGACGTTTGCCCGGTGCGACTCGACGGTCTTCTCCGAGACGTGCAGGAGCCCCGCGATCTGCGCGTTGGTGTGCGCCTCGGCGATCAGCTTGACCACCTCCTCCTCGCGCGGGGTGAGCGGGATGTCCGGCCCCTCGGACCCGCCCGACATCCACTCGCGGATGATCGAGCGCTCGGCCGCCGTGGTGAGGAACGCCTCGCCCCGCAGGACGGCGCGGATCGCCTCGACGAGGTCGGTGCCCGCCTCGCGCTTGAGCACATAGCCGGAGGCCCCCGCCTTGAGCGCCTCGAACAGGTAGTGCTCGTCGTCGTGCATGGAGAGGATGAGCACGCGCGCCTGGGGAACCTGGGAGCGGATCTCGCGCGCGGCCTGGAGCCCGGTCAGGCGGGGCATCCCCACGTCCAGCACGCACAGGTCCGGGCGGGTGGCGAGGGCCTGCTGCACCGCCTCGACGCCGTCGCCCGCCTCGGCGACCACGTCGAAGTCGGAGTGGCTCTCGAGCAGGAGCTTGATCCCGGCCCGGACGATCCCGTGGTCGTCTGCGATCAGGATCCGCGTCGCCATCGGCCGCTCACCGCCCGATCGTCAGCTCGACCACGGTGCCGTCGCCCGGCCGGGAGCGCACGTCCAGCCGCGCGCCGATCAGCAGCGCCCGCTCGCGCATCCCCGAGAGCCCGAGTCCACCGTTGCGGCTCGCCCGGTCGGTGGGCTCGAACCCGTGGCCGTCGTCGCTGATCGTCAGCCGCGTCGCCTGGCCGTAGGCCAGCTCGACGTGGACGGTGCGCGCTCCCGCGTGCTGGGCGATGTTCGAGAGTCCCTCCTGGGTGACGCGGTAGACGACGAGCTGCTGCTCGGGGGTCAGCGCGACCGGGCTGCCGCGGGTGGTGAAGACGGCGGCGATGCCCGCCTGCTCGCCGAAGTCGCGCACCTGGCTGTGCAGCGCGGCAAGGAGGCCGTGGTCGTCGAGCACCGCCGGGCGCAGCTGCCGTGCCAGGCGCAGCAGCTGGTCCATGGCCTGGCTCGCGAGCCGCTTGGTCTCGGTCAGCTCCTCACAGAGCTCGGGCGGGGCGTGCTCGATCGTGGCCTGGAGGCGCAGCGAGACGGCCGTCAGCGCCTGGTTGACCTCGTCGTGGAGGTCCTGCGCGATGCGCCGCCGCTCCCGCTCCTGGGCCTGGATCGCCGCCCGTCCGGCCTCCCGTCGCTCGGCCTCCAGGCGGGCGATCATGCGGTCAAAGGCCGCCTCGAGCCGCCGCACCTCGTCGCTGTCGGCGCGCCGCCGCGGCAGCGAGCGCCGGGGCGCCGCCAGGTCGGTCTCCTCCATCACCGAGATCACCTCCTCCAGCGGCTGGAAGCGCCGGCGCAACAGCAGCCAGTTGCCGGCCAGCGTGGCGATCAGCGCGACGCCGGTGACGATCAGCTCGCGGCCGCGCAGGAACGTGCCGAGGTGGAAGTCGACCACGAGCGTCGCCAGGAGCGCGGTGGCGGCGATCAACAGCAGGTTGACCGCGAGAACTTGGGCTAGCAGCGTCCGGGTCTTCAAGATGGGGTCTTCGCCCCATATCGGCGCACGCGCGCGTAGTCGATAGTTTCGGTGCAGTCATTCGGCGCCGAGGGACGATTTGCTCGACGACGGATCTGCGGAGCACAAAACGATTGGGTCCAGGCACGCGGGACGCCCTACCCCCCAGGGCGTCCCGCAGCTCTTTGTGGGCGGCCGTGGGGGCTGAGGGGCTGCGCCGGGCGGCTATACTCACTGAAGTATTGAATCCCGACCGCCTTTAGGAGTTTTTCAGCGATGCCGTCAGGAGCCGAGGTTCTTCGCCAGATCAAGGGCCGGATCGGCGAGGTCGATCCCGCCGCCGTGCGCGAGCAGCTCTCAAACGGCGCGGTGGTCGTCGACGTGCGCGAGAGCGAGGAGTGGGGCGCCGGCCACATCCCGGGGGCCAAGCACGTGCCCAAGAGCTATCTGGAGTCCAGGATCGAGGCGGCCGTGCCCGATCGCTCGGCCCACGTGGTGCTCTACTGCGCCTCGGGCAACCGGTCGGCCTGGGCCGCCCGCACCATGATCGAGGATCTCGGCTACGAGCACGTCGAGTCGATGACCGGTGGCTTCACGCTGTGGAAGGACCGCGGCTACGAGGTCGAGCAGCCCCGCACGCTCACCGCTGAGCAGCGCGAGCGCTACTCGCGCCACCTGCTCCTCCCCGAGGTGGGGGCCGAGGGCCAGCAGAAGCTGCTCGACGCGAGGGTCCTCCTGCTCGGCGCGGGCGGACTGGGGTCGCCGGCCGGGCTCTACCTGGCGGCGGCCGGGGTGGGGACGCTCGGGATCGTCGACAACGACGCGGTCGATCTGTCGAACCTCCAGCGCCAGGTCATCCACTCCTCGGAGCGGATCGGCGTCAGCAAGGTCGACTCGGCGGAGCAGACGATCACCGCCCTGAACCCCGACGTCCGGGTCGAGAAGTACCCGGTCCGCCTCGGCCCGGAGAACATCATGGAGATCATCGAGGGCTACGACGTGGTGGTGGACGGGCTGGACAACTTCCCCACCCGCTACCTGCTCAACGACGCCTCCGTGCGGCTGGGGATCCCCGTGGTGTCGGCGGCCATCCTCGGCTTCGAGGGCCAGCTGTCGGTGTTCAAGCCGTTCGAGGGGCCGTGCTACCGCTGCCTGTTCCCGGTCCCGCCGCCGGCCGAGCTGGCCCCCTCCTGCGGCGCCAACGGCGTGCTGGGCGTCCTGCCCGGGACGATGGGGCTGCTCCAGGCGACCGAGGTGGTCAAGCTGATCCTCGGAGAGGGCGATCCGCTGATCGGGAGGCTGCTGATGTACGACGCGCTGGCGGCCACGTTCACCGAGGTGCGCGTGCGCCGCGACCCGCAGTGCCCGATCTGCTCGCGCGACCCGGAGTCGATCTCCGATCGGGAGATGGGCGTCTTCCCCGACTACGAAGCGTTCTGCGCCGGCGCCCACTAGGGTAGGTTGCCGTCATGGCCACGGTTCGGATCCCACCCGTCCTGCGTCCCGCGGTGGGCGGTGAGAAGGAGCTGACGGCGCAGGGGAGCTCGGTCGGCGAGATCCTGCGCGATCTCGCCGCGCGGCATCCCGAGACCCAGTCGCAGCTCTTCGGCGCCGATGGGCAGCTGAACCGGTACGTGAACGTCTACCTCAACGACGAGGACGTGCGGGTGCTCGACGGCCTGGATACGGCCGTGTCCGAGTCGGACACGCTGGTGATCCTGCCCGCCATGGCCGGCGGCGCCGGCTGAGGGCGGGCCGCGGGGACGCGGCCGGTCGGCGGGCGCGCCGAGGAAGGCCGCGTCGGGCGAGGCCGCGTCGGGCGAGGCCGCGTCGGGCGAGGCCGCGGGAGGCGAGGCCGCGGGACCAGGCCCTGCGGCCGACGTCCGGCACTGTGTGGGAAGGCGCGGCCCGCGTGGGCGTCCTAGATGGAAACAACCCCGACCGGAGGGAGGCTCATGCTCCGTCTCAACTTCCGCCCCCACCCTCGCCTCAGGCCCCGCACGGCCGCGCCGGCCGCCGTCCTGGCGGGGCCGGCGCTCGCCGCGATCGCGGGACTGGCGTCCGCGACCCCGTTCACGCTGCGTGTGCGCCGGGACGTCCACGTCACCAACGACCCGACCAGGGCGTTCCGCGTCAAGGCGGTCGACCGGCGCGAGGCGGTGGTGGTGGGCGCCAGCGGGTTCGCCGTCTACACCTTCCAGGGAGAGACCACGCGCCACCTCATCTGCAGACGGACCAGCGATCCCAGGACCGACTGCTGGGCCGTGTGGCCGCCGGTGTCGGTCGCCTCGATCAGGCGCATCAGCAAGCAGCGCGGGATCCCGGGAAGGCTCGGAGCCTTCCGCAACCACGGCATCCTCCAGCTCACGCTGAACGGCCGGCCCCTCTACTACTTCATGCCCGACCTTCGCTCCGGGAACCGGGGCCGGGCGACCGGCGACGAGCTCGGGACCTTCGGGTCGATCTGGCACATCGTCGCCGCGCGGGCCGCCGGCGGCCGGCCGCGACCGACCTCGCCCGCGCCGACGACGACCACGACGAGCCCCACCCCGACCACGACGAGCACCACCACGACCCCGATGTGCCCCTACCCGGGCTATTGCTGAGCCGAGGGGAGGCACTACACTTCCTGAAGTGGACCTGCTCCGGAACAAGCCCTGTGGCGGGCGCTACGGGGACATCGTCCAGGCGATCGGGCACACGCCGCTGATCGAGCTCAAGCGGCTGAGCCCGAAGCCCGGGGTGAGGATCTGGGCCAAGCTCGAGTCCCGCAACCCCACCGGATCGGTAAAGGATCGGGTGGCGCGCGCGATGATCGAGGACGCGGAGGAGAAGGGGCTGATCTCGCCCGGCCAGACGATCCTCGAGCCCACCTCCGGCAACACGGGGATCTCGCTGGCCATGATCTGCGCCCGCAAGGGCTACCCGCTCAAGGTGGTGATGCCCGAGAACGTGACCCCCGAGCGGACGCAGCTCTTGCGGATGTACGGGGCGGAGATCGTCTACTCCGAGGGCTCGCTGGGGTCAAACGGCGCGGTCGAGCTGGCGCTCGAGATGGCCGAGAAGGACGCGTCGTACTACATGCCCTACCAGTACGGCAACCAGGCCAACCCGTTGGCGCACTACAACGGCACCGCGCTGGAGATCCTGGAGGAGCTGGACGAGGTGAGCGCGTTCGTGGCCGGGCTGGGCACGGGGGGGACGCTGATGGGCAACGGACGGCGCCTGAAGGAGGAGCTGGGCGACCAGGTGAAGATCGTCGCCGCCGAGCCGATGCAGGGCGAGCCGGTGCAGGGGCTGCGCTCGCTCCAGGACGGCTTCATCCCCCCGATCATCGATCTCTCCCTGCTCGACCGCAAGATCTTCGTCACCAACCGCGACGCGATCCTCTTCACCCGCAGGCTGCTCGAGGAGGAGGGTCTGTTCGTCGGCGTCTCCTCCGGCGCGATCGCGCGCGTGGCGGTCAGGATCGCCGGCGAGCTGGAGGAGGGCAACGTCGTGTTCCTGGTCGCCGACGACGGCTGGAAGTATCTGTCCTCCGGGATCTACACGCGACCGATCGAGGAGATCGAGAACCTGGACGCCACCGTCTGGTGGTGAGCCGGGTCCTCTCCCGGCGGGGAGCGATCGCGGGAGCCGCCGCCGCGCTCGCCGGCTGCTCCACCAAGTACAGGCCGTCGAACGTCCCGCTCACCCCGCACACCCCGGGAGCCGCCGCGGACCTCGTGATCCTCGACCGGCTGCTCTTCCACGAGCGCTACGCGATCGCCGCCTACTCGGCGGCGATCCCTCGGCTGAGCCGGCCGGCGGCCCGGGCCGCGGTCCAGTTCCTCGCCCACGAGCTGGCGCATGCCTCCGAGCTGGAGGGGCTGATCGCCCAGGCGGGTGGCAAGCCCGCCCGCCCACCCGCCTTCTACGACCTCGGGCGCCCCGAGGACGAGCGCCAGCTGCTGGGGCTCCTGCACGCGGCCGAGCGCGCGCAGCTGCGCGCCTACCTGGATGCCGTCGGACGGCTGACGCCCGCGCGGCTGCGGGCCGCCGCCGCCGCCATCCTGGCCAACGAGGCCCAGCACACGACCGTGCTGCGAGGCGAGCTGGGGCTCGAGCCGCTCCCGTCCGCGGTGGTCTCCGCCGGGGAGTGACCCGCGCGGTGGCGGCCGGCTTCACTCGACGGGAGCTTCCCGCGGCGGCGATCGCGTCAGCGCTCGGGGCGGCCGCCGGGGCCCCGGTGGCGGTCGCGGCCGGCTCGGCCTCCGGCGACCACCAGATCCTCGCCGGCACGCTGCGCGTCGAGCGGGTGGTCGTGTGGGTGTACGAGCGGGTGCTCGCGCGGGGCAGGCTCGGGCCGGGGGCCCGCGCGACCGTCCGGCTGATCCTCGGCCACGAGCGAGAGCACGTCGCGGCGCTGGAGCTGGCGCTCGGCGGGGCCAGAACCGGCGAGGCCCCGATCACGCTGGGGGCGGCCGAGCGGGAGCTGCGCCGCCACCACGTCGGCGCCAGCCTCCTCGAGCTCGGCACCCAGCGGGACAGCCTGCGGCTCCTGGTCGACGTCGAGTCGATGGCCGAGGGCGCCTGGTTCGCCGCGATCGCCAGGCTGAGGGCCCCGGGGCTCGCCGCGCTGGCCGCGGCGATCATGGCCTCCGAGGCCCAGCACTGGACGGCGCTGAGCGCGATCTCCCACCACGGCGACCCCAAGATCTCCGTGCCCTATCCGTTCGTGCGCGGGTCGGGCGGCTACTGACGCGCTGGTAGCCTCGCCCGGCGATGAGGATCTCCCGCGAGCTGTATGACCGGATGGTCGCGCACGCCCGGCAGGAGGCCCCCAACGAGTGCTGCGGGATGATCGCCACCCGGGACGGCGAGGCGGTCAGGCTCTACCGGGCCACCAACGCCGCCGCCAGCCCGCTGCGCTTCGAGATCGATCCCGGCGAGCAGCTGCGCTACCACAACGACATCGAGTCGGCCGGCCTCGAGCTGGGCGCGATCTACCACTCGCACACGCGAACCGAGCCGCGGCCGTCGCAGACCGACCTCAACTTCGCGGCCGGCTGGCCGGGCGTGCTGTGGGTGATCGTGGGGCTCGCGGGGGAGCAGGCCGAGGTGCGGACCTGGCGGATCGACGGCGGTCAGGTCAGCGAGGCCGAGCTGCTCGTGGAGTGATGGGCGAGCGCGCGCTCATCTGCGTGAGCTGCGGGTCGACTTACCCGCCCACCGAGCGCTTCTGCCCCGACTGCCACCTGCCGCTCAGCTATCCGGAGCCGAGCCGCCCGGAGGGCGAGGCGGGCGTGAGCGAGCGACGGCGTCGCGCCCGCAAGGTCAAGCCGCAGCTCACCGAGGGGGAGCTGGTGCGGGTGGCGGGCGGGCGCAACCAGGCCGAGGCCGAGTTCATCCAGGCCCTGCTGCTGGAGGAGGGCGTCCCGAGCGTCCTGCGGCGCACGGCGGGTTTCGACGTGCCCGACTACCTGGCGGCCGGCCCGCGGGACGTGCTGGTCCCGGCCGCGGCGGTCGCGACCGCCCGCGAGGTGCTGCTGGAGGCCGAGCTCGTTCCCGCCGGGGCGAACGCGCCCGGCATGTCGCCGCCGCGCCTGCTGGCGGCGCTGCTGGTCGCGCTCGCCCTCGGCGCGCTGGTCATCTGGCTGGTGGCGAAGGCAGCCGGCTAGACGAGCACCGGCTGGCGATCGCTTGCGATCTCGGCGATCTCCTCCGAGGCCCGCTCGAACTCCTCGTCTGAGAGCACCGGCGTGCCCTCGAAGGGGAGGTCGCGCGTCAGCTCCAGCCACGAGCGGCAGCCGCCGTACTCGTCGCGGACCTTCACGGTCACCGGCCGCGGGATCCGGTAGGTGCGCAGCAGGATCACGTGCAGCGGGTGGCGCCGCTTCCAGGCCAGCCGCTTCTCCGCGTAGTCGGTGGTCCACACGTAGTAGGGCGAGAGCGCGTCGACGGCGCGGCGGTCGGAGATCGTGTAGTGCGCGGCGACCTCCGCCCAGGCGCGGATGCGGACCCGGTCGGGCTGGGAGATCTCCAGGCCGCGGTACAGCGCGTCCGGGGCCGGCTCGTCCTCGCTCCACACGCCCTCCTCCATCGCGCGGATCAGCTCCGGGCGATGGGACTGCCGGACCAGGTCGGGCCGCTGGTGGTCGAAGGTGGGGTAGAGGAAGAATCGCTCGTGCTCGAGCTTGAAGTGCTTGTCGGGCTCGCGGATGCCGCCCTTGCGGAGGGTGAGCAGCTGCTCGCCCTCGGCAAGAGCCCGCACGGTCACGGCCCATTCTTTGAAGGCAATCGGCATGTATCGGGGGTCAGACGTCGTTTACGGGGCTAGATCCTGCGCACCAGACGGTGCGGGAGACCTGCTCGCGCACCGGGCGGGTGCGACCGAGCCAGCAGGAAGGCGGAATTGTACGCGACCCGGTCGAAATTCCCAAATGCCGAGCAAAGAGCGGGGTTTTTGGCGTTATGTGACCGGCCCGTCCGTACCCCACGGGTACGGCGGGTGCCCCCTCCGCCGCGCTCGGCCCCGGGGGGACCGGAACGATAGCGATTTGCTTCCGTATGCGCGAGGCGATTCGCCAAAGATTTCATGCACGCTCGCGTGCGCCCCAGCGGATGTCGCCCGGACCCGCTCGCCGTCGTCCTGGTCTACAGGCGCAGCCCCGCCTCGCCCTCCAGCACCTCGATCAGCGCGGCGAAGTCGTCCTCGGCGTGTCCGCGGCCCATCGCGGCGGCGAGGATCTCGCGGGTGAGCGCCGCGAAGGTGAAGGGGACGCCCGCCGCCTGGCCCTCCTCCAGACAGAGGCCGACGTCCTTGAGCATGTGCTCGAGCTTGAACAGCGTCGTGTAGTCGTGCTCGCGCATCGGGCGCGCCTTGAGCTCGAGCATCGTCGAGCCCCCCGAGCCGGCCCCCATCACCTCGACGAGCGCGTCGAGGTCGACGCCGGCCCGCCTGGCCACGAGCAGCGCCTGCCCGAGGACGGCGGCGTTGGTCGCCGCCACGGCGTTGTTGATCACCTTGACCATCTGGCCGTGCCCGAGCGGGCCGACGTGCACGATCAGCCTTCCCATCGCCTCCAGCGCCGGCCGGGCGCGGGCGAAGGCGGCCTCGCTGCCCCCCGCCATGATCGTCAGCGTGGCGTCCTGGGCGCGCGGCGCCGAGCCGGTCACCGGCGCGTCGAGGAGCTCGTGCCCCGCGTCTTGCAGGCGCTCCCCGATGGCCCGCGTGGCGGCGGGGCCGATCGTCGAGCAGTCGACGAACAGCGTCCCCGGCGGCGCGCCGGCGACGGCTCCGCGCTCGCCGAAGAGCACCTCCTCCACCTGGGCGCCGTCGACCACCATCGTGACCACGAGCTCGGCGCCCGTGGCCGCAGCCGCCGGGCTGTACGCTACGGCGACCGACGGCTGCTCCTGGCGCAGACCCTCGGCGCGGCTGGCCGTGCGGTTCCACACGGTCAGCTCGAAGCCCGCGCGGGCCAGGTTGGCGGCCATGCGCGAGCCCATGATCCCGAGTCCGAGGAAGGCGACGCGCGTCATGGGGGCGGACCATAGCCGCCGCCGCCCGGCGTCTCGATCCGCAGCCGTTGTCCGGGGCGCAGGCGTCCCGTCGCCTTCGCCGGGATCTCGACGCCGTCGAGCAGGTTGCGGCCGGGGGCCCCGGGGCGCCCTCCGGCGGCGCCCGGCGGCGGGTGGCGCCGGCGCTCGGTGATCAGCGAGTAGGCGAGCTCGCGCAGCGCCTCGAGCTCACGTGCCACCCCGTCGCCCCCGGGGTTGGCTCCCGCTCCCCCGGACCCGCGGCGCAGCGAGTACTCGCGGACGCGCAGCGGGAACTCGAGCTCCAGCGCCTCCACCGGCGTGTTGAGCGTGTTGCTCATCGCCACGTGGACGGCGCTCGGACCGCGGCCATCGGGACAGCCGCCCTGGCCGCCGCCGATCGTCTCGTAGTAGACGACGTCGCGGTCGCCGAGGGTGACGTTGTTCATCGTGCCCTGGCCCAGCGCGCGGCCGAAGGCCGCCAGCACCACGTCGGCGACCCGCGAGGAGGTCTCGACGTTGCCGCCGACCACGGCCGCCGGCGGCCGCGCGTTGAGCAGGCAGCCCTCGGGGGCGACCACCTCCACCGGGCGGTAGGCGCCGGCGGTGGGCGGGATGTCGGGATCGGTGAGCACCCGGATGGCGAAGTAGCAGGCGGACTCGGTGACCGCCAGCGGACAGTTGAGGTTGCCGTCGTGCTGGGCCGCGGTGCCGGTGAAATCGAGTCGCAGGCGGTCCCCGGAGACGGTTGCCCGCAGCACGATCTCAAGGTCGCCGTCCGCCGCCTCGAGCACGTCGCGGGCGCGTCGCACCCCGTCCGCCAGGCGCTCCAGACACGCGCGCGTGCGCCGCTCGGAGTAGTCGAGCACGGCCTCGAAGGCCTCGCGGAGCCTCCCCGTGCCGATGCGCGCGTGCAGCTCCGCCAGCCGGCGGGCGCCCATCCGAGCTGCCGCGAGCTGGGCCCGCAGGTCGGCGCGGCGCTGCTCGGGCTGGCGCATCTGGGCCACCAGCCCGTCGATCGCGGGCTCGTCGAGGGCCTGCGGCTCGATCACCACGCCCTCGTCGGCCAGCGTCCGGCTGTCGGCCGGCATCGACCCGGGCGTGGGGCCGCCCACGTCGGCGTGGTGGGCCCGGTTGGCGGCAAAGCCGATCAGCCGCTCCTCGGCGTAGACGGGGAGGATCAGCGTGATGTCGGGCAGGTGGGTTCCGCCGCGGTAGGGGTCGTTGAGGATCCACGCCCGCCCCGGCGCGTGCTCCCGCCCCAGCACCGCGGCGACCGAGGCCGGCATGGCGCCGAGGTGCACGGGGATGTGCTCGGCCTGCATCACCATCTCCCCCCGGGGGTCGAACAGCGCGGTCGAGGCGTCCCGCCGCTCCTTGATGTTGGCCGAGTGGGCGGATCGGATCAGCACCGCGCCCATCTCCTGGCAGATCGCGCGCAGCGCGCCGGTCAGCACCTGCAGCTCGACGGGGTCGATCATCGCCGCGACACCCGCATCGAGCCGGTGGCGTCGACCTCGCCGCCCCAGCCCTCCGGGACCAGCACGGTCGAGTCGGGCAGCTCGACCAGGCACGGGCCGTTGAGCGCGGTTCCGGGCTCTGGCGCCCCCCGCAGCACCTCGAGCTCGACCTCGCGACCGTCGATGCGGGCTCTGCGCCAAAAGCGCCGCGGAGGCTCGCCGCCCGGCTGCGCGCTCAGCTCGAGCGCGGCGCCCGGGGTGGTGGCGGTGAGGCGGAGCGTGACCAGCTCGAGCGGTTGGCGGGGGTCGACGTAGCCGTAGCGCTCCGCGTGCTGGCCCTCGAAGCCGTCGCGCAGCTCCGCGAGGCTGGGGCGCAGGGAGGCCGAGACCGGCAGCTCGAACGACTGGCCGCGGTAGCGCAGGTCGTAGGTCGCGCGCAGGGTGGCCTCGGGGGCCCGGAGCTCGGCCCGCGCCAGCTCGGCGAGGCGGGCCGTCGCTCCGTGCACGGCCTCCTCGCTCAGGGCATCGCCGCTCAGCAGCAGGCTTCGCTGCACGTCGCGGCGGCGCTCGGAGACCACCAGCCCGAGGGCGGCCAGCACCCCGGACGTCCGCGGGCAGAGGATCGTCTCGATCCCCAGCTCGTCGGCGATCTGCGCCGCGTGCAGGGGCCCGGCGCCGCCGAAGGCGAGCAGCGTGTAGCGCCGCGGGTCGACACCCCGCTGCACGGTCACCACCCGCAGCGCCCCGGCCATCTCGCTGGCCGCCACCCGCCGCACGCCCTCGGCGCAGTCCAACGGGTCCATCGCCAGCTCCGCCGCGAGCCGCTCCAGCGCCCGCCACGCCAAGGCGCGATCGAGACGAATCCCGCCCGCCAGCGCCGCGTCGTCGTCCAGGAGCCCGAGCACCAGGTTGGCGTCGGTCACGGTCGGCGAGGCGCCGCCGCGGCCGTAGGCGGCTGGGCCGGGATCGGCGCCCGCCGACAGCGGCCCGACGCGCAGGGCGCCCCCCGGGTCGCGCCAGGCGATCGATCCTCCGCCGGCCCCCACCGTGTGGATGGCCAGCATCGGCAGCGCGAGCGGGCGGCCGGCGACCGTCGCGTCGCTGCGCTCGCGCACCGCCCCGTCGTCGACGACGCAGACGTCGCAGGAGGTCCCGCCCATGTCGAGACAGAGCACGTGCCGCTCGCCGGCGGCCCGGGCCAGGAAGGCGGCTCCGGCGGCTCCGGCCGCGGGACCCGAGAGGACCGTCCAGGCGGCGTGGGAGGCCGCGGAGGCGAGGTCGATCAGCCCGCCGTTGGACTGCATGATCGAGGGTTCGGGCAGGCCGTCCCGGCGGCAGCGGGCCGCGAGCGCGCGCAGGTAGCCGGCGAGCAGCGGCGAGAGGGCGGCGTCGATCTCGGTCGTGGCGGCCCGCTCGAACTCGCGGAAGGTTCCCACCACCTGGTGCGAGAGCGACACGTGCGCGTGCGGGACCCGCGCCGCGAGCGCGTCCGCGAGCGCCAGCTCGTGCTCGGGGTGACGGTAGGAGTGCAGGAGCACCACCGCCACCGACTCGACGCCCGCCGCCTGCACCCGCCCCACCAGCGAGTCGATCGCCTCCGCGGTGAGCGGGACGAGCGGCCCGCGGGGCGTCATCCGCTCCGGGACCGCAAAGCGCAGGTCGTCGGGGATGAGCGGCTCGGGCCGCGACGCGCACAGGCGGTAGAGCTCGGGCCGGTCCTGGCGCGCCAGCGCGATCAGGTCGGTGAAGCCCTCGGTCGCCGCCAGCGCGGCGCGGGCCCCGCGGCCCTCGAGCAGCGCGTTGGTGGCGACGGTCATCCCGTGGGAGAGCTCGCGCACCTCCCCGTGCTCGGCGCCGGCGCGCGCCAGGACGGCCGCGATCGCCGCCATCACTCCCTGCGACTGGTCGGCGGGCGTGCTCGGTACCTTGGCGGTCACGATGCGGCTCTCGGCACTCGCCAGGACCGCATCGGTGAAGGTTCCGCCCACGTCGACGCCCAGGAGCATGGGCGCCGACGTTATACCGATCGGGCTATGCCGCTACGGCCGCCTCCAGCTCCTCGGTCTCGGCGAGGTGCTGGTGGGACGGGCAGTAGCCGTTGTGGGGAAGCGGCATCCGCTGGCACGGCGTTCCCCTACGGGTGCTGGCGCGGCACTGCAGCGGGTTTCCGTAGGCGTCAAAGCCGTTCTGGGGCAGGCGACGCAGGAACTCGTCGGCGAGCGCCAGGTAGAGCTCGATCACGCGCAGCACCCGTAGCTGCGCGCTCATCGGGAAGTACGCGCGGATGTCGTTGAACAGCGTCCGCGCCGGGTGGGCGAAGTAGCGCCGGTCGGTGGCCATACGCTCGACCGTCGCCTCACAGGCGCGCAGGACGCGCTCGTGGTTGGTGTGGGACCCCGCCGAATGCGGATCCTCGAGGATCTCGCCGCAAAGCGCGCGATAGATCGCGCGGCTGAACCTGTACATGCAGACACGACTCCTTTCGACCCCTGCCGGGGGCACTTCATCGGGGATGACCGGCAGGTTCGCAACATGTTGTGAAGCGCACGAGTGACGCGGTATTAACTGCTCGTTAACGGCGAACTTTGAACTTCCGCTGGGGAAATCCAGGGCGCAGCGCCGATGAGGACGCGCGCCGCCGACTCGCGGACGGCTCCGCGGCCGGCCGGTCTCGGGCAGGTCCAGGTGCCGGGTACGGTACTCGCGATGAGAGCCGTCTACCTCGAGCATCCAGACTCGCTCAGGCACGAGACCGGCGGCCATCCGGAGCGCGCGGCGCGCATCACGGCGATCGAGCGCGAGCTCCAGGCCCGGGGGTGGCTCGGCTTCGAGCGGGTGCGTTCACCGGCGGTCGGGCGGGAGGTGCTCGAGGCGGTGCACCCGCGCGGCTACATCGAGGCGATCGAGCGTTTCACCGCCGCCGGCGGGGGGCCGCTGGACGCCGACACGCTGGCCAGCCGCGGCTCCTTCGACGCCGCGCTGCACTCGGCCGGGGGCGCGGTGCGGATGGTGGAGATGCTGCTCGACGGCGAGGCGGCCGCCGCGTTCAGCGCCCATCGACCCCCCGGCCATCACGCGCTTCCACGTCGAGCGATGGGGTTCTGCCTGTTCAACAACGTGGCCGTCGCGGCGACGTTCGCGGTGCGCCGGCGCGGACTGCGACGGGTGATGATCCTCGACTGGGACGTCCACCACGGCAACGGGACCAACGACATCTTCCACGCCTGCGCGGAGGTGCTGTTCGTCTCGATCCATCAGTCCCCCCTGTACCCCGGCACCGGCGCGGCGTCCGACGTCGGCTCGGGAGCCGGTGAGGGCTACACGGTCAACCTTCCGGTGGCGCCGGGATCCGGCGACGAGGTGTTCGTCTCGCTGGTCGAGCACGTCGCGCTGCCCCTGCTCGCCAGCTTCTCGCCGCAGCTCGTCCTCGTCTCCGCCGGATACGACGCCCACCGGGAGGACCCCCTGGCCGAGTGCGAGGTCAGCGAGGAGGGATTCGCGTGCATGACTCGCCTCGTGCGCGACGGCGCGCAGGCGGTGGGCGCGCCGATGGGGTGCGTGCTGGAGGGCGGGTACATGCCCAGCGCGCTGGCCCGGTCGGTGGCGGCCACGATGCAGGCGCTGGTGCGCCAGGGCGGGGAGGAGGCCGAGCCGACGCCGCTGGTGGCCGAGGCCAGGGAGGCGCGGGCGAGGCTGGCTCGATGGTGGCCGGCGCTCGGTTGACCCTCCCGCCCTCCGCGCTCGGTCAACCTTCCCGGCCCTCCGGTCACGGCAGCGCGATCACCAGCACGATCACCACGACCGCGATCACCGCGAGCACGATCGCCACGCCGGCGCGCCAGTCCGGCGGAGCGGGGATGAGCGTCCGCGCGGCGCCGCACTCCAGGCACCACTCCTGGTCCTCCTCCAGCGCCGCGCCGCAGCCGCGGCAGCGCGGCGCCGCCTGCGCGCCGCTCACAGCCGCCGCCCGCACCAGGAGCAGAAGCGGTCGGCGCTCCCGTGAACGGTGCCGCAGTGGGGACAGGCGCCGCCGACCCCCGGCTCGCGCAGCTCGCGCAGGACCCGCTGCTCGCCGAGGGCCCGCTCGAGCGCCCGCAGCTCGCTGTCGGTTCGCGCCAGCTCCTGGACCTTGATCTCGGTGAGGTCGGGGCGGGGCCGGCGCCGTCGGTGCTGCTCGAGCATGAAGCCGCCCAGGTCGCGCATCTGGAGCTCGCGAAGCTGGCGCAAAAAGCGCGCGCGGGTGCGGATCCGCACGCGTCCACGGGCCCCGACTCTCTCGCCAGACATCGCCATCTGGAAGTAAATCGCGGCCGGGCGCGCCGAGGGCCGCCTCCGGCGCCGTCGCCCTGGCGACCACCGCTTCTGGCACCATCAGCGCCCATGGCCCCCGGCGTGCGCGTGCCCCTCGACCCGGCCCAGCCCGTCGGGGTGTTCGACTCCGGCGTCGGCGGCCTGACCGTGCTGCACGAGCTGCTGGTCTCGCTCCCGTCCGAGGACTACGTCTACCTGGGGGACACCGCGCGGTTCCCCTACGGCGACCGGACGCCCGAGGAGCTGCGCGCGTTCGCCGTCGACATCGTCGGCTGGCTCGTGGAGCAGGGCGTCAAGCTGATCGTGGTCGCCTGCAACTCAGCCAGCGCGGCGGCGCTCGAAGCCGTCGAGGCGCGCCTGGCCGGGTCGGGGATCCAGGTCGTCGGGGTGCTTCGACCCGCGGCGCAGCTGGCGGTGGTCACGAGCCACACCGGGCGGATCGGCCTGCTCGCCACGCCCGCCACCGTGGCGACCGGCGCCTACGAGCGGGCCGTCCTGGCGGCCGACCCCCACGTCCACCTGGAGAGCGTGGCCTGCGCGCGACTGGCCCCGATCATCCAGGGCGGCTTCCCCTTCGACGAGCGGGTGGTGACCACCGTGCGCGAGTACTGCGAGCCGTTGCGCCGGGCCGCGGTGGACACCGTGATCCTCGGCTCCACCCACTATCCGCTGTGCGCCCCGATCCTCCAGCGAATCCTCGGACGGGGGGTCAGGCTCGTCTCGGCCGGGGCGGGGGTCTCGCGCAGCGTCGAGCGGGCGCTGGCCGCCGCCGAGCTGCTCAACCTCCGCGCCGGCGAGGGCAGCTACCGGTTCGCCACCACCGGCGAGCCAGGGACGTTCAAGACCCTCGGCAGCCGCTTTCTGCAGATGCCGCTGGGGGAGGTCGTGCACGTCCAGCTCGAGAGGGCGGTGGCCGCCTGATGGGCGCCACGGCTCGCCCGCGCAGCTTCGGCCGCGCTCCCTCGCAGCTGCGGCCCACGACGATCGAGCCCGGGTTCGTGCGCACCGCCACCGGCTCCGCCCTGGTCACGATGGGCGAGACGAGGGTGATCTGCACCGCATCGGTGCAGGACAGCGTGCCGCGCTGGCTCGCCGGATCCGGCCGCGGCTGGGTGACCTCCGAATACGGGATGCTCCCGGCGTCGACCGGCGAGCGCAAGCAGCGCGACGTCACCCGGGGCCGGCCGGATGGACGCACGGTCGAGATCCAGCGGCTGATCGGCCGCTCCCTGCGCGTGGTGGTCGATTTCTCGGCGCTGGGGGAGCGCTCGATCTACGTGGACTGCGACGTCCTCCAGGCCGACGGCGGCACCCGCTGCGCGTCGATCACCGGCGGGATGGTCGCCCTGCGGCTGGCGTGCGACCGGCTGCTGGCCGAGGGGCGGCTGGAGCGCTCGCCGCTCACCGGCATGGTGGCGGCGGTCTCCTGCGGGATCGTGGACGGCGTGCCGCTGCTCGACCTCGACTACTCCGAGGACTCCACCGCCGAGGTCGACGCCAACGTTGTGATGACCGGGGACGGCGGGCTGGTGGAGGTCCAGGCCACCGCCGAGCGGACGCCGCTCTCGCGGGCCAGCCTGGACGACCTCCTGGGCCTCGCCGCCGGCGGGATCGAGACCCTGCGGGGGATCCAGGACGAGGCGGTGGCCGCCGCGGCGGGCTGAGCCATGCCCGGGATCTCGGCGCTGGTCCTCGCTACGCGCAACCCTCACAAGGTCCGCGAGATCGCGCGACTGCTCCGGCCGGCGGGCATCGCCGTTCTCCCGCTGCCGGCGGAGGTCGAGCTGCCGCCGGAGACCGGCGCGACCTTTGCCGACAACGCCCTGCCCAAGGCGCGGGCCGCGGCGAGGGCGACCGGGAGGCCGGCGATCGCCGACGACTCGGGGATCGAGGCCCACGCGCTCGGCGGCCTGCCGGGCATCCGCTCGGCGCGCTACGCCGGAGAGCGGGCGAGCGACGAGGAGAACCTGGCCAAGCTGCTGCGCGAGGCGCCCGCGGGCAGCGGGGCGCGCTACGTCTGCGCGCTGGCCTTCGTCGACCCGGACACCGGCGAGGAGCAGGTGTTCCTCGGCGACTGCCGGGGAACGCTGGCGGGCGCCCCTCGCGGGTCCGGCGGCTTCGGCTACGACCCGGCCTTCATCCCGCGAGAGGTTGCCGACGGCCGCACGATGGCCGAGCTCTCGGAGGCCGAGAAGGACGCGATCAGCCACCGCGGCCGCGCGGTGCGGGAGCTGATCCGGTGGCTCGGCCGGTGAACGGGACAGAGGCGGTCTCCGCGCCCGGCGCCGGTGGCCCGGAGCTGAACCGGCGCACCGCGACGCTCTCGGTTCTCTCCAACTCGTCCCTGATCATGCTGAAGGTGGTCGCCGGGACCATCACCGGCTCGGTGGCCATCCTCACCGAGGCCGTCCACTCGAGCATCGATCTGGTCGCCTCGATGGTCGCCTACTTCTCCGTGCGCAAGGCGGGGGAGCCCGCCGACGAGTCGCACCGCTACGGCCACGAGAAGGTGGAGAACCTCGCCGCGGCGATCGAGGGGGTCCTGATCCTGGTTGGATCGGCGGTGATCGCCTTCGAGGCGATTCGCAAGCTTCTCGGGCACGGCCACGTGCGCACGCTCGGGGTGGGCATCGCGGTGGTCGGCCTCTCGGTGGCGGTCAACCTCGTCGTCTCGACGGTCATCGCCCGCCGCGCCGTGCGAACCGAATCGGCGGCGCTCCAGGGGGACGCGGCCCATCTGCGCACGGACGCGATGACCTCGGCCGGGGTGCTCGTCGCGCTCGTCCTGGTCAAGCTGACTGGGGCGCAGTGGCTGGATCCGGCGGTGGCGCTCGCGGTGGCCGCGGCGATCGTCCTCACCGGGGCGCGCCTGCTCTCGGGGTCCTCGCGCGTGCTGGTCGACGAGTCCCTTCCCGCCCCGGAGGTGGCCACGATCCGCGCCGCGATCGAGCGCTTCTCCGACCGCGGGGTGGTCGGCTACCACGAGCTCCGCACGCGGCGGGCCGGCGCCCGCCGCTACGTCGACCTGCACGTCCAGTTCCGCCAGGGGACCTCGCTGGAGGCCGCGCACCGGACCGCCCACGAGCTCCAGGACACGATCGCCTCCCGCCTGCGCGGGGCCGACGTCCTCATCCACCTCGAGCCCGAGGCGATGGTCCGGCCGGGCGAGGAGCTGGAGCCGGGCGGTGGCGGGATGGGGCGGGCGGCCGGCGGCGTCGGGGAGCGGGGCGGGCCGGATGACTGATTTTCGTTTTCACGGGTTCAGCGGTCGTGGGTGGTGGCGACCCGGGTTCGGGTTCGGTGGGCCCCCCCTTGCGGCCTGCTCGCGGCGGGGTGGCGGGGCCGGAGCAGAGCTGGTTGGCGTTCTGTCCGGTAGATACAGCCTCGGAGGTGGCGGGGGTGCGACGCGTGTTAGCCGTAGGCCGCGCAGCCGGCTGGCTTCGAGCGTTTGACGGGTTCGCGCGGGGCGCCGCATGGTGGCGGCGTGGAGTCCAGCAGGCGCGGCGGCTCGCGAAATGACGGGGGATCCCCTGATCGGGTGCTCGATGACGTGGGGGATCTGCGGTGCCAGCGACCGCGGCAGCTTGTTGTAGCCCGGCGGCGAGCTGATCCTTGGGCGTCGGGCATGGGGCGTGCTCCCTTTTCCTCGAATATGGAGGAAAAGGGAGCACGCCCCCGTTTTCACGGTTCGCTGGTCGCGTTGGTGAAGTGTCGGCCGGGCGCGTCGATGAGCCCGGCTTGCCAGAGCTGCCAGCTGTGCCAGATGCGGGCGGTGAGAGCGAGGATGCGTTGGCAGACGCGCGCCCAGACACCCTCGGAAATGTGCCCGGCGTGCTGCTTGGGCGAGAGCTGGCCTTTGAGGGTGTCGTTGATCGACTCGATCGACCGGCGGATCCCGCCGAGCTTGCCGAACCGGGGTTTCCCGTCGCGGCGGTGGGGGCGGACGAGGGTGGCGTCAAGGCCTGCGCGTGTTGGGGTTGTTTGGGTCGGGCGTCGGGTGGCGGGCGTCCCGGGGCAGCGAAGGTGGGTCAGACTGACATGCGCTGGTTGGGAGGCATGACTGGTGTCCGTCGGGAGCTGCCTCGGTCCTGCCTCGCGGGTCGTCCGCGAGCGGGCGCGGCATAGTTGAAGCCAGGGTTCTCCTTCTGGGAGGGACCGCCCGCCACCCGACGCCCGAGCGTGTTGGTCAAGCCGTTCGCGGTGGTTGGTCGGTAGCGATCGCCCACACGAACCCGGCGAGCTCGCGGGCGCACGCGACGAGGATCTTCTGGTGGGGCTTGCTGCGGCCGGCCATTCGTCGCCAGCGATGGTGTAGCGGCTGCTGGCATCGCCACGCACGCTCGAGCACGGCGGGATCCTGGTCGCGGTGGCGTCTGGCGAGCTCGTAGCCGACGGTCGGACGGCGGCGGGAGTGCCACGCCGCCTCGACGAGCAGCCGGCGGGCGTGCGTCGAGTCGGCCTTGGTGATCGAACCCCGCCGGCGACCCTGACCGCTTGATCGCTCGGACGGGACCAGGCCGACGAAGCCCGTGGACTGCTCGGCGCTCTTGAACCGGTCGAAGTCGCCGACCCCGCAGAGCAGCCCGACCGCGGTCAACGTGTCGATCCCGCGCACGCACCCCAACCGCTCGATCAGCTCCGTGTCTGGCCCGTCGGCGGCGATCCGCGCCATCTCGCCCTCACCTCGACACCCCCTTTGACACGCGCGTCGATCTCAGTAGAGGTTGATCGCCGCCGCCACCGCCACCGCGAGCGTCACCCCGGCGTAGCCGAGATAGCCCTCGGTGGCGAGGATGGCCACCGCGATCAGGCAGACGACGACCGTCCCCAGCCAGGCGACGCGTTGCAGGTCCACGGGCCTATTCTGACCGCCGCGCCAGACCGTGGCCGCGCCACCCGACTGCTGAGAACTTCCGCAAAATGCGGGTCTCAGGGTGCGGAAAAGCCCCCCGGGGAGGCCGCCGAGGCGACAATCGGACCGCGTTGGGGCCGAAAACGCCGCCTGACGTGGGCGCGGCGTCCGAGGCTCCTGTTAGCTTCGAGCCGTCCTACCACCTCGTAAGGAGGGAGCAAGAGTGACGAAGTCCGAGTTCGTGGATCAGGTGGCGGATCGCGCCGGCCTCTCGAAGCGCGATGCGGCCAACGCCGTGGACGCGTTTCTGGAGACGATCGAAGGCGCCCTGCGCCGCGGCAGCGAGGTGAGCTTCTCCGGCTTCGGGAAGTTCAGCGTCTCGCACCGCTCGGCCCGCGAGGGCCGCAACCCCGCGACCGGCGAGCGGATTCAGATCGCCGCCTCACGGGTCCCGAAGTTCACGGCGGGAGCCGCCCTCAAGAAGGCGGTCAAGTAGCACTCGCGCCCGACAGCGAAGGAGAGGGGGCGGTTGCGCGCGCTGCCGCCTCGGAGATCGTCACGTTCGGGGATCGTCTCGCCCGGCGCGTGGCGGAGCGCGAGTCACAGCTCGTGCTCGGGCTGGACCCCGATCCTGCGTGCCTGTGGCCGCAGTCGCTGGAGCGCTCGGAGTGGGATCTGGCACGCCTGCCGGGCGCCGCGTACCGGGCGGCGGCTGCGGTCACCGGCCACTGCAGGATCGTGATCGAGGCGGTGTCCGACCTCTGCGTGGCGGTCAAGCTCCAGGTCGCGTGCTTCGAGCGGCTGGGAGCTCCCGGATGGGCGGCGCTCATCCGATCCGCCGGCGCCGCGCGGGAGCGTGGGTTGATCGTGATCGCGGATGCCAAGCGCGGCGACATCGACGTCTCGGCCGCCGCCTACGCGCAGGCCTTCTTCGGCGACACCGCGACTCCGTTCGGCGAGGTGGAGGGCGTGGGCGCCGACGCTCTGACCGTCAACCCGCTGCTGGGCTCCGACGCGGTCGCGCCGCTGCTGAGCGAGGCCCGCCCGCGGGGGGCCGGCCTGTTCGTCCTGGTGCGCACGTCCAATCCGGGCGCCGCCGAGGTCCAGGACCTCGAGCTCGCCGCCGGCGGCACCGTGAGCGAGCGGCTGGCGGCCATGGTGAGGCGGCTCGGCGAGCCCGGGGTCGGAGAGGCCGGGCTCTCCGACGTGGGCGCGGTCGTCGGCGCCACGGTCCCCGCCCACGTGGCTTCGCTGCGCGCGCAGATGCCGCACACGATCTTCCTCCTGCCGGGGGTCGGCGCCCAGGGCGGCGCGGTGGAGGACCTGGCCGCGGCGTTCGCGCCGGGGCGGGCGGGTGGCCTGGTGAGCGCTTCTCGGAGCATCGTCTACGCGCACGAGCGCCACGGCGGCGACCCGGCCGATGCGGCGCGCCGCGAGGCGAGCCGCCTGCGCGAGCTCGCCTGGTCGCTGAGCTGAGCCGCGGCGGCGCGCCCGGCCGAGGCCGCCCCGGGGTGTGACAACTGCCACGATATGATCGGCGGGGTGGCGAGGAGACCCGCGCGTTACCTGGCTCCCCTCGCCCTCGCCGCGGTGGTCGCCGCGACCGCGATCGTGGTGAGCAACGGGCTTCACTCCTCGCGGGCCACGCCGCCGGCCGTCCGGTCGGTGCGCACCCAGGGCACCCGGCGGGGAGACGCCGCGCGCCACGCCACCCCCCGCTTCTACGTCGTGCGCAGCGGCGACACGCTCTCGGGGATCTCGGTCAAGACGGGCGTCTCGGTGGCCAGGCTGGAGTCGCTGAACCCGCGGGTGAACCCCAGCGCGCTCCAGACCGGACAGCGACTCCGCCTCCGGTAGCGAAGCCTCACCGCCCGCCCCGGCGTGGTCGCCGGACGGAAGGACTAGGCTTCGCTCGAATTGGCGCAGGCGCCGCGGCGGCCGGGTTTGACGATCGCCGCCGGCGGGGAACACGCCTCGCCAGGCGGACAGGATGATCATCACCGTCACGCTCAACCCAGCTCTCGACAAGACGCTCGAGGTGCCGAACTTCACTCCCGGGCGCCGGCATCGAACCGTGGACCAGGTCACGATGCCCGGGGGCAAGGGGGTGAACGTCGCCCGGGCGATCAAGCGGCTCGGCCAGCCGGTGATCGCCACCGGGCTGGCCGGCGGGGCGACGGGAACGCGGATCGTGGAGGCGCTCAACGACGAGGCGATCCTCAACGCGTTCGTCCGGATCCGGGAGGAGTCGCGCACCAACACGGCCGTGCTCGATCCCACCACCGGCTCGCACACCGAGATCATCGAGCGCGGGCCGGCGGTGTCGCTGCAGGAGCTCGAGCTGTTCCGGGACAAGCTGCTCTACCTGGCCAAGGGCGCGTCGATGTGCGTGTTCGCCGGCAGCCTGCCCCGGGGCGTGGAGCCCGACGCCTACGCCGAGCTGATCCGGGAGGTCAGACGGCTCGGCGTGATCACCGTGCTCGACACCGAGGGCGAGCCGCTGCGCCTGGCGGTCCGGGCGCAGCCCGACGTCGTCTCGCCCAACGAGCTGGAGGCCGAGGAGCTGGTGGGACAGGAGTTCAACGACACCGGCGACCGGGCCCAGGCGGTCATCGAGATGACGCGGCTGGGCGCCGTCGAGGCGATCATGACCGTGAGCGACGGCTGCTACGCCTACCTCCAGGACGCCGGCCCCACCCTGTTCCGCGTCACCGTCGAGGAGCAGGAGGCGCGCTCGCGGATCGGGTCCGGGGACGCGTTTTTGGCCGGGTACGTGGCGGCCCGCTACTCGGGCCGCTCGCCCGCCGAGTGCCTGCGCTACGGGGTGGCGTGCGGCGCCGAGTCGGTCCAGCACTTCGGCGCCGGGATCATCGACCCGGTGAAGGTGGATCGCCTCCTGCCCGAGGTCGAGGCCCAGCGGCTGGAGGCCAGCGCGAACATCGGCTGATCGGCCTCGGGAGGCCCGGAGGGCCGCTGCTAGGATCGCGCCATGGTCGCCGCCGCCGCTCTCATCACAACGCTGGCGCGGCGTGCGGTGCCATCCGGAGCCGGGTCTAGGATGGCGCAATGGAAGTAGAGATCGGGCGTGGCAAGAAGGCCCGCCGGGCCTATGGGTTCGACGAGATCGCGATCGTCCCCTCGCGCCGCACGCGCGACCCCGACGACGTCGACATCTCCTGGACCCTCGGCCCCTACCGCTTCGAGCTTCCGCTCCTGGCGGCGGCGCTGGACGGCGTCGTCTCGCCCGAGACGGCCGGGATCATCGGCAAGCTCGGCGGGCTGGCCGTCCTCAACCTCGAGGGGATTTTCTGCCGCTACGAGGACGCGGACGCCCAGCTGGAGCGGATCTCGACCTTCTCCAGGGACATCGCCACCCGGGAGATGCAGGACATCTACCGTGAGCCGGTCAAGCCCGAGCTGATCGCTCGCCGCATCCGCGAGATCAAGGAGCACGGCGTGGTCGCGGCGGCCTCGCTGACCCCGCAGAAGGTGCGCAAGCACTACGAGGTGGCGCTCGAGGCGGGGCTGGACATCCTCGTCATCCAGGGCACGGTCGTCTCGGCCGAGCACGTCTCGCGCGACGAGACGCGCCCCCCGCTCAACCTCAAGGAGTTCATCCGCGAGCTGGCGCCGATCCCCGTCGTGGTCGGCGGGTGCGCCTCCTACCACACGGGACTGCACCTGATGCGAACCGGCGCGGCGGGCGTCCTCGTGGGCGTGGGACCCGGCGCGATCTGCACCACCCGCGGCGTGCTCGGGATCGGCGTCCCCCAGGCCACCGCCATCGCCGACGTCGCCGCCGCGCGCTCGCAGCACATGCTCGAAACCGGCGACTACGTCAAGGTGATCGCCGACGGCGGCATGCGCAACGGGGGCGACATCGCCAAGGCGATCGCGTGCGGCGCCGACGCGGTGATGCTCGGCTCGGCGCTTGCGCGCGCCTACGAGGCGCCCGGGCGGGGCTACAACTGGGGGATGGCGACCTTCCACCCCACGCTGCCTCGCGGCACGCGCGTCACCACCACCCAGAACGGTACGCTGGAGGAGATCATCAAGGGGCCGGCGCGCGAGAACGACGGCACCTTCAACCTGATGGGCGCGCTGCGGACGTCGATGGCGACCTGCGGCTACCGCGACATCGCCGAGTTCAACCGCGCCGAGCTCGCGGTGGCGCCGGCCCTGCAGACCGAGGGCAAGCACCTGCAGCGCGAGCAGGGCGTGGGGATGGGCGCAAGTGGCCGGGCGGCGGCGGTCGGTGTCGCCGACTGACGGCCTCACCGCCACGGCGGTCCCCCCTTCAGACGCTCCCACCACGCCCGCCGTCGCCACCGAGGAGGTGGTGGTCCTCGACTTCGGGGGCCAGTACAGCCAGCTGATCGCCCGTCGCGTGCGCGAATGCGGCGTCTTCTCCGAGCTGCTGCCGCATCACGTGGCGATCGAGGAGGTGCGCCGTCGCCGCCCGTGCGGCGTGATCCTCTCGGGAGGGCCGGCGTCGGTCTACGAGCCCGGCGCCCCCCGCCTGCGGCGCGAGCTGCTGGAGCTCGGCGTGCCGGTGCTCGGCATCTGCTACGGGATGCAGCTCCTGGCGCGAGAGCTGGGGGGCCGCGTCGAGGGCGCGGAGGTCGGCGAGTTCGGGCGCTCCCAGCTGACCGTGCGCGATCACGGCCGGCTCCTGCGGGGCACGCCGTCCGAGCAGACCTGCTGGATGTCCCACCGCGACACGGTGTTCGCGCCCCCGCCGGGCTTCACCGCGCTCGCCTCCTCGACCGCCTCGCCGGTCGCCGCCTTCGAGTCGGTCGAGCGGGGCATCTACGGCATCCAGTTCCATCCCGAGGTCGTCCACACGCCCTACGGTCAGCAGGTCCTGACCACCTTCCTGCGCGAGGTGTGCGGCTGCGAGCGGACCTGGACCCCCGTCTCGGTCATCGACGAGCAGGTGGCGGCGATCCGCGAGCAGATCGGCGGGGGCCGGGCGATCTGCGGCCTCTCGGGGGGCGTCGACTCCAGCGTCGCCGCGCTGCTCGTGCACCGCGCGATCGGCGCGCGGCTGACCTGCGTGTTCGTCGACCACGGGTTCATGCGCAAGGACGAGGGGGCGCAGGTGATCGCCGCGTTCCGCGACCACTTCCACGTCCCGCTGGTGGCGGTCGACGCCTCCGAGCGGTTCCTGGCGCGCCTGAGGGGCGTCACCGACCCGGAGGAGAAGCGCAAGCGGATCGGCGCCGAGTTCATCCGCGTCTTCGAGGAGGAGGCGCGGAAGCTGGGAGAGCGGGACGGCGAGATCGGCTATCTGGTGCAGGGCACGCTCTACTCCGACGTGATCGAGTCCGGCGGCGGCACCGGGGCCGCCACGATCAAGTCCCACCACAACGTGGGCGGGCTCCCGGATGACCTGCGCTTCGAGCTGGTCGAGCCCCTGCGCTCCCTCTTCAAGGACGAGGTGCGCGCGGTCGGCGCGGAGCTGGGGCTGCCCGAGCGCCTGGTCTGGCGCCAGCCGTTCCCCGGCCCCGGCCTGGCCATCCGGATCGTCGGTGGCGAGGCGACGCGGGAGCGCCTTCAGATCCTGCGCGAGGCCGACGCGATCCTCCAGGACGAGATCCGCCGGGCGGGCCTCTACCGCGAGCTGTGGCAGTCCTTCTGCGTGCTCCCCGACATCCGCAGCGTCGGAGTCCAGGGCGACGCCCGCACGTACGGCAACGTGATCGTGATCCGCGCGGTGACCAGCGACGATGCCATGACCGCCGACTGGGCCCGCCTGCCCTACGACCTGCTCGAGCAGATCGCCAGCCGGATGATCAGCGAGATCCGGCCCGTCGGCCGGGTGGTGCTCGACATCACCTCCAAGCCGCCCGGCACGATCGAGTGGGAGTAGCCGGAGCGGCGGCGGCGCGGTCAGGCGGCGGCGGCGCGTCTGGCGGCGGCGCGGTCAGGCGGCGGCGGCGCGTCTGGCGGCGGCGCGGTCGGGCGGCGGCGGCGCGTCAGGCGGCGGCGAGGTCGCGCAGGTCGATCAGCTCGAGCAGCTGCCGCACGGCCGGGGAGAGTTGCGGGTTAAGCTCGGCCCACCGCTCCCCCCGCGGCCCGGCCACCGCGCGCGCCAGCACCCGCGCTCCCGAGACGTCGATGAACTCGACGCGGGCGAGATCGAGCACCACGTGGCGTCCGCGGGCGTGCAGGCGCCGCAGGCACTCCTCGAGACGGGGCGCGGTGGCGACGTCGAGCTCGCCCGCGACCACCACGCGGACACCCGCTGTCTCGCACGCGAGCTGGAGTTCGATCGGCTGCGGTACGCGCATGAGCTGATTCCGGCGCGGTCGTCGTGACCTCAGCGCCGGCAGATCATCCGCCTCGAGGACCCGCCGCGCAATCGGGTCACGGCCCCAGCCTGGCGCGCCCCAGGATCGGCCGGACGAAGCGGGCCAGCTGGTCGGGCAGCTGATCGCGCCGAAACCACTGCGCCGCCGACAGCTCGGCGAGATCGAGCGTGAGCGCCGCGCGGGGCAGCTCGGCGCGGAAGCAGTGCAGGCGGTCTCGGCGGTGGTCGACCCGGACCTGCAGGGCGCCGAGGTGCGTGAGCTCCCCCAGCTCCACCCCCAGCTCCTCGGCCATCTCGCGCCGCGCCGTCTGCTCGGGGTGCTCGCCCGAGCGCAGCGTCCCGCCCGGCAGATCCCAGCGGCGGTCCCCGTAGGTGTGGCGCACAAGCAGCACACGGTCGCCGTCGGTGAGAAGGCACTTCACGCCGCTGGTGGCGGGCCGGAACACGAACCAGTAGAGGCGCAGGCCGCGGTAGGCGATCCGGTAGCCCAGGCGGTGGAGGGCGAGGCCCAGCGACATGCCGATGAGACTACGGGCTCGCGGTTCGCCCGGGGCCCGCGTCCGCCGTCCGGGGCGCGATTGACTACCATTGCCTGCCAGCCGCGCGAGGCGCGCGCGGCTTGACTGTGCCATGAAGACCTTCGTCGCGACACCTCAGGACCGCGAGCGCAACTGGCTGGTGGTCGACGCCACCGGGCAGACGCTCGGCCGCCTGGCCACGCAGATCGCCGATGCGCTGCGCGGCAAGCGCAAGCCGACGTACACGCCGCATGTCGACACGGGCGACTTCGTGATCGTGGTCAACGCGGAGAAGATCTCGGTCACCGGCAACAAGCGCGAGGACAAGCGCTACTACCGCCACTCGGGCTACCCGGGCGGCCTGAAGTCCCGGACGCTGAACGACATGCTCGAGCGGCGGCCGGAGGAGGTCATCCGCCTGGCGGTCAAGGGCATGCTGCCGCGCAACCGCCTGGCGCGCAAGCAGCTGACCAAGCTCAAGGTGTACGCGGGGCCGGAGCACCCGCATGCCGCGCAGAAGCCCGAACCCATGGAGTTGAGATCTTGACTGAGGAACCTGAGAACGGTCGGGAGCCGGAGGACGCGGCGGGCGCCGGGGAGCCGGCTGACAGCGCCCCGCCCGAGCCGGCGGCCGAGGCCGAGCAGCCCGAGCCGGCCGCCGAGGCCGAGCAGCCTCCCGCCCCGCCCGAGGCCGAGGAGGAGTATGAGCCGGCGCCCCGGCAGAAGCCGGAGATCCCCGGCGCCGACCTCGAGCCCGTGTTCATCCCCCAGGAGGAGGAGTACCTGGACGCGGAGGCGCGGGCGGCGGCCGAGGCCGAGGCCGAGGCGGCGGCCGCGCGAGCCGCCGCGGAGGCTGAGGCAGAGCAGGCCCAGCCGATCGCCGATGCGGCGATCGACCTGGCCGCCGGCGCCCGCTACACGGCGACCGGCAAGCGCAAGACCGCGGTGGCGCGGGTGATCCTGCGTCCCGGACGCGGTGAGTACTCGATTAACGGCAAGTCGCTGGAGGTGTTCTTCCCGCGCGAGACGCTGCGGCGGATGATCCGCCAGCCGCTCGAGACGGTGGGATACGAGTCGCGGATGGACGTGGTGGCGCGGATGCACGGCGGCGGGGTGTCCGCCCAGGCCGGCGCGCTGCGCCACGGCATCTCGCGGGCGCTGATCGAGGCCGACCCGAACCTCCGCGGTGAGCTCAAGCGGCGCGGCTTCCTGACCCGTGACCCGCGCGTGAAGGAGCGCAAGAAGGCGGGGTTGAAGAAGGCGCGCAAGCGCCCGCAGTTCTCCAAGCGCTGATCCGGAGCACGCCTGCTCGATGGCGCGCCAGCTGTTTGGCACGGATGGCGTCCGGGGCCGAGCCGGGGAGTTCCTGACCGCGGAGCTGGCCATGGCGCTGGGCCGCGCGGCCGCCGCGCGCGCGGAGTCGGCGCGCCCCCAGGTGCTGATCATCCGCGACACGCGCGAGTCGGGGGAGATGCTCGAGGCGGCTCTGGCGGCCGGCGTCACGGCCGGCGGGGGGGACGCGCTTCTGGGCGGCGTGCTGCCCACACCGGCGGCGCCCCTGCTGCTCCGCCGCCACGGGCTCGACCTCGCGGCCGTGATCTCGGCCTCGCACAACCCCTATGAGGACAACGGGATCAAGCTGTTCGGCGCCGACGGCTTCAAGCTGCACGACGACACCGAGCACGAGATCGAGGCCGAGCTCGAGCGGCGTCCTCACGCGCCCGCGCAGATCGGGCGCGTCAGGCGTTTCCACGGAGCGCTGGAGGACTATCTGCGCGAGCTGCACTCGCGCTTCGCCGCGCTGGATCTGGCGGGCCGTCGCATCCTGCTCGACTGCGCCAACGGCGCGACCCACCGCGCGGCGCCGGAGATCTTCCGTCGCCTGGGCGCCCAGGTCGAGGCGGTGGCCGACCGGCCCGACGGGCGCAACATCAACGCGGGCTGCGGGTCCACCCACCTGGAGCTGGTCGCCGGGGCGATGGCCCGGGGCGACTTCGACGTGGCGTTCGCCTTCGACGGCGACGGCGACCGGGTGCTGGCGATCGACCGCAACGGCGCCGTGGTCGACGGGGACGAGCTGATCGCGCTGGCCGCCCTTCACCTGCGGGAGCGGGGCCGGCTCCCGGGGGACGGGGTGGCCGTGACCGTGATGGCCAACTACGGCTTTCACACCGCGATGGCGCGGGCGGGCATCGCCGTGGCGACCACCGCCGTGGGCGACCGCTACGTGCTCGATGAGCTTCGTCGCCGCGGGTGGGCGCTGGGGGGCGAGCAGTCCGGCCACATCATCGACCTGGGCTTCGGCCCGTCCGGCGACGGGATCGCCAGCGCCCTGCTCGCCCTCGAGGCGCTGGGCGGCCGCGACCTGGCCGAGCGGGACGCGATGCGCAAGCTCCCCCAGCGTCTGGTCAACGTGCGGCTGGGCGACCGCAGGGCCACCGAGACGGTGCTCGAGGACGCGCAGGTCCGCGCCGCGATCGAGGCCGAGGCGGCCGGGCTGGAGGGCCGGGGCCGCGTGCTGGTGCGGGCCTCGGGAACCGAGCCCCTGGTCAGGGTGATGGTCGAGGGGCCCGACGAGGGAGAGACCGACGAGGTGTGCGCCCGCCTGGTGGAGGTCGTGCGGCGATCGGGTGGCGGCGGGCGCCCGGGCTAACATCCGGACTTCGCTCTCGGCTCAGCGGTGCCGAGGGCGCGGGTCGCCAGGCGACTCGACCACCACGCTAGAGGAGCTCCAAGGGCGCATGTGCGGAATCGTCGGCTATGTCGGGCCCCGGGCGGCCCGGCCGCTGCTTCTCGAGGGCCTGGAGAGGCTCGAGTACCGCGGCTACGACAGCGCCGGGATCTCGGTGCTGACGGGAGGCTGCATCGACTCGGTCCGCGCGGTGGGGAACCTGAGCGCGCTGCGCGGGGCGATCGCCACCCACGAGCGCGGCGGCGCCGTCGCGGTGGCCGAGGCCCCCCCGGCCCTGGGCACCGGGATCGGCCACACCCGCTGGGCGACGCACGGCCGGGTCAGCGAGGAGAACGCTCACCCGCACTTCGACACCGCCAATCGCGTCCACGTCGTGGTCAACGGGATCGTGGAGAACTACGTCGCGTTGCGGGCCCAGCTGCGAGAGGAGGGCGCGGTGTTCACCTCCGAGACCGACGCCGAGGTGATCGCGCACCTGGTCTCCCACCACTACGACGGAGACCTGGTGGCGGCGGTGCGCAGCGCGTACGCGCAGCTGAGGGGCCACTACGCGTTCGTCGCGATGACCGCTGAGGAGCCGGGGCTGCTGGTGGGGGCGCGGCGCGAGTGCCCGCTCGTCGTGGGCAGGGGGGAGGGCGAGCAGTTCCTCGCCTCGGCGATCCCCGCCTTCCTGCGCCACACGCGGCGCGTGCAGTACGTCGGCGACGACGAGCTCGTGATCGTGCGCCCGGACGGGGTGGAGTTCCTCGCCGCCGATGGAGAGCCGGTGTCGCACGAGGTGGTCGAGATCGACTGGGACGCCGAGACGGCAGAGAAGCAGGGGTTCGAGACGTTCATGCTCAAGGAGATCCACGAACAGGCGGACGCCGTTGCCGAGACGATCGGCGAGCGGGCCGCTCGGGGGGTCGGCGTGGACCTCGGCGTGATGGGGACGATCGACGACGAGGTTCTGCGCACGATGCGCCGGGTGGTGCTGGTCGCCTGCGGAACCTCCTATCACGCGGGGCTGATCGGGCGCTACGCGATCGAGGAGTGGTCCCGGGTGCCCGTGGAGGTGGAGATCGCCTCCGAGTACCGCTACCGCAACCCGGTCGTCGGCCCGGGCGATTTGGTGATCGGAATCTCCCAGTCGGGGGAGACGGCGGACACGCTGGCCGCGATGCGGATCGCCCGCGAGCGAGGCGCCGCCGTCCTGGCGCTCACCAACGTGATGGGCGCGCAGGCGACGCGCGAGGCCGACGGCGTGCTCTACACGCGCGCCGGGCTGGAGATCGGGGTGGCCGCCACGAAGACGTTCCTCACGCAGGTGACCGCGCTGTACCTGCTCGCCCTCCGCGTGGCGGAGCTTCGAGGAACCCTGCCGCCGGCGGCGCTCAAGGAGACGATCTCCGAGCTCAAGCGGCTTCCGCACCGGATCAGCGAGCTCTTCGAGCGGGACCTCGGCGACATCGAGCGGATCGCGCGAGAGCATCACCGGGCCGAGTTCTTCCTCTACCTCGGCCGCCACGCCGGGCTGCCGGCGGCGCTCGAGGGCGCGCTCAAGCTCAAGGAGATCTCCTACATAGCCACCGACGCCTACGCCGCCGGTGAGATGAAGCACGGCCCGATCGCGCTGCTCGACGCGAGCACGCCGGTCGTCGTGGTGGCCACCGACTCGCCGGTGCTCGAGAAGGTGGTCTCGAACATCCAGGAGGTGCGCGCGCGCGGCGCCAGGGTGATCGCGGTCGTCAGCGAGGGCGACGACACGGCGGCCGAGCACGCCGACGAGGTGATCCAGGTGCCGCGGACCCACTGGCTGCTGGCGCCGCTGCTGGCGGTGATCCCGCTTCAGCTGCTCGCCTACCACATCGCGCGCGAGCGGGGCCTGAACGTCGACCAGCCCCGCAACCTCGCCAAGACGGTGACGGTGGAGTGAGCGCGGGCGCCGACAGCGCGACCACCGGCATCGGCATCGATCTGCTCGAGATCGATCGTCTGGAGCGGGCGCTCGAGCGCCGGCCCCGCCTCGCCGAGCGCCTGTTCACCCCCGCCGAGCGGGCCTACGCCGGCGCCCGGGCTCGCCCGGGGCAGCATCTGGCGGCGCGCTTCTGCGCCAAGGAGGCGGTGGCCAAGGCGCTCGGCCTGGAGGCGTGGAGCTTTCAGGAGATCGAGGTGGCGCGCCTGGACGGAGCGCCCGCGGTGAGGCTTTCGGGAGCGGCTGCCGCCCGGGCCCGCGAGCTCGGGGTGCAGGTGCGCGTGTCGCTCACGCACACGCGGCGCTCGGCCGCCGCGGTGGCGCTGGTGAGCCGCCGCTGATGGCGCTGCCGGACTGGCTCGATCCCCTGCTGGACGCCGCGCAGCAGCGCGGCCTGGACGAGTGGGCGATCGGCGAGGTGGGGATTCCGGGAATCGAGCTGATGGAGCGGGCGGGCACCGGGCTGGCCGAGCTGGTGATGGAGCGCGCGCCCACCGGACGGGTCGCGGTCGTCTGCGGCAAGGGCAACAACGGCGGCGACGGCCTGGTGTGCGCGCGCCTCCTGCGCGAACGGGGCCGGGAGGTGGACGTCCTGCTGCTCGGGGCGCCGGAGGAGCTGCGGGGAGACGCGCGAGCCAACCTCGAGCGCCTGCCGGGCCCCGTGCCCGCGACGTTCGCGCCCAACCGGCTGGAGGGGGCCGCCGCGGTGATCGACGCCATCCTCGGCACCGGGTTCGCCGGCCAGCCCCGGGAGCCGGCGGCCGGGGCGATCGCGGCGATCAACGCCGTCCGCCGCGGCGCCGAGGTGATCGCCTGCGACGTTCCGAGCGGGGTCGACGCCTCGACCGGCGAGGTCTCCGGCGCGGCCGTCCTCGCCGATGCCACCGCGACCTTCCACGCCGCCAAGCCGGGCCTGTGGATCTCGCCCGGCAAGGACCACGCCGGCGAGGTCCGGGTGGTCGAGATCGGGATCCCGCCGGGAGGGCCGGCCGAGCCGCGGCTCGGCCTGATCTCCGCGCGGGTGACCGCGCTCATCCCCCGCCGGGGACGCGAGTCGACCAAGTTCGCCGCCGGCAGCGTGCTGGTGTGCGGAGGCTCGACCGGCCTCACCGGCGCGCCCTGCATGGCCGCCGAGGCGGCCATGCGGGCCGGGGCGGGCTACGTCACCGCGTGCGTTCCCGCCTCGCTGAACCCGGTGTTCGAGGCCCGGCTGCTGGAGGTGATGACCGCCCCTCTCGCCGATGCCGGCGGATCGCTCGAGCCGGAGGCGGTGGACGCGGTGCTGGAGCGCTGCGCCAGGTCGGATGCGCTCGTGCTGGGCCCCGGGTTCGGACGCCGGCAGGGCGCGCTCGAGCTCGCCCGCACCCTGGCCAGGCAGGCCGAGATCCCGCTTCTGCTCGACGCCGACGGGCTGAACGCGCACGCCGGCAGCCTGGCCTCCCTGGCGCGCCGGAGCGCCAGCACCGTGATCACGCCCCACGCCGGTGAGCTGGCGCGGCTGCTGCGCACCGACACCCGGTCGGTGGGCGCCCGGCGCCTGGCCAGCGCCCGGGCGGCCGCCGAGCAGGCGCAGGCGATCGTCGTGCTGAAGGGCGATGACACGATCGTCGCCCGGCCGGACGGGGTGGCCGCTGTGAGCCGCGGCGGCGCCGCGGCGCTCGCCACCGCCGGGACGGGCGACGTGCTCTCGGGAGTGATCGGCGCGTATTTGGCCAAGCGGATGGAGCCCTTCGCCGCGGCGTGCGCGGGCGTCCTCGTGCACGCCCAGGCCGGCCAACTGTGCGCGCGAGAGATCGGGTCCGAGGGCGTGGTCGCCGGCGACGTGATCCAGGCCCTCCCCGAGGCTCTGCGCCAGGCCGAGGGCCAGGGGGGCTGAGTTGCCCCTGCGCGCTCTCGCCCGGGTCAACCTGGCGGCGGTCGAGCGCAACGTCGCGCGACTGATGAGGCGACTGGCGCCTGGCGTCCGCCTGTGCGCGGTGGTCAAGGCCGACGGCTACGGCCATGGAGCAGTGCCGGTGGCGCGGGCGGCGCTCGCCGGCGGGGCGAGCGGCCTGGCGGTGGCGTCCGCCGGCGAGGCCGCCGAGCTGCGTGCGGGCGGGATCGACGCGCCGATCCTCGTCATGGGGGCGATCAGCCACGATGAGCTGCCGCTCGCGCTCGCCGCCGACGCCGAGCTCGTGGCCTGGAGCGAGGCGTTCGTGGAGGCGGTGGCGCGCGCGGCCGGTACCCGGGCGCGGATGCACGTCAAGCTCGACACCGGCATGGGGCGGCTCGGCACCCGGCGCATGGAGGAGGCGCTCGCGGTGGCCGAGCGAATCGCGGGGGCCGGGAGAGCGCTGAGGCTGGTCGGGGCGATGACCCACTTCGCCACCGCCGACGAGGACCCGGAGTTCCTCGGGGTCCAGCTGGCGGCGTTCGAGCCCTTCGTGGCCCGGCTGCGCGGCCAGGATCCGGGGATCCTCGCCCATGCCGCCAACAGCGCCGCCCTGCTGCGCGAGCCGGCGAGCCACTACGACATGGTCAGGCCGGGCATCGCGATCTACGGCTCTGACCCGATGAACCGAGACCCGGCCGACCACGGGCTCGAGCCGGCGCTGAGCCTGACCAGCTACGTGGCCGCCGTGAAGGCGGCGCAGCCGGGGGACAGCGTGGGCTACGGCAGGCGGTTCGTGGCGGAGCGAGAGACCATGATCGCGACCCTCCCGATCGGCTACGCGGACGGGATCAGGCGCTGCCTGTCGAACAACTGCGAGGTGATCGTCGGCGGCCGTCGCCATCCGCTGGTGGGGACGGTGAGCATGGACAACATCACGCTGGATCTGGGGCCCGCCACCGACGTGCGGGTGGGGGACGCGGCCACGATCATTGGCCGCGAGGGCGATGAGCGGCAGACCGCCGAGGAGCTCGCGCGCAGGGCCGGCACGATCAGCTACGAGATCCTCTGCGGCATCACTTCCCGCGTGCCCCGCTCCTACCACCGCGACGGAGCGCCCGTTTGACCCCGGTGGCGCCGGATCCCGTCCGGGCGGCCATCGGCGGGCTGGGCGTCCCGGCGTGGCTGGTCGGCGGCGCGGTGCGCGATGAGCGGCTGGGGCGGTCGACCGCGGACTACGACGTGGTCGTCGCGGGGGACCCCCGCGCCGCGGCGCGCGATCTGGCCCGCCGGCTGGGCGCCCACGCCTTCGAGCTCTCCGAGGCGTTCGCCGCCTGGCGGGTGGTGGCGCGCGATCACAGCTGGCAGGTCGACCTGCTGGCGGTGGGCTCGGGCTCGATCGAGGAGGACCTGGCACTGCGCGACCTGACGATCAACGCGATCGCCCAGCCGCTGCCCGAGGGGCCGGCGGTCGATCCCTTCGGCGGCGGCGAGGATCTGCGAGCACGGCGCCTGCGCGCCGTCTCGGCGGGAGCCTTCGCACGCGATCCCCTCCGCGTGCTGCGGCTGGTGCGGCTGGCGAGCGAGCTCGGCTTCGCGGTCGAGCCCGCCACCGCCGAGCAGGCCAGGGCGGTGGCACCGCGGCTGGCCCAGGTCGCGCCCGAGCGGATCTTCGAGGAGCTCAAGCGCATCGTCGCCTCGCCCCGCGCGGTGGCGGGCGTCGAGCTGATGGGCGAGCTGGGCGCCACCCGGGCGGTGCTCCCCGAGCTCGCCGACCTGCGGGGGGTGGCGCAGAGCCGCTACCACCACCTCGACGTCTACGACCACACGATCGCGGTTCTGGGCGAGACGATCCGCATCCAGCGGGAGCCGGCGGCGGTGCTCGGGCCCCAGGCCGCGGCCGCCGACGAGTTCCTCGCCGTGCCGCTGGCCGACGGGCTCAGCCGGTGGGAGGGATTGCGCCTCGCCGCCCTTTTGCACGACGTCGCCAAGCCCCAGACCCGCGCGGTGACGCCGGAGGGTCGGGTGACCTTCATGGGGCACGACCGGATCGGCGCCGAGACCGCCTCGGGCGTGATCGGCCGCCTACGGGCCTCCGTGCGGCTGCGCGAGCACGTCGCCCAGCTCGTGCGCCACCACCTCCGCCTGGGGTTCCTGGTCCACGACGCTCCGCTCTCGCGCCGACAGGTGTACGGCTACCTGGAGGCATGCGACCCGGTCGGGGTGGATGTCACCGTGCTCAGCCTGGCCGACCGGCTGGCCACGCGCGGCGAGCGCTCGGATGAGGCGATCGCCAAGCACCTGGAGCTCGGGCGCTCGATGCTCGGCGAGGCTCTGGCCTGGCAGGCCGCGCCGCCCCGCGCGCCGGTCCGGGGCGACGAGCTGGCGCGCGAGCTCGGCGTGGCGCCGGGCCCGGAGATCGGCCGACTCCTCGCCGAGCTGCGCGAGGCGGCGTTCGCGCGGGAGATCGCCTCACGCGAGGAGGCGATCGAGCGCGCGAGGTCGCTGCTCGACGGGTAGGCTGCCCTCGGTGAGAGATCCAGACTGCATCTTCTGCAAGATCATCGCCGGCGAGATCCCGAGCCAGATCGTCGCCGAGGACGAGCGGACGGTGGCGTTCATGGACATCAGCCCGGCCACGCGGGGGCATGCCCTCGTGGTGCCGCGCGAGCACTCACCAGACCTGCTCGAGGTCGGCGAGGAGGACCTCGGGGCGACGATGCTCGCCGCGCGGCGCCTGGCTCGGCGGATGCACGAGCGGCTCGGAGCGGACGGCGTGAACCTGCTCAACTGCCGTGGACCGGTCGCGTGGCAGTCCGTCTACCACTTCCACGTCCACGTGATCCCGCGCTACAACGGCGACCCGCTGCGGCTGCCGTGGACCCCCGAGGAGGGAAACCCGGACGAGATCGCGGCCGCGGCCGAGGCGCTGCGCTGAGGACGCGCATGCCGCCGGCGAGGCGGCGGCCCGCGGCGCAAAGCGCCCCCACCCTCGCCCTGATACGGTTCGCGCCTTGTTGGGGCCCTCGGGACCGTCCGCTGGGTCAGACTGGAGAAGGGGAGTACATGGCAACGGGTACCGTCAAGTGGTTCAGCGACGACAAGGGCTTCGGCTTCATCACGCCCGACGACGGAGGGCGAGACCTGTTCGTCCATTTCACCGGCATAGCCGGTGACGGCTATCGCTCGCTGGCCGAGGGGACAAAGGTGTCCTACGAGGCGGAGGAGGGCCCCAAGGGGCCGAAGGCCGTCAACGTCACCAAGCTCTAGCCTCCCGTCGCCTTCCAGCTTTGTGCCCTCCCGCCGGCGCGGGAGCGGATCTCCGCGTCCCCTCCGGCCGGCCAGGACGCGGACCAGCTCGCAACGACGCTCGCAACTGCGACCGCCCTGTCGTGTTCAATGCGAGATATGAGACGAACATCCTGGATCGTGACGGCTGCGGCGGTGAGCGGGCTGGCGGTGGTGCCCGCCCTCGCCATCGCCAACAACTACGAGCTCGGGCAGACGACGAGCAAGCTGGTGGCGCCGAGCTGCCCCCCGTCGCTCCCCTCCTCGCAGTGCACGATCATCCTGACTCGCGTCACCGCGCTGGAGACGCTGCGCGACGGCACCGCCTACCCGACGCAGGTCAAGACCTCGGGACGAATCGTCGCCTTCACCGTGGGGCTCTCGGCGCTGTCGAGCGACCCCACCACCCGCAATCGCTACATCCACTACCTCGATCAGACCTACGGCGGGACGACCCAGATCGCCATCACCGTGCTCAAGCCGATCGGCAAGCGGACCAAATGGCAGTGGCAGACGGTGGCGACCAGCCCCCTCTACCACGTGGAGTCCTATCTCGGCCACGTCATCCAGATCCCGCTTGACGCCTCGATTCCGGTCAAGCCGGGCTACGTGATCGCCCTGACGACCCCAACGTGGGCGCCCGTGCTGACGATCAACGTCGATGGCAAGAAGTTCGCCTACCGCCAGAGCCGGCGCGTCAACTGTAACAACCCGCCCGGGCAGAACCAGGCTCAGATCACCGTCAACCAGACGACGACCTACTCCTGCGACTACCCCGGCACCCGCGTCGAGTACTCGGCCACGGAGATCTCCTACCCGTTCGGGACCGACCCGGTCCACAACACCATCGGCACGGTCCCCGGCACCGGCACCTCGACGACACCGGGGACGTCGACCACCAAGGGGTAGTCGCGCGGCCTGGGCGAGCGGCGCGGCCTGGGCGAGCGGCGCGGCCTGGGCGAGCGGCGCGGCCTGGGCGAGCGGCGCGGCCTGGGCGGGCGGCGCGGCCTGGGCGGGCGGCGCGGGCTGGGCGGGCGGCGCGGGCTGGGCGGGCGGCGCGGGCTGGGCGATCAGCAGGCGCCCGGGTTCTGCTGGCAGAACGCCGAGCTCAGTCCGGCGCCGCCGCTGGTCGAACCGCTGCCCGAACCGCTGCCCGAGCCGCCGCCCGACGTGCCCGACCCGCCGCCCGACGTGCCCGTGGAGGAGGTTCCGCCCCCCGACGCCCCCGCGCCCGACACGCCTCCGCTGGAGGAGGCCGGCGCGGAGGACGACGCCGACCCGGCGCTCCCGGCCACGCCGCCGGACGACGCGGATGTCCCGGCGGATGAGGCCGTTGTGGCGGTCGTGGGAGTGGTCGAGGCCGTCGAGGTGGTGGACGGTGGAGAGGAGGCGGCCGCCTGGGTCGGAACGCTCAGCGACGGCATGCCAGAGGTCGATGCGTTGGTCGATCCGCCTCCACCGCATGCCGCCAGGCCGGCGCAGGCGCAGGTCAGGGCGAGGGCCCGCAGGTGGGCCGAGATGGCACCGGGTTTTCTCAAGAAGCCAGAGGTTCCATCCGCCTGCCGCAGTGCGGGCAGTCGTTGAGATCCTTCTGCGCGAGCTGATCGCACCAGTTGCAGAAGCGCAGGTTCTCGACCGCCCACGGGAGCTCCGAGGCGGTGGGGGCGAGGGGGAGGAGCTGGGCCACGACCTCCAGCTCCTCGCCGGTGTCGCGGTCCCGGTAGGACGTGTCGGGCTCGGCCTCGATGATCACCTCGCGGCCGCTGGAAGGCGCCCGCATCCGGTACTTCTGGCGGATTCTCATCCGCGGCCATGCTACCAACGGCGGCCCGGTCGGCAGCGTGCCACGGCCCGCCCGCGAGGCCGGCGAGGCCCGCCCGCGAGGGGGCAAGTGGACCGATGGCTTGGATAGAGTGGCGCCGGCAATGGGAAGCCGTGCCCGCATTCGCAGTCTCGCCCTGGCCGTGCTGGCCGCTCCGCTCGCGCTGGCCATCGGCGGCTGCAACGTCAAGCACCCGACCGCCAACCTGGTCAGGGGCAAGCAGCTATTCCTCAGCAAGTGCGGCTCCTGTCACACGCTGAGTCACGCGAACACCACGGGGACCGTCGGCCCGAACCTCGACGTCGCGTTCCGGCAGGATCGCGCGGACGGCATCAAGAGCACCTCGATCCAGGGCCTGGTGGACTACTGGATCCAGTACCCCAATGTCCAGGGCGTGATGCCGGCCAGGCTCCTGACCGGCCAGGACGCCCAGGACGTGGCCGCATACGTCGCCGCGGTCGCCGCCAGGCCCGGGCAGGACACTGGCGCGCTGGCCACCGCGGGGCAGGGCCCGGTGCCAGTGACTCCCGCCGAGGGCAAGACGATCTTCACCGGTGTCGGAGGGTGCGGTGGCTGCCACGTCCTGGACGCCGCCGGGACGACCGGAACGACCGGACCCAACCTATCCCAGCGTCTGGCGAGCGATTGTGCGTCCGCGGCCTCGCAGAAGGTTCGGGGCAAGACGCTCCAGCAGTGCATCTACACCGCGATCACCAAGCCCTACGCCTACCTGCCGTCCGGCTACTCGGCCGGCGTGATGCCCAACAACTTCAGCCAGACGCTGAGCAAGACTCAGATCCAGGCGCTGGTGGCCTTCATGGCCAGCGTGACCAAGTAGCGCGAGCCTCACCGCCGCCGCCGTCCCACCGCGGACCGCCCCGCCGGTCGGTCGCCCCCCGCCCGGCCGCCCACAACCCGCAACCGCCCACGGCCCACCCGCAAACGTGCCTGGCAGCGCCGCCGACGGCGAAGCGAGTCACGTTCACCCGCCCACAGCGGGCAAACGTGCCAGGCTCATCCCGACGCGGCGGTCGTGGCACGTTGGCGGGCCAGCGCGCGCGAGGCGCGCCCGTCAACCCCCCGGCGCGGGGGGCGCCCGTCAACCCCCCGGCGCGTGCGGGCGCCCGTCAACCCCCCGGCGCGGGGGGCGCCCGTCAACCCCCCGGCGCGTGCGCGCCGGGCGAGGTTGGCGCCCGAAGGCGGTCCTGGCCGCCGCTCGCGGCCCGATGAAGGGCGCCAGCAGGATGTAGGTGAGCTGCGGGAGCAGCTCGGGGAGCTGCCGGGTACGACCCGCCACGACCTCCAGGTGGATGACCCACGCGATGCCGCCCACCACGGCCTGGCGCGTCGCCGTGTCGGGCCGCACCGGTGGACGGTGACGCCTGCTCTCCTCGTATTGCTGGATCTGGTCCACCAGCGCGAGGAAGCTCTCTATCACCCCGGCGTAGCGCCTGGCCGCGTCCTCTCCGGCGGCGTTGACCTCAACCAGGCACATTCGCGCGAAGTCGGGCTCGCGGGCAAACAGCTCGAGGACTCTGGCCAGGACCGCCCGCGCTCGCTCGGGCGTGGCCTCGGGCATCTCCTGGAACACCGACGCCACCTGTGCCATCAGCGCTTCGATGGCGGCGTCATAGGCGGCCAGGAAGCACTCGGCCTTATCCGAGAACAGCTCGTAGAACGTCCTGCTCGACACCCGGGCGCGGCGGCACACATCCGCCACCGTCACCGCGCCGTAACCCTTGGCCGCGATCTCGCTGGCGATCGCATCCAGGATCCGGTCGCGCTGGTTGGAGATCACGAAGGCCCGATCGAGCCCGTGACGACCCGACGGCAGCTGAACGGCCTGGGCGGCGGGGGCGCGGGGCATCGCGCCGGGAACCTACCAGTCGCGGGCGACGCTCCGCGAGGGTCGTCGGGGGCGCGAGGCCGCCGCGAGCATCGGGGCGATTGACATCGAGAAAGAGACCGTTTACAGTCCGGCGACGAATCCGCGTTTGCTCCGGGACGGGCGTGGCGACCGGGCGGGAGGCACACCGACTCGCCGCAGGTGCGATGCGCGTCGTGCCGAAGGCTCGAGCCGCGAGGCCAAGCACGGGCAGCCGATCAGTCCGGAGCAGACACGGTTGAGGCTTGGGCGGTGGCAGGGAAAACACCTCCGCCCTTGAGCGGGTCGCGGGTCGTGGTTTCCCGCGGCCCGCTTCGCTTTGCCACCGCGTGCCCCGAGCGCCGCGGCGGCGTGCGGACGCCCTAAGGCGTGATCGTGATCGGCGTCCCGTCCGGGATCCGTTCGGCCAGCCAGGTGATCTCGCTGTTGAGAAAGCGGATGCAGCCGTGCGAGGCGGCCGTGCCGGGTCTGGCCCACAGCCCGTCGCCCATGCCGTGCAGCGCCACCTGACCCGGCCCGCCGTCGAATTCGCTGAAGACGGTCGAGCGGGCGCTGGTGGCGAGGGCGTAGGGGTTGCCGGGGAAGCTCGGGGGCTCCCGGATGTTCTCCTCCACGAAGAACTCACCGGTGGGGGTGGGATCGGCGGGGGTGCCCACGACGACCAGCCAGCTGCGCCTGAGGCGGCCCGCGTAGCAGATCCAGGCCCGACGTGCCCCGACCGAGACCACGATATGCCAGCGGATCACGCCGAGCCGAGTGCCCGCGACCCGGATCCAGCCGCTGTGGCCGTTGGGGCGGCAGGGGAGGCGGACGCGAAGCCACGTGTAACGGCGGCCGCGCCGCTGGGCGAGGACCGGCAGCACGGTGCGCTCCAGCGTGATCGGTCGCTGCCAGCTCACCGACTCGCGCGTGGGCCGACCGCCCGGGGCGGAGAACACCCGGTGGGTCGAGTACAGCGAGACGACGGTCTGGGCCGGCGCGACGCGGCCGGGTCCCGAGCGGTCGGCCGCTTGGCCATCCGGCGCGGTCACGAGAAGCCAGGCGAGGGCGCCTGCGGCGAGGATCGTCCGACGCGGCATGACGGCTACGAGACGCGTCTGGCGCACGAGCACTTGCGGAGCCGGGCGCAGCGGCGCGGGCCGTCGAGGCCGGGAGCACGTCGAGCGTGCCCGGGGCGGCTCAGACGAGCGCCCGCGCGATCAGCACGACCGCGACCACGACGACGATCGCCGCCACCAGCACGAGCAGCGCACGAAAGGCGTCGGCCTCGGAGCGCAGCGGGTTGAGCACGGTCGCGGTGGTGGCTAGAGGATGTAGACCGCCGTGTAGACGATCAGCCACATGACGTCGACGAAGTGCCAGTAGATGCCGGGCACCTCCATGCCCTGATGGTGCTCGGGGGAGTAGTGGCCGCGGAAGGAGCGGATCGTGACGATCAGCAGCGCGCACAGGCCGACGATCACGTGGGCGCCGTGCAGGCCGGTCAACGAGTAGAAGATCGTCGCCTGGGCGGAGTCGTGCGGCGCGAACCCCACGTGGACGTATTCGTTGACCTGGAGGGTGAGGAAGGTCAGGCCGAGCAGGAACGTCGCCACCATCCCCGCCTTGAGCCCGAAGCGGTTGCCGTTCTTGATCGACACCAGCGCCCAGTGGATGGTGAGCGAAGAGGAGAAGAGGATCGCGGTGTTCACGCCGGTGGTCGCCTCGGGGACCGCCGTGCCGTTGGCCGGCCACGGGTTGTGGGTGACGACCCGGATGAAGAAATAGGCGGTGAAGAACGCGCCGAAGATCATCACCTCGGACATGATGAAAAGCAGCATTCCGAGCGTCGGCGCCTCCACGCGCGAGGAGCGATGCGCGGGCGGCGGGCCGTGGTGCTCGGCGTGGGCGATCGAAGCGGCTTCCATGGCTAGGCGACGGCCGGCTGCTGGGTCTCGTGGTGGACGACGTGCTCCACCGGTTTGCCGGTGCTCCGCCGAACGCGCTCGATCAGGTCGGAGCGCAGCCAGCCCGACTTGGTCTCCGGGAAGGTGGAGATCACGATGTCGTCCACTCGGAAGTACTGGAGCGCGTTGCTGACCGCGATGAAGGGATCCGGGTCGCCGACCATCCCGGCCGCGAACATGCCGCGCACGTGCAGGCGGTCGAGCACCAGCTTGAGCCGGGTGCGCGCCCGCTGGACGGCCTGTCCGGAGCCCCCCTCGGCGGGCACCACGACGATGAAGAGCTGGCGGCGCTGTGGCTGGGAGAACGTGTCCGCCTTGGCCTTCAGCGCCTCGAGCAGCTCGTCACCCGAGGCCGTCCGGTTGGCCACGGCCAGCGTGACGTGGAAGGGCAGCCCCTCGGAGTCGAGGTCGTTGACCACGTGGACGACCGGGATGCCCGTGGCGTCGTGCACCCGCTCGATCAGGTCGCGCCGCAGCCACCCGGAGCGCGTCTCCGGGTAGGTCGAGATGATGATCTCCTGGGGGCGGTACTCGCGCACGGCGTCGAGGGTGGCGGTGAACGGGTCGGGGTCGCCCACCTCGCCGATCGCCCGTATGCCCATGTCACGGATCACCTCGAGCGCCAGGTCGACCCGCACCTGCGCGGCATCGAAGACGGCGTCGTCGTAGATCACCAGCCCCGCCCTGGGGCGGTTCTGGGGAACGCAGAGGACGAAGCGGGTGTCCGGGTCCGCCCGCTGGCGCACGGCCTCCAGCAGCTCACGGCCGCCGAGCGTCTCGTTGGCGACCACGAGGACCGTGTGCGAGGCGATGTTCGCCCCGCCACCGCCGGCCGGGTGGGAGGCGCCTGCCTCGCCGCCGCCGTTCACTCGTGGGCCTCCTGGCTGGGCGGCCGTCCGAACGTGCCGGCGGTGACCGGCGGGCGGTCGCTGGTGGGCGACTTGAAGATGCCGTGCACGGCGCCGGGCACCCCGTACTCGTAGGGACCGCCGACCACGGTGGGAACCGCGTCGAAGTTGAAGATCGGCGGCGGCGAGGAGACCTGCCACTCCAGCGTGAGCGCTCGCCACGGATTGGCCGCCGCGCGCGGGCCGCCGCGCCAGCTGGAGACGATGTTGTAGAGGAAGATCAGCGTGCTCAGGCCGAGGATGAAGGCGGAGATCGAGATGAACAGGTTCCAGGCGGCGAACTTGTCCGCGTACTCGGCGACCCGGCGGGGCATTCCCTGGATCCCGATCAGGTGCATCGGCCCGAAGGTCAGGTTGAAGAAGATGAAGGTCAGCCAGAAGTGCAGCTTGCCCAGCCGGTCGTCGAACATCCGCCCGGTCATCTTGGGGAACCAGTAGTAGACACCGGCGAAGATCGTGAACAGCGATCCGCCGAACAGCACGTAGTGGATGTGGGCGACGATGAAGTAGGTCTGGCTGACGTGGATGTCGAACGGGATCATCGCCAGCATCACGCCGCTGATCCCGCCCAGCGTGAACATGGTCAGAAAGCCGAGCGCGAACAGCATCGGCGTGTCCAGGTGGAGCACGCCTCGCCACAGCGTGGCAAGCCAGGAGAAGATCTTGATCCCGGTGGGCACCGCGATGATCGCGGTGGTGATCATCATCGGGATGCGGATCCAGGGCTGCATCCCGGAGACGAACATGTGGTGGGCCCACACGGTGAAGCCGAGCACGACGATGGCCAGCAGCGAGAAGGCCATCATGCGGTAGCCGAAGATCGGCTTGCGCGCCTTGACGGCGATGACCTCCGAGATGATCCCGAACCCCGGCAGCATCATGATGTAGACCGCGGGGTGGGAGTAGAACCAGAACACGTGCTGATACATGAGCACGTTGCCGTTCTTGCCGGCGCCGACGAAGGCATCGAAGAAGTGCATGCCCAGCATCCGGTCGAACAGCACGAACACCTGCGAGGAGGCGATGAACGGGGTGGCGATGACGACCAGAAGCGAGGTGGAGAAGTTCGCCCACACCAGCAGCGGCATGCGGAAGAAGCTCATCCCCGGTGCGCGCATCGTGATGATCGTCACGAGGAAGTTGAGGGCGGTGAAGATCGAGGAGAAGCCCGCGAACTGCACCCCGATGGAGAAGAACATCTGGCCCACGGGCATCGTGGTGGACAGCGGGGCGTAGGCGGTCCAGCCCGAGGCGAACGAGCCGCCCGGGGCGAGGAAGCTCATCAGCATGATGATCCCGCCCAGCGGCAGCAGCCAGAACGACAGGGCGTTCAGGCGGGGGAAGGCCATGTCGGGGGCGCCGATCATCAGCGGCAGGACGAAGTTCGCCAGCCCGGCGAACACGGGGATCACGAACAGGAAGATGAGCAGGGTCGCGTGGACCGAGAACACCCCGTTGTACTGCTCAGGGGTGAGGAACTGCATCCCCGGCTTGGCCAGCTGGACGCGGATCATCATGGCCAGCAGGCCGCCCACGAACAGGAAGAAGAACGAGGTGACCGTGTACTGGATCCCGATCACCTTGTGGTCGGTGTTGACGCGGAAGTAGTCGCGCCAGGTCAGGGCGCCGTGGGAGGAGTGGTCCTCGGGCCTCGTCGGGCGCCCGGCCGCCCAGTAGAGCCAGTAGTCGAAGGCGCCCAGCCCGATGAGGAAGAAGATCGGGACCGAGAACATCGAGACGACCGTGATCGCCTCGCCCGAGATCACCGGATGCTGGTGCTGAAGCCAACGGATGAGGGCCGTGATCCCCACCGCGAAGCCGAACCCCAGGACCTCGAACAGCGCGGCGCGGTACCAGCCGGGCGCGCGGAGCCTGGGCGGAAGCGGCACGCGCGTGCGCGGGCGCGGGCGGGTTACGACCGGGGCCTCTGAGACTGCTGTCGCCATCAGGTGATGTCCTCCCCTCGGAACTGCATGCTTCCACCCCTCACTTTGCCACTCTTCATCCCGGTACGCCAGGTTGCCTGGCGAAGGATGGCGGAATCCCGACAGGCGGCTTTCCGTTCGCCGGCTGGGCGGCCAGCCAGGCGTCGAAGCGCGAGCTAGGAAGCACGTAGACGGTCGAGCGCATGAAGGCGTGGCCCGGGCCGCAGAGCTCGGTGCACTCGACGGGATAGCGGCCCACCCGCGTCGGCGTGACCCGCAGCGTGGTCGTGATCCCCGGAACGGCGTCGAGCTTCTCGGAGAACTCGGGCACGAAGAAGCTGTGGATCACGTCCAGCGAGCGGATCTTGAAGACCACCGGACGGCCCTCCGGCAGGTAGAGGACCGATGAGACGGCCTGCTTGCCGCCGGGGCGCGGATAGGAGAACTCGAACAGGAACTGGCGCGCGGTGACGTTGATCGTGATGGCGTCCCGGTGGCTCTTCTCGTTGGCGCGCAGGACCGTGTAGGAGTAGCTGATCAGGCCGATCAGCAGGAGCGCCGGCACCACGGTCCACACCACCTCGAGGCGGGTGTTGCCGTGAATCGGTGGGCCGTCCGCGCGCTCCTGGCCCGGGCGCATGCGGAACCGCCACACCGAGTAGATCACCACCGTCTCGACGAGCACGAAGATCGGCACCGAGGCGATCAGCAGCACGTAGTAGAGGGTGTGGAGGTTGCCCGCCTGGGTGGAGGCCTTGGTCGGGAACCAGGGCACGAGCAGCGCCAGCGGGATCAGGATCGCGCAGCCGATCACCGCGATCAGGACCAGCTGTGCGATGGGACGGTTACGGAACAACGTCTGGCTGAGTCGGGCCCATGTGCGGCAGAGCCCAGGATCCTATGGGTTCTCGGCGACAAATGACGCGGCGAGCCTCACCGGGTCTATGATTGCGCCATCTGTTGCAAGCGACCCGGGAGATGGCCATGCAGGTGCGAGATGGCATGACCGAAGTGGTCCTGACGGTGGGACCGGGACACACCCTGAGGGAGGCGTCCAGGGCGATGACGGATCGGGGCGTGGGCGCCGCGGTCGTGGTCGATCCCGACGCCCCGGGGCCCGGGGTGATCACCGAGCGAGACGTCCTGCGCTCGGTGGCGGCGGGGGAGGACCCGGACACCGAGCTGGTGGCCGACCATCTGACCTCCCAGCTGACGTTCGCCGCCCCCGACTGGTCGCTCGAGCAGGCGGCGGTCGCGATGGTGCGAGGCGGCTTCAGGCACCTGGTGGTGGTCGAGCGAGGGGAGCTGGCCGGCATGCTCTCGATGCGCGACATCGTGCGCTGCTGGACCTCCGAGGGTGCCACGAGCGAGGTCGACGCGCTCGCGGGCACCCCTTGACACGGCCGCCGCGCGGCCTATTTGCAGCACCATCAGCGACATACCTGCAGTTCCAGGCCCTCCCCTTGCCGACTGAGAGGGTCCGGGTGGGCGCCGGGGCCGCCGCGGGCGGCGGGCGCGCCAGCGGACCATCGCCCGTAGCGGGCGCCAGGCAGCCGGGGGAGGGTTTGTTCGTGGGCGGGGGGCCGGGGCCGGGCGCGCGAGACTTTCTGCCTCACTCCGGCATACGCTAGGTGAGACAGAAAGTCCGGCGTGGGGCGCCCGGGGGAGCGCCGATCAGGCGGGGACGAGCTCGCGCTCGCCGGACACGAGCTCACGCTCGGAGGCCACGGCCGGCCGCCGATCGCGCGCCGCGCGCAGTCCCGCCGCCCCGCGGCTCCCGGCGCCCGCCGCCCCGCGGCTCCCGGCGCCCGCCGCCCTCCACCGGCTCTCGGCGTCCGCCACCGCCCACCACAGGCGCTCGGCCAGGCAGCGGCGGAAGTGCTCGGTGTCGAAGTCGGCGGAGCTGACCCGCTCGGTCCACGTGGTCGCGCCGCTGTCATCCCTCACGAGTACTCGTGCCATGGGTAAGCCTCCCGACCCGCTTGCTGGACGGGCGTGTACATAGGCCCTGCGGCCGCGATGTCAACCCCGCCGGGGGAAGCGGCGCTCAGCGATGCTCTTCGGGGAGCGTCGCGATGTCCCGTCGGGTGTCCCCCACCCACCGGATCACGCACACGATGAGGATGACACCGCCCGCGATCGACAGCCCCCAGGTGAGGGTGGAGCCGATCACGATCAGCGTGATGGCGATCGCCACGACCAGTGGCAGGATCGTCGGCCCGGGGATGTGAATCTCCTCGCCGGGAGGAGGGGCCGGGCGCTGGACATGCTCCCCAGGAGACGGGGTGACGCTCATGCGTGGACGTAGATCGCCGCGGCCAGGAAGGTGATCCCGAACATGACCACGCAGATGGCGCCGGCGATCAGACCCGAGCGGATGTTCTTGCGAGCGAGCTTGCGGTCCATCGGCGGGGAGGCTACAGCTTCGCGTCGGCCACCATCGCGCCGAACAGCAGCGCCAGGTAGGCCAGCGAGAACAGGTACAGCCGCAGCGCGGTGCGGCGGTCGGCGCGCCGGCGCAAAAGGACGGCGCCCGCGACGAAGGCCAGGCCGAGGAGCATCGAGGCGACCAGGTAGATGCCGCCGAACGCGCCCGCGCAGAAGGGAAGCTGCGAGACCGCGTAGAGCAGCAGCGTGTAGAGGAGGATCTGGCGCCGGGTCTCGCGCTCGCCCCGCGCCACGGGCAGCATCGGGATCGACACCTTGGCGTACTCGTCCTTCATCAGCAGGCTGAGCGACCAGAAGTGCGGGGGCGTCCAGTAGAAGACGATCGCGAACAGGTACACCGCCGTCCACGACACCGAGCCACGGGCGGCGGCCCAGCCGACGAGCGGCGGCACGGCGCCGGCGGCGCCTCCGATGACGATGTTCTGCGGTGTTCGTCGTTTGAGCCACACCGTGTAGACCCCCACGTAGCCGACGAATCCGGCCAGCGCCAGCGTGGCGGCGAGCAGGTTGAGGGTGAGCGCCATCAGCAGGAACGACGCCGCGGCCAGGGCGAGCCCGAACCCCAGCGCGGCCCGCGGCCGGATGCGGCCCGCGGGGAGGGGGCGGTTCGCCGTGCGCCGCATGTGGGCGTCGAGGTCGCGGTCGTAGTAGTGGTTCACGGCTCCCGCGCCGCCCGCCGACAGGTAGCCGCCCAGGCAGGTCAGGGCGATCCTGGACGCCGAGGGGCTGCCCGCCACCTCCATCGTGGTCACCGTGCTCAGCAGCAGGAGCGTCTGGACCCTGGGCTTGGTCAGCTCGACGTAGTCGGCCAGGAGCTGGCGAGCGCCGGCCAGGGGGGCGGCGAGCCGGACGCTGCCCGCGCTCGACATCACGCGCGGGCGAACCGCTCGCTGCCGCCCGTCCTCTGGGTGACGCCGGTCTGGCGCTCGATCTGGCGGCGGATGTCACGCATCGGCTCCACCGAGCGCACCCGGGGGATCACGTCGAAGTTGTTCGGCGGCGGGGGGGAGGGGACGAACCACTCGAGCGTGTTGCCCTTCCAGGGGTCGGGGCCGGCGATGCGGCCGACCTTCAGGCTTCGCACGACGTTGGCGACCGTGACCAGGATCCCCAGGGCGAAGATGTAGGAGCCGATCGTGGAGATCAGGTTGTAGGTACCCCAGCCGGTGCTCGCCTGGTAGGTGTAGATCCTCCGCGGCATCCCCGAGAGCCCGAGGGCGTGCTGGACGAAGAAGGCGACGTTGAAGCCGACGAACATCAGCCAGAAGGAGGCCTTCCCCAGGCCCTCGTTCAGGAGCCGGCCGGTCATCTTGGGGAACCAGTAGTAGATCCCGGAGAAGATCGAGAACACCGCGCCGCCCATCAGCACGTAGTGGAAGTGGGCGACCACGAAGTAGGTGTCGGTGAGCTGCCAGTCGACGGGGAAGGTGGCGAGGAAGATGCCGGTGATCCCGCCGAGCAGGAAGATCGCGATGAAGCCCACGGCGAACCACAGCGCGGTGCTCATCACGATCGAGCCGCGCCACAGGGTGGCGATCCAGTTGAAGATCTTCACCCCGGTCGGCACGCCGATCAGGTAGGAGCTGAGCATGAAGAAGCCGAGCACCACGATCGGCACCGGCGAGGCGAACATGTGGTGGGCCCACACCAGCGTGGCCAGGAAGGCGATCACCGCGGTGGAGGCCGCCACCGCCTTGTAGCCGAAGATCGGCTTGCGCGAGAAGACCGGGATGACCTCGGAGATGATCCCGAAGCCGGGCAGGATCATGATGTAGACCTCGGGGTGGCCGAAGAACCAGAACAGGTGCTGCCAGAGCACCGGCGAGCCGTGCGCGGTGGGATCGAACCAGTGGGTGCCGAAGTGGCGGTCGGTGAGGAGCATGGTCACCGCGGCCGCGACCGGCGGCAGCGCGATGATCAGCAGCACCGCGTAGACGAGGATCGCCCACACGAACAGGGGGATCCGCCCCCAGCTCATCCCCGGCGCGCGCATGTTGACGATCGTGGCGTAGAAGTTGATCGCGCCCAGCAGCGAGGAGATGCCGGTGATGTGGATCAGGAAGATCCAGGCGTCCTGCCCCCCGCTGGGCGAGAACTGGATGCTCGAGAGGGGCGGGTAGCTCCACCAGCCGGCCTCCGGCGGGTTGAAGAACAGCGTGCAGTAGAAGACGACCCCGCCGGTCAGCAGCAGCCAGAAGGAGAGGGCGTTCAGCCGCGGGAAGGCCATGTCGCGGGCGCCGATCATCAGCGGCACGAAGTAGTTGCCGAACCCGGCCATGATCGGCACCACGAACAGGAAGATCATCGTCGTGCCGTGGAGGGTGAGCAGCTCGTTGTAGCGCTCGCCGGAGAGCAGCGTGTTCCCCGGCTGCGAGAGCTGGGTTCGCATCAGGAGCGCCTCGACGCCGCCGAGGATGAAGAAGACGAACGTGAGGACCAGGTACATGATCCCGATCCGCTTGTGGTCGGTCGTCATGACCCAGTCGACCCACCGCTTGGTGGTGCGAGGCTTGACCACCTCGTGGGCGATGACCTGGGGGACCGGGCGGAGGGTTTCTTGGGCGGTGGCTGACATGGCGGTTCAGGAGCTTCCGAGGTTGCCGGACTGGGTGAGGATCTGGCGCAGCTGGGTGACCTGCGAGTTGGCGGCGTCGATCTGCTGCTGCTGGGTGGTGAGCCACTGCTGGAAGGCAGCCGGGGTCAGCACCTTGACCAGCGCGGTCATGTAGGCGTGCTGGCGGCCGCAGAGCTGCGCGCACTGGCCGTGGTAGATGACCGGGTGACCGGGGGTGCTGGCCTTGGGGACCTTGAACCAGGTGTAGGTGGTGTAGCCCGGGACTGCGTCGACCTTGCCCCCCAGCGAGGGAACCCACCAGGAGTGGATCACGTCGAAGGACTGGATGGCGAGCACGACGGTCGTGTTCGCCGGCACGTACATCTCCTGGTAGCTGTAGGGCAGCTTGGAGGTGAAGGCGTTGTTGATGCAGCCGTTGCCGTAGGAGTAGCGCCAGATGTACTGCCTGCCCTGCACGCAGATCGTGAGCTTTTTGCCGTTGGGCGGCGAGGGCGCGGTGACCGCGGCGGAGAGGAACGACGCGCTGGTCGAGGAGTTGGGCGGGTTGATGATCGAGGGGAGCTTGACGAACGTCACCACGGTGAGGACGACCAGGATCAGCGCCGCGGCCACCGTCCAGCCCACCTCCAGCGGCGTGTTGCCGTGGATCTGGGCCGCCACGCGGCTCCGGCGAGCCCGGAAGCGGAGCACCGAGTAGGCCAGGGCTCCCTCCACGACCACGAAGACCACGGCCGCGATGTAGAGGATGATCTTGTAGAGCGAGTCGATCTGGTCGGCGTTCGGCGATCCCCCCGACTTCGGCGTCAGGAAGTTGGCGAGCGCGGACGGCGCGAGCGCGAGGGCACCCGCCGCTACCAGGGCGAGGACGACGAGAAGGCGCGCGCGACGCCTGAGGAGGGGGCGGACAGCGTGACGGGCGGGGCGCAAGGCGCGGCATTCTATCCGGCATCCCGTGGCGACCGTCGCCGCGAGCCCGGCGCTGTCGGGGCTCCGACCTCCACCCCCGGGGGACCACAGCCGGCCCCCGGGGGGCCGCAGCCGGCGCTCCGACCTTCGCTCCGGCCCCTCCATATACTCGCCCGCCTTGCGCTTCCGGAGGGGCATCCGTGTCGCCGCGTGGAGCCTGCTCGCCGCGGGCGTGGCGGCTCCCGCGCTGCGCCGTCGCCTGAGGCTGGCGCCGCCGGTCGTGCTCGGCGCCGCCTGGTCGGCGCCCCTCGCGCTGTGCGTGGTGCGCCCGCGCAGCCGCGCCCGCGATGTCGCGGTCTGCGTTCTGAACATGTGGGCCTACATCGCCTCCTACGAGATGCCCCACGACGATCCCGAGCGGCTGGCGGCCCGGGCCCGCGTCGCCTATCCCTTGGCCGTGGACCGGGTGCTCGGGCTCGGCGTCCCCCCGACGGTCCGCCTGCAGCGCGCCTTCGCCCGCCCGGGGAAGGTCAACCGGCTCGAGCGCACGCTGGTGTGGTGCCACTGGATGTGGTTCCTGGTGCCGCACTGCTCGGTGGCCTACGTCCTGCTGCGGCGGCCCGAGCGGTTCGCGCCGGCGGCAGCCCGCATGTACGCCGTGTTCGACCTGGGCGCGATCTTCTACTGGTCGATCCCCACGGCGCCGCCGTGGTGGGCCTCGGCCCACGGCCGGCTGGGCGACGCCCGCGGGGTTCACGTCCGGCGGATGATGATCGAGTACGGCCCCGAGTTCTGGGGTGACCTCTGGACCCCGCTCTACGATGTGCTCGGAGGAAATCCCCTTGCTGCGATGCCGTCGCTTCATTTCGCCACCTCGCTGATGGGAGCCCACCTGCTCTCCGAGGTGGACCCGGTGGCCGGAGCGCTGGGCTTCGGCTACGCCGCCGCGCTCGGGCTGGCCCTCGTCTATTTGGGGGAGCACTACCTCGTGGACCTGCTCGCCGGGGCCGCGTTCGCCGAGGTGGTCCGCTCCGTGGTGCCGCGGGGCGCCCCCATCTCGCGCCGGCTGGGATCCCTGCTCGACCGGCTGCGCGAGCTGGCCGACGACTGAGGCTCTCCGTGGCCGAGGACCATGGCAGTGCCCGCGCGGCCCAGGTCCCCGAGACACCGGATCGCGGAGGCCGCTCCATGTACCACGAGGTGCTCGGCATCACCCTCACGCGCCGGCGCGTGCTCGGCTCGATCCTGTTCGTCGTCTCGAGCCTCGCCTTCCTCTACTTCGTGCTGCCGAAGCTGCTGGGCCTGCGCGAGACCTGGAACCGGATCCAGCACGGCAACGGATGGTGGTTCGGCCTTGCCGCGGCGCTCGAGATCTGCTCGTTCGCGGGGTACGTCGCGCTGTTCCGCGCCGTGTTCGTGCGGGGCCGCTCGCGGATCGACTGGCGGGCGAGCTACCAGATCACGATGGCGGGGGTGGCCGCGACCCGCCTGCTGGCCTCGGCGGGCGCCGGGGGGATCGCGCTCACGGTGTGGGCGCTGCGGCGCTCGGGGCTGGGCCGGCGGGTGGTCGCCTCGCGGATGGTGGCGTTCATGGCCCTGCTCTACGGGGTCTACATGCTCACCCTGGTGGTCGGCGGGCTCGGCCTCTACCTCGGGCTCTTCCCGGGGCCGGCGCCGTTCGCCATCACGGTCGTGCCGGCCATCTTCGGCGCGGTGGTGGTCGTCGTCTTCCTGGGGACCGCGATGCTGCCAAGCGACCTCGAGCGGCTCGTGTTCCGCTGGACGAGCGGCGAGAGGCTGCTGGGCCGCGCGGCGCGGCGGGTGGCGGCGCTGCCCGCCACCGCCGCCACCGGCGTGCGGACCGCGCTCGAGCTGGTGCGCACCCGCGACCCCCTCCTGCTTGGGGCCCTGGCCTGGTGGGGGTTCGACATCGCGGTCCTGTGGGCGTGCTTTCACGCCTTCGGCTCGACGCCGCCCAAGGCGGTGATCGTGATGGCCTACTTCGTCGGGATGATCGGCAACACGCTGCCGCTGCCCGGCGGGATCGGCGGCGTCGACGGCGGGATGATCGGGGCGTTCACCGCCTTCGGGGTCAACGTCGAGCTCTCGGTCGTGTCCGTGCTCGCCTACCGCGCCTTCGCCTTCTGGCTGCCCACCCTGCCCGGCGGCGTCGCCTTCCTGCAGCTGAGGCGGACCGTGCAGCGGTGGCGGGAGGCCTCCGAGCGCGCCGACGGCTCGGCCCGGGCGCAGGCGGCTAGCTATACTTAATGAAGTGACTGAGCCGATCGAGAACGTGGTGATCGTGGGGAGCGGCCCGGCCGGCTACACAGCGGCCCTCTACACGGCGCGGGCGAACCTCGAGCCGCTGGTCGTTGAGGGCTTCGCGTGGGGTGGGCTGCTCCAGCAGACGACCGACGTGGAGAACTACCCGGGATTCCCCGAGGGGATCATGGGGCCGGAGCTCATGCAGCGCTTCCGCGACCAGGCCGAGCGCTTCGGGGCGCGGCTTCAGACCGACGACGTCACCGGACTGGAGCTCTCCCCGGACGGCGGGCTGCACCGGGTCGTAGTGGGCGAGGAGACCCACCTGGCGCGCGCGGTGATCCTCGCGATGGGCGCCGAGCACCGCAAGCTGGGCGTCCCGGGGGAGGCGGAGCTGGGCGGTCGCGGCGTGAGCTACTGCGCAACGTGCGACGCGGCCTTCTTCAAGGGCGCCCCCACGATCATCGTCGGGGGCGGCGACTCGGCGATGGAGGAGGCGATGTTTCTGTCGAAGTTCGCCTCCGAGGTGGCGATCGTCCACCGTCGTGAGGAGTTCCGCGCCTCCAAGATCATGCTCGAGCGGGCCCGGTCGATCGCCAACATCCGCTGGCTGACCCCCTACGTCGTGGAGGAGTTCCTCGCCGGGGACGCCGGCTCGCTGAGCCGGGTCCGCCTGCGCCACGCCGACGACGGCGCCACGCGCGAGCTCGAGATCAGCGGCGCGTTCATCGCCATCGGCCACGAGCCGCAGTCCCAGCTGGTGGCCGGGCAGGTCGAGCTGGACGCCGGGGGCTACGTCGTGACCCGCGGGCGCTCCACGCTCACCAGCGTTCCCGGCGTATTCGCGGCGGGTGACCTGGTCGACCACACCTACCGGCAGGCGATCACCGCCGCCGGATCGGGCTGCCAGGCGGCGCTCGACGCCGAGTGGTATTTGCGGGACACCCCCTTCCCGGCCGAGGACTCCGAGACCGCGGCGGTCTGAGCAGGCGGCTCAGGGCCGGGGCCGTGTGGGGGGCGGCGGTTGGCAGTGCGCCGCGGGCCTGGGCGGCGGCGGTTGGCTGCGCGCCGCGGGCCTACGAGCTGTACGGGCAGCCGCTCTGTGGCCCGGTGTTCGTCGAGAGCGGCGTCTCGCTCATGCTGAGCCCGAAGTCCTGGGTCCAGGTGGCGGGGCCGCTCGCCCACCCGCTCACGGGCGCGTCGACCACGCCGGTGCCGACGTCGCGAAAGCCCGGGTCGAGGATGTTGCGGCAGTGGTCGGTGCTGGCCATCCAGGCAGTGACGACCTGGCGGGGCGTGTCGTAGCCGGTGGCGATGTTCTCACCCGCCATCTGCCAGTCATAGCCGGCCGCGCTGATACGGGAGGCGAAATCGCTTCCGTGGGTGAACTGGTCGTTGGCGACCATCCAGGTGGTCCAGCTCTGCGCCGAGCTGGCGAGCTGGGAGTTGGCGCTCAGCGCCGGGAGGCCGCGGGAGGTGCGCTCCTGGTTGATCAGGCACACGACCGCCGCCTCGAGCGTCGAGGCGGGGGCGGCGCCGACCGGGGTGTCGAGGTTTGAGCACGAGGCGGGCGCCGAGGCGCTGGCCGGCGGGGGCGCCGAGGTCGAGGTCGCCTGGGCGGAATGGGCGTGGCCCCGGTGGTGGTGGCGCCGGAGGTGGGCATGCCGGCGATGGTGATGGAGACGGTGGTGGCGGTGGTGGCGATGGGCGGCCGCCCGGTGGGCCGTCGCACCCGACGCCGGGGTGATCGCGACCAGGCTGAGGGCGGCGACGGCGGCGAGGATGGCGAACCTGAGCCGACGGGCTGCGGAGGGGCGGCACTCCATGCCTCCCGCATCGACCCGCCCTCATAGCGGTGTTGACCGCCTCCAGCCCCCCTGGACGGATGTCGTAGCCGCGGCTACGAGACGGATTTCGTAGCCCGAGCGCCGCGGCTACGACGCGGCTGTCGCAGCCCCGAGCGCCGCGGCTACGACAGCCTCGTCCAGACCGTCTTGGTCTCGAGATAGGCCTCCAGGCCCTCGCGCCCGTGCTCGCGGCCGATCCCGGAGGCCTTGTAGCCGCCGAAGGGCGCGCCGGGGTCCACCTCGCCCCAGCAGTTGACGTACACCGTCCCGGCCTGCAGCAGGGCGGCCAGCCGGTGGGCGTTTCCCACATCCCGGGTCCACACGCCGGCGGCCAGGCCATAGTCGGTGTCGTTGGCCCGGGCCGCCACCTCCTCCAGGGAGTCGTAGGGCAGCGCCACCAGCACCGGGCCGAAGATCTCCTCCCGCGCGATTCGCAAATCGTCGCGGGTGGCGGTGAACAGCGTTGGCGCCAGGAAGTACCCGTCGCCGGCGACGCCCTCGGGAGCGCCGCCCCCCGCCACCAGCTCGGCGCCCTCCTGGCGCCCGGACTCGATGTAGGAGCGCACGCGATCGAGCTGCTCGGCCGAGACGACCGGACCGAGCTGGGTCCCCGGATCCAGGCCCGGGCCGACCCTCGAGGCGGCCGCGCGCTCGGCCAGCGCGGAGACCACCCGGTCGAACTGGTCACGGTGGACGAACAGGCGGCTCCCGGCGTTGCACGCCTGCCCCGTGTTGAAGTAGATGCCGTTGAACGACCCGGCGATCGCCGCCTCCAGGTCGGCGTCGGGAAGGATGATGTTGGGGGACTTGCCGCCCAGCTCCAGGGTGAGGCGCTTGAGGGCACGCCCCGCCCTGGCGCCGATCTCCCGCCCGACCTCGGTCGAGCCGGTGAAGGCGATCTTGTCCACCCCGGGGTGATCGACGATCGCCGCCCCGGTGTCGCCCTCGCCCGTCAGCACGTTCACCACGCCGGGGGGCAGACCGGCCTCGAGGGCCAGCTCGCCGATCCGAAGCGCGGTGAGCGGCGTCTGCTCGGCCGGCTTGAGGACGACCGTGCAGCCGGCCGCCAGCGCGGGGGCGAGCTTCCAGGAGGCCATCAGCATGGGGAAGTTCCAGGGAATGATCTGCCCGCAGACTCCGACCGGCTCCTTGCGCGTGTAGCAGTGGGTGTCGGGGGAGCCGACCGGGATGAGCTCCCCGTCGATGCGCTGCGCCCAGCCGGCGAAGTAGCGGAACCAGGCCACGGCCTGGCGCACGTCGACGATCCTGGCCAGCTTGACCGGCTTGCCGTTGTCGAGCGCCTCGAGCTCGGCGAGCTCGTCACCCGCCGCCTCGATCAAATCGGCCAGCCGGAGCAGCGCGCGGCCCCGCTGCACCGCCGTCGCGCTGTGCCACGGACCGTCCCGGAGCGCGCGACGCGCCGCGGTCACCGCGCGCTCGACGTCCGCGGGGCCGGCGTGGGCGACCGTCGTGATCGGGCGGCCGCTGGAGGGGTCGATCGTGTCGAAGGTCCGGCCGTCGGCGGGCGGGACGCGCTCGCCGTCGATCAGCAGCAGCTGGTCCTGCTCGGCGAACCGGCGCGCCGCCTCCGAGAGCTGGTCGGGAAGCGCGGTGAGGGACATGACGACCTCCTACGGCGTGAGCACGATCTTCAGGGCTTCGCGGCGATCGTAGAGGGCGTAGGCCTCGACCGCCTCCTCAAGCCCCATGCGGTGGGTGACGAGCGGCGTGGGGTCGAGCGTGCGGTTGGCCAGCATCCCGACCACGCGGTCCACGTGGCCGATCACGTTCGCCGGCCCGGCCTTGAGCGTCAGCCCCTTGATCCAGACCAGGCCCATGTGCACCTCGGCCCGCTCGGCATAGACGCCGATCGCCACGACCGTCCCCGCGCCCCGCGCCAGGCGGATGGCCAGCTCCAGAGCCTCCGGATGGCCGACCGCGTCCACCGCCACGTCCACCCCGCGCCCGGCGGTCAGCTCCCGCGCCACCTCGCGTGGGTTGCCGGTCCCCAGGTGGACGGGGACCGCGCCGAAGCCCGTCGCCGTCCGCAGCCGCTCCTCCACGCTGTCGATCGCCAGCACCGGCGCGGCGCCGGCCGCCAGCGCCACCTGCACGGCGCACAGGCCCACCGGCCCCAGGCCGAGCACCGCGACGCTGTCGCCCGGGCGCACGCCCCCCTCGGCGACCGAGTGATACCCGGTGCCCATCACGTCGCCGGCGAACAGCGCGACCTCGTCGGAGACCTCGTCGGGAACCCTGCGCAGCGTGAGGTCGGCGTTCGGGACGAGCGCCTGCTCGGCCTGCGTCCCCTGCAGGTCGCCCATGTTCGCGCCGTGACCGAACGTGCGCTTGGCCTCGCACTCGTGGTAGGCGCCGCGCAGGCAGAAGAAGCAGGTCCCGCAGGCGGTGTGAAAGCAGCCGAGCACCCGGTCGCCCGGCACGACCCGGGTCACCTGGTCGCCGACGTCGACCACGCGCCCGACGAACTCGTGGCCGATCGTGAAGCCGGGCTCGATCTTCACGCGGCCGTGGTAGATGTGCAGATCCGAGCCGCAGATTCCGCTGGCCTGGATCGCGACGATCGCGTCACGCGGCGAGCGCAGCCGCGGCTCGGGCACGTCCTGCACCCGCACCTCGCCCGGCGCCTGGAAGGTGACCGCTCTCATGTGGTGAGCGCCCTCATGCGCTGCCCGCCCGATCCCTCATCCGGCGGCCGTCTCGTAGCGGAAGAAGCCCTCGCCGGTCTGGCGGCCCAGGCGCCCCGAGTACACGAGCCGCCGCAGAAGCGGAGCGGCGCGGTAGCGGTCGTCGCCCAGCTCCTCGTGCAGCGCCTCCAGCACGGAGAGCACGTGGTCGAGCCCGATCTCGTCGCCCCAGGCGAGGATCCCGCGCGGGAAGTTGAGGCCGTGGAGCATGCCGGCGTCGATGTCCTGCGCGCTGCCCACCCCCTCCCCGAGGGCGAACGCCGCCTCGTTGACCCCCTGGCAGATCATCCGCCCCAGGACGAGCCCCGGCGCGTCGCCCACCCAGACCGTGTGCTTGCCGATCGTGGCGAAGAACCGCTCGGCGGCCGCCGCCGCGGAGGCGGCGCTGTCCGGCCCGCGGGTGAGCTCGACCAGCCGCGCCTCGCCGAGGGGGGGCAGGACGTGGAATCCGACCGCGCTCCCCGCGGGGTCGAGCGCCGCGAGCGAGCCGGTGGCGCAGCAGACCGCCCGCGGCCCCCCCTGGAGGGGGGTCTCGACGTCCTCGGAGGCGCCGACGTCGAGGATCAGCTCGGGGGGTTGACGATCGCCTGCCTCCTCCGGCTCGACCACGTCCCAGCCCGCGGCCGCCGCGGCATCCCGCAGCTGCTCGGCCAGGCTCGAGCCGCCGGCGATCACGATCACGCCCTCGCCCCCGCCGACCGGCAGCGGCTCGGGGTCGGGCTGGCGGTAGGCGTCGGTCCCGCCCGAGTAGTCGTAGTAGCCGCGGCCGGCCTTGCGCCCGGTCCGGCCCGCCGCGATCAGCCTGACGGGGATCGGGGTCGGGCGCCAGCGCGGCTCGCCGAAGCTCTGCTCGAAGAACGACCGCGCCACGTCGGTGCCGACGTCCACCCCCACCAGGTCGCTGAGCTCGAACGGCCCCATGCGAAAGCCGCCCTCCAGGCGGCAGATGCGGTCGATCTCCTCGACCGTCGCCACCCGCTCCTGGAGGAGGCGCTGGGCCTCCAGGCCGAACGGGCGGTTGCAGCGGTTGACCAAGAAGCCGGGGCCGTCGGCCGCCTCGATCACCACCTTTCCCATCGCCTCCCCGGTCGCGCGCGCCAGCGCCAGCGCCGAGCTGGAGGAGGCGATCCCGGCGACGACCTCGAGGAGGCGCATCACCGGCGCCGGGTTGAAGAAGTGCATGCCGACGACCCGCTCGGGCCGCTGCGCCCCCGAGGCGACGGCGGTGACCAGCAGCGAGGAGGTGTTGGTGGCCAGCACGCACGCCTCGGAGACCACCCCGCGCGAGAGCTTGGCGAACAGCTCCTGCTTGAGCTCAAGCCGCTCGGGCGCGGCCTCGATGACGAGCTCGCAGGGGCGCAGGTCCTCCAGGGCGGGCGCAGCCTCGAGCCGGCCCGCCGCCGCCTCGGCCTCCTCGCGCGTCAGGCGCCCGCGCGCGGCGGCGCGCTCGAGGTGGGCGGGGATCTCGGTCAGCCCCCGCTCGAGCGCCTGCGGCACCGGGTCGTGCAGCAGCGTCCTGGCGCCCGTCAGGCAGGCCAGCTGGGCGATCCCGGCGCCCATCGTCCCGGCGCCGGCCACCCCGATCACCTTAGGAGGCTTCGCGGTGGGGGCGCTCACCGCGGAACGAGCGCGTTGATGCCGGTGAGCGCTCGCCCGATGATCAGCTTCTGGATCTGGGAGGTGCCCTCGTAGAGCGTGGTCACCCGCACGTCCCGGAGGTAGCGCTCCACGGGATAGTCGTCGACGTAGCCGGCGCCGCCATGGACCTGGATCGCCGTGTTGGCGCATTCGATCGCGGCCTCGGTGGCGTAGAGCTTGGCGATCGAGGTCTCGGTGGTGTTCGGCCTCCCCTGGTCCTTCAGGAAGCCGGCCCGCCACACCAGCATCCGCGCCGCGTCGGTCCTCAGCGCGATGTCGGTCAGCATCTCCTGGACGAGCTGGAAGCTCGCGATCGGCCGACCGAACTGGACCCGCTCCTTGGCGTAGCGCACGGATGCGTCGAGACAACCCTGGCAGATCCCGACGCAGCCGGCGGCGACGCTGTAGCGCCCGGAGTCGAGGTTGCTCATCGCGATCTTGAATCCGTCGCCCACCTGCCCGAGCAGCTGGTCGTCGGTCGCCTCCACGTCGTCGAGGCTGATGGCCGCGGTGTCCGAGCCCCGCAGCCCCAGCTTGTGGTGGATCGGCTGGGGCTGGAAGCCCGGCTGATCGGTGTCGACGAGGAAGCAGGCGACGCCGCGGTGGCCCTTCTCGGGATCGGTCTGGGCGAACACGAGCGCCACCTTGGCGTGATTGCCCATCGAGATGAACATCTTGGCGCCGTTGATCACCCAGCCGGTGTCGGTCTTGCGCGCCCTGGTCCTCTGGTTGGCGGCGTCCGAGCCGGTGTCGGGCTCGGTCAGCGCGAAGCATCCGAGCCACTCCCCCGAGCACAGCCTGGGCAGGTAGAGCTGCTTCTGCTCCTCGGTTCCCCACCTGAGGATCCCCGAGCACACGAGCGAGGTCTGCACTGAGACCACGGTTCGCATCGAGGAGTCGCCGCGGCCGATCTCCTCGACGATCAGGCCGTAGGTCAGGTAGTCCAGGCCCGGTCCCCCGTACTCGCGCGGGACGATCGCACCCAGGTACCCCTGCGCGGCGATCTTGGCCACGAGCTCTAGGTCGAAGTGCTCGTTGCGATCGTTCTCGCGCGCGCGCTCGACGATCTCCCTGTCGGTGAAGGCGCGCGCGGTCTCTCGGACCAGGCGCTGCTCGTCGCTGAGGTCGAAGTCCATGACCGGGCAACCTAGCGCAGGCCGCCGGGCGGCGACGGTCACGACGCCGGCGCGGACGCCCCCGGCGGACTTGCAGCGACCGTCACCGCGACCGCGCCGGATCGACCGCCGACCTGGAGCCGGTCGCCGGTGATCCGCGCGCGGAAGGCGAACGCGCCCGGCGGCCCCGAGCGCCACGTGAAGCGGAAGGTGGCGTCGGCCCGGATGGTGCCCACCTCGATCGTGTGCCAGTCCCCATCCCGCCCCAGCTCCTGCAGGTAGACCTCGTGCCCGGCCTCCTCGGGCCGCGCCGTTCCGGTGAAGCCCACCGGCTGGCCGGCGCTCGCCTCGGCAGAGGACGGCCGCATCGTGACCACGTCCTGGACGCCCTGGTAGACGAGGGCGGTCTGGCGCGGGCCGGTGTGCGGCATGGGCATCGTGCGCACGAAATAGGTCATGTCCGTCGCCAGGCCCCTCTGCGTGAACCGATAGGAACCGTCACCGGCGGTGATGCCGTCGGCCAGCACGACGAACCGGCTCTGGCCCGCCCGGCGGCCCCAGAGCTGGATCAGCGCGTTGGGCTCCGGGGTCGCCGCGCCGGGCCGATCGAGCACGCCGGAGATCGTGACGCTCGAGCCCGCCGGGGCGAGCGGCCGGGAGGAGACGATCGTGAAGGCGGGCGCCTGGGTCTGCTCGATCTCGACCGCCACCGGGTCCGAGGCCCCCGGGAGGTTGCGGGCGTCGCCGCCGACCACCACGCGCACGGTGTGGGGGCCCGGGCGGCGCCAGCGGTGGGAGAGCACGTAGCGCGAGTCGCCGCGCACGAGCCCGCTGGCCAGCGTCCGCCAGTCGTCGCTTGAGCCGACCTGCTCCTGAAGGAGGACCCGCTGCAGGGCGTGGTCTGGCACCAGGGCGCCCCTGAAGACGATTGGATGGTCGGTGTCGGCGCTCGTGGCGCTGGGGCTGACGCTCACCAGCGGCGCGACGCGCTCCTCGAGGGTGCGGCTGTGGGCGCCGGCGGGCCCCCGCGCGAACCAGCTCTGGTTGCCGTACACCCCCTCCCCCGGGCGAGTGAACTGGTAGTCGCCGGCGGAGTCGGTGGTCGTCCGCCCCACCAGGGCGAAGCCGGAGCCCGACCCGGCCAGGTGGCGGTAGATCAGGATCTGCCGCCCGGCGCTCTGCGAACCGAGCAGCCGTCCGCGGACCAGCACGCCCTCGCCCGCGATCGCCGGGTTTGGCGTGACCGCGATCGTGAGGCCGTGGTCGTGCACGGGCGCGGCCCGGGCGCCGGGCGCCGACCACGGGGCGAGGACCAGCGCGACCGCGCATCCGAGCATGGCAAGCGGTGGGCGCATCTGACGTCTGACCTTCGTTGTGACGCGCGAGCTGCCGCGGCGAGCGTCCCGGCCCTGCCCGGCGAGCGGCTGTTTCGTGACGCCGGGGATAACAGCCGCCGGAGGCTCAAGTTGCGGGCGCGCGCGCGCTGTTCGCGACGCATCGCCGCGGGTAGACTCCGCCGGGGTGGATCCCGAAGCCGTAGTGATCCTCAGCGGCCTGGTGGTGCTCGTGGTCGTGATGCTCCTGGTTGGCAAGTACTACCCGGGGTCGGGCCTGGAGCAGCTCGGGATGCGCAGCGCGAGGGAGATCACCGAGACGCGGGAGGCGCTTGAGGCCGAGGATCTGCAGCAGATGCTGGCCGCCCACAACGCCAGGCGGCGCGCCCGGGGCGAGCGGGAGGTGTCGGCGTCCGATCTCGAGCTCGAGGTGGCCCGCGAGATGCACGAGCAGCGGCGCCGGCGCGAGGAGCTGCAGGCCGATCGCGAGCTCGACCAGCTGCTGGAGGCGACCAACGCCCGGCGACGGGCTCGCGGGCAGCCCGAGCGCACGCGCGAGCAGGTGCGCGAGGAGCTCGGAGGCGGGCCACGAGCCGGTGACTGACGCCACCGCGTGGCCCGCTGCCTGATCATCGGCTGCGGCTGCCGGGGGCAGGCGCTGGCGAGGACGCTGGTGGCCCAGGGGCACCTGGTGCGCGGAACGACGCGAGACCCCGGCCGCTGCCCGGAGATCGCAAAGGCGGGCGCCGAGCCGGTGGTGGCCGACCCGGACCGGGTCGGGACGCTGCTACCCGCGGTGGCGGGCGTGTCCGTGGTGGCGATCCTCCTGGGCTCGGCGGCGGGGCCCGATCGGGAGCTGGAGGCGCTGCACGGACCGCGCCTCGAGGCGCTTCTGGGCAAGCTCGTCGACACCACCGTGCGTGGCGTCGTGTACGAGGCGCGGGGCGGCGTCGGAGACGGTCTCCTGCGCGCGGGGGCCGAGCGCGTGCGCTCCTTCGCGGCGCGCTCGCGGGCCGCCTGTGAGGTGGTCCTGGCCGACCCGGGCTGCCACGGCGCCTGGCTCGCCGCCGCCGAGGACGCGCTCCGGCGCGTGCTGGCGGCGCGATAGAATCCGCGAAATAGGTGAAAGGCGATCAGAAATCAAGGAGCTGACTGTGGCGGACTATGCGAAGGACGTACTCGTCGAGCCGGATTGGCTCGAGCAGCACCTGGCGGACGATTCGATCCGCATCGTCGAGGTCGACGAGAACCCGGCGCTGTACCGCGAGGCCCACATCCCGGGAGCGATCGGCTTCGACTGGAGGGCCGATCTCCAGGACCAGGTCAAGCGCGACTTCCTGGGGCCGGAGGAGTTCGGCCGGCTGCTGGGGAGCCGGGGGATCTCCAACGATCACCAGATCGTCCTCTACGGCGACCGCAACAACTGGTTCGCCGCCTACACCTACTGGTACTTGAAGTACTACGGGCACGACGACGTCAAGCTCCTCAACGGGCCGCGCGAGCGGTGGATCTCCGAGGGGCGCCCGACCAGCACCGAGGTGCCGAGCTACCCGCAGGCGACGTTCACCGCCAAGCCCGGCGACGACTCGATCCGCGCCCGGCGCGACGAGGTCCTGCGGGCGCTGGACGACACTCACGTGCTCGTCGACGTGCGCTCGCCGCAGGAGTTCTCCGGGGAGCTCATCTCGCCCGTCGGCTACGAGCAGGAGGGCGCCCAGCGGGCCGGGCACATCCCCGGCGCCAAGTCGATCCCGTGGGCCCAGGCGGTCAGGGAGGACGGCACGTTCAAGTCAGCCGACGAGCTCCGCGAGCTCTACGGCGCCAAGGAGGTGCTCGGCGGCCAGCCGATCATCGCCTACTGCCGCATCGGCGAGCGCTCGGCCCACACGTGGTTCGTGCTCCACGAGCTGCTGGGGCAGGACGACGTCAAGAACTACGACGGCTCCTGGACCGAGTGGGGCAACATGGTCGACGTGCCGATCGAGAAGGGGCCCTAGCCTCCCGGCGCTGCGGGAGCGTGCTCCCTTTTCCTCCATATACGAGGAAAAGGGAGCACGCTCCCGGGCCCGGCGCCCCGTGACTATTCGCCGATCCGATCGAGCAGGTCGGTCAGGATGCGTGCGGTGGCGCCCCAGATGAGGTGGTCGGCGACGCGGTAGGTGTCGGTGCGGATCGGGATGCCGTGGCGGATCAGCCGACGGCGGGCGTAGCCGCGGGCCAGGTCGCGCAGCGAGAGCTCGAGCACCTGGGCCACCTCGCGCGGGCTCAGGGTCCACCGCTGAGCCGGCTGGATCAGGCCCACGAACGGGTAGATCGCGTAGCCGGTGGCCACCGTCCGCGTCGGCTGGAGCGCGCCGAGCACCTGCACCGCGTCCGGTCGCAGGCCGATCTCCTCGTGGGCCTCGCGCAGCGCGGTGGCGAGCAGGTCGGGCTCGCCCTCGTCGTGGCGGCCGCCCGGGAAGGAGATCTCGCCCGGGTGGCGCCGGAGGTCCCCGCGCCGCTTGGTGAACACCGCGTGGAGCTCGGCGCCATCGCTGTAGAGCGGCACAAGCACGCCCGCCTTCGTCCCGCCCGGCACCTCGAGCGCCAGCGCGTCGGCCACCGAGAGCAGGCTGCCCGGCAACGAGTCGGGAAGCGCCGCGGTCCGGGAGGGGTCCATCGCCTGACTATATTTGCCCGGCGATGGACGCTCTGATCGTCGTCGACGTCCAGAACGACTTCTGCGGGGGCGGCGCGCTCGAGGTGCCCGACGGTGACGCGGTGGTGGAGCCCCTCAACGCGCTCATGCGCGAGGTGGACCTCGTCGTGGCGACCCGCGATTGGCATCCGCCCAACCACCGCTCGTTCGTCTCCGAGGGCGGCCCGTGGCCCGCGCACTGCGTGCAGGGAACCCACGGCGCCGAGCTCCATCCCGACCTTGACCGGCGGCGGATCGACGCGGTCGTGGACAAGGGACGCGAACCGGAGGACGAGGGCTACTCCGGGTTTGAGAAGACCGACCTTCAGCGGCTGCTCGGCGACCACAAGGTGGACACGGTGCACATCGGTGGCCTGGCGCTCGACTACTGCGTGCGCGCCACCGCGCTCGATGCCCGGCAGCGGGGCTTCGAGGTCGTCCTGCACCGGGGGGCGACGCGCGCGATCGACGCCTCGCCCGGCGACGCGGAGCGCGCCGTGCGGGAGCTGAGCGAGGCCGGCGTCAGCGTCAGGGACTGACCGCCAGGACCCCCGGCGGGCGCCTCACTCCTCGCCCAGCAGGTTGAACAGCAGCCCGGTCGGCACCTTGGGGAAGAAGTAGGTCGACTTGGGCGGCATCGTCTCGCCGGCCGCCGCGACCTCCTGCACGAGGCTCACCGGCGTCGGCGCCATCAGGAACGCCGCGTCGTACCGGTGGCTCTGCACCAGGGCGATCGCCTCCGGGGCCTCCCGCGCGTAGCCCAGCTGGGTCAGGTGGTCGATGTCCTCGTCGCTCATCCCCAGGGCGCCCTTGAGCACGAGCGCCTCGAGGATCGCGGTGTCGAGGCGGCGGTAGGGCGGCGCGTGGTCGGCCAGCGCCGCGTCGGCGATCGACGGGTCGCGGAGGGTCAGGCGGAGCGGCCGCGGCGAGCGGCCGTCGAGGTAGCCAAGCGTGATCTGGCCCGGCGGCTGCTCGGTCGCGGCGAGCCGGGTCGGGTCCGCGAGCTCCTCCTGCACGAAGTCGCGCCGCAGGACCTCCGCGAGCGCCTCGCGCTGCTCGGCGGTCAGGTCGCGGAGCAGCCGGTGGGTGGGAAAGACCGTGAGCCCCGGGTCCTCGAGCGCGACCAGGCACATCAGCACGAAGCGGTGGGCGCCCTCGCCGCCGACCTCCTCCGCGTACACGCGCGCGGTCTCATAGCGGTGGTGGCCGTCGGCGATCAGCAGCTCGGCGTCCTGGAGGGCGCTCGTCAGCCGCGCGACGGTGGCGCGGTCCTCCACGCGCCAGATGCGGCTCACCGTCCCGTCCTCGTCGGTGGCGCTCGACCACGGCTCCTTCCGGGTCGCTCCTTCCAGCGCGGCGCGCGCGGCGCCGGCGTGGTCCGAGTACAGCGAGAAGATGGGGGAGAGGTTGGCCCGGGTGGCGCGGGTGAGCTTCAGCCGGTCCTCCCTCGGGCCCGGGTGCGTGCGCTCGTGCGGGCGGATCCGCCCCGGGCCGTACTGTTCCACGCGCACGCGCGCGAGGAAGCCCGTCCGGGTCCGGACGCGGCCGTCGGGGCCGGTGTAGTCCTGGGCCAGCGGCCACACCGCGGGGATGGCGTCGCGGACCACCACCCTGTCGGCCCGCCACCGCGCGAGCGTCTCGGCGGCCTCGGCGTAGGGGTCCTCGCCCTCGGGGAGGTCGATGCGCACGACGTTGTACGGCGAGCGGGCCTCCAGCCTCGCGCGCTGCTCGGCGTCGATCACGTCGTAGGGCGGCGCCAGAACGTCCTGGAGGCCGCCCGTCCGGGCGAGGTCGTAGTGGAGCGCCCTGAGCGGCTGAACGTCGGCCATCGCGGCGGCGGAGGCTACTCAATTCCACCGAGGCGCCCGGTGGCCGGCCGGGCCGGTACGGTGGCCGGGGACGGGGCGGTGCGGTGGGGGACCCGGCGGTGAGGAGGGCGCGTGGGGCTAGACTCCCCCGCACGCCAGCGGGGTGTAGCTCAGCCTGGTAGAGCGCCCGTTTTGGGGACGGGAGGTTTTCGCCGGTTCGAATCCGGCCACCCCGATCGATCGCCTCGTCCCACGGCCACCTCGGTCGTCGGGTCCGAACCTGGTCCGGACACCGGCTCTCGCTCTACAGTCTCCGCCGAGCCCCCGTAGCTCAGTGGACAGAGCGCCGGACTTCTAATCCGATGGTCGCAGGTTCGAATCCTGCCGGGGGCGCTGGCTCGTGCCGAAGCGCCGCGGCCCGCTTTTAGGTGGCGCGCAGAGACGGCGGCCTGGGAGCTCAGGCGCGCGCCATCAGGCGCTTGCTGATGGGCAGGACGAGCCAGCGGGGCAGCTTGCGGTTGGGCCCGAACGCCATCCGCACGTGCGGGCCGCCGGGGATCACCGAGATCCTGCCGCGCTCAGCTGCCCGCAGCGCGTCGCGCGCCACCCGCTCGGGCCCCACAAAGGTGAACTTCGGCAGCCGCTGGGCGAAGTAGCCGGCGTCGCTGGTCTCCTGAAAGCCGGTGGGAACGGGGCCGGGACACACCGCCGTGACCGTCACGCCCCGGTCGGCGACCTCAACGTGCACGGCCTCGGAGAGGAAGAGGACGTGGGCCTTGGCGGCCGAATAGCCGGCGTTGAAGGGAAGCGCCTGGAACCCCGCCGTGGAGGACATGTTGATGATCGCGCCGGAGCGACGCTCGAGCATCCCGGGGAGATAGCGCGCCATGAGGTCCACGACCGCCTCGCTCAGCAGCCGCAGCTGTCTGAGCTCCTGCTCGCGGCCCGCCGCGGCGAACGGCCGGTAGATCCCGAAGCCCGCGTTGTTGACCAGCACGTCGACCCGCGCGCCGAGCTCCTCGACCCTGGCCGCGAGCCGATCGCGCTGCTCGGCGTCGGCGAGATCCGCGGCCAGCGCCACCGCCCGGTCGCCGCCGCCCAGCTCGGCCGCCAGCTCGCTCAGCCGTGCCTGGTTGCGCGCCACCAGCCCCACCCGGTGGCCGCGCTCGGACAGCTGGCGGGCGAACTGCTCGCCGATGCCGGACGAGGCACCCGTGACGAGCGCGATCGAGTCGGGCGAGGGTTCAGGCAGGCTCATGTGAAGTTCCTCCACTGGTTCGCTTCCAGGTCCCGCATCCTCTCGATTCGCGGCTCCGAACGTCAAACCGCTGCTAGATTCATGGTCCCGCGGTGGGCGTAGCTCAGTTGGTAGAGCTCCTGGTTGTGGTCCAGGCGGTCGTGGGTTCGAGTCCCATCGCTCACCCTGACGAGCAGGCCCGCACGGCCGCTCCTTGGAGTGGCCCAGCGCCGCCCCGCCGCGCGCGCACCAGCGCGTCGAGCGCGACTCGGTCTCCCTCCTCGGTCTGGACCGGGCGGCTGACGGTCTGGGCCCGCTCGATCACGAGCCCGCTCCCCGCCAGATCGCGGGCAACCTCGGCGGGCGTGTAGAGCACCGCGGGATCCTGCGGCCCGCCGTACCCCTCGAGCAGGTTGCGGCTGTCGTGGGCCACCAGCAGGAACAGCCCGCCCGGCGCCACCGCCCCGGCCGCCCTGCGCAGAATCAGCCGTCGGTGGTCCTCCGGGACCTGGAGGTAGAGGACGAGGACGAGGTCGAAGGCCTCGGGCTCGGGCTCGTAGCCGAGCAGGTCGGCGGCGACCCAGCGTGCCCGCACGCCGCGCCGGTCGGCGAGCCGGCCCGCCTTCTCGAGCCCGACCCGGGAGAAGTCCACCCCGGTCACCTGCCAGCCCCGCTCGGCCAGCCAGACGGCGTTGCGCCCCTCCCCGCAGGCGACGTCGAGCGCTCGACCCGGGGCCAGTCCCTCCACCTCCTCGACCAGGAACCGGTTGGGCTGCGCCGTCCAGACCAGCTCGCGGCCGGCGTAGCGGCTGTCCCAGGCGGCGCTGTCCACCGCGGTGGCTAGGCGGCCGGGGTCGGCGTCCGGACGTGGATGGTGCTGAGCACCGGCAGATCGAGTGAGGCGCTCACCAGGCAGCCCTCCTCGGCTCTGGCCACCAGGGCTCGCGCCGCGGCCTCCTGCTCACGGTCGGTCTCGAGCTCGACGGCCTGCTCGATCCGCACGAATCCGAATCGGCCGTCGTGGCGACGTCCGACGACCCCCTCGGCGTGGATCGAGAGGTCTCGCAGCGGGAGACGCTCGCGCTCGGCGAGCGCGGCGATCGTCACCGCCAGGCACGAGGAGACGGAGGCCACGAGTGCGTCCTCGGGGCTCCACGTGTCCGGGTCGGTGCCGCGGAACTCGGGCGGGGTGGCGATCCGGGCGGGTGGCTTTCCCTCGACGCGCACGGTGGTCCGGCGGCCGCCTTCCCACTGGACCTGCACCGGAAAGCGAAACTCCTTGTGGCGTGGTGGCGAACCCATGTCAGGCCCTCCTCGTGGTCGGCGATCCCAGGCGGGCGGCGGGCCAAGCCGCAGGCCGCACCAGACGAGTATGCCACTCCACAACTAGATCAACGTGGAGATGTGTTCTTGCCGTCCGGCGCGAGCAGGCGGACCGCCGCCGGCGGCGCGCGCAGGCCGACCGCCGAGCCCTCCTCGAGGCCCCGCACGGCGCCATCGCCGGCCTGGGCGTGGACGGTGAAGCGGGAGAGCCGCACGAGCAGCCGCCCCTGCTCGAGGTGGCTGCCTAGCACGGTGTCGGTGAGCGCGCTTGCGCCGGGCGGGCAGAGCTCGAGCTCCCAGGGCTGGATCGCCACCTGAACGGGTCCGCTGGCGCGGGTCGCGCTGAGCAGCTCGCCGCCGCCCGCGAGCAGTACGCGCGACCCCTCCGGGGCTGGCAGGGCGCGCCCGGGCAGGACGTTCGCCCCCGTGAGCGCGGCGACCAGCGCATCGGCCGGCTCGCGAATCAGCTCGCCGGGCGTGGCCAGCTGCACGATCCGTCCGTGCTCGAGCACCCCGACTCGACCGGCCAGGTGGACCGCCTCCTCGAAGGAGTGGGTGACGAGCAGGGTCGGCAGGGCGAGCGGTGCCAGCAGCTCGGCCAGCTGCTCGCGCACCTGGCGCCGGGTGATCGCGTCGAGGGCGCCAAACGGCTCGTCGAGCAGCAGCACGCGCGGATCGCGGGCCAGCGCTCGCGCCAGCGCCACCCGCTGGCGCTCGCCGCCCGAGAGCTCGCCGGGACGGACGCGGGAGAGGTGCGAGATGCCGAGGCGCTCGAGCAGGTCGGGACGGTCGGCACGCCCGGCAAAGCGGATGTTGGCCGCCACGTCGAGGTGGGGGAAGAGGCCGTAGTCCTGGGGCAGATAGCCGACCCGGCGGCGCTCGGCGTCGAGGTGGACGCCCGCGCGGGCGTCGAGCCACACCTCGGCGCCGAGCGCGATCCGCCCGGCGCGCGGACGCTCGAGCCCCGCGATCGCCCTCAGCAGCGAGGTCTTGCCGGCGCCGGACGGCCCGACCAGCGCGACCGTCTCGGCCCCGACGGTCAGGGACGCGCCAAGCTCGAAGGCCCGGCGGGGAAGGGCGATGTCGATGTCCAGGATGTCCACGTGCGCAAGAGCAGCTTGGACGCCAGCAGGATGACGGCGCTGACGATTATCAGCAGCACCCCGATGGCGACCGCCTGGTCGAGATTGGCGTCGAACAGCGAATAGACGGCGAGCGGCAGCGTCTGCGTGCTGCCCTGGAAGCTGCCGGCGAACAGGATGGTGGCGCCGAACTCGCCGATGCCGCGGGCGAAGGCCACGGCGGCGGCGGCCGCCAGGCTGCCGCTGGCCAGCGGCACGGCAACCCTCAACATCCGCCGCCAGGGGCCGGCCCCCAGCGTCCGGGCCACGTCGAGCAGCGTCCCGTCGACGGCCTCGAAGGCGGCGAGGGCCCCCCGCAGGTAGAACGGGCTGGCCACGAACAGGATCGCCAGGATCACGGCGGCCTGCGTGAAGGCGAGGTCGATCCCGAGCCCGCTGAGCGCGCCGCCGAGCAGGCCCAGGCGCCCGAAGGCGACCAGCAGCGCCAGCCCGGCGACGGCCGGCGGCATGACGAGCGGGAGCTCGACCAGCGTGACCAGCACGCTGCGGCCGCGAAAGCGCCGCCGCGCCAGCACGTAGGCGAACGGGGTGCCGAGCCCGAGCATCACCGCGAAGGCGATCGCGTTCGTCTTCAGCGAGACGACGATCGCGTCGGTGGCCGCACGCGAGCCGAAGCCGCGAACCAGCGTGTGCAGCGGCTGGTAGGTGAGAAGGGCGACGACCGGCAGGGCGAGGAAGGCGAGCACGACGACGACCAGCAGGGCCGCGCCACCGCCGACCGTCGCCCGCCGGGCGCTCACGGCAGCCCGAACCCGGCCGCGCGAAGGATCGAGCGCCCGCGCGAGGAGAGGACGGCCGCCACGAATGCGCGCGCGGCGGCCGGGTGACGGCTGCCGCGGACGACCGCCAGGTAGTCCTCGGCCCCAGGCCGGGCCCGCGCCGGAAGCCTGATCACCCGCACCTTCGCGGCGGCCGACCTGGCGTCGGTGAGGTAGACGAAGCCGGCATCGGCCTGGCCGAGAGCCACCTCGGCCACCGTCTGCGTGACGTCCGTGGCCTGGCTGACGACGTTGCGCATCGCCGCGGCGGTGATCCCCAGGCGCGCGAACACCGATCGCGCGTAGGCGCCGCAGGGAACGGAGGCCGCGCAGATCACGAGCCTGACGCCGGGTCGGGTGATGTCGGCCACGGAGTGGATGCGGGCGGGGTTGCCGCGCGGAGTCACGAGCACGAGCTGGTTGGTGGCGAACTCCACCGGCCGCTCGACGAGCCCCTTGGCGTACAGGGCGGCGGGCTGCTGGGGGCTCGCGGCCGCGAACACGTCGGCGGGAGCGCCCTGCTCGATCTGGGCCTCGAGAGCGCCGGACCCGCCGAACGAGTAGCTCGCCCGAGGATCGATCCGCGGGAGGACCCGGGTGAGCGAGGCGGCGGCCAGCACGGTGGGCCCGTCGGATCCCGACGCGCCGGGGGCCGAGCCCGCGCAGCCGGCCGCCAACGCGGCGGCGAGGCCGATCAGGGCGGCGATCCGTGGGGCGGCCGCGCGCGACGGGTGCGATTCGGACAGGATCCGATCACTCTACTAGGATCCTGGCGGTGGAGCCCGATCCCGGAGCGCGTGTCCGCGAGCGGCGTGGGCAGTGCGGCCTAACCCAGGCCGAGCTGGCCACCCGCGCCGGGGTGAGCCGCCAGCTGGTCGCGGCGCTGGAGGCGGGCCGCAACACGCCGGCGGTCGACGCGGCGCTGCGCATCGCCCGGGCGCTGGGAACGAGCGTCGAGGAGCTGTTCGCGTCCACCGCGCCCCCTTCTCCGGTCGCGGTGCTCGGGGGCCGCCTGCCCGATCGGGTCCCGCTGCGCGTCGGACGCGTCGGCGAGCGGCTGGTGGCGGCCGTGCTGCCCGATGGCGGGGCTTCCGGAGCCGGCTGGGCCAGGCCGGACGGGGTGTGCGAGGGGGGCGGCCTGCGGCTGTTCGCCGGCGCGCGAACCGACGGGCTGGTGGTGGCCGGGTGTGACGGGGCGCTCGGAGTCGCCGAGGCGATGCTCGACGGCCTGGGCGCGCGCAGCCTCCTCGCCGTGCCGGCGACCACGCGCGCGGCGGTGGCGGCGCTGGCCCGAGGGACCGTCCACGCCGCGGTCGTGCACGGCCGCCAGGGCGAGCTTCCCGCCCCGCCGGTCCCGGTGCAGCGCCTGCACGTGGCGCGGTGGCGAGTCGGGCTCGGCGTCGGCGCGCCGGTCCGTTGCGGGTCGCTCGAGGCGCTGCTGCGCTCGCGCACGCCGATCGTGCAGCGGGACGGCGGCGCCGCCAGCCAGCGTGCCTTCGAGCGCGCGGCGACGCTCCAGGGGCTCTCCGCGCCGCCCGCCGCCCGCCTGGCCACCGGCCACATCGACGCGGCGCGGGTCGCGGCGCTGCTGCGCGCGGCGGCGGTGACCAACGAACCGGCGGCCGCCGCCTTCGGGCTGCGCTTCCTGGCGTTGGAGGAGCACACGGTGCAGCTGTGGGTGGCCGAGCGCTGGCGCGAGCATCCGGGGGCCATCGCGCTGGGCGAGCTGCTCGTCACGCGCGCGTTCACCGAGCGGGTGGGGCAGTTCGGCGGCTATGACCTCGGTGAATGCGGCGCGCCGGCCACCAGCGGGCGCTGAAGCCCGAGCCGCGCTCAGCGCACGTCGACGCCCAGCGTCCGCGCGGTGGAGGACTTCGGCACGGTCGACTGCTCCGGGGCGGTGCCGAGCAGGCGATCGCCCACGGTCGAGGTGACGCCGAACCAGTAGTGCTCGTTCTTGTAGTGGTGCAGACGGTGGCCGCGCCAAATCGTCTTGTAGTAGCGGCCGCGGGGGCGATAGGGCGTGTGGATGAGGAAGTGACACCACTCGTAGGCGGCGAGGATCACGTAGCTGACCAGAAGCCCGGTCGCCGCGTGGGCCAACCGGTCGCCGCCGATCACCGCGTGGATCGGGAACGACAGCAGCCACACGGTCAACGCGATCTGCGGCAGGAAGATCGCCAGCGCGTAGGTCGGGATCAGCACGCCGTCCAGGTCGGTGGGCGACATGTGGTGGGCGCGGTGCTCGCGTGCGGCCACCAGGTCGTAGCGCCGCCCCCGGAAGCGCACCGGCCTGGCGTGGAGCAGGTAGACGTGGATGGCCCATTCCACCGGCGGGGTGAGGACGATCACGCCCGCCGCCACCACGAGATCGCGCCAGTCGTAGTGCGCGAGCAGCACCCGGAGGGCGATCGCCAGCGCCAGCCCCGCCGCCAGCCACGGCGCCGAGCGCTGGCGCAGGAAGGCCCGGGCGCAGTCGCCCAGCGTGAGCGCCGGCGGGTTCCGGCGTGGGATCGCGTCCGCAGGCGCGGTGAGCCGGTCTCCGGCTCCCGCTGCCGCCGACGCGCCCGTCCCGCTCACGTGCACGCGGCAATGGTAGCCGGACGACAGCCGCCTTGCGCGGCTAACAGCGCGTGGGACTAGGCTCTGTGGCACGACGGCGGAGCGGAGATGAACGGGTAGCGCGATGGCGGTCAAGGCCGGTGGCCTCGAGTCGGACCTGGTCGACCGGTTGCTGCGGCTCAGCCGCGAGCAGCTGGACGAGAGGGACGCGGCGCTGTTCGAGCCGTTTGTCCGCCAGTACTTCCAGTGGGTGCCACCCGACGACCTCACCGACCGGGAAGAGGCGGATCTGCTGGCCGCCTGCCTGGCCCACTTCCGCCTCGCGCTCGAGCGCTCGGCGGAGGAGGCCAAGGTCCGGGTCTACAACCCCGACCCGGAGCGTGACGGCTTCAGCTCGCCGCACACCCTGATCGACATCGTCTCGGCCGACATGCCGTTCATCGTCGACTCGGTGACGATGGAGCTCGCCCGCCAGGGCCACAGCCTGTACCTGCAGATCCACCCCGTGATGTGGGCCCGGCGCGACGAGCGCGGTCGCCTGCTCGAGATCCTCGAGACGGGCGAGGACGGCTCGCGGGCCGAGCCGCTCGAGGTGGGCATCGCCGAGTCCGTGCTGCACGCCGAGGTGATGCGCGAGGCGGAGGCCGAGGCGCTCGAGCACCTGCGCCGGGGCATCGAGCGGGTCCTGGCCGAGGTCAGGGCGGTCGTCGGCGACTGGCAGCCGATGCGCAGCCGGGCGCTTGAGCTGGCGCGGGAGCTGGCGCGCAACCCGGGGCCGGTGGACGACGAGGAGCTGCAGGAGGTGGAGGCGTTCCTGCACTGGGTGGCCGACGACCGGTTCACCTTTCTCGGCTACCGCGAGTACGACCTGACCGAGGAGAACGGCATTTTGGGTCTGCGAGCCCGCGAGCGAACCGGGCTGGGGATCCTGCGCCCGCCGCCGCGCACCCCGTTCAAGCCGCTGCGGAGCAAGGCGAGGGCGCTGGCGGAGGACCCCAACCCGCTCGTGCTGACCAAGGCGAACGCGCGCTCCACCGTGCACCGGCCCAGCCACCTCGACTACATCGGCGTAAAGCGCTTCGACGCGCGGGGCCGGGTGGTGGGCGAGGCGCGGTTCCTCGGCCTGTACACGACCGCCGCCTACCGCGAGAGCCCCCGCGAGATCCCGTTGCTGCGAGGGAAGTTCGTCCGGGTGCTCGACCGCGCGGGCTTCCCGCCCGCCAGCCACGACTTCAAGGCGCTGGTGGAGATCCTGGAGAGCTACCCGCGCGACGAGCTCTTCCAGATGAGCGCCGAGGACCTGTTCACGGTGGGGATCGGGCTGCTGGGGCTGGGTGAGCGCCCGCGGGTGCGGCTGTTCGTGTGGCAGGACCCCCTGGACCGCTTCGTCGCCTGCCTGGTCACCATCCCCCGCGACCGCTTCAACACCGAGAACCGCGAGCGGGTCGGCGCGATCCTGCTCGAGGAGTTCGGAGGCGTCCAGCTCGACTGGTCGCTCCAGCTCTCGGAGTCGCTGCTCGCCCGGGTGCATTACATCGTCCGCTGTCCGGATGGCGTGCCGGAGGGCTACGACGTGGCCGCGATCGAGTCCCGCATGACCGTGGCCACGCGCGCCTGGACCGACGATCTGCGCGACGCGCTGATCTCGGCCCGCGGCGAGGAGGCGGGCGCGGCGCTGGCCCGCCGCTACGAGCGGGCGTTCCCGCCCGGCTACCGGTCCGACTGGCCCGCCGCGAGCGCGGTCGCCGACGTTCACCGGCTGGAGGAGCTGGTGCAGACCGGTGAGACGATCATCCACCTCTACCGCCTGGACGGCTACGCGGGGCTGCGCTGCAAGCTGTTCAGCACCACCGAGGTGTCTCTCTCCGACGTGGTGCCGACCTTCGAGCACATGGGCGCGCGGGTGATCGACGAGCGGCCCTACCTCGTGGAGCCGGCCGGCGACCGCCAGGAGCGCGTCTGGATCTACGACTTCGGGCTGCGCTGCGGCGCCGAGGACCTGGAGCGCGTCGCCGACCTCTTCGAGGACGTGTTCCTGGGGGCGCGGCGCGGCCAGTTCGAGGACGACGCGCTCAACGGGCTGGTGCTGGGGGCCGCGCTCAGCGGCTGGGAGATCGCGATCCTGCGCGCCGTGGCGCGCTACCTGCGCCAGGCGGGAGTGGCCTACTCCGACGCCTACATGGAGCGCACGCTCCTGGCGCACCCGGACATGGCGCGGCTGCTGGTCAAGCAGTTCGCCGCCCGCTTCGAGCCGGGGCGGCCGGATCCGGACATGGCCGAGCACCTCGCCCGGGCGATGGAGATGACGATCGACAGCGTCCAGAGCCTCGACGAGGACCGCATCCTGCGCAGCTTCCTCGCCGTCTTCCGGGCGATGCTGCGAACGAGCTACTACCGCCGGGACGACGGCGCCCCGCGGGAGTACCTGTCGTTCAAGCTCGACCCCGAGCAGATCCCGTTCCTGCCCAGGCCGCGGCCGAAGTTCGAGATCTTCGTCTACTCACCGCGCTTCGAGGGGGTCCATCTGCGCGGCGGCAAGGTGGCCCGCGGCGGCATCCGGTGGTCGGACCGGCCCGAGGACTTCCGCACCGAGATCCTCGGCCTGATGAAGGCGCAGATGGTCAAGAACGCGCTGATCGTGCCGGTCGGCGCCAAGGGCGGGTTCGTGCTCAAGCGCCCGCCGGCGGGCGGCGCCCAGGCGCTGCGCGACGAGGCGGTCGCCTGCTACCGGCTGTTCTTGGCCGGCCTCCTGGACCTCACCGACAACCTGGTGGACGGGCGGGTCGTCACGCACGAGGCGGTGGTGCGCTACGACGAGGAGGATCCCTACCTGGTGGTGGCGGCCGACAAGGGAACCGCGACCTTCTCGGACATCGCCAACGAGGTCTCGGCCGCCTACGGGTACTGGCTGGGCGACGCCTTCGCCTCCGGTGGCACCCACGGCTACGACCACAAGCAGATGGGGATCACCGCCCGCGGCGCCTGGGAGTCGGTCAAGCGGCACTTCCGCGAGCTGGGTCGCGACATCCAGCGAAGCGACTTCACCGTGGTGGGAATCGGGGACATGTCCGGGGACGTGTTCGGCAACGCGATGCTGCTCTCGCCGCACATCAAGCTGCTGGCGGCGTTCAACCACGAGCACGTCTTCCTGGACCCCGATCCGGACCCCGAGCGCAGCCTCGCCGAGCGCCGGCGGCTGTTCGAGCTGCCCCGCTCCTCGTGGGCCGACTACGACAGGCGGCTGATCTCCCCCGGCGGCGGCGTCCACGAGCGCAGCGCCAAGTCGATCCCGATCTCCGCCGAGGCTCGGCACGCGCTCGGCATCGAGGCGCGCGAGCTCTCACCGGCCGAGCTGATCCGCGAGCTGCTTAAGGCGCCCGTCGACCTGCTGTTCAACGGGGGCATCGGCACCTACGTCAAGGCGTCCGGCGAGACCCACGCCGAGGTGGGCGACAAGGCCAACGACGCCCTGCGGGTGGACGGCCGCGAGCTGCGCTGCCGCGTCGTGGGCGAGGGGGGGAACCTCGGGGTCACGCAGCGCGGCCGGATCGAGTACGCCCTCTCCGGGGGCCCGGAGGGAGCGGGCGGCCGGATCAACACCGACTCGATCGACAACGTGGCCGGCGTGAACACCTCCGACCACGAGGTCAACATCAAGATCCTGCTCGACTCGCTTCTCTCGCGCGGGAGGCTCACGGCCGGCGAGCGAAACGACCTGCTCGTGCAGATGACCGACGCGGTGGCGGAGAGCGTCCTGTACTCCAGCTACACACAGACGCAGGCGATCAGCCTGGCGCTCGCCCAGGCGGCGTCGATGGTCGACGTCCACGCGCGGCTGATCCGCCGGCTCGAGCAGGTGGCGGGGCTGGACCGCGGGCTGGAGTTCCTGCCCTCCGAGGAGGAGATCTCGGACCGCAAGGCCGCCCACCGGGGCCTGGTGGCCCCCGAGCTGGCGATCCTCATGGCCCACTGCAAGATCTACCTCTACGCGCGGCTGCTGGACTCAGACGTGCCGGAGGACGGCTTCCTGCGCCACGACCTGGAGCGCTACTTCCCCTGCCCGCTTCCCGAGCGCTTCGCCGACGCGATGGCGCGGCACCGGCTGCGGCGCGAGATCATCGCCACCGTGGTGGCCAACCAGCTGGTCGACCGCGCCGGCAGCACGTTCGCCTTCCGCCTGGGCGAGGAGACGGGGGCCTCGCCGGCGCGGCTCGCCCGCGCCTATGCCGCGGCCCGCGAGATCTTCGAGATGCGCTCCTTCTGGGCGCAGGTGGAGGGCCTGGACAACCAGATAGAGGCGCAGGTCGGGATCTCGATGCTGATCGACGGCCGCCGCCTGGTCGAGCGCGCCACGCGCTGGCTGGTGCGCTCGGGCGGGGTGCCGATCGACATCGAGCGGACCGTGCGGCGCTACAGCGACGGCGCGCGGATGCTCGGCGCGCACCTGCCGGACGTCCTCCAGGGCGCCGACCGTGAGGCGTTCGAGGACCGCCTCGCCGAGCTGATGGAGGCCGGCGTGGGGCGCGAGCTGGCCGTGCGCGTCGCGTCGATGCCCGCGCTCTTGGCCGTGTTCGACGTGGTGCAGGTGGCCGAGGGCCTGGACCGCGCGCCCGAGCTGGTGATGCGCGCCCACTTCCGGCTCGCCTCCCGCCTGGAGCTGGACTGGCTCCGCGAGCGGATCCTCGACCTGCCGCGCGCCAACCGCTGGCAGGCGCTGGCCCGCGCCGCCCTGCGGGACGACCTGATGGCGGTGCACGCCGAGCTCACGCGCGAGGTGCTCGAGGACGCGCCGCCCGGTGAGGACGGGATCGAGGCCTGGCTGGAGCGCAACGCGGCCGCGGTGGAGCGCTGCATGAGCACGCTGGCCGACATCCGCGCCTCGCGCAGCTTCGACACGACCACCCTTCCGGTCGCGCTGCGCGAGGTGCGGGCGCTGATCCGCGCCGAGGCCGAGCCAGAGGCGCTCGGCTGATCCGAGCGGCCCCGCGACACGGCGCCGCTCAGCGGACCCCGACCGTCCGGCTGAAGATGACCCCCAGGCTCGGGTCGTACCACGCGAGCCTGACCGCGCCGGCCGAGGGGATCGAGACGTGGGTCCAGAAGTAGCCCTCGGGGCTGTTGGTCTGAAGCTCCGTCAGCTCCGACCACTTGGACGACCCCCGGGGGCGGAACTCGAGGATCGCCCACTGGCTCGCGGCGTGGTCGGCCGGCCGGACCTGTCCCCACACCGCCACGTGCGACCCGTGGCGGGCCACCGGGAGCCAGATCGGCATGCGGTAGGTCGAGAAGGCCGGCTTCGGCGCGCCGCTCATGGTCTCCAGCCCGGTCTGGAAGGTGCTCCAGTACAGGGCGCTGCCCCGACGCGCGCCGGGCTTGGGGAGGCTGTCGACGAGCAGGAACTGGGTGAGCGAGCGCACGAACGGGTCGCGCCAGGTCATGTACTCGCCCTCGTCCAGCCACGCCGCCTGGGTGGCCAGCGAGACGTGGGCGTAGGGGTTGGGGGGGTCGGTCTTGTAGCCCCACTCGGTTAGGTAGATGGGCACGCCGCCCGAGGGGTGCACGCCGTAGACGGCGAAGATCCTGTTCAGCAGCCGCTCGAAGGACCGCAGGTTGTAGATCGTGACGAAGGAACGGTCCGGGTAGGGCCGGTTGGGAGGGCTGTCGAAGGCGTAGGGGTGGTGGGCGTAGCCGGCGGCCTCGAACAGGCCGGGGTGGGCGGCGACGAAGCTCCCCGGCGGGCCCGAGGCCGGGCAGCCGACGGCGCTGGCGGCGGCCCCGCGCAGCGGCCTCAAGCGGGCGCTCACGCAGTAGAGGGAGCGGACGAACTGCACCGGGGTGAGGATCCCGCGGTTGGCCGTCTCGCCGATCATGACCGTGTCGCTGGCGTGGTCGGAGCTCGCCAGACCCTGCCAGGCGGCGTCGACCAGGCCCCGGTACAGCTCGGGTTGGATGTAGGCCCTGCGGTGATGGGGGAGCGGCCGATACCACGGGTTCAGCCACGACCGCTCGTTGGGCTCGTTCCAGATGCCCCAGTAGTCGACGCGCGGGATCGGCTGCGGCGGCGGGGCCGGCTGGGACTGCTGCTGGGCGCCGGTGAGGTCGGGCACGGTCACGCCGGCGATCGAGGTCGCGGCGGGCGGCGGCTGAGCGCTCGGGTCCACATAGGCGCCGCTGTAGCGGCGGCCCGCCGCCTCGACGAAGTCGCGGAAGTCGCCGAGGATCGGCGGATAGCCGAGCGACGGCCCCTGACCGTGGGCCAGGTGGCGGGGGACCGCCCAATCGGGCGCCGGGCCGATGATCAGGAAGTAGACCTTCATCCCCAGCGCCTGCGCCGTCCTCACGAGGTTGTCGTAGCGCGTCCAGGCGCCGGGCGGGTAGGCGGCCGGATCGGTGTCGTCGAAGCTCGGCTTCCGGCTGGAATAGGGGTCGGGCGCGACCAGCTGCCACACCAGCGAGACCTTGACCACGTCGACGCCCAGCGAGTGAATCGTCTGCAGCGTCTGAACCATGTGCTGGTGATCGACGTAGATCAGCTGGTCGTCGTCCATCAGCATCGAGACCTGCGTGCCGGAGGCCAGCGCCCGCGCGGGCAGCGCGCAGGCGCCGGCGCACGCGCTCAGGGCGACGCAAGCCGTCGCGCAGATCCTTGCCAGGCGGCCCATCGGGCGGCGCATGCTAGATCAACGCTGGGGCGGTCGCGCCGCTTGCGCGACGTAGAGGACGACGTCGAGAACGCCGGCGAGCAGGAACGCCCCGGGGGAGGTGACGAGGCGGCCGGCGAGCCGGGCGAGCACCGAGCGGACGGCCATGGCTTTCAAGCTATCGTCTGGCGCCCGATGGCCGCCGTGAGGACCAACGTCACCGAGCTTCCCGAGTCGCGCGTTCGCGTTCAGGCGGAGGTCCCGGCCGAGGAGGTCGAGCGCCGCGTCCGCGAGGCGGCCAGGCAGCTCGGGCGCCAGATGCGCATCCCGGGCTTCCGCAAGGGCAAGGTCCCGCCGCCGATCGTGATCAGCCGCCTGGGGCGCGAGGCGGTGCTCGACGAGGCGCTGCGCGCCTCGCTGGGCTCCTGGTACGCGGACGCGATCGAGCGCGCCGGCATCGCCCCGGTGGGGGAGCCCGACCTCGACGTCGCCGAGCTGCCGGACGAGGGGCAGCCGCTGTGGTTCACGATCGAGATCGGCGTGCGGCCCCGGGCGAAGCTGGGGAGGTACCGGGGCCTGGAGGTCGGCCGGCGCGAGCCGGTCGTCGACCAGGAGCGCATCGATCTCGAGGTGGACCGCCTGCGCGAGCAGTTCGCCACGCTCGAGACGGTGGAGCGCCCGGCTCAGGCCGGCGACCACGTGGTGATCGACTACGTCGGCTACGTGGACGACGAGCCGTTCGAGGGCGGCACGGCGCGTGACCAGCTCCTCGAGCTGGGCTCGGGGCGGCTGATCCCGGGGTTCGAGGAGCAGCTGATCGGCGCCGCCGCGGGCGAGCGGCGCACGGTCGAGGTGACCTTCCCCGAGGACCACCAGGCCGAGCAGCTCGCCGGCCGGCGGGCCCGCTTCGAGATCACGGTCACCGAGGTGAAGGCCAAGCGCCTGCCCGAGGCCGATGACGAGTTCGCGCTGCAGGCGGGCGGCTTCGACACGCTGGGCGAGCTGCGCGAGGACATCGCCTCACGGCTGCGGGAGGCCGAGGAGCGGGCGATCGAGCGCGAGTTCGAGCAGGCGGTCCTCGACGCGGCGGTGGGCGAGGCGTCGGTCGAGGTGCCCGACAAGCTCGTCCACGCGCGCGCGCACGAGCTTCTGGCGGACACGCTCGGGGCGCTGGAGCGCCAGGGGATCTCCAAGGAGGCCTACCTCCGGATCGCCGGCAAGGACGAGGAGACCCTGGCCCGGGAGGCCGAGCCCGAGGCCGAGCGGGCGCTCAAGCGGGAGGCGGTGCTGGCGGCGGTGGTGGAGGCCGAGGGCATCCGGCCGACCGACGAGGAGGTGCGCGAGGCGCTCGAGCCCGCGGCCCAGCGGGCGGGCGCCGACGCCGAGCGGGTGATGGACCGCCTGCGCAAGGGGGAGCGGCTCGAGCGCGTGCGCCAGGACGTGGCGGCCGACCAGGCGCGCCGGCTGCTCGTGCGCGAGGCCAAGCCGATCCCGATCGAGCGGGCCAAGGCGCGGGACAAGCTGTGGACGCCGGAGAAGGAGGACGCGGGCGGCGGCCGGATCTGGACGCCCGGAGGCTCGCCGGGCTAGCCGCTCGGTCGCCGCGGGGACGCCCAGCGCCGGGCTCGAGCGCCGGGGAAGCGTTCCCGGGCCGCCACGGGCACGTTGCTATCGTCGGCAGGAATCCGCCGGACGACGCGAAAGAAGCGAGGACGATGAGCCCACTCGTACCGATGGTCGTCGAGCAGACCTCCCGCGGCGAGCGGGCGTTCGACATCTACAGCCGCCTGCTCAACGAGCGGATCATCTTCCTCGGCACCCCGGTCGACGACCAGATCGCCAACCTGATCGTGGCCCAGCTCCTGCACCTGGAGTCCGAGGACCCCGACAAGGACATCTCGCTGTACATCAACTCGCCCGGCGGCTCGGTGTACGCGGGGCTGGCGATCTACGACACGATGCAGTTCATCAAGCCAGACGTGCAGACGATCTGCGTCGGCATCGCGATGTCGATGGGAGCGCTGCTGCTGGCGGGCGGGGCCAAGGGCAAGCGGATGGCGCTGCCCAACGCCAAGATCCTCATCCACCAGGTGTCCTCCGCCTTCCAGGGACAGGCGACGGACATCGAGATCCACGCCAAGGAGATCATCGACGTCCGCCGGCGGCTCGACGAGATCATCGCCAAGCACACCGGACAGGACATCGAGAAGGTGCGCCGGGACACGGAGCGCGACTACTTCATGAGCTCCGAGGAGGCCAAGGAGTACGGAATCATCGACCGGGTGATCTCGCAGCACTGAGGGGCTACCCTTAGCGGCGGAGAGCCCGCGGTGGGTGGGGTGGAGGCCCCGCCCGCCACGGAGAGGGAACAGATGGCACGTCCGACCGACTCCAACGAACAGCTTCTCTGCAGCTTCTGCGGCAAGTCGCAGCGCCAGGTCAAGAAGCTGATCGCGGGCCCCGGCGTCTACATCTGCGACGAGTGCATCGATCTCTGCAACGAGATCATCGACGAGGAGCTCACCACCCCGCCGAGCTTCGACATCGAGAACCTCCCCAAGCCGCGGGAGATCTACGACGTGCTGGGCGAGTACGTGGTGGGGCAGGAGCAGGCCAAGCGGACGCTGTCGGTGGCGGTCTACAACCACTACAAGCGCGTCCAGATGATGTCCACGGACGAGAACGACATCGAGCTGCAGAAGTCGAACATCCTGCTGCTGGGGCCGACCGGCTGCGGCAAGACGCTCCTGGCCCAGACGCTGGCCCGGATCCTCAACGTGCCCTTCGCGATCGCCGACGCCACCGCGCTCACCGAGGCGGGCTACGTGGGGGAGGACGTCGAGAACATCCTGCTCAAGCTGATCCAGGCCGCCGACTACGACGTCAAGAAGGCGGAGACGGGGATCATCTACATCGACGAGGTCGACAAGATCGCGCGCAAGGCCGACAACCCGTCGATCACGCGCGACGTCTCCGGGGAGGGGGTGCAGCAGGCGCTGCTGAAGATCCTGGAGGGGACCACCGCCAGCGTGCCGCCGCAGGGCGGGCGCAAGCATCCGCACCAGGAGTTCCTGTCGATCGACACCACCAACGTCCTGTTCATCTGCGGCGGGGCGTTCGCCAACCTCGACCGGGTGATCGAGCGCCGAATCGGCCACCAGGGCGTCGGGTTCGCGGCCGCCATCAAGTCCCGCGAGCAGCGCGACACCGGCGAGATCTTCGAGCACTGCCTGCCCGAGGACCTGATCCAGTACGGGCTGATCCCGGAGTTCGTGGGCCGCCTGCCGGTGATGTCGGCGATCCACCAGCTTTCACGGGAGGAGCTCATGCTGATCCTCACCGAGCCGCGCAACGCGCTGGTCAAGCAGTTCCAGCGCTTCTTCCAGTTCGACGGGATCGAGCTGGTGTTCGCCGACGAGGCGCTCTCCTCGATCGCCGACAAGGCGCTGGAGCGCGAGACGGGCGCGCGGGGCCTGCGCTCGATCATCGAGGAGGTGCTCCTGGAGGTCCAGTTCGAGCTGCCCTCCCGCCGGGACGTGCGCAAGTGCGTGGTGACCCGGGAGACGATCGAGAAGGGCACGCCGCCCACCCTGGTCACCACCGCGCCGGAGGCGGAGGCCGCGGCCTGAGCAGGGAGGGGCGGCCGGGGCCCGACGCGCTCCCGGGGCTGGACGCGCTCCCGGTTCCCGCCGCGCTCAGCCGACCTTCGCCACGCCCCTGACCCACGAGGCGCAGCCGAGCGTCCTCGGATGGCTCGTCGCGTAGGGGTGGCGGACCGTCTGCCCTTTGGCCACGAAATCCACCAGGTAGGAGACGGTGGCCCTCCGGCCGCCGCGCTGGAAGGCGCCCTTTATCTCCACGTACGCCGTCCCGTACTTCTCCCTGAAGGGGAAGCGGTAGTCGAACCTGCCGGACCTCGAGACGATCAGATAGCGCGCGGTCACGGTCGCGGTGCCGTTTCCGCAGTAGTAGGAGTAGGTGCCGCGGAAGCCGCGCAGCTGCGTGGCGTCGCGGGAGGTGCGGAAGCTGAAGCGGCCCACCGCGTCCTTCTTCCAGGCTCCGCCGGGGCCGTCGTTCTCGTAGTCGGCTCCGGTGCCGCTGAAGCGCTTGCCGGCGACGGGCCGGACCGTCACCGACGCCGCCGCGACGGACCCCGAGGCCGCCAGCGCCACCGTCAGCAGTCCGAGCGCGTAGCGCCTCATCCGCCGCCACCGTAGCGCGGCGGCCGGGCGCCGAGGAGCGCCGCATACACTGGCCGCGTGGGTCAGAGCATCAGCGATCTGGAGGCCAGGCGCCGCTACGACCCGGCTGAGGTGGAGCCGCGGATCGCCCGGCGCTGGCTGGAGTCCGGCCTGTTTCACCCCGAGCCGGAGGGAGATCCGGCCGAGAACTACTCGGTGGCGATCCCGCCCCCCAACGTGACGGGCGTCCTGCACATGGGCCATGCCCTCAACAACACCGTTCAGGACTGTCTGGTGCGCTACCACCGGATGAGGGGGCGGCGGACCAAGTGGATCCTGGGCACCGATCATGCCGGCATCGCGACCCAGACGCAGGTCGAGCGGGCGCTCGCCGAGGAGGGCGGCTCGCGCGAGGCGATGGGTCGCGAGGCGTTCGTGGCCCGGGTGTGGGAGTGGCGCGAGCGCTACGGCGGGACGATCATCGAGCAGCTCAAGCGGCTGGGCGCCTCCTGCGACTACGCCGAGGAGCGCTTCACGCTGGACGGGCGCTACGCGCGCGCGGTGCAGGAGGTGTTCGTCGCGCTGTACCGCAAGGGCTACATCTACCGCGACCGCTACATGGTCAACTGGGACCCGGGCAGCCGCTCGGCGATCTCCGATCTGGAGGTGGAGGACCGGGAGGTCACCGACACGCTGTACTACATCGACTACCCACTGGCCGACGGCGAGGGGTCGGTCACGGTGGCCACCGTTCGCCCGGAGACGATGCTGGCCGACACGGCGGTCGCGGTGCATCCCCAGGACGAGCGCTACGCCCACCTGGTGGGGCGCGAGGCGATCCTGCCGCTGGTCGACCGCCGCCTGCCGATCATCGCCGACGAGTACGTCAAGCCCGAGTTCGGCACCGGCGCGCTCAAGATCACGCCCGGACACGACCCCAACGACTTCGAGATCGGCCGCCGGCACGGCCTGGGGCAGATCTCGGTGATCGGGGAGGACGGACGGATGACCGACCAGGCGCCCGAGCGCTTTGTCGGCCTGAGCGTCGGCGAGGCGCGGGAGGCGGTGGTGGCCGAGCTGCGCCGTGGAGGGATGCTCTCGCGCACCGAGGACCATCTGCACACCGTCCCGTTCTCCCACCGCTCCGGCGAGCGCATCGAGCCGCTCGTCTCGCTGCAGTGGTTCATGCGCATGGACGAGCTGGCGGCGCCGGCCATCGAGGCGGTGCGCGACGGCCGCGTCCGCTTTCACCCCGAGCGCTGGAGCCGCGTGTACCTGGACTGGATGGAGAGCATCCGGCCCTGGGTGCTCTCGCGCCAGCTCTGGTGGGGACACCAGATCCCCGTCTGGTACCGGGGAGAGGAGACGTACGCCGGCCTCACCCCGCCCGAGGGCGAGGGCTGGGAGCGCGACCCCGACGTGCTCGACACCTGGTTCTCCAGCGCGCTGTGGCCGTTCGCCACGCTCGGCTGGCCGCAGGACACGCCCGAGCTGAGGGCCTTCTACCCCACCGACGCGCTGGTCACCGGACGCGACATCATCTTCCTCTGGGTGGCCCGCATGATCATGATGGGCCTCGAGTTCACGGGCGAGGTACCGTTCGCCGACGTCCACATCACCTCGATCATCCAGGCGCCGGACGGGCGGCGGATGTCCAAGTCGCTGGGCACCGGGATCGACCCGCTGGACCTGATCGACGGCGGTCCCCGCGCCCCGGTGTTCAAGGAGGGCGGGTCGTTTCCCCCCTACGGGGCCGACGCGGTCCGCTGGGGCCTGCTGGCGATGTCATCCGGCCAGGACGTGCGCTTCGCCGAGGACAAGGTGGCCCAGGGGCTGCAGCTCACCAACAAGCTGTGGAACGCGGCCCGGCTCATCCTCCTGCACGTCGACCCCGAGGCGCGACCGGCGGCGACGCCGGCCGCGGTGGAGGATCGGTGGATCCTCTCGCGGCTGCAGCGGGCCAGGGCCAGGGTGGCGCAGCGGATCGGGGAGTTCGACTTCTCGCACCTGGCCCTCGACATCTACGACTTCGTCTACGGCGAGCTGTGCGACTGGTACCTGGAGCTGGTCAAGCCGAGGCTGCGCGGGGGGGAGCCCGCGGTCGCACGGACGCTGCTCCACGTGCTGCGCGAGACGGTGGCGCTCGCCCACCCGGTCATCCCGTTCGTCACCGAGGAGATCTACTCGCACGTGCCCGGGAGCCAGGGCCTGCTGGCGGCCGGCCTTCCCGGGCCCGGCGGCGACGGCGCGCTCGACGAGGCGGCCGAGGAGACCGTGAGCCGCGCCATCGAGGCGGTGAGCGCGCTGCGCGCCTGGCGTGACTCGGCCGGCGTGCGCGTGGGCGCGATGGTCCCGGCGCGGCTGGCCGCCGAGGGCTACGAGGAGACCCGCGAGCACGTGGCGCGCCTGGCGCGGCTGGAGCTCGCCGAGGACGGCGCGGTCCCGCTGGTGTCGGTCCCGGTGCCCGGCGGCGCGGTGGAGATCCTGCCCACCGCCGAGGTGGACCTCGAGGCCGCCGAGCGGCGGCGCGGCGAGAAGCGGGCCGAGCTGGACCGCGAGATCGCGATTCGCGAGCGCAAGCTGGCCAACCGGGGGTTCGTGGAGAAGGCGCCCGCCGAGGTGGTGCGGAAGGTGCGCGACGAGCTGGAGCGCCTGCGAGGCGAGCGGGAGGCGCTGTGACACCCGAGGAGGCCGAGCGGCACATTCTCGAGCGCGAGCTGTTCGGCATGCGCTTCGGCCTGGACCGGATGCGCCGGATGATGATCGCGCTGGACCACCCCGAGCGGCGCTTCTCCTCGATCCACGTGGTGGGCACCAACGGCAAGTCCTCGACGGTGCGGATGACCGCGGCGATCCTCGAGCGCCACGGCGTGCGGACCGGCTCCTACCTCTCGCCGCACCTCGTCCACTTCTGGGAGCGGATCCGGATCGGCGACGCCGACCTGGAGCCGGCGGCGTTCGCCGCCGCGGTGGCGCGCGCCGCGCACGCCGCCGAGCTGATCGACCGCCGGCTCCCGGCCGGCGAGCGGGTGACGCAGTTCGAGCTGCTAACGGCGGCGGCGTACTGGGAGCTGGCCCGGCGCGGGGTGGAGGTGGCGGTGATCGAGGCGGGTCTCGGCGGTCGCTACGACGCCACCAACGTGATTCCCTCGGGCGTCCAGGTGCTGACCGGCGTGGGGCTGGAGCACACGCGCTGGCTGGGCCCGACGATCACCGACATCGCCGGCGAGAAACTCGACGTGGTCCGGGAGGGGGGCACGCTCGTGCTCGGCCCCGCCCTGCATCCCGACGCTCGCGCGGTGGCCGAGCGCGTGGCGGGCGAGCGCCACGCCCGGATTGTCACCGCCCCCGCCGACACGGGGCTCGCGCTCGCCGCCCGGGGCGGCTTCCAGCGCCGCAACTTCGCCGTCGCGTGCTGCGCCGCCGAGGCGTTCCTCGGGTCGCTCGACCCAGCGGCGGTGAGCACCGCGGCCTCGTCGGTGACGGTCCCCGGCCGGCTGCAGGAGATCGGCGAGCGCCCGCTGACGCTGCTCGACGGCGCGCACAATCCCGACGGGATGCGGGCCCTCGTCGAGTCGCTGGGCGATCTCGTCGGGGAGGGGCGGCGCCTGGTCGCCGTGATCTCGATCCTCGACGACAAGGACGCGGCGGCCATGCTCAGGATCATCCTCCCGCGCTTGGACGCGGTCGTCTTCACCAGCTCGCACAACCCGCGCGCCCTGCCACCGCCCACGCTTCAGTCGCTCTCCCACCAGCTCCTCGGCTTCCCCGCCGAGGTCGTGGCCGATGCCCGGGCCGCGCTCGCCCGCGGTCGGGAGCTCGCGGCCGAGGACGGCGTGGTGCTGGCCACCGGCTCGATCTACCTGGTGGCCGACCTCCTCAACCCGGCGCGCGCCTCGCGCGCGTCGATGCTGTGAACTGCGTGAGCGCGATGAGCCCGCAACGCGACGAGCCCAGCTTCATCACGATGATCGGCCTGGTGGCGCTGATCGTGGCGGTGGTGATCCTCGTGTTCTTCGGCGTCGGCTATCTGTTCGGGCGGGCGTTTCTTTGAACCGGGGCGGATTTTGGGTATCACTCCGGCCAGCCCAGTAGTTGCAAGCGCGACGAGCTGACCACCCCGACCACTACACTCGCCCACGCACATGCTCGCCCCAGCCGTCTTCGGCATCAGCAACAGCGGGGTCAACCTCGCGATCGACCTGCTGATCCTGTTCCTGGTGGTGGTCTGGATCGCGCTGGTCTACTGGACCTACGCCGACGCGCGCCGGCGGATTGCCGACCCGATGCTGGTCGCCTGCGCGACCGCGGCGTCGCTGTTCCCGTTCGTCGGCACGCTCGTCTACATGATCGTCCGCCCCCCCGAGTACCTCGACGACGTCCGGGAGCGCGAGCTCGAGATCCAGGCGGCCGAGGCCCGGCTGGCCGAGCTGGGGTGGCACCTCTGCCCGCACTGCGACCACGAGGTCGAGAAGGACTTCCTGCGCTGCCCGAACTGCATGCGCAAGCTCAAGGACCCCTGCCAGGTGTGCGGCAGGCCGCTGGACCCGATGTGGAAGATCTGCCCGTTCTGCGAGGCCGACGTCGGGGCGGCTCCCCCGGCGCCGCGCCGGGCCCGCCGGCGGCGCGAGGGCACCGGCGAGCGCCCGGTGGCTCCCGCCACGGGATTCGTGGATCCGGCCATCCCGCCCGAGCGCGGACCGACGGCCCCCTGACCACCGTCGCCGGCCAGCCGGCGAACCGACCTAGGAGACCGCTGCCATGGAGCGCACGCTGATTCTCGTCAAGCCCGATGCCTTCGCCCGCTCGCTCACCGGCGAGATCATCGCCCGGTTCGAGCGCAAGGGCCTCAGGCTGCTGGCCCTCAGGCAGATGACGATCACCGGCGAGCTGGCCGAGCGCCACTACGCCGAGCACCGCGGCAAGCCGTTCTACGAGGAGCTGGTGGGCTTCATCACCTCCGGCCCGCTCGTCGCCATGGTGCTGGAGGGCGAGCGGGCCGTCGAGGCGGCCCGTCAGGTGATCGGCGCCACCGACCCGCTCGCCGCCGCGCCGGGGTCGATCCGCGGCGATTTCGCGATCTCCGTGGGGCAGAACATGGTGCACGGGTCCGACTCGCCGGAGTCGGCGGCGCGCGAGGTGGGGCTGTTCTTCCCCGACCTGGCCTGATCCTCGCCTCGCGCTCACCGCAGCGCCGGGCGATACTCGCCCAGCTCGGGCTGAGCTTTGAGGCGGTCGCGCCCGAAGTGGAGGAGATCGAGAGCGGCCCGGCGGCGGAGGTGGCGCTGGACAACGCTCGGCGCAAGGCGCGCGCGGTGGCCGCGCGCTCGCGGGCCGACGCCGTCGTCCTCGGCGTCGACACGGTGGTCAGCCTAGGGGGAGCGCTCTACGGCAAGCCGGCCGACGACTGCGAGGCCCGAGCGACGCTGAGCGTCCTCTCCGGGAGGACCCACGAGGTGGTGAGCGGCGTGTGCGTGCTCGGAGCGGCGGAGCAGGTCGCGACGGCCACCACGCTCGTGACCTTCCGCACGCTGACCCCTCGCCTCCTGGACTGGTACCTGGCCAGCGGCGAGTGGCGCGAGCGGGCGGGCGGCTACGCGATCCAGGGGCGCGGCGCGGCGCTGGTGGAGGCGATCCACGGCGACTACTGCAACGTGGTCGGGCTGCCGGTGTCCACCCTCGTCGAGCTGCTGTCCGCCTGGCTGGGCCCCTCCGGCGCCTGACATCCAGGTTTTCCAGCAATTTCGCCCCCGTCCCTTCGTCCAGCGCGCGGCCGGGCCGACCCGCTTCGGGTACACTCGCCCGCGGACGGGGCTGCCAGCCGGCGTGTGCCTCGAGTCTCGCCGCGGGCCCGTCGCTGACCCCCGCAAGGCTGTTCTCCTCCATGGGCTTCTTCAGCTACCTGACAGGCTTTGGCGGCCGCGACATGGCCGTCGATCTCGGCACGGCCAACACGCTCGTGTACGTGCGCGGGCGGGGGATCGTGCTCTCCGAGCCCAGCGTGGTGGCCGTCGACTCGCGCAGCGGCGAGGTGCACGCGGTGGGGATCGAGGCCAAGCGCATGCTCGGCCGCACCCCGGGCACGATCCAGGCCATCCGACCGCTCAAGGACGGGGTGATCGCCGACTTCGAGGTGACCGAGGAGATGCTCAGGCACTTCATCCAGAAGGTGCACCAGAACCGCTGGGCGCACCCGCGCGTGGTGGTGTGCGTCCCCTCGGGGGTGACCGGGGTGGAGAAACGGGCGGTCGAGGAGGCGTGCCTGTCGGCGGGCGCCCGCCAGGCCTATTTGATCGAGGAGCCGATGGCGGCCGCGATCGGGGCCGGGCTGCCGGTAGGCGAGCCCACCGGCTCGATGGTGGTGGACATCGGCGGCGGCACCAGCGAGGTGGCGGTGATCTCGCTGGGCGGGATCGTCGTCTCCCAGTCGATCCGCGTCGGGGGGGACGAGCTCGACGAGGCGATCATGAACTACGTCAAGCGGGAGTACAAGCTGTTGATCGGCCAGCAGACGGCCGAGGAGGTCAAGCTGGAGATCGGCTCCGCCTTCCCGACCGGTGAGGAGGTCCAGGCGGAGATCCGGGGGCGCGACATGGTCTCGGGGCTGCCCAAGACGGTGGTTCTCACCAGCGAGGAGATCCGCGGCGCGCTGGAGGAGCCGGTCACCCAGATCATCGACGCCGTCAAGGAGACGCTCGACCGCACGCCCCCCGAGCTGGCCTCCGACATCATGGATCGTGGCATCATGCTGGCTGGAGGCGGGTCGCTGCTCCAGGGGCTCGAAGAGCGCCTGCGCCACGAGACGCAGATGCCCGCGCACCTGGCCGAGTCGCCGCTCACCTGCGTGGCGGTGGGCTCGGGGAGGTCGTTGGAGGAGTTCGAAGCAATCCACCGATCGAGCAAGAATTCACGTAATCGACGCCACCGGTACTAGGTTCCCGCCCCGGGAGCCCAGCCGAAGGCGTCGGCCAACCGATTTGGAGCCAAGGGTCGCGTGCACTCAAAGCAAGTACGCAGACGACGAGCGGTTGTCGGAGCGCTCGTCGTGGTCTCCCTGATCCTGCTCACCTCCTACTTCGGGGAGTCGCCCGCCAGTCCCCTGCACGCGCTGCAGCGCGGGATCGTGCAGGTCTTCTCCCCGATCGAGCAGGGCGCCAGCACGGTCCTCTCGCCCGTGCGCGACATCGCCGGCTGGTTCTCGGACACCTTCAAGGCGCGCTCGGAGGTTGGCCAGCTGCGCGCCCAGCTTCAGCAGCTGCGCCGGAAGTACGACGCGGCGCTGTACGCGCAGGAGCAGAACGCCCAGCTCTCGCGCGAGGTGGGCCTCGACGCCTCCAACTCGATCCAGGCCTACCGGCCGATCGGCGCGCACGTGATCTTCCGCGACCCCACCCTGTGGTACGCGACGATCCAGGTCGACAGGGGGACGGCCGACGGCGTCCGCGTGGGCGATCCGGTCCTGGGCGACGGCGCCCTGGTCGGAGAGGTGAGCGTCGCCGCCTCCAACTACTCCGTGGTGACGCTGATCACCGACCACACGGTCGCGGTCGCCGCGCAGGTCGAGGATGGCAACGCCGACGCGGGGATCCTCGTGCCGGCGGTGGGCAACCCCAACCAGCTCGTCCTCCAGGACCTGCCCACGACCGCGCCGGTGCAGGTCAACCAGCCGGTGGTCACCGTCGGCTTCCGCTCCGGCCCGCTCCAGGACCTGTTCCCGCCCGGGATCCCGATCGGGACCGTGTCGAACGCCAACCCCGACAACCTGGCCAACAACGGCGAGGTGCAGGTGCAGCCGGCCGCCGACCTGCGCCGGCTGACCGCCGTCCAGATCCTCACCGCTCCGCACGCCGGTGGGGCCAGGGCGCAGGTGCCGAGCGGATGAGCCTCCAGATCGGCGACTCCTACCGGCTGCCGCTGCGCCTCGGCCTGCTCGTGTTCTTCACGGTGATCGTGCAGGAGGCGGCGGTCTCGCAGATCTCGATCTTCGGCACCAGCGCCGACCTGACGCCGCTCGTGGTCATGAGCGCGGGGCTGCTCGCGGGGTCGATCCCCGGGGCGATCACCGGCTTTGCCATGGGGCTGCTGGTCGACCTGATGCTCTTCCAGACCCTCGGGGTGACCTCGCTGCTCTTCATCGGCATCGGCTACTGGGCGGGGCGGCTGCGCGAGCTGCGCGACCCGGCGCACGGGCTCGTGCCGATGGGCATGGGCGCCGCCGCGACCGCGTTCGCCGGCCTGGGGATGGCGCTGATCCAGTTCCTGCTCGGGGTCAACGCGCCGGTCAGCCTGCTCCTGCTGCAGCAGATCTTCATCTCGGTGCTGGTCAACACGCTGATCTCGCTTCCGGTCTACTCGGCGGTTCGGCGGGTGCTGAGCCCGGCGCTGCCCGAGGATCCGAGGCGACGGCGCCGGCGGGCCTACACGACGGGCGGGCTCAGCCCGCTTCGGGCCTCCGGCGGCAGCCGGCGAGGACCGAGGCCGCGCCCGGCGCGATGATCAGTCCCGCGCAGGAACAGTCCCGCCGGGCGCCGGTCAACGTCCCGGAGGACCGGCGGCCCCCGCTGACGCCGCAGCTCGCGCTGCGCGTGGCGATCATCGGCAGCTTCGCGCTGGCCATGTTCGCGATCATCTTCTTCCGCCTCTGGTTCCTGCAGGTCCTCTCGGGGGACAAGTACCTCGCCCAGGCGAAGGTCAACCGGGTCCGCAACGTCGCCATCCCGGCGCCCCGCGGCGAGATGCTGGACCGCTCGGGCAACGTGCTGGTCGCCTCGCGGCGGGCCACCGCGGTCGAGATCTCGCCGGCGGGGCTGCCGGTTCAGGTGACGCCGTTCAACGTCGCCCACCCGCCGGTCGCCGACGCGCGGCTCTACAACCGGCTGGCGCACGTGCTGGGGATGCCGACCAGGCGCCAGAGGTGCCGCGTGCCCGGGCTGGGAACGCTGCACGTCTCCAAGATCGCCTGCCAGGTGGCCCTCGGCTACATCAAGCTCTCCTACGGGGACGTGACGATCGCCACCGACGTGCCGTTCCCGGTGCGGGCGTACATCGCCGAACGCCAGGCGGAGTTCCCGGGTGTGCAGATCCAGCCCATCTGGCAGCGCGTCTATCCGCTCAAGACGCTCGCCGCCCAGCTGTTCGGGACGGTTGGCCCCATCAGCTGCGTGTCCAAGGCCAACTGCGAGCTGCACCAGGCGCGCTTCAAGGGCCTGCCGCCCACCTCGATCGTCGGCCAATCCGGGCTGGAGTGGTACTACAACCGCTACCTCCAGGGGACCGACGGCTACCAGGAGGTCCAGGTCGACGCGCTCGGCCGGTTCACCGGGGTGGTGGGCGAGCATCCGCCCGTGCCCGGCCACGATTTGCGTCTGGCGCTGGACGTCAACCTCCAGCGGGTGGGGGAGGCGGCGCTGGCGCAGTCGATCGCCCAGAACGCCGGCGACGGCGGCGCCTTCGTGGCCATGAACCCCGATACGGGCGAGATCTACGCGATGGGCTCCAACCCCTCCTATGACGCCAACGATTTCGCCAACCCGGCCGGGGTGCCGGCCTCCGTTTACAACCAGCTCAACAACCCCGCCTCCAACTATCCGCTGCTCAACCGGGCGATCCAGAGCCAGGGCCCGACCGGGTCGACGTTCAAGCCGATCACCGCGACGGCGGCGCTCCAGAGCGGGGCCTGGAGCGTCTCCGACGTCTTCGACGACACCGGTCGGTTCTGCATCGGCCTGCAGTGCCGCCACAACGCGGGCTATGCGGTCTACGGAACGCTCGACCTGGTGCAGGCGATCAAGGTCTCCTCGGACGACTTCTTCTACAACCTGGGGGCGCTGACCAACGCCAACCCGGCGACCCACCCCGACGGCGGGGCGCTCCAGCACTGGGCGCGCCTGTACGGGATCGGGCGCCCGACCGGGATCGACCTCGGCGGCGAGGTGAGCGGGAACCTCCCCACCCCCAGGTGGCGCTCGGCGATCGATCAGCTCGAGCTCCGCTGCGAGCGGCGCCGGCACCACGCCACGCCGTCGGAGTACTTCACGCCGGCGGTGAGCTGCGGGATCGCCGACGGGCGCCCGTGGTCGATCGGCGACAACGTCAACCTGGCGGTCGGACAGGGCGACGTCCAGGTGACGCCGCTCCAGCTCGCGGTCGTCTACGCGGCGATCGCCAACGGCGGCAACGTCGTGCGCCCGCACCTCGGGCTCGACGTCCAGTCGCGCGACGGGACCGTGCTGCAGCGGATCGCGCCCCCGCCGGTCCGCCACCTCAACATCAACCCGCTGTACCTGGACGCGATCCGCGCAGGCCTGCGCGCCGCCGCCTCCCAGCCGGGCGGCACCTCGGCCGACGTGATGGGAACGTTCCCCGAGCAGGTGTACGGCAAGACGGGCACCGCGCAGTACACGGGCCAGAACGACTACTCCTGGTATGCCTGCTTCGTCCCCGACTGGGCGACCGGCAAGCCGATCGTGGTCGTGGTGTGGGTCGAGCGGGGGGGCTTCGGCGCGGTCGCCGCCGCGCCGGTGGCGCGCCAGATCCTCTCGCAGTGGTTCTTCGGCAACCCCGGCAAGTTCATCGCCGGGTCCTCCCGGACCCTATGAGCGTGGGGCTGGCCACACCGATCCAGCCGGTGGAGGATCCCTCCGCCCGCCGTCCGCGCGCGCTGCTGCTGATCGACCCGCTGCTGCTGCTGGCCGCGCTCGGGCTGGTGGCCTGCTCGCTGGTCACGCTGCACGGCGCCACCCGGGCCTCGGGCAACTACTACGTGGACCGCCAGGCGATCTACGCCGGGGCGGGGTTGGTGGTCGCGCTGCTGCTGGCCCGCACCGACTACAGCCATCTGCGCCGGCTCAAGCTCGGGCTCTACGCCGCCATGATCGGCCTCAACCTGGTCGTGTTCGGGATGCCCGCGATCCGGGGGTCGCGGCGCTGGATCCCGCTCCCCTTCCTGGAGTTCCAGTCCTCGGAGTTCGGCAAGATCCTGCTGATCGTGGCGCTGGGGGCGTTCGCCGCCGACCGGGCCCGGCGGCTGCACGAGTGGCGCACGACCGCCCGGATCATGCTGCTGGCGCTGATCCCGGCCCTGATCGTCATCCCGCAGCCCGACCTCGGCACCGGCCTGGTCTACGTGGTCGTCGGCTTCGTGGTCCTGTTCGTCGGCGGCACCTCCTGGAAGCAGATCACGGCGATCGTGGCGATGTTCCTCGCCGCGATCGCGATCGTCCTGGCCGGCGCGCCGGCGCTCGGAATGCACGTGCTCAAGCCCTACCAGGTGCAGCGGCTCACCGGCTTCCTCAACCCCTCGCACGACCCGCGCAACCAGACCTACAACATCACCGAGTCGCTGATCGCGATCGGCTCGGGCGAGAAGACGGGACGCGGCGTGCAGGGTGCGAGCCAGACCAACCTACACTTCCTGCCAGAGAACCAGACCGACTTCATCTTCGCGGTCGTCGGCGAGACCTACGGTTTCGTCGGAGCGGCGCTCGTGCTCTCGCTCTACGCGCTGCTCATCTGGCGCTCGCTACGCATCCTCATGATGGCCAAGAACCTCTTCGGCACCCTGATCGCCGGCGGCATCCTCGCGATGCTGATGTTCCAGGTGTTCGTGAACGTCGGGATGACGATCGGGATCATGCCGATCACGGGGGTGCCGCTGCCGCTGATGAGCTACGGCGGCTCCTCCGTGCTGGTGACGTTCATCGCCCTCGGCCTCCTGCAGTCGGTGCACGTGCAGGCGAGGCTGGCCTCCTCGTCGAAGAGCCGGGCGGTGGTTTCGTGAACTCGCTCGTGCTGCTGCCCTCCGCTGGGCGCGGCCGACCCACACCAGGCCGCGCGGGTGCCCGCACCCGGCGCGGCCCGACCGAAAAAGGATTGAACATTGAAAAAGCAAGTGCTTGTCAGCGTCGACCGGGGCGAGACCCGCGTGGCGCTGCTGGAGGCGGCCGGCACGGTCGCCGCGTCCAAGCCCGCCTCCGGGGGGCGGAGGAGGCGTAGGCCGGCCAAGCCGGGCGCCGGCTACAAGGTCGCCGAGCTGTACCTCGAGCGGCGGGGCGCCCGCTCGATCGTCGGCAACATCTACAAGGGCCGGGTCGACAACGTGCTGGCCGGCCTGGAGGCGGCCTTCGTCGACATCGGCCTGGAGAAGAACGGCTTCCTCCACGTCGACGAGATCGTCATGCCCGGGGTGAGCGCTCCGCGGCGCGGACGCGGCTCGGGGCGCGACGGGCGCGACATCACCGACCTGCTCAAGCCCGGGCAGGAGATCGTCGTACAGGTGGTCAAGGACCCGCTGAAGACCAAGGGGGCGCGTCTGTCGATGGAGCTCACGATCGCCGGGCGCTACATGGTGTACGCGCCCTTCGGCGAGGGGGTCGGCGTCTCGCGGCGGCTCGACGACCGAGAGCGCGACCGCCTGCGCCGGGAGGCATCCAAGCTCGACCTGGGGGGCGGGGGCGCGATCATCCGCACCTCGGCGCAGGGGGTCAAGCGGGCCGATCTGGAGCGCGAGCTGCTGTATCTGCACAAGCTCAACGAGGTGCTGCAGAAGCGCGTGGCGGAGACCCCGGCCCCCGCCCTCGTCTTCCAGGAGGCCGACCTCTCGGTGCGCGTCGTGCGAGACGTGTTCTCGGCCGAGTTCGAGCGCGCGGTGGTTGACGACGCCAAGCAGCACCACCGGCTGGTGTCGTTCTTCTCACGCACCGCGCCGGACCTGGTGGAGCGGGTAGAGCTGTGGGAGGAGCCCGAGCCGCTGTTCACCGCCTTCGGCATCGAGCAGGTTCTCGCCTCGACGCTCGAGCGCAGGGTCGACCTTCCCAGCGGGGGCTACCTGATGATCGACTACGCCGAGGCGCTCACCGTGATCGACGTCAACACCGGGTCGTTCGTGGGGCGTGGCAAGAGCGCCCGGCTGGAGGACACGATCACCAAGACCAACCTGGAGGCGGCCGAGGAGGTCGTGCGCCAGCTGCGCCTGCGAGACATCGGCGGGATCATCGTGATCGACTTCATCGACATGGCGCGCGCGCGCAACCGGGACGCCGTCCTGAAGGCGCTGCGCAAGGCGCTCGACGAGGACCGCACCAAGACCTTCGTGGTCGAGATCTCGCCGCTCGGCCTGGTGGAGATGACCCGCCAGAACGTGACCGACGGGGTGCGGGAGATCATGACCCGCGCCTGCCCCACGTGCGGCGGCGAGGGCGTGATCAAGTCCGAGGAGACGATCGCGATCGAGTTCGAGCGCCGGATGCGCATGCTGGCCCAGCAGACGGAGGCCGAGGCGATCCTGATCCAGATGAACCCGCGGGTGTCCTCCGAGTTCACCAAGGACGATGCGCGGGTGCTGCGGGCGGTGGAGGAGGAGACCGGCCGGGTGTTCGTGTTCGAGGGCTCGGAGGGATTGCCGCTGGAGCACTTCTCGGTGCTGCTGGAGGGCTCGCGCGAGGAGGTCGTGGAGCGCGCGGTTCCCTTCCGGGAGGGCGAGGAGGTCCACGTGCAGATCGTCGAGCCGCACATGTACAGCCCGGGCGACGCGGTCGGCAAGGTCGACGGCTATCTGATCTCGATCACCGGCGGCGGGCCGTACGTGGGCGAGAAGCACCTGGTGCGGATCGAGGAGGCCGGGCGCACCGCCGCCGTGGCGTCGCTGATCGACGTCGAGCCGGGGCCAAGCGGGGGAGCCGTCCGGGCGGGCGTCGCCCGTGACGCGGGCGAGGATGGCCTACAATCGAAGCCTCGGCGCCGTGGCCGCAGAGGCGGACGGCGCCGTTCCGGCGCCAAGGCGGCCTCCTCGGCCGAGGCGGACTAGCTCATGTACGCGGTCGTCAAGACAGGTGGAAAGCAGTATCGGGTGGAGCAGGGTCAGACCCTGCTCGTCGAGCGGCTGGGCGCGTGCGCCGAGGGCTCGACGGTCGATCTCGTCCCGCTCCTGTACGTCGACGGGGACTCGGTCGTGGACGGCGAGGATCTGGCGAAGGTCAGCGTGTCGGCCCGCGTCGTCGGCCACGAGCGGGGTCCCAAGCTCCGCGTGGTCAAGTTCAAGCCCAAGCGCGGCTACCGGCGCCGCACCGGCCACCGCCAGGAGCTGACCCGGCTCGAGGTAACCGAGATCAAGCTGGCCGCCCGGCGCTCGCGGGCGAAGAAGGCCGACGAGGGCGCGCAGGCCCGCACGCCCAGACCGGTGGCGGCCGATCGGGCGGCCGGCGTCGCCCCCACCCGAGAGGCTGGTGCCGCCCCAACCCGGGCGGCCGGCGCCGCCCCCACCCGAGAGGCCGGCGCCGCCCCCACCCCCGCCCGGGAGGCGGGCGTCGCCCCCACCCAGGAGGCCGGCGATGGCGCATAAGAAGGGCCTCGGATCGTCGCGCAACGGCCGCGACTCGCACTCCAAGCGCCTCGGCGTCAAGGTGTTCGCCGGCCAGACCGTGAGCGGTGGCGAGATCATCGTCCGCCAGCGGGGCACGCGCTTCAAGCCAGGCGACGGCGTGGGGATCGGCAAGGACGACACGTTGTACGCCCGCTCCGCCGGGACCGTCGTGTTCAGCCGCGGCCGCCTGGGCCGCGTGGTCTCGGTCCAGCCGAACCGCTCGGAGTAGCCGCCGAGCCGGGGGGTGGGGCGCGCGGGGGCGCGGGACGCGGCGCGGCGGGCGGCGCACTGGGCGCCGCGGCGCGCGGGGCGGCCTGTTGCGAGCCCGTCACGAACTCGCGACGCATTTGTGACGTTTGCGCCTTGTTTGGCGATGGACTCGGCGGAACCCTTGTCCTATGGCCGAACGATGGCGAATTCCCCAGCGTATGGCGCAGGAGAACGCCAAAGTTCGCGTCGCGCGCCTGGCGGCGCGGGCAGGGGGCCGGATCACCTGGGCGCAGCTCGCAGCGCTGGCGATCCCGGACAGCACGATCGCGCGGTGGGCGCGGGAGGGCTATCTCCACCAGCGCCTGCCCGGCGTCTACGCGGTCGGGCACGCGGCGCCGAGCCTGGAGGGCGAGCTGGCCGAGGCGCTCCTCTACGCCGGACCCGGCGCGATGCTCAGCCACGACACGGCCGCCTGGTGGCTGGGGCTGCTGGGCGCGAGGCCGGCGCTGGTCCACGTGAGCACCCCTCGACGCTGCCGGTCGACCGGCCGTGTGCTGGTGCACGCGCGGCGGGCGCTCGAGCGCGGGTGGCACAACCGCCTGCCGGTCACAACCATCCCGCAGACCCTCCTCGACATCGCGGTCGCGCTGCCGTTCCAGACCGTTCGGCTCGCCATGGCGAGGGCCGACTACGGGCGGGTCCTCGAGCTCGACGCCCTCGAGGCCAGGCTCGGCCGTGGCCGCCCCGGCTCGGCGCTGCTCCGTGCCGCGCTGGCCGAGCACCAGCCGGAGCTCGCCCACACCCGCAGCGAGCTCGAGCGCGCGCTGATCGCGGTGTGCGAGAGGGGCAACCTCGTCATCCCGGAGCTCAACGTCCGGCTCGGGCGCTGGACGGTCGACGCGGTCTGGTGGGACGCGCGTCTGGTGGTCGAGGTCGACGGCTACGACAACCACCGCAGCCCGGCGCAGGTCAGACGCGATCGCCAGAAGGAGATGGACGTGCGCGCGGCCGGGCTGGGGATCGTGCGCTACTCCTCCCAGCAGGTCTTCTGCCAACCGGCGGAGGTGCTCGCCGACCTGCTCGGCGCCGGCGCGCCCACCCGCGGCGGACCGGCCACGCCCCGGCGCTCACCCTGACCGGGCCGCGATCCCCGCGCGAGCGCCGACTCCGCCCGGGGCGCCGGCGATCGGGAGGACCGGAGCGGGTCGCTCGTCGGCCATCCTTTAGGGCATGCAGGATCGCGCCCGTATCCATGTCCAGGCCGGAGGCGGCGGCGACGGCTGCCTGAGCTTCCGGCGCGAGGCGCACGTTCCCAAGGGGGGGCCGGACGGCGGGGACGGCGGACGCGGGGGGGACGTGGTGCTGGTGTGCGACGACTCGCTGCGGGACCTCGCCCGCTACCGGCGGCGCACGCATTTCCGAGCCGGGCGCGGAGGCCATGGCGAGGGGGCGCTCAGGCACGGGCGGGAGGGCGAGCCGCTGCTGCTCCCGGTCCCGCCCGGCACCGAGGCGGTGATCGAGGAGACCGGAACGCGAGTGGACCTCCTGACCCCCGGCCAGCGCGCCACGATCGCCCGGGGCGGGAGCGGCGGGCGCGGGAACAAGCGGTTCGCCGGCCCCACCCACCAGACGCCGCGCTTCGCCGAGCGCGGGCTGCCCGGCGAGGAGGCCTGGGTCGCGCTGCGGCTGAAGCTGATCGCCGACGTCGGCCTGGTCGGGCTGCCCAACGCCGGCAAGTCCTCGCTGCTGGCCCGGCTGACCCGAGCCCACCCCAAGGTCGCCGACTACCCGTTCACCACGCTGGAGCCGGTGCTGGGCACGCTCGAGGGCGAGGACCGCCAGCTGGTGCTCGCCGACATCCCGGGCCTGATCGAGGGGGCGTCCGCCGGCAGCGGGCTCGGGCACGAGTTCCTGGCCCACATCGAGCGCACCCGCCTGCTCGTGCACGTGCTCGACATCGCGCCGCTCGACGGCTCCGACCCGGAGCGCAACCACGCCACCGTCGAGCACGAGCTGGCCCTGCACGATCCGGCGCTGGCGTCGCTTCCCCGGATCCTGGCGCTGTCGAAGGCCGACCTCGTGGATCCGGCCACGCGGGAGCGTGAGCGGCGGCGCTGGGCGGGCCTCGTGGGCGAGCGGGTTCCCGTGATCGTGACCTCGTCGGTGACGGGCGCCGGGATCCGAGAGCTCTCCGCCGAGCTCCTGCGCCGGGTGCCGGTCGAGCCGCCGGGCGCGGAGGGCGCCGCGGTCGAGCCGCCGGTCGAGCACGCCGTCTACCGGCCGGGCGCCGAGCGGAGGTTCGAGGTTCATCAGCTGGGCGAGCACGCCTTCGCGGTTCGCGGGCGGGGCGTCGAGCGCCTGCTGGCGCGCTACGACCTCGACGACGAGGACGCGCTGGCGCACCTGGAGCGCAGGCTGCGGGGCATTGGCGTCATCGACGCGCTGCAGGCCGCCGGGTTTCAGGCAGGCGACGAGGTGGAGATCGCCGGCGTGGCGTTCGACCTCGACCCCGACGTGTAGCATCCGCCCACTACTTTCTGGGAGAAGGAGATGGCTGTGCGCCGATGTCTCACCGCGATCGCAGGGGTCCTGGTCACGTGCGTCGTCGCGTCGCCCGCGGCGGGCAGGGTTCTGCTGGTCGGCACCTACCACGGGGTGAAGGGCCGCTACCGCACGATCCAGGCGGCGGTCGACCATGCCCGGCCGGGGGATTGGATCCTCGTGGCGCCCGGCGACTACAAGACCACCTCCAGCCGGACGGTGACGGGGACCGACGGCTCCAAGTTCCCCGCCGCGGTGCTGATCAAGACGCCGCGCGTTCACCTGCGGGGCATGAACCGCAACACCGTGATCGTCGACGGCACGACCGCGGGCCCGCCGTGCAACGACGCCAAGGGCTACCAGGACTTCGGTCCCAGCACCTCCAACGGGCCGGCGGGCCTGAACGGGATCATGGTGTGGAAGGCCGACGGCGTGTGGGTGCAGAACCTGACCGCCTGCAACTTCCTCGGCGGCGCGGAGGACGCGGGCAACGAGATCTGGTGGAACGGAGGAGCCAACAGCGGCGGTGACACGACCGTCTCGATCGGCGGCTGGGGATTCCTCGGCAGCTACCTGAACGCCACGAGCACGTTCTTCGACACCAGCGTCTCGCAGGACCAGGCGGAGACCACGGCCGCCGAGTACGGGATCTTCTCCAGCAACTGGAGCGGCGGCACGTGGTCGCACACCTATGCCAGCAACTTCAACGACTCCGGCTACTACATCGGCGCCTGCGGGCAGGTGTGCAACCAGACCGTCAACGACGCCTGGGCCGAATACAGCGCGCTCGGCTACTCGGGCTCCAACTCCGGCGGGCAGCTGGTGGTGGAGAACTCGCGCTTCGACAACAACGAGGACGGCTTCGACACCAACAGCCAGAACGGCGACAACCCGCCGCCCCAGGACGGCGCGTGCCCCAACAACGGGATCAGCCCGATCACCCATACCCACTCCTGCTGGGTGTTCATGCACAACCACGTCTACGACAACAACAACCCCAACGTCCCCACCGCCGGGCTGGCCGGCGGCGGGCCGGTGGGGACCGGCATGTCGCTCTCCGGCGCCCGCGACGACACCGTGATGGACAACACGTTCTCGGGCAACGACGCCTGGGGGACGATCATCGTCCCGTTCCCCGACAGCGGCCCGCCCTGCACGGGCGGCACGAGCGGCGGGGGCGGGCAGCCCGTGTGCCTCTACGACCCCTGGGGCGACGCGATCATCAACAACACCTACACCGACAACGGCAGCTGGAACAACCCGACCAACGGGGACATCGCGCTGACCAACGCCGAGCCGGGGCCGACCGACTGCTTCGCCGGCAACATCGACACCAGCGGCACGCTCACGATCACGCCCTCCAACGCCGAGCAGATGTACCCGACGTGCAACGGCCAGACCGTGCCGCCCAGCGACACCAACCCGCAGTCGGCGATGTTCACCGAGGAGGTCGCCTGTGACTCGACGCTGTCGCTGCCGGCCGCCGGAAAGGCCCCCTGCCTGCCGACCGACAGCTACCCGCGGCGCCAGAGCGTGATCATGCACCCGCTGCCGCCCGCCAGCGAGCTGCCGAGCATGCCCAACCCGTGCGCGGGCGTCCCCGCCAACCCGTGGTGTCCGGCCCACCCGGCCCGGCGCCGGCGCCACCATCATCGGCGCCGGGGCGCGCACCGGCGCCACCACGCCCGCCGGCCCGCCTAGCCGCGCTCGGCTTGCCTCCGCGGCGCGGCACGCCATAGGATCCCCAACGCGCGGAGGGGCCGAGAAGGGACAGCCAGTGCGTCGCAACGTGATCATCGCCGCGATCCTGTTCGCCGGGCTCCCGCTCGCATCGAGCGCGGGGGCGCGCGTCCTGCTGGTCGGCGCCTACCGAGGCATCCACGGCCAGTTCAGCTCGATCCAGGCGGCCGTCGACGCCGCCCGGCCCGGAGACTGGATCCTGGTCGGCCCCGGCGACTACAAGACCTCCCGCGTGCGCGCGCCCCGAGGCGCCCCCTCGATGCCGGCCGCCGTGCTGATCGCCAAGGCCCGCCTGCACATCCGCGGGATGAGCCGCAACCGGGTGATCGTGGACGGCACCAGGCCCGGGTCGGCGGCGTGCAGCCGCAAGGCGGCGGCGCAGAACCTCGGCCCGCGCGGCCGGCGAGGGCCGCTGGGGCTCAACGGCATCGAGATCTGGAAGGCCGACGACGTGTGGGTGCAGAACCTGACCGCGTGCAACTTCCTGGGTGGCGCCGCCGGCGACGGCCACACCGGCAACGAGATCTGGTGGAACGGCGGGGCGGGGAGCGGGAAGATCGGCGGCTGGGGCTTCAACGGGTCCTACCTGAACGCCACCAGCACCTTCTACGCCGCCCGCGACGGCGACAGGACCGCCGCCCAGTACGGGATCTTCGCCAGCAACTGGTCGGGGGGCACGTGGTTCCGCGACTACGCCAGCAACTTCAGCGACTCCGGCTTCTACATCGGCGCCTGCCGCCAGCAGTGCGACAACACCGTCAACCAGATCTGGTCCGAGTTCAGCGCGCTCGGCTACTCGGGCTCCAACTCGGGCGGGCGGCTCGTGATCGAGCACTCCGAGTTCGACAACAACAACGACGGGTTCGACACCAACAGCCAGAACGGCGACAACCCGCCGCCCCAGGACGGCGCGTGCCCCAACAACGGGATCAGCCCGATCACCCACACCCACTCCTGCTGGGTGTTCATGGACAACTACGTCCACGACAACAACAACCCCGACGTGCCGCGCGTGGGCGCGGCCGGCAGCAGCCCGGTCGGGACGGGGATGTCGATCTCCGGAGGGCGCGACGACACCGTCATGAACAACCGGTTCGTGCGCAACCGGGCCTGGGGCGTGATCCTCGTCCCCTACCCGGACAGCGGCCCGCCGTGCACCGGCGGGACCCCCAACGGGCTGGGGGCGGGAAGCTGCCTGTACGACGACTGGGGCGACGCGATCATCGGCAACACGTTCGCCGCCAACGGCACCTACGGCCACCCGAGCAACGGCGACATCGCCTGGCTCAACTTCGAGGGCGGGCACCCCACGCCGTGCTTCAGCGCCAACGTCGAGCAGGGCGGCGGGGCGGTCACCACCTCGCCGGCCAACCTGCAGCAGACCCACCCCGCCTGCGACGGGTCGAGCATCCCGGGCAACGGCAACGGCGCCTTCCTGACCGAGGTCCTGTGCAGCACGCAGATCTCGATCGGCAGCGGCCCGCCCTCCTGCCCGGCCGGTCCCTACCCGCAGCGCAGGCGCGTGGTGATGCACGCGCTGCCGAGGAGCCTGCCGACGATGCCCAATCCGTGCGCCGGGGTTCCCGCCAACCCCTGGTGCCCGGCCAGACGCCGGGGGTAGGGGCCGCAGCGCGGGCGCCTCGCGGCCGCGGGGGCAGGGCGTCGCCGGGCTGGACGCGGGCTACTCTCCGTCCGCGAGATGTCGGTGGTGGTCGTCAAGCTCGGCTCGAGCATCGTCGTCGACGAGAGTGGCGACGCGCGGCTTGACGTGCTCGGCGAGGTCTGCGACCAGCTGGGGCAGCTGTACGCGTCAGGCCGCCAGCCCGTGATCGTGACCAGCGGCGCGATCGCCCGCGGCATGGGAGTCCGCGGCATCCCGATCCGCCCCCGCGCGATCGACGAGCTGCAGGCGGCCAGCGCGGTCGGCCAGGGCAAGCTGTACCGCGTCTACGACGAGCTGCTGGGCGCCCGCGGGGTTCCCACCGCGCAGGTGCTCTTGACCTTCTTCGACATGAGCGCCCGCACGCACTACCTCAACGCGCGCCAGACCCTGCGCCGGCTGCTCGACTGGCGGGTGGTGCCGGTGATCAACGAGAACGACACGACCACCACCGACGAGATCTCCTTCGGCGACAACGACTTCCTGGCCGCGCAGGTGGCGATCCTCCTGGGCGCCCAGCTGCTCATCCTGCTCACCGACGCGGAGGGGGTGTTCACGGCCGACCCCCATCTCGACGAGCGGGCCGAGCTGCTGGCCGAGGTGAGCGACTTCGAGCAGCTGGCGGGCACCTCGATCGGCCACTCCGCCTCGCCCATCGGCTCGGGCGGGATGCGCAGCAAGGTGGTGGCGGCCGAGATGGCGACGGCCGCGGCGATCCCCACCGTGATCGCCAGCGGGCTCACCCCCGGCACGGTGGTCGCGGCGGTCACGGGCGAGCGCGTGGGCACCCGCTTTGAGGCGCGCGAGGGCCGCTACTCCAGCTTCAAGCTGTGGCTGCGCTACGCCAAGCCGACGCGCGGTCGCGTGCTGGTCGACGCGGGCGCGGCCTGCGCCCTGCGCGAGGGCGGCACGAGCCTGCTGCCGGTCGGAATCGTCGACGTGGCGGGCGATTTCGACGCGGGCGACGCGGTGGAGATCGCGCACGACGGCGCGACCTTCGCCAAGGGCATCTGCAACTACTCGGCCGAGGAGCTCCGGCAGGTGCGGGGACTGAAGTCGGCGGCCGTGCGCGAGCTGCTGCCCCGCGCCTCGGAGGAGGCCGTCCACCGCGACTACTTCGTGCTCATCTGACCCTCCCCTAAGCTTTGCCGCCGTGGCCACCACCGCCGCCTCCGTAACCGAGACCTGCGCCGCCGCCCGCCGGGCCGCGCGCGTGCTCGCCACGCTCCCGGCGGGCACCCGCAACCAGGCGCTGCACGCCCTGGCCGCGGCGCTCGAGGAGCGCGCCGAGGAGATCCTGGCCGCCAATGCGCGGGACCTCGAGGCCGGGCGCGAGAGCGGGCTGAGCGAGGCGCTGCTGGACCGGCTGGCGCTCGACCCGGGCCGGATCGAGACGATCGCCGCCCAGGCGCGCGACGTCGCGGCGCTGCCCGACCCGGTCGGCGAGGTGATCGAAGGCAGACGCCTGGCCAACGGGCTTCAGCTGCGCAAGGTCCGCGTCCCGCTGGGCGTGATCGCGGTCGTCTACGAGGCTCGGCCGAACGTCACGATCGACGCCACCGCGCTGTGCCTGAAGTCGGGCAACGCGATCGTCCTGCGCGGCTCCTCGACGGCGGCGCACTCCAACGCCATCCTGGCGGCGGTGGCCACCCAGGCGGTGGTGGCCGCCGGCCTTCCCGACGGGTCGGTGTCGCTGGTGGCGGGCGGCGGTCGGGAGGAGCTCGAGCAGCTGGCCACCCAGCGGGGGGCGATCGACCTGATCATCCCGCGCGGGGGTGAGGGCCTGAAGGCGGCGCTGGAGCGCGTGGCGACCGTTCCGGTCATCTACGCCGCCTCGGGCAACTGCCACGTCTACGTCGACCGCAGCGCGTCCCTGTCGGACGCGCTGGCGATCACGCTCAACGCCAAGGTGCAGCGGCCGGGCGTCTGCAACGCCGCCGAGACGCTGCTGGTGCACGAGGCGATCGCTCCGGACTTCCTGCCCGACGCGCTCCGGGCCCTACACGATGCCGGCGTCGAGCTGCGGGCCGACGAGCGGGCCAGGGCGCTCGCCCGGGGGGTGCCGACAGTGGCGGCCGGCGAGGAGGACTGGGCAACCGAGTTCCACGCGCTGACGCTGGCCGTTGGGGTGGTCGGCTCGGTGCAGGAGGCGATCGAGCACATCAACCGCTACGGCTCCGGGCACTCGGACGCGATCGTCACGCGCGACACGGAGGCCGCCCGCGCGTTCGAGCTCGGGGTCGACTCCGCCTGCGTGTACGTCAACGCATCGACGCGCTTCACCGACGGGGCGGAGTTCGGGATGGGCGCGGAGATCGGCAACTCGACCCAGAAGCTGCACGCCCGAGGCCCCATCGCCCTGCGCGAGCTGTGCACCTACAAGTACCTGGTCCAGGGCGCCGGGCACGTCAGGTCCTGACCGGCTGAGCTCGTGCGGCTCGGGATCCTCGGCGGGACGTTCAACCCGCCGCACCTCGGACACCTGGTGTCCGCGCAGGAGGCCCACCTGCAGCTGGGGCTGGACCGCGTGATGCTGGTTCCCGCCCGCCTTCCGCCGCACAAGCCGGTCGAGGACGAGCCCGGGGTCGAGCACAGGCTCGAGATGTGCCGGATCGCGGTCAGGGGGGACGAGGCCCGGCTGGAGGTCTCCGACATCGAGGCACGTCGGCCCGGGCCGTCCTATACCGTGGATACGCTTGAGGAGCTGCGCGCAACAGTCCCAGACAGCGAGTTGGTCCTGATCGTCGGCAGCGACGTGGCGGCGGGCTTCGGAAGCTGGCGAGAGCCCGGGCGGGTGCTTTCGCTCGCCCGCCTGGAGGTGGCGGCACGTCCCGGCACCTCGCGCGAGGAGGTCGAGCGGGCGCTCGGCGAGGTGGGGGGAGAGGGGCGCTTCTCCTTCTTCACGATGCCCGAGATCGAGATCTCCTCGACGATGCTGAGGGAGCGGATCCGGCGCGGCCAGCCGACCCGATACCTGATGCCGGACGCCGTCCGCGCCTACGCGGATGCGCATCGCCTCTACAGGGGTAGTCCGACAGCGTGACGCCGGAAGAGATCCTCGCCGCCGTCGCCGGCTACGCCGCCGACCGCAAGGCAATAGACCTCGTCTCGCTGGACCTGCGCAGGATCATCGGCTACACCGACTACTTCGTGATCTGCAGCGGGAGGACCGACCGGCAGACCAAGGCGATCGCCGATGCCATCCACGAGGGCATGAAGGCGGACCACGGCCTGCTGCCCCGACGGGTGGAGGGCCGGACCGAGGCCCGCTGGATCCTGATGGACTACCTCGACGTGATCGTCCACATCTTCACGCCGGAGGCGCGCGAGTACTACCGGCTCGAGCAGCTGTGGGGGGAGGCACCCGCCGTACATGCCGCGGTCGGTGCGCCGCGTTAGCGTCGTGGCCCGGCCTTGAGCCCGAGCTTCACGCTCCTGACGGCGGCGCTCCTCTGCCTGCTCGGCTTCGGCGTGGGCGTGTTCGGCACGCTCGTGGGCGCGGGCGGCGGCTTCATCCTCACGCCGGTCCTCCTGCTCGTCTACCCCCACTCCACGCCGGCGCTGATCACCGCGATCAGCCTGATCGTCGTGTTCTTCAACGCCGGCTCGGGATCGACGGCCTACGCGCGCCTGCGGCGGATCGATTTCCGCTCGGGGATCGTGTTCGCGCTGTGCACGCTGCCGGGGTCGGTGCTCGGCGTGCTGGTGGCCGACCGGGTGTCGCGCCCCGGCTTCGACGTGGTCATGGGAGCGGTCCTCACCGTGCTGGCCGCCTGGCTGCTGGTGGGGCACGAGGAGCCGACCGGCCACGGCGGCAGAGGGGTGCGGCGGCGGATCGTCGACCGCCAAGGCCACGAGTACCGCTACCGGGCCAACGTCCGGCTCGGCGCCCTTCTCAGCGTCGGGGTCGGCTTCCTCTCGAGCTTCCTGGGGATCGGCGGTGGCGTGGTGCACGTCCCCCTGCTCGTGGCCGTCCTGGGCTTCCCCACCCACGTGGCGACCGCCACCTCCCACTTCGTGCTGGCGATCATGGCCCTGGTGGCGACAGGCACCCACGCGGTGGCCGGCACCTTCCACCACGGGGCGGGGCTTCGCCGGGCGGCGGCGCTCTCGGTGGGGGTCGTGGTGGGCGCCCAGCTGGGGGCGATCCTCTCGCAGCGCCTGAGCGGGCGCCTGATCCAGCGGCTGTTGGCCGCGGGGCTGCTGGCGCTGGGCGTGCGGCTGATCCTCAGCGTCCTGCTGTAGGCGCCTCCCGAGCCCGGGGAGCGGCGCTCTGCGGCGCCCGCGACCCAGGCCGGGCACCGCGTCCCCGGCCCGCGGCGGTCAGGCGTTGCCGAGGAGCACCCCGGCGGCCACGATCAGGGCTCCCCCGAGCGCCACCTGGACGAGGCTGATCCGCAGCGGCACCTCGAGGAAGCGCTTGCGGATCAGGGAGATCGCGGTCAGCTCGCAGGCGACGACGACTCCGGCCACCACCAGCGCGGTGTGCACGTTGCTGATCACGAACGGCAGCGAGTGAAAGACGCCGCCGAGGGTCGTCATCGCGCCGGTGACGATCCCCCGCGCGATCGCCGAGCCGCGGCCGGTCTGCTCGCCGGTGTCCGACAGCGCCTCGGAGAACCCCATGCTGATCCCGGCGCCCACCGCCGTGGCCAGGCCCACGAACAGCGCGGCGCGCGAGCCCGAGAGCAGCGCCGCCGCGAAGATCGGCGCCAGCGTGGAGAGCGTGCCGTCGATCAGCCCGACCAGCCCGGGCTGGACGTAGCGCAGCACGAACGCGCGCTCGTCCATCCTGCGGATCTGGTCCAGGACGTCGGCCATCGTCACGGGCTACCCGGTAGTGGCATCGTTGCATTGTGCCGGTGCGCTCAGCGCCCGTCGGCCCGGGCCTGCTCGCCGAGCGCTCGGACGCCGGGCAGCCGGGGGGCCGGTCGCGACGGGCCCTCCCCACCCGCCGTAGCGCCGTCACCCATCGGCTTTCGCACCGACAGGTTCAGTCAGTCAGTGGAGCTAGCCGGGCTCGAACCGGCGACCTCCTCGCTGCCAGCGAGGCGCTCTCCCAGCTGAGCTATAGCCCCTGGTAGGCGAAGTCGCTGCAAGGTTAGTACATGCCGGGCGATCGGCCGGCGCGCCCCGAGTAACCTCCACGCACCGATGGCAGAGCGCCGCTACGACCCGCAGACGATCGAGCCCAAATGGCAGGAGCTGTGGGCGCGCGAGGGCACCTGGCAGGTGGCCAACCAGCCCCGGTCGCGTGGCGGTCGCGTCGACCCGGGATCGGCGGCGAAGTCCTACGTCCTGGAGATGCTCCCCTACCCCAGCGGCGAGCCCCACATCGGGCACCTGAAGAACTACGCGCTCGGCGACGCGATCGCGCACTTTCACCGCCGCACCGGCCGCAGGGTGCTGCACCCGATGGGCTACGACGCGTTCGGACTGCCAGCCGAGAACAACGCGATCAAGACCGGCATCCACCCGCGCGAGGCGACCGACCGGTCGATCGCCACCTTCCGGGAGGCCTTTCACCGGTGGGGCATCTCGATCGACTGGACGCGCGAGTTCGCCACCCACGAGCCCAGCTACTACCGCTGGACGCAGTGGATCTTCCTGCGCCTGCTGGAGCGAGATCTGGCCTACCGCAAGGAGGCGGCGGTCAAGTGGTGTCCCAACGACCAGACGGTGCTGGCCAACGAGCAGGTCATCGACGGTCGCTGCGAGCGCTGCGGCGCCGAGGTGGAGGTCCGGCAGCTGGAGCAGTGGTTCCTCCGCATCACCGACTACGCGGACCGGCTGCTCGACGGGTTGGAGGGCATCGACTGGCCCGAGCACGTCAAGACGATGCAGCGCAACTGGATCGGGCGCAGCGAGGGCGCCGAGGTGACCTTCCGCTGCCGGGAGCTGGGGATCGACTACCCGGTGTTCACGACGCGCCCGGACACGCTGTTCGGCGCCACCTTCTTCGTGATGGCGCCCGAGCATCCCGACGTGTTCAGGCTCGCGGCGGGAACCGAGTACGAGCCCGAGGTCCACGCCTACGTCAACCGCGCGCTGACCGAGTCGCTCGATGTGCGGGGCGCCGCCGAGAAGCCGAAGACGGGGGTGCCGCTCGGCCGCACCGTGACCAATCCGGTCAACGGCGAGGAGATCCCGATGTACGTGGCCGACTACGTGCTGATGGAGTACGGGACCGGCGCGATCATGGCGGTGCCCGCGCACGACCAGCGCGATTACGACTTCGCCACCGTGTTCGGCCTGCCGATCCGCCAGGTGGTCGCGCCCGCGGACGGCTCGGCGGCGCCCGAGGGCCGCGCGTTCGTGGCCCACGGCGAGAACGAGGTGCTCGTCAACTCGGGCGAGTTCGACGGCCTGAGCGCCGTCGAGGGTCAGCAGGCGATCGTCGCCTGGCTGGACCGCGAGGGAAAGGGTCACTTCTCGGTCAACTACAAGCTGCGCGACTGGCTCGTGTCGCGCCAGCGCTACTGGGGCTGCCCGATCCCCGTCGTCTACTGCGAGCACTGCGGCATCGTGCCCGTCCCCGACGACGACCTCCCGGTCCGGCTGCCCGACGTGGAGGAGTACCAGCCCAGGGGCCGCTCGCCCCTGGCCGCCGCGCAGGAGTGGGTGAGCGTCCGCTGCCCGGGATGCGGCGAGAAGGCCCGGCGCGAGACCGACACGATGGACACCTTCGTCGACTCGAGCTGGTACTTCCTGCGCTACTGCGACGCGCGCAACGACGAGCAGGCGTGGGACCGCGCGGCGGCGGACGCGTGGATGCCGGTCGACCAGTACATCGGCGGCGTCGAGCACGCGATCCTGCACCTGATGTACGCCCGCTTCTTCGTCAAAGCGCTGGCCGACATGGGCCACCTCGGCGTCCAGGAGCCCTTCGGCGCCCTGTTCACGCAGGGGATGATCCTGGGACCGGACGGCAACAAGATGTCCAAGTCATTTGGCAACGTGGTCAGTCCCGGCCCGATCGTGGAGCGCTACGGAGCCGACGCCGCGCGCTGCTACGTGCTGTTCATGGGCCCGCCCGACCAGGACGCCGCCTGGTCGGAGTCGGGCGTGGAGGGGGTTCATCGCTTCCTGGCCCGGCTGTGGCGGCTGGGCGTGGAGCTGGGCGGGCAGGAAGGTGGGGCGGCTGCCCCGGAGAGTCCCCGGGGGGAGGAGCTGGTCCTCGCCCGCAAGGCCAACTGGGCGATCGAGAAGGTCACCGGTGACATGGCCCGCTTCGCCTTCAACACCGCGATCGCGGCCACCATGGAGCTGGTCAACGAGATCTACCGCCACCCGGAGGCCGACGAGCGGGCGCGGCGGTTCGCCGCCGCGACCGCGGCGAGCCTGATCTTCCCGTTCGCCCCGCACCTCGGGGCCGAGGTCTACGAGCAGCTCACGGGCCGACGGGTGTGGGAGGAGCCGTGGCCCGACGCCGACCCCAACCTGCTTGCGGCCGAGACCTTCGAGCTGGTCTGTCAGGTCAACGGCAGGGTGCGGGACCGCGTCAGAGCGCCCACCGGGGCCACCAGGGAGGAGCTGGAGCGGCTCTGTCTGCAGAGCGCCGGCGTCAAAGGGCGCGTGGACGGGAGGGAGATCGCCAAGGTGATCGTGGTCCCGGACAAGCTGGTCAACGTGGTCGTCAGGTGAGGCGCTACGTGGCGGTTGTTGGCCCGGGCGAGGCGACGGCCGAGGAGATCGAGGCGGCTCGGCGGGTCGGCGCGGGGCTCGCCCGGGCGGGTGCGGTCGTCGTCACGGGCGGCCGGGGAGGCGTGATGGAGGCCGCCTGCCGGGGCGCCGCCGAGCAGGGCGGGACGACCGTGGGCATCCTCCCGGGCACCGATCGCTCGGAGGCCAACCGGTGGGTGGCGGTGGCGATCCCCACGGGCCTCGGCGAGCTGCGCAACGGGCTCGTGGTCCGCTGCGCCGACGCGGTGATCGCCGTAGGCGGCGCCTACGGCACGCTGTCGGAGATCGCCCTGGCGCTGAAGACGCGCGTTCCCGTCGTCGGCCTCGCCTCGTGGCGGATCGAGGGGGTGCACGCGGTGGACTCCCCCGAGGAAGCCGTCGCTCGCGCCACCTAGACTCGGGTCGGCCGTGCCGACGTTCAAGCCCGCCTACCTGATCCACGGTGACGACCACGGCCGGATCGCCGAGCGCCGGGCGCGCCTTCGCGCGCTGGCCGAGACGGAGAGCGGGGCCCAGGGGGTGGAGCTGCTGGAGGGCGAGGCCGCCACCCCGGAAGCCGTCGCCCGGACCTTGAACGCGATGACCTTCGCGATCGGCCGGCGCTTCATCATCGTGGAGGGTGTCGAGCGGTGGAAGGAGAGGGAGCTCGAACCGGTCGAGGCCGCGCTGTCGAGCCTCCCCCCGGATACGACGATCGCGTTCTTCGCGCGGGAGGACACGCGCTGCCGGGCTCCCGGGCGCCTGCACGACGCCGTCCGCGGGGCCGGGGGCGACATCAGCGCCGAGGAGAGCGTGCGGCCGTGGGAGCTGCCGAAATGGGTCCTCTCTCGCGCGCGCGAGCTGGGCCTCGAGCTTGCGCCCGACGCCGCCCGCGCCCTGATCGAGCACGTCGGCGAGCGCCAGCAGCGCCTGCTGCGCGAGCTCGAGAAGCTCGCCCTCTCGACCCCGGCCGGGACGCCGGTGGGCACGGCCGAGGTGGAGGCGCTGGCCGCTCCGTCGGCCGAATCGCGTGCCTGGTCGCTGGCCGATCTGCTGGTGGAGGGCGAGGCCGGGGCCGCGGCGCGCGCGTACCTGACGCTGCGCTCCCAGGGGGAGCGGCTGGCCGGCCTGATCTTCTGGATGGCCCAGCGGGTGCGCCAGGCCCACGAGATCGCCCTGGCGCTGGAGGGCGGCGAGCCGGCGGCGCAGATCAGGCGCAGGCTGCGGATGCCCTCGCGCGCGGCCGACAGGCTGATCGCCGACGCGGGCCGCGCGGGCGCCGACCGGCTCCGGGCGGCGATCGTGCAGATCGCCGATCTGGAGCTGGCCTCGCGCGGGGGCGCGGCGGGAGGCGCCGGCGAGGACACGGCGGCGCTGCTGGCGATCGGGCGGATCGCCGGCGGCGGGCCGTAGGACTCGCCGCGCGGGATCAGATCACGCGCAAGAGGATCGCCAGCGCGATCGCCACCGCCGCCAGCACCGCCACCGCGATCAGCCGGTGCCACCAGTTGGCGGCCGGGTCCGGCGTGCCCGCGATCGGCGTCGGGGCCAGCAGCGTGGGCGGCTCGGCCGGTCGTGGCGGCACGGCCGGCCGGGCGCTGCGACTCAGCGCCTGCTCGCGCGCCTGCGCCGCCCGATCCCGCTCGGCGATCAGCCGAGCGCGCTGCTGCGCGACGCGGTCGCGCTCCTGCGCGACGCGATCGCGCTCGAGCCGGAGCCGGTCCCGCTCGACGAAGGCGGCGTCGCGCTCGGCCGCCGCGGCGTCACGCTCGGCGATCGCCCGCTGCTCGGCCTGCCGGGCCGCCCCCGCCGCCGCGGCGGCCTCTCGGAGCTCGGGCACGACCCCGCTGATCCGCGCCAGCTCCCGGGCCAGCTCGTCCCCCTCCTCGCGCGCCCGCCGCAGGCGCAGCTCGACGCGCTCGAGCTCCTCGTGCGTGCGGCGCAGCTCGCGCTCCAGCTCGCGCTCCCGGGCGGTCGGCCGGCGCTCACGCCGCTGCGTCGGGGCGGCGTCGCGGCCGCTGCGCGCGGGGGCCAGGCGCTCGCCGGAGCGGGATCCCGGCCCCGGCGCCGGGAGGCGAATGGCGAGGTCGGGGGCGACGGCCAGCTCCGCCTCCTCGATCGCGCCGTCCCGGTCCCAGGCGAACGCGGCGCGCCACCGGCCGCCCTCGTCGGCCGCCCACGGCTTGTGCTCGAGGTCGGCCAGGAGGCGGACCCGCTCACCTCCCGCGACGAGCGTCAGGGTTGGCCTGACGAAGCGCCGGCCGCGGATCCCGAGCCAGCGGCCGACGACCTCGAGCCGCCCGCCCTCCAGGTGCTCGAAGCGATCGAGCTCGAAGCAGGCGCTGGCGCCGGGGGCGAAGGCGGCGGGCTCAGCCAAGGCTGACCCCGCGGGGCCTACGCGTTCTCGCCGCCGCGTCGCACCCGGGCGGCGCGGGACTTCTTGCGCGCGCCCGTGTTGCGATGGATCGCGCCGCGCTTGACCGCCTTGTCGATCGTCTGCACGAGCGCGCGGTGCTCGGCGTCGGCCTGGTCGTCGTCGGAGGCGGCTACCGCCCGCTCCAGGCGGCGGAAGTACGTCTTGATCCGCGAGGTGTAGCGGCGGTTCTCCAGCCGCTCACGCTCGGAGCGAAGGATCCGCTTCTTCTGTGAGTGGATGTTGGCCATGCAGAGACGCGCCGCGGTGGCTCCGCGGCGGCGCCTACTATAGCGGCCCTCGTGGCAGCGCCGACCGTGGAAGCCGAAGGGTCCCCAGCGCCTCCGCCTCCCCCGCCGCGACGCCGGATCGCCGTGAGCACGGCGATCTTCGCCATCGCCACCGCGGCCTCGCGCCTCGCGGGACTGGCGCGCGAGATCGTGCAGGCCGCCTTCTTCGCCACCTCGTCGGCCGCCTCAGCCTTCACCCTCGCCTCGCAGGTCCCCAACCTGTTCAGCAACCTCTTCTCCCAGGCGGCGCTCTCGGCGGCGTTCGTGCCGGTGTTCACGGAGCTCATGCACGAGGGGCGCAAGCGGGAGGCGTTCAGGCTCGCCTCGACCCTGTTCTGGGTGATCCTGGTGGGGCTCGGGGCGCTCACCGCGCTGTGGATGGCGCTCGCCGGGCTGGTGGTGCCGCTGTTCACCGGAGCCCATGTCCCCACCGGGCTGACGGCGGGGCTCTCGCGGGTGCTCTTCCCCGTCGTGCTGCTGCTGAGCCTCACCGGCCTGATCGTCGGGATACTCCAGGCCTACGACGAGTTCACGGTCCCGGCGCTGGCGCCGGCGGTGTGGAACCTGGTGATCCTCGTGCTGCTCGTCGCGCTCCACGGCAGCTTCAGCGCCGCCAACCGGATCTACGCCTACGCGATCGCCTGGCTGGCGGCGACGGTCGTGCAGCTGCTGATGGTCGCCTCGGCGCTGGGACGGATCGAGTTCCGCCTGGGCCTGGCGGTCGACTGGCGGGACCCGCGGGTGCGCCAGGTGCTCGTCCTGTTCATCCCGGTGACGATCAGCATCGGGATCATCAACCTGGACATCTTCCTCAACGCCGGCTTCGGCTCGCTGGTCTCGAGCCACGCTCCGGCGGCGATCAACAACGCGTTCCGGATCTACATGCTGCCCCAGGGAATCTTCAGCGTGGCGGTCGCCACCGTGCTGTTCCCCACCCTGAGCCGTCTGGCGGTGCGCCGCGACCCGGCGGCGATGCGCCGGGCTATCGGCAACGGCATGCGGCAGATCAACCTGCTGCTGATCCCCTCCGCGGCGCTGATGCTCGTGCTGGCGACGCCGATCACGCGGCTGGTCTACGAGCACGGGACGTTTGGCGCCTACTCGACGCACCTGGTCTCGATCGCGCTGTTCTGGTTCGCCTTCAGCCTCCCGTTCGCGGGCGTGAACCTGCTCCTGACACGGACCTTCTTCGCGCTTCAGCGGCCGTGGATCCCGACCAAGCTGGCGGCGATCAACATGGTGGTGGACGCGATCGTCAGCATCGCGCTGTACAGGCCGCTGGGAATCGCCGGACTGGTGATCGGGACCGCGTCGGCCAACGCGGTGATGACCGCGCTGCAGCTCCACCGGCTGCGCATCGGCTTCAACGGCCGCCTCGAGGGCGCCCAGACGCTGATGATCACGGCCCGGATCCTCGTGGCGACCGTGATCATGGCCGCGCTGGCCCGGGGGCTCTGGGTGGGCCTGGATGCCGCCCTGGGGCGCTCGCTGCCGGCGCAGATCGTGGCCATGGGGGTCGCGGTGATCGCCGCCGCGACGCTGTACGCGCGGATGGTGCTCGCGATGCGGGTGCCCGAGGCGCGGCAGATCGAGTCGCTCGTCCGCCAGCGGTTGAGCCGTGCCTGAGGAGGGGCAGACTGGCCGGGTGAGCTTCTACGAGCGGCACTTCTCCGACCCGCGCCGCGAACGGGGCTTTCTCAGCGCGGTCGGCTTCACGACCGCCTTCGCGACCGCCCGCGGCATCACCCACGCCATCCGCGCGGGCGTCGGGCCCTTCCAGAACATCAGCGCGGGCGGTCGCCACATCCACCATTCGACGTTCGGGATCTTCGGGCTGCTCGGCGTGGGCTACGCATGGGCCTACCGGTGGGGCATCGGAGGGCGTCCGGGCTCCCGCTGGGGATCGCGGCTGAGCGCCGTGGCCTACGGGGTCGCGTCGGCGCTGACGCTCGACGAGTTCGCGCTGTGGCTGGACCTGCATGACGACTACTGGACCCGGGAGGGGCGCAAGTCGATCGACGCGGTGGCGGTCTTCGCCGGCCTGCTGACGATGGGCGTGGCGGGTCGCAGCGCCCTCAAGGAGCTCGGCCTGCTCCCGAAGGCGCTCGAGCGCTTCGTCTAGGCGAGCCGGCTTCGCCCGCTCGCTCGTCCCCGAGCTCACCGCCCTGCGTGGCGACCTCGACGGAGCGTGCTCCCTTTTCCTCGTATATGGAGGAAAAGGGAGCGCGCTCCCCGGGGAGGGCGGGCCGCCGAATACCCTAGGTGCGGTGGCCGACCAAGCCCACATTCGCAACTTCTCGATCATCGCCCACATCGACCACGGGAAGTCGACGCTGGCCGACCGCATCCTCGAGCTCACGCACACCGTCGACCCGCGGTTGATGCGCGCGCAGGTGCTCGACTCGATGGACCTCGAGCGCGAGCGGGGGATCACGATCAAGGCCCAGGCGGTTCGCGTCTTCTACCAGAGCCCGCGCGACGGCCAGACCTACCAGCTGCACCTGATCGACACGCCGGGCCACGTCGACTTCACCTACGAGGTCTCCCGGTCCCTGGCCGCGTGCGAGGGCGCGCTGCTGGTCGTAGACGCCTCCCAGGGGGTCGAGGCGCAGACGGTGGCCAACACCTACCTGGCGATCGACGCCGGCCTCGAGCTGATCCCGTGCCTGAACAAGGTCGACCTGCCGGGCGCCGAGCCCGATCGGGTCGCCGAGGAGGTCGCCGAGCTGCTCGGCGAGCCGGCCGAGGCGGTGAGGAGGATCAGCGCCAAGACGGGCCAGGGCGTGACCGAGGTGCTGGACGAGCTGATCGAGCGGGTCCCGCCGCCGGCGGGGGATCCTCAGGCGCCGCCGCGGGCGCTGATCTTCGACTCCGAGTTCGACCAGTACCGCGGCGTGATCGCCTACATCCGGGTCGTCGACGGGACGTTCACCAAGGGCGAGGCGATCCGGGCGATGCAGGCGGGCACCGAGGCCGACATCGACGACATCGGCTTCTTCACGCCGCAGATGACCTCCGCCCAGGCTCTCGGAGCCGGCGAGGTCGGCTTCCTGATCACGGGGATCAAGGACGTGACCAAGCTGCGGGTGGGCGACACCCTGACGACGCGCGCCAACCCCGCCGCCCAGCCGCTGCCCGGCTACCGGGAGGTCAAGCCGATGGTGTTCTGCGGCCTGTTCCCGATCGACTCCGACGACTACCCGGACCTGCGCGACGCGCTCGAGAAGCTCTCGCTCAACGACGCCGCCCTCTCCTGGGAGCCCGAGACCTCCGATGCGCTCGGCTTCGGCTTCCGCTGCGGCTTCCTCGGCCTCCTGCACATGGACATCGTGCGCGAGCGGCTCGAGCGCGAGTACGACCTGGAGCTGCTGGCGACGATGCCGAGCGTGGAGTACGAGGTGACGCTCACCGACGGCGCCACCAAGCCGGTGCACAGCCCCAACGACATGCCGGATCCCTCCAAGGTCCAGACGGTGCGGGAGCCCTACATCCGCGCCTCGATCCTCACCCCCAAGGACTACGTGGGGGCGATCATGGAGCTCTGCCAGGAGCGTCGCGGCGAGCACGCGGGCATGCACTACCTGTCGGCCGCGCGGGTGCAGCTCACCTACGACCTGCCGCTGGCCGAGATCGTGCTCGACTTCTTCGACCAGCTCAAGTCGCGCACCCGCGGCTACGCCTCGCTCGACTACGACCTGATCGGCCTGCGGGAGTCCGACTTGGTCAAGCTCGACATCCTCTTGGCCGGCGAGCCGATCGACGCGCTCTCGATGCTCGTGCACCGCTCCAAGGCCTACGACGCCGGGCGAACGCTGACCGAGAAGCTGCGCGAGAAGATTCCCCGCCAGCAGTACGACGTCCCGATCCAGGCTGCCATCGGCTCGCGCATCGTGGCCCGCGAGACGATCAAGGCCTACCGCAAGGACGTCACCGCCAAGTGCTACGGCGGCGACATCACGCGCAAGCGCAAGCTGCTGGAGCAGCAGAAGCGCGGCAAGCAGCGGATGAAGCAGGTGGGGCGGATCGAGGTGCCACAGGAGGCGTTTTTGGCGGTGCTCGAGTTGAGCGAGAAGGCGTAGGGGCTAGGCTTAGCGGGGTTGGGGGCGGCCGGCCCCGTCACGGATCGGCATCGTGTTCGCCAGGAGATCTTCTGCTCTGGCCGCCGGCGCAGCGCTGCCGGTGGTGCTCGCGTGGCTGGCTCTGGCGGCTGTGGCCGGCGCGTCGCAGCCGACCGAGGTGGGACGCGCGGTTGCCTTCGCTCTCACGCCACCGTTGCGGTCGATCAGGCCGATCCCGCCGCCGGCCCATGCGGTGGCGCCGCCGGTGCTGCGCCGCTCCAACGAGCAGGCCGCAACGCCGGTGCCGCCGGCCGCCGGACGCCTGACACCCGGCGCGAGTCCGTTCAGCACGGACTCGGCACGGCAATCCACGCCCGCTGCCACCGCGACGCCGATCGCCGGTGCGGGCTGGAGCGGTCTGACCAACACCTGCGGGTGCTATCCGCCGGACACCGAGGGCGATGTGGGTCCGTCCGATTACGTGCAGTGGGTCAACGTGTCCTTTGAGATCTGGGACAAGAGCGGCAAAAGCCTCTATGGGCCGGCAGCGGGGAACACCCTATGGTCGGCATTGGGCAGCGGAAACGTGTGCGCGACCTCCAACCAGGGCGATCCGATCGTCGTCTACGACCGGCTGGCCGACCGCTGGGTGTTCAGCCAGTTCGCCTGGAGCGGGTCAAACCCGAAGCCGCCCTACTACATCTGCATCGCGGTCTCGCGGACGGGCGATCCGACCGGCCAGTACAACGCCTACGCCTTCCAGGTCAACACCTCGACCAACTACTTCCCCGACTACCCCAAGCTGGCCGTGTGGCCCGACGGCTACTACCTGACGACGAACAACTTCGGCAGCCACGGCAACGGGTTCTACGGCGCGGCCGCGTTCGCCTTCGACCGCTCGCAGATGCTGAGTGGAGCGCCGGCGACGTTCATCGAGTACCAGCTGGGCCCGCAGTACGAGGGGCTGCTGCCCGCCGACGTGACGGGTCCGATCCCGCCGCCGGCGGGCGCCCCCGAGCCCTTCGGCGCGGTGGACACCTCCTCGTCCTCGGGAACCGGAGCGACGTTCCAGCTCTGGGACTTCCACGCCGACTTCAGCACACCGTCGAACTCATACTTCAGAGGCCCCGGGCAGGCGACGAACCTCACGCCGACCAGCCTGCCCGTCGCCACCTACAACTTCCAGTTCTGCGGGCAGGCCTACTCGTCGAGCTGCATTCCGCAGCCCGGGACCTCGACAACGCTCGATCCGCTGGCCGACCGGCTGATGTACCGCCTCAACTACCGCAACTTCGGCGACCACGAGACGCTGACCGCCGCCCACACCGTCGACGTCGGCGCGGGCAGCAGCTCGAGCAACAGCCAGGCGGGCACGCGCTGGTATGAGATCCGGCTGTCCGGCGGCTCGTGTCCCAGTTCGGCCCCGCCGCCGTGCATCTATCAGCAGAGCACCTTCGCGCCGGACTCCCTCAGCCGCTGGATGGGGAGCGTCAACATGGACGGAGACGGCGACATCGCGCTCGGCTACAGCGAGTCCTCGTCGAGCACGTACCCCTCGATCGGCTACACGGCGCGGCTGGCCAGCGACCCGCTGAACACGATGGCGGCCGGCGACAACTCGCTGATGGCGGGCGGGGGCTACCAGGCGAGCGCGAGCCGCTGGGGCGACTACAGCTCCATGTCGATCGACCCCTGCGACGACGCCACCTTCTGGTACACGCAGGAGTACTACACGGCGGGCAACTCCGGCACGACCCACTGGAGCACACGGATCGGGTCGTTCAAACTGGCCAACGCCCCGATCGTCACGCTGCTCGCTCCGGCTGGAGGCGGCGCCGGCGTCAGCTCCAGCCCGACGTACTCGGGCACCGCGGCCGAGCCGTGTTCAGGCGACGGCTCGGTGACGGTGAACGTGTACAGCGGCTCGAGCGCGAGCGGAACCCCCGTGCAGACGCTCACGGTGCCCGTGTCGAGCACCGGGTCGTGGTCGGTGCCGGCGTCCTCCACGCTCTCGAGCGGCACGTACACCGCTCAGGCGCAGCAGAGCGACACGGACGGCCATACCGGCTACAGCTCAGCCAACACGTTCGTCGTGGACACGACGCCCCCGGTGAACTCGGTCTCCGTGGTGGGCCGGAGTGGCGGTGGCTCGTACCTGTCGGGGTCGACGCTCTACTACCAGGGCTCGGCGGCCGGGTCCTTCGAGCTTCAGAACGCGGTGTCGGATTCGGGCTCAGGGCCGGCCTCGAGCGCCTTCAGCGCGTTGGGTGGAACGGCGACCGGGTGGTCGTTTACGCCCTCGACGGTGTCCTCGCCGAGCGGCGGGCCGTACGTGTCGAATGCGTTCTCGTGGGTGGGCGGCACCTCGAGCGCCCCCACCGAGACCGTGACGGGTGCCGACAACGCCGGCAACACCGCCCAGTCCACGCTCACCTTCCTCGACGACGAGGTGCCTCCCAATGCCGCGGTCAGCGCCAGCTACGGCAACGGAGCGGTGTCGATCTCCTTCTCGGCCACCGACGGCGGGTCGGGGGTGAACGAGGCGTCGGGACAGCTGCAGCGCGCGTCCGCGCCGCTGTCGAACGGGAGCTGCGGGACATTCGGCGCGTTCGGCGACATCGGTCCGGTGGGGCCGACAAGTCCCTACAGCGACACGAGCATCAGCTCCGGCACCTGCTACGCGTACCGGTACAGCGTCTCCGACAACGTCGGCAATCAGACGACCAGCCAGTCCGCCGAGGTCGCGACGCCCTCGCCACCGCTGAGCGCGTCGTTCAGCTACGTCCCGACCGCCCCACCGACCGGCCAGGCGGTCACCTTCACGTCGTCGTCCACCGGCACCTCGTCCGGCACCACCTACGGCTGGAGCTTCGGCGACGGCTCGGGCGCGACCGGGGCCACCGCGACCCACGCCTACGCCCACGCCGGCATCTACGCGGTCACGCTCACCGTCACCGACGGTGGCTCCCAAAGCCAGGCCACCCACCCCATCACGGTCGCCGATCGGCCGCCCAGCGCCTTCTTCGGCTGGCTGCCGCTGTTCCCCGTGGTCGGGCAGAGCGTGGCCTTCGACGGCACGGCATCGAGCGATCCCGACGGCACGGTCAACTCCTTCGCCTGGAGCTTCGGCGACGCCTCGGCGACCGCTACCGGCGCCACGGTCACGCACAGCTTCACCAGGCCGGGGACCTACACCGTCCAACTCTCTGTCACCGATGACTCGGGCAGCGTCGGTACGACTGCACAGCCCGTCACGATCTCGCCGGTCCCCGGCGTGGTGGTTCCGGCGCGGCCGATCATCAGGCTCGCTGTCCCCCGGCAGCGCCTGGCCTCCGTGCGTCGGCAGGGGCTCGTGATCCGAGTCTGGAGCAGCCAGGCCGTCCGGGCCCGTGTCCGGCTGGCGCTCAGCCCGGCGGCGGCCAAGGCGCTGCGGCTGGGCAACGGGAGACGGGCGGTGGTGGTCGCCAGCCTCGCACGCCGTTGGCCCGCGGGAAGGACGCTGCGCGTGGTCCTCAAGCTGACGCGCAGCGCGCGTGAGCGCCTCGCTCACGCACGAAGCGTCCGTCTCGCCCTCACCCTGAGCGCGACCGGCCCGGGCGGCATGACCAGCCTGACTCAGCGGCTGCTGCTGCGGCGTTGAGTCGCGCCGCTAGCGGGACTTTCCGGCCGCTAGAGCAGCGTCCGCCGGCCGGCGAACGGCATCTGCCCGCGGCTGGCGCGGCGGCGCGCGCCATAGCAGCCGCGACCGAACAAGAGCCAGGCGGCGATCACCCATATCCCCCAGCTGAGAAGCGCTCCGGTCACGACCATCACGACCAGCGCGATCACGGCCAGCGTCAGCAGCCCCACCCCAGCCAGCAGCGTGATCCCCGCCAACGCCGAAACCCGGCGCCGGCGCCGGTCCGCCGGCGCGGGCAGGTCGGCCACCAGCGCGTCGAGCTCGCCGTAGGTGCGGGCGGAGAAGAGGGCGCCCAGCCGCTCCTCGAGCTCGGAGGCGAGCAGGCGGCCCTCGGCGGTGGCGTTGCGCAGGCGCTCGGCGACCCGGTCCCGATCGGAGTCGGAGGCTCGGAGAGCGGAGCGCCTGGGCATCGGCGACTAAGCCTAGCGCTCCGGGGTCAGCTGCCCTTGAAGTTGAAGCAGGGGCGCGGCCGCCGCGGCGGCGGTCGCCAGGGCGCCCACCGGCACCAGACCATGCAGAGCAGACAACCGCTTCATCCTCCGCCCGCGCCCGGCCGGGCCGCACGCCGGGCGCAGGGCACGCTCTGGCCATCGATGTGAGAATGCGGCGGTGGAGTTGGGCCTGCGGGAACGCACCTGCGTCGTCACCGGTGGATCGCGCGGGATCGGACGCGCAGCGGCGCTGGCGCTGGCCGCCGAGGGAGCGGCCGTGCTGGTCGTGGGCCGAGACGAGGAGCGGTTGACGGCGGTGCGCGATCAGTGCCGCCGCGCCGGCGCGCGCGCGGCCGAGCGGCTGGTCCTCGACATCACCGCCCCGGACGCGGGGGAGCGGCTCGCCGCGGCCTGCCCCCAGCTCCTCGGCAACCCCGACGTGCTCGTCAACAACGCCGGCACGAGCACGGCCAAGCCGCTGGAGGAGCTGGCCGAGGAGGACTGGCAGAGCCAGTGGGACCTCAACGTGATGGGGCCGATGCGGCTGATGCGGGCGCTCGTTCCCGGCATGGCCGAGCGGGGGTTCGGGCGCGTGGTGAACGTCTCCTCCTCCTCCGGCAAGCGGCCGGGACAGCGCAACGTCGCCTACTCGGTGACCAAGGCGGCCGAGCTGTCGCTCTCGCGCGCGTTCGCCGACGCCTACGCGGCTCGTGGGGTGCTCGTGAACGCGGTCACGCCGGGCCCGGTGGGAACCGAGCTGTGGCTGGGCCGGGGAAAGCTGGCCGACCAGGTGGCGGCTGCGCAGGGAACCTCGCGCGAGGAGGTGCTGGCCCGGGTGGCCGCCGGGGTCCCGGTGGGCCGGCTCGCCGAAGAGGAGGAGATCGCCGCGGTGATCGCGTTCCTGTGCTCGGCGCGTGCCTCGTATGTGGCCGGCGCCGCGTGGTCGGTGGACGGCGGCGCGGTTCCGGTCATCATCTGAGGCCGGAGCGCAGCTCGGCCTCGAGCGCGCGTGACACGGCATCCCACTGCTGGCGCACGCGGATGTACACGCGCTCGGCGCGGGCGATGTCCTCGGCCCGGCGCCTCCCCGCCCCGACGCTCGACTGGAGCTCGGTGGCCGCCTCCACCAGCGCGCTGGCGCCGACCATCCGCGCGCTCGAGAGGATCCGGTGAGCCCCCTCGGCGGCCTCCTCGGGGTTGCGCTCCTGAAGCGCGCTGGCGATGCGCTCGAGCTGAAGCTCGCCCTCCTGCTGGAGCTGGACGAACATCTCGACGGTCTCCTGGCCGGGGAACAGCGAGCGGAGCTCCTTCATGCGCTCGGCGTCGAGCACGCTCGTCTGCGCCCACGCGTCGTCGCGAAGCCACCTGGCCAGGATCTCGTCGATGGCGCGACTGGTGATCGGCTTGGCGAGATAGTCGTCCATCCCGGCGGCCAGGCACCGCTCACGGTCGCCCTCCATCGCGTTGGCGGTCATCGCCACCACGGGCGTTCGCGGCCGGTGCTTGGTGGCCTCGCGCAGGCGCAGCTCGCGCGTGGCGGCAAAGCCGTCGAGCACCGGCATGTGGCAGTCCATCAGGACGAGGTCAAACGGCTTTGACTCGAGCATCTTCAGGGCCTGCTCCCCGTCCAGCGCGTTCTCCGCCCGGTGGCCTCGGTTGACCAGGAGCCGTTCCACGAGCATCCAGTTGACCGGCTGATCCTCGGCGACGAGGATCCTGCCTCGCTTGCTCGGCGTCCTGACCTCCGGCCCCGCCGGCGCGTCGGCGCCACGGCCGTGGGGGCGGTTGGAGATCACGGAGCCGATCGCGTCGAACAGGCGCGACTGGCGAACGGGCTTGGTGAGCACGCAGTGGACGTCGGGGCCGTGCTCGTGCGTCGCCTCACCGGAGGAGGTGAGCAGGATCACCCGCGTGCCCGCCAGCGCGGGGTCCCGAGCGACTCGCCCGATCAGGTCAAGCCCGCTCTCGCCGGGCATGTTCAGGTCGACCAGCAGGACCTCGAACGGATCGTCGCGCCGGGCCGCCAGCTCCAGCTCGCGCACGGCGGCTCCGACGCTGTCGGCCAGCGCCGGCCGCATCTCCCACGACCGCGTGTAGGCCTCGAAGATCCGCCGGTTGGTGGCGTTGTCGTCGACGATCAGGACGCGGAGGCCCCTCAGCCCGCCCGTCGCCGGCGGGAGCCGCCGGCCCTCCCGGGAGACCTCGAGCGGCAGCGTGACCGCAAAGGTGCTGCCCCGGCCGGGCTCGCTGTCGACCTCGACGCTGCCCTGCATCATCCGCGTGAGCTCGCGCACGATCGTGAGCCCGAGCCCGGTGCCGCCGTAGGCGCGGGTGGTGCCCGCCTCGGCCTGCCTGAACGGCTCGAAGAGCTGCCCGATCTTCTCGGGCGCGATGCCTATGCCGGTGTCGCGGACCTCGAATCTGATCGCGGCGCGCTCGCGGTGGTCGCCTGTCCCCGGGGCGAGTGACACCTCCAGGATCACCTCGCCCCGGGCGGTGAACTTGACGGCGTTGGAGAGGAGGTTGGCCAGGATCTGCCCCACCCGCGCGCGATCGCCGCGGACCGTCGCGGGCACGTCGTCGTGCACGTAGGACTGAAGCTCAAGGCCCTTGGAGGCGGATGTCGCGGCCACCATGTCGCAGGCGGACTCGACCAGGTCCGGGAGGTCGAAGTGGCGATGCTCCAGCTCGAGCCGGCCGGCCTCGATCTTGGCGACGTCCAGGACGTCGTTGACGACCATCATCAGCGCCTGGCCCGAGGCCGTGGCCACCGAGACGTACTCGCGCTGCTCGGCGCTGAGGTCGGTCTCACAGAGCAGGTCCATCATTCCGATCACGCCTCCCAGCGGCGTGCGGATCTCGTGGCTCATGTTGGCCAGGAAGCTGGACTTCAGCTCGGAGGCCTCGCGCGCCTCCTTCACCGCGAGCGAGAGCTGAGCATGGGCCTCGGAGAGCTCGCGCTCGCGCTCCTCGAGCGCGGAGGCCATCGCGTTGAAGGAGTGGGCGAGCATCGACACCTCGCCGAGACCCGCCTCCGGCACGCGGGTCGCCAGCTGACCCGATGCCAGGCGGCCGGCGGCATCGGCGACCCGCCGCATCGGACGCAGTATCCCCAGCAGGAGATAGGCGCCCAGCCCGAGCAGGAGGGCGATCGAGAGGCCCAATCCGACGGCGGCGATCACGATCGCCGCCGCGCTCTGCGCGTTGACCCGGCTGCGGCCGCGGTTGCGCAGCATCGACTCGTCGTTGCTCAGCGCGGTCAGCTCGAGGCGCAGGCGGTCGATCAGGCGCCTGCCGATGACCGTCACGCGCGCCTCCTGCCGGTCGCTGAGGCGGCCGCCGGTGGCGACCAGCGGCTGGGCGTAGCCGTTGATGTAGTTGCCGATCGCGGCGGAGATGCTCGCCACCTGGTAGCGCTCGGCCTGGCTCTCGGAGAGCGCGCGCAGGCTCCCAAGCTCGCCGGGAAGCCGCAGCCGGGCCTGCTCGTAAGGGGCGAGGAACGACCGCTGGTGGCTCAGCAGGTAGCCGCGCAGGCCGGTCTCCAGGTCCACCACCGAGCGCTCGACGCTCGCGGATGCGTTCAACAGGTCTGACTCGCGCCGCGCGTGGGAAACCTCGTCGCGCAGGTCGACCACCGAGACCAGGAGGATCACGAACATGGCCGCGACCAGCAGGCCCGCCAGGCCGCACAGCCCGAGGACGAGCCGGATAAGCCCGCGGTTGGAGCCGCCCGCCGCCGGCGGCGCCGCGGTCGCCGGGTCTGTGGTCAGGTGGCCCCCCACCGCTTATCCTTGTTGCCTGCAGCCACGGGCGGTCGCTCGCGAGCCCTCATCGATTCTCTGCGAGCAGCCGATGATTGTAGATGGGCGAGCCGGGACCCTCGGCCCGTTTGGACCCAATCACATGCCAGCCGGCCCCGACACGCCGTTTGACGCGCCGCTCAGGGTGCTGGTCGCCGACGATCATCCCCTGATCCTGGCCGGCGTGCGGCGGGGGCTGGAGCGCAGCGATGGGATCGAGGTCGTGGGCGAGGCCCAGTCGGCGAGTGAGACGATCAGCCTGGTCGAGCGCCGGCGGCCTCAGGTGGTGCTGATGGACCTCCGCATGCCCGACGTGGAGGGCACCGAGCACATCAGGCAGATCCGCGAGCGCTGGCCCGAGGTGAAGGTGGTGGTGCTGTCGGCCAGCGAGGATCGCGCCTCGGTGGACGCGGCGCTGCGAGCCGGCGCGAGCGGCTTCGTCGTCAAGAGCGTGAGCCCGTCGGACATCGCCGCCATCCTCCGCCAGGTCGCCTCCGGCGTGTTCCTGGCGCCGGCCCCTCCGGCGACTGACGGAGAGGGCACCGGCGACGAGGACCCGCGGCTCACCGAGCGCGAGCGGACGATCCTCTCGGCCGCCGCGCGCGGGCTCACCACCGCGGCGATCTCCCGCGAGCTGTGGATCTCCGAGCACACCGTCAAGTTCCACCTGACGAACGTCTACCGGAAGCTGGGGGTGCCCAACCGCGCGGCCGCCGTCCGGTGGGCGCTCGAGCACGGGCTGGGGGAGGGGTAGGGCGCGGGTCGCGTCCCGCCGGGATCAGCTGACCGCCGTCGACCTCATCGCGCCGTCGCACCCGCTGCTCGATCCCGCGTTGTTCGCATCGCCGCTGTAGACCGCATACCACCAGTAGGTGCCGGGGGCGGAGGGCGTGAAGCTCGTGCTGGCGCTGTACGTGCCGTTCCCGCTGACCGTGACCGGAGAGCCGATGGTGGTTCCGCCCGAGCAGTCGGTTGGCGCGGTCGCCTGGGGCCCGAACACCTTGAACGCGATCGTGCCGCCGACGGTCGGGGAGATCGTCCCGCCGGTGAGCACGGAGCTGATCGAGGCCGCCGGAATCGCGGTGCCGTGAGTCGCGGTGGCGGGCCCCGCCGCCGTGAGCGCAGGACCGAGAGTGATCCCGACGCCGGTGAAGCTGACCGAGGCATCGGCTCCCTTGGAGCCGCCGGCGGCTCCGCCCGCGCTGCCACCGCCATCACTGGCCGAGCTGACGCTCACGATGTAGCTGCTCGCGCCGCGCTGGGTGCCGCCGGTGTAGGCCGCCCCGCCGCCGCCGCCGCTTCCCTGGGCGGTGCCGGTGGTCGAGCCGCCGCCCCCACCGCCCGAGGCGATTCCCCCGCCGCCCCCGCCGCCGCCGGCGTCGCCCTTGCCGCCGTCGCCGCCGAGGCCACCCGACCCGCAGGCGCCGGTGGCGCACGTGCCGCCGGCCGTGCCGTTGTTGCCGGTGCCCTGCCCGCCGCCACCGGCTCCGCCGGTGAGCGAGAGGGTGTAGGGGAAGGCGCCGTCCGTCGTGGCGGCGCCGCCGCCACCACCACCGGTCACGCCAAGGCTGCTGCCGGCGCCGTTCAGCGCGCTGCCGCCGTCGGTTCCGGGATTGGCTGCCGGGCCGCCGCCGCCGATGCCGCCAGCTCCCGAGCCGGTGCCGCCGCCGCCGCCACCACCCCCGCCGACGGTGACGATCGTGTTCGCCGGCGCGCCCTGGAGGTACAGGCAGGTCGCGCCGCCCCCGCCACCACCGCCCTGCGAGCCGCCGTTGGCCGGACTTGCGCCGCCGGCGCCGCCCGTGGCGCAGCCGACGCCGCCCGTCCCGGCGGCTCCGGCGTTGTTGTTGGCGCCGCCGCCGCCACCGCCGCCGACCACCACGGTGAGCTGCGTCGCCGTCACGCTGCCCGGGATCCTCACCGTCCCGCTGACCATCCCGCCGGCACCCCCGGCCGCGCCCGAGTTGCCGCCGCCACCGCCGCCCGCCCCCTTGAAGGTGAAGTCGAACGAGGCGACGCCGGCGGGCACGGTCAGCGTGTAGGTGCCAGCCGCGCTCCTGGTCGTGGTCGTCGGGGTCGCGCTCGTCACCTCCACCGTCGTGCTGACCGAGGCGGCGTTGCCGACGTTGTCGGTCCCGGTGAGCGTGTACAGGTAGCAGAAGCCGGCGGTGATCCCGGAGGGCTGCGAGGTGCCGGTGATGATGGCGGGGGCGGCGAACGGTCCACCCGACCCGGGGGCGCCGCAGGTCGTCCCGGAGAGGGTCTCCGACTGCACGGTGAGGATGCTCGAGGCAAGTCCCGACGCCGAGGCCGAGGCCGCCTCCGAGTAGTCGGTGCGGCTGTTGATCGGATAGCTCGTGGAGGTCGTCGTGCTCGACGACCCGCCCGCGGTCGCCGCCGTGCCGTCGACGCTGAGCGCGCCGCCCACCGGCGCGGTGGTGTCGGAGACCAGGTTGTAGGTCGCGTTCGCCGAGGTCCTGCCGCTGTTGCTCGTCGCCCAGACGGTGGGGGCGCTCGCCGGACTGGTGGCCGAGGTCCCGAACGTGTAGGACTCCTGAGCGCCTGACTGGGTGCCGGAGAAGTTGTTGGCGCTGAGCGAGCTGAAGCCGTAGCTCGCGATTCCCGACGGCGCGCTGGCCGAGGCGGTCACGGTGTAGGCGCCGCCCGCCGCGGGCCGGAAGTACAGGGTGTTGAGCGAGGGGCTGTAGAAGGCGTTGCTCGACAGGCCGCTGAAGGCGAGCGTGGGCGTGCTCGGGGTGGCGTCATCGACGACGACCGTCGTGCTGATGGCCGCGGTGTTCCCCACGTTGTCGGTTCCCCTCAGCGTGTACAGGTAGCAGTAGCCGGCGGCGACCCCGGACGGCGGGGTCGTGCCGAGGATCGTGGTCGGGCTCGTGAAGGGCCCCCCCGATCCAGGCGCTCCGCAGCTGCCGTTGGCGAGGGTCTCGGACTGAACCGTCAGAGCGCTCGAGGCAAGACCGGACTGGGCGGCCGACTGCGCCTCGGAATAGTCGACGCGGGAGTTGATGGCGAAGCTGGTCGAGCCACTGTAGGAGACGGGATCCGAGCCACTCGCGGCGGTTCCGTTGACGGTGAGCGATCCGCCGCCGGGGGCGGTCGTGTCGGCGACGAAGATGGGCGTCGCGCCGCCGCTCGTGTTGCCAGCGAGGTCCTCCGAGGTCACTTCGTAGCCGCTGGGAACGTCCGGGCTGGCGCTCCAGCTGAACGCGCTGGAGGTGTAGCTGATCGTCGGCGCCGACCCGGACCCGGCGCTGACCGTCTCGGCGCCGTGCGTCCAGCCCGTGGTTGCGATCGCGGGGAAGCTGGCCGACGCCGGGCCGGCGCCCGAGTCGGTGACCGCGTCGATGAGCCTGAACGATCCGGCGGCGTCGCTCTTGTAGTAGAGGACCGTGCCGGCCGAGCTCATGAACGCGCCGGAGGCGCCGGAGGCCAGCGACAGCGCGTCGCTCGGGCCGGTCGTGTCGACGGTCACCGGCGCGCTCTTGGCGCTCTCCGTCCCGAGCCAGTTCTGGCCGTAGGCGGGCGTGTCCGTGTACCGCCAGCTGCCGTCGGGGACGCCCGCCTCGTTGCACGTGATCGTCGTCGTCCCGGAGCACGAGGCGCTCACCGCCGCTCCCGAGCCGCCCCCCGCCGGGTAGCGCGTCAGCTTGTAGTTGGAGGCCGGAATCGACACGCCGCCCATCGTGGTGACCGGCGCGAAGGTGATCGTGACCGTGTTGCTGTTGGCGTCCGGCGTAGTGGTCGGCGCCTGGGGTGCCGCCCCCTGCGGAAGCGAGTCGCTTCTCGCCTCGGCGGGATGAGCGTCGCTGGAGTCTGTTGACTCGTAGTAGGCGACGGCGATCCCGCCGGCCGGCAGCGCGGCGACGGCCGTCAGGCCGAGGACTGTGATGAGGCGGCGCCGGGGGGTCATCCCCTGCGCACCGTGATCGTGACCGGGATCGAGAACGTGGCTCCCTGGCAGCCGTCGGACGAGGCGGTGCTCATCGACGCGGCCGCCGGGAGATCGACCAGCGTGGAGGCGGAGGCGGGGATGGGCGTGCTGAGACCCGTCTGGTCGGTGAACGCCACCCCCGGGTTGGTGCAGCCGGGATGGCCGCTGTCGGCGGTGACCGGGCCCGGGCCGCCGCTCACCGACACGAGCGTCACGGCGTAGGAGTTGGGGTTGCTCACCCGCAGCACGACGTCCGCGCTGCCGCCGGGAAGAAGGGCGGAGGATGGCGAGTCGCCGCCGGCGAGAGCGCTGACCGTGACCGATTGCAGCGCAGCGTTGGTCGCCGTGCCGCCCGCCGTCCCATCCGTCGTCAGGTACGCGGAGGCGACGGCGGCGACGATCGCGGCGAAAGCGGCGACCAGGACCGGGATCGCCCCGCGCCGCCCGAAGAGGTGCCGAGCCGCCCGTCTCATCAGAAGCCCGCCGGTGTGGCGCACTGTCCGGAGCGCCCGCCGCCCACGCTGTTGGCGCCGCCCACCGCGACGGCATCGTCGACGGGAGCCGGGTTGTTGGCGGAGCACGACAGGCTGCCGGTGATGACATTGCGCTCGATCTCTGCAGCCGTGCCGGCCTCGACGCCGTACGGGGCGCCCGTGGTTCCCGTGACCGTCACCGAGCCGCTGATGGTGTTGCCGCCGAGCTCTGCGCCGGCGCTGTTGCCGGTCAGGCTCACCCCGCCCTTGATCGTGTTCCCGGCGCAGGCGGGGGCGCCGTCGTCGCCGCCGTCTCCGATCAGCGCGAACGCGCTCAGCGAGGTGGCGGAGAGGTTTCCGTTGAAGCTGGCGCCGCAGATGCTGAAGAGGTTGGCGCCGGTCGCGGCCACCGAGCCGTTGACGCTCCCCCCCTGCACGTTGAGGCCGCCGCCCTGCACCGTGATCCCGCCGTTCACCGCTCCTCCCAGGAGGTCGAGGCGACCCCCGCCCTGGACCGTGACGTTGCCGTTCTGCGTCCCGCCGGCGGCGATGCAGAAATCCTCTCCGGACGGGATCGTGAGGCTGCCGTTCGCCTTCTTGGCCAAGCAGGAGACCTGGCTGCTCGCGGTGGCCGAGTAGCTCATGGCCAGCGCAATCCCCTCGCATGGGTCCTGGTTCCTGGTCTTCAGGTCCGCCATCGAGACCGTGAGCATGTCGTCGTACTCGGCCGAGGTCGGCGTTGAGCCGGAGGCGGCCCCCACCGTGAAGCCCGGCGGCAGGCCGATCGTGACGGCTTTCGACGAGCCGTCGATCGGCCTGTCGTTGACCTCGAAAGTCGTCGCGTCACAACCGGCCGGGAAGGGGTTCGTGAACGTGACGGTTATCTGCGTGATCGCGATGGGGGAGCCGAAGTAGTTGGTGAACCCGAGCTTCACCGGCTGGTCGGAGACGCCCGGGTAGAGGGCCGGCCCCTGGCCGGCCGGGGGTCCGGAGATGCAGAAGCCGGTGTCGGTCGCTCCGCACGTCGTGCTGTAGGCGAGCGCGAACCTCGGCGCCCGTGGCTTGCCCGGCGCGGTCACCCCCCCGACCAGAGCCATCGCCCCCGCGAGGCCGCCCGTGGCCAGCGCGATGCACGCCCACTTGGCGGCGATGCGCCTCATGCGCGGCGGGCGGACCCGTGGCGGGCGTTGGAATGGCGGTGAGTGGGTGGCCATGGGCTCGACGTGTCCGAGGGGAGAGGGCCGCCTGCCGGCGGCCCTCCCACCCCGGTTCCGGTTGGCGGCCTCAGCTGGCCGAGACCGTCAGCTTGGGCGTGTGGCCCTCGCAGGCGTCCTGGTTGGCGTTGACGTCGCTCATCGTGATCGTCGCGGTGCCGTACACGACGTCGCCCGAGGCGAGGTCACGGGGAAGCGTGAGCTGTGTCGAGCTGTCCTGCGTGCTGGCGCTGCTGTAGACCGGCGCGCTGCTGTCGCTCTGAGAGCCGCTGGCGCCGTCCACGTTGAACCAGCTTGCATAACAGCCGGTGACGGCATTGCCGTTGGCGTCCTCGATGTCCTGCTTGGTGCTGTCGAGGGAATCCGTCGTCGTCGCCAGCGCGACCGTGACGTTGGTCAGGCCCTCGTTGCCAGACGACGCGTTGGTGATCGTGAAGGGCAGCGACGCGGTTCCCGAGCCCGGGAGGAGCGGATGGGTCGAGTCCGGCGTGACCGAGACCGTCCACTTGCCCGCATTGTCGGTCGACGAGATGACGGCGGCGTTCCCCGAGCCGCTGCCGTCCGTCGTCAGATACGCGAACGCGGCGCCGACGATGGCGAACGCCGCGATCGCGCAGAGCGCGAGAAGCACGCGCTTCCTGGTGAGCTTGCGCAACATGGAGTTGGTTCCTCCTGTTCGGTTGATTGGGTCCTGGAGCGAGCTCGCTCCATGTCGTCAGGTGCCTTGCGCTCGTGCCGAGGTGTCGCCCCCCCGGTTCACTCGCCGCCTCGGCGAGATTCCCGACGCGGCGAGTATGAGCGCGCGGTGCCCCGCTGTCGGGAGCCGAACGTCTAGTCCGTCGCTGGACGAGCGGGCAGGTAGCCCTAGACGTTCGGCTAGTCGTGGCTGGCGGTCCCCGGTCTGCAAGACTGCGGCGCGATGCCGCCCAGCACCGCCGCCGTCGGCAAGGCCTACCCGCCCGTCACCTACGCCGTCGGCCGGGAGAAGATCCGCGAGTACGCCTCGGCGGTGGGGGAGACCAACCCGCTCCATCACGATCCCGAGGCGGCCAGGCGGGCCGGCTACGCGGACGTGGTCGCCCCGCCGATGTTCGCCGTCGTGTACGCGGCCAGGGCGGTGCTCCCCGGCCTGTTCGACCCCGAGGTCGGGATCGACTTCGCGCGCATGCTGCACGCCGCCCAGGAGTTCGCGTGGGGGCCACTGGTGATCGCGGGTGACGAGATCACCACCACCGCCCGCGTAGCGGACATCTCCGAGCGGGGAGGGATGGCCTTCTACGCGTTCGAGACCAGCTCGCGCAACCAGGGCGGCGAGACGGTGTGCACCGGCACCTGGACGCAGATCGTGCGGGGCTGACGCGGTGGCGCTGGCGCCCGGGCAGACGATCGAGCTGAGGGTGACCCCCGACCCCTACGTCACCTACCGCTACGCGGGCGCCTCGGGCGACTTCAACCCCATCCACATCGACGAGGAGTTCGCTCGGCAGGTGGGGCTGCCGGGCCGCATCCTCCACGGGCTGTGGACGATGGCGCAGCTCGCCCGCGCGCACACCGAGGCGGCGGGCGGGCCGGAGAAGCTCCGGCGCCTGTCCGTCCAGTTCCGCGGCATCGGGCGGATCGGCGAGGAGATCGTGGTCAGCGGGACGGTCGAGGAGGTCTCGGGCGGGATCGCGCGCGTGCGCTCCGAGGCGGTCCAGGCCGGCAACCGGATCATCCGCAACGGCGAGGCCGAGGTGGGCGTCTAGGCGCGGCCGGGCTCGGATGCGGTCGTCCGAGGGGAGGGGGTGGCCGGACGGGAGGGGGTGGCCGGACGGGATGGGGTGGCCAGACGGGATGGGGTGGCCAGACGGGATGGGGTGGCCAGACGGGACGGGGTAGCCGGACGGGACGGGGTAGCCGGACGCCAGACGCCACGCCTACGCTGGGCGCCGGGGGTTCGTCGTGCGGCGCCCGGATGGCGGACCCCACACGCCACACGGACGCTCGGGGACGGGGGTTCGTCGCGTGGTGACCGCTTGGAGCGGGGAGGCCGGGACCGCCGGGAGGCCCGCCGGGAGAGGCGAGGGGTGCCGGGAGGCCCGCCGGGAGAGGCGAGGGGTGCCGGGAGGAGACTCGCCGGGGAGCCAAACACGCCGGATCCATCTCTCACGCCAGCGACGTTCCGGCCCCGTTCCCGCCCCTCGGGCGGCGACCGGACCCCCTCGGGGATCCCGCAGGCCCGCTCCTACAATCACCCCCATGCTGAGCGAACGCCAGGAGCTGGTCCTGCGCCGCGTGGTCGAGGAGTACCTGGAGGGCGGTGCCCCCGTGGGGTCCAAGCTGCTGGCCGCCGAGACCGAGTGGGGTCCGTCGACGATCCGCCACGAGCTGGCGACGCTCGAGGAGATGGGCCTGCTCGCCCATCCCCACACCTCGGCCGGCCGCGTCCCCACGCAGGCCGGCTACCGGCACTTCGTCGACCGGCTCCTGGCCAGCGACCGTCCCGCCCCCCGGCCGAGCCTGTCGCTGTCCCTCGTCCGCCGCGAGCTGGACGAGGCGATGCGGGTGACGACCGAGACGCTCTCCCAGGTGACCAACCTGCTGGCGATCGTCACCGCGCCCCCGATCGAGACCTCGACGATCCGGCACGTGGAGGTCCTGCTCCTCCAGCCCCAGGTGCTGATGGTGGTCGTGATCACCTCGACCGGCGGGGTGACCAAGCGGCTGTTCACGTTCGCCGAGCCGGTCGACGCCGGCCTGGCCGACTGGGCGGCCAGCTATCTGAACGAGCGGCTCGTGGGGCTGGGTCTCGGGGCGCGCATGCTCCACCAGCGGCTGCACGATCCCTCGCTCTCGGCCTCGGAGTCCGCCTTCCTCGACGCGCTCGCGCCGGTGTTCACCGAGCTGGAGGAGAGCTCGTCGCAGTCGCTCTACGTGGAGGGCGCCTCGCGGCTGTTGCGCGACGACCGGTGGGAGGACGTCTCCGAGCTCAACTCGCTGATGGACATGCTCGAGCGGCGGGTGACGCTGCTCGGCGTCCTGCGGGCGGTCCTGACCGACCGGGACGTGGTCGTGCGGATCGGGGCCGAGAACCGCACGCCCGCCCTGCGGTCGATGGCCCTGGTGGCCGCCGGCTACGGCCTCCCGCAGCGGCCGCTGGGCGCGGTCTCGGTGATCGGCCCGCTGCGGATGGACTACGGGCGCGCGATCCGCTCGGTGCGCGACGCGGCCGCGCAGCTCTCGAGCTTCGTGTCCGACGTCTATGACGAGCGCTGAGCGATGAGCGTCACCCGGGACTACTACGACGTCCTCGGCGTCCCCCGGGACGCCGACGAGGCCACGATCAAGAAGGCCTTCCGTCGGCTGGCGCGGGAGCTTCACCCCGATGTCAACAAGCACGACCCCGACGCCGAGGACAAGTTCAAGGAGGCGGCCGAGGCCTACGAGGTGCTCTCGGATCCAGAGCGGCGGGCCACCTACGACCGCTACGGCCACGAGGGGTTGCGCAGCGGCGGCTACGCCCCCAACTTCGATGCCTTCGGATCGGTGGCGGACATCTTCGAGGCCTTCTTCGGCGGCGGAGGCCTGGGCGACCTGTTCGGGGGCGGCGGCCGAACGACCGGCGGGCCGGTCCAGGGGGGCGACGTCGCCGTCGGCGCGGAGATCGATCTCGCGCACGCGGCCCGTGGCGGAAAAGTGGACGTCGAGTACGACGCGGTGCGGCTGTGCGATCGCTGCCGCGGCAACGGCGCCGAGCCCGGCACCCCGATCGAGGCCTGCTCCCGCTGCGGCGGGACCGGCCAGCTGCGCGCGGTCACGCGCACGCCGTTCGGCCAGATGGTGCGCGCCGCGGCGTGCGACGTGTGCGGCGGGGACGGCCGGGTGCCGCGGGAGCCCTGCGGCGCGTGCCGGGGGCGCGGGCGCACGGTCGAGCGGGTCAGGGTCTCGGTGGAGGTCCCGGCCGGCATCGCCGACGGCCAGCGGATCCGGATCGCGGGCCGGGGACATGCCGGCGAGCGTGGCGGCCCCCCGGGCGACCTCTACGTGCTGGTCCACGTGCGCGAGGACCCGCGGTTCGTGCGCGACGGCGACGACCTGGTGACCGCCGTCGACGTCTCCGCGGCGATGGCCGCTCTCGGCACGACGGTCGAGGTGCCGACGATCGACGGCCCGGTGGAGCTGGAGATCCCCCCGGGGACCCAGCCGCACGAGACGCTCGTGGTCCGCGGGGCGGGGATGCCGGCGCTGCGCGGCCGGCGGACCGGCAACCTGCGCGTGGTCGTCAACGTGATCGTTCCCCGGCACCTCACGGACGAGCAGCGCAGGCTCCTGCGCCAGCTCGCCGACTCGCTGACCGACCACAACCTGAGCTCCGACGAGGGCGTGTTCGCGAAGCTCAAGCGCGCGCTCGGCGGGAGGTAGCGGCGCGGTGGCCGAAGGTAGCGCCGCGGTGGCCGAAGGTAGCGGCGCGGTGGCCGGAGGCGGCGGCGCGGTGGCGGAAGGCGGCGGCGCGGTGGCCGGACGCGGCGTGCCGTCCCGCGCGTGATCAGGCTCGCCGTCCGGGTGGCGGCCGAGCGGGCGGAGACCGTGCTCGCCGAGCTGCTCGAGCTCGCCCCCAGCGGGGTCGAGGAGGCGGAGCCGGCGCCCGGCGTGGTCGAATACGCCGTCTACGGAGCGCCGGGCGAGCTCCCGTCATTGCCCGCGCTCACCGCGGCGGCGGGCGGCGCCCTGGTCGAGATCGAAAGCCGGGAGATCCCCGACGACTGGGAGGAGGGCTGGCGCCGGTTCCACCGGCCGCTGGTGATCGACGGCCGCCTGACCGTCAGGCCGCCGTGGATCCCGGCCGCGGCCACCCCTCTGGACCTGGTGATCGATCCCGGGCGGGCGTTCGGGACCGGCGCCCACGCGACGACCCGCCTGTGCCTGGAGCTGATGCTCGAGCTCGACGGCCACACCGGACCGTTCGTCGATCTCGGCTGCGGCTCGGGCGTGCTGGCGATCGCCGCCGCCCGCCTCGGCCACCGGCCGGTGATAGCGCTCGACAACGATCCGGCGGCGGTCGAGGCGACCGAGGAGAACGCGCGTCGGAACGGGGTCGGCCTTCAAAAGGTCCGCCGCCTCGACCTGAGGCGCGACCCGCTGCCGCTGGCGGGCGCCACGGTGGCGGCCAACCTGCTGCGGCCGCTGCTGCTGGGCCTGGCCGGGCGGCTCGAGCGCGACGGGCTCCCGCTCCGGCTGCTCGCCGGCGGGCTGCTGCGCTGCGAGGCGGACGAGGTGGCCGCCGCGTTCGCCCGGCGCGGCCTGCGCGAGCAGCGCCGCCGCGAGCTCGGCGACTGGGCGGCCCTGCTGCTGGTCCCGGCGCTACGGTGAGCCGATGACGACCTTCGCGGTCAAGTTCCTGGGGTGCAAGGTCTCGCAGGCGGACGCGATGCTCGCCCGCCAGGCCCTGCTCGAGGCCGGCCACGTCGAGGCCGCCGAACAGGAGGCGGAGCTGCACGTCGTCAACACCTGCTGCATCACCCGCGAGGCCGAGGCCAAGTCACGCCAGTCGGTCAGGCGCTCGCTGAGGAGCGCGGGCACGGTCTACGCGACCGGCTGCGCGGCGAACCTGAGCCCCCGGCAGTTCACCGAGCTCGATGCCCGTGTGCGCGCGCTCACCGGAACGGCCGAGGACGTGGCCGCGTCGCTGGCGGCCGAGGTCGGCGCCTGCGCCGACCTCGAGCACGACGTGTGGGCCCGGGAGGACGAGCTCTCCCGCTCGCGCACCCGCGGCTTCGTCAAGGTCCAGGACGGCTGCGACTGCCATTGCGCCTACTGCATCATCCCCACGGTGAGAGGCGGCGCCCGCTCGCGCCCGGCCAGCGCGATCCTCCAGGAGGTCCGCCGGCGGGTGCGGCGCGGCCAGCCGGAGATGGTCATGACCGGCATCAGCGTCGGCGACTATCGCGATCCGGAGCGGGGGCTCGAGCTCGGGGACCTGATGGTCGAGGTGGCGCGGGTGGAGGGCGTCGAGCGGGTGAGGCTCTCCAGCGTCGAGGTGATCCACGTCAGGGACTCGCTCCTGCGCGCCCTGGCGGGGGAGCCCAAGGTCTGCCCGCATCTCCACATCCCCCTGCAGTCGGGCGATGACGCGGTGCTGGCCGCGATGGGGCGCCACTACACGGCCGAGGAGTACCTCGAGCGAACGGCGCAGCTGCGCGCCGCGGTCCCGTCGGTCAACATCACGACCGACGTGATCGTCGGCTTCCCCACCGAGGACGAGGCGGCTCTCCAGCGGACGCTGGCGGCGCTCGACGCGGCCGGCATCACCCGGGTGCACACCTTCTCCTATTCCCCCCGCCCCGGCACCGCCGCCGCCGCGCTGGGTGACCGCGTCGCCCCCGAGGAGAAGAAGCGCCGCTCCCAGGTGGTCCGCGGCCGCTCGGAGGTTCGTTCACGCCATCACCGCCTGGCCAAGCTCGGCGGCGTCGAACACGTCCTGGTCGACAAGGTGGCGGAGACCCGCTGCTCGGGCTACACCCCCGACTACACGCGCTGCTACCTGCCGCCCGGGACGGCGCGGGCGGGGGAGATCGTCGCCGCGCGCTGCCGGGAGCTCCACGCGGACGGGATCAGCTGCCGACTCGCCGACGACCCGGCTCTATCCTCAACTGCGTGAGCGTCATCGAGCGGGTTCGAGCCGACATCAACGCGGCCGTGAAGGCCGCTCAGCGCGAGCGAGCGACCGCGCTGCGGATGGTCCTCTCCGAGCTTCAGAAGGCGGCCAAGGAGGGCTCCGCCGACGAGGTGGCGGTGCTGCGACGCGAACGCAAGCGGCGGCTCGAGGCGGCGGCCCAGTTCCGCGAGGCCGGAAGGGGCGAGCTGGCCGAGCGGGAGGAGTCGGAGGCCGAGCTGATCAGCGGATACCTGCCGAGCGAGCTGCCGGACGCCGAGCTGGATGCGATCATCAGGCAGGCGATTGAGCAGACGGGTGCCACGGATCCAAGCGACATCGGCCAGGTGATGAAGGCCGCGATGGCCAGGGTGCAAGGCCGGGCCGACGGCAGGCGCGTCTCGGCGCGCGTGCGCGCGGCGCTCGGGGCGTGAGGTGCGCAGGCAGCTGGAGCTGGAGAACACGATCGCCAGCGAGCTGGCGGGCTCGGGCGACGCGGTCCTGCGGGCGCTCCAGGATCACCTCGAGTGCGACGTCTTCCTGCGCGGCAACGTGCTCACCCTGGACGGCTCCGAGGAGGCGGTGGAGGTGGCCGAGGCGGTGGTGCGCGAGCTCTCGGAGCTGATCGCGCAGGGCCACGAGATCGCGCCGGGGACGATCGAGGCGGTGACCCGCGCCCTGGACGCGCACGAGTCACCGGCCCGCATCCTCGAGGACGTGGTCTGGCGCCACCGAGCGACCAAGGTGGCGCCCAAGACGCTCAACCAGAAGCGCTACGTCGACTCGATCCGCACCAACACGATCACCTTCGGCATCGGCCCGGCGGGGACCGGGAAGACGTTTTTGGCGGTGGCGCTGGCCGCCGCCGCCCTCTCGCGCCGCGAGGTCAACCGCATCATCCTCACGCGCCCGGCGGTCGAGGCGGGCGAGCGCCTGGGCTTTCTCCCCGGAGACCTGATGGCCAAGGTCGACCCCTATCTGCGACCGCTGTTCGACGCGCTGCACGACATGCTCGAGCCCGAACGCGTCTCGCAGCACCTGGAGCGCGGGGTGATCGAGGTGGCGCCGCTGGCGTTCATGCGCGGAAGGAGCCTCAACGACAGCTTCATCATCCTCGACGAGGCCCAGAACACCACTCCCGAGCAGATGAAGATGTTCCTCACGCGCCTGGGCTTCAACTCCAAGATGGTGGTCACGGGCGACATCACGCAGATCGACCTGCCGCACGACCAGGTGTCGGGCCTGGTGACGGTCGCAGACATCCTGCAGAAGGTCGACGGGATCGAGTTCGTGCGCTTCGGCGAGGAGGACGTCGTCCGGCACAAGCTCGTCCAGCGGATCGTCGCCGCCTACAGCGAGCACGCCCAGAGGCTGGCCCCGGAGCTGCGGCCGCGACGTCGCGCCTAGCGGTTCGCGGTGCTCGAGGTCGAGGTGATCGGGGTGGAGGCCGTGGCCCCGGGGGGATCCCACGGCGACGCCGACGGGCCGACCGCGCTCGAGGTGGAGGAGCTGTGCGCGCTGGCCCTCTCCAGCGCCGGGATCGAGGACGGGCACGTGGCGGTGGAGTTCGTCAGCGAGCAGAGGATCCGGGAGCTCAACCGCCGGTTCCGCGGCATCGACGAGCCGACCGACGTGCTGTCGTTCGGGGTGGACGAGGACGGGCCGGCCCCCGAACCGCGCGAGCTCGGCGACATCGTCATCTGCCCCGAGCACACCGAGGACGTGCGCCAGGCGATCGTCCACGGCGCCCTGCACCTGACCGGGATGGACCACGAGACCGACGACGGCGAGATGCTGGCGCTCCAGGCGGAGCTGATGCGGTGGGTCAGCTGACCCACTCCGGCTTCATCGCCCTGGCCGGGCGCCCCAACGTCGGCAAGTCGACGCTGGCCAACGCGATCGTCGGCGCCAAGGTGGCGATCGTGTCCGACAAGCCCCAGACCACCCGCCGGGCGATCTGCGGCGTGGCCACGGGTGAGGGCTGGCAGCTGGTGCTGGTGGACCTCCCGGGCGTGCAGCGCCCGCGCGACACGCTCACCGAGCGGATGCAGCGACGGGTCGAGCGCGAGCTCCAGGACGCGGACGGAGCGCTGTTCGTGGTCGACGCCGAGCAGGGGATCGGCGCCGGCGACCGCTTCATCGCGGGGCTTTTGCGCTCGGCGGGCGTGCGGGTGCTGCTCGCCGCCAACAAGCTCGACCGTGCCTCCCGCAGCCAGATGGCTCGGACGCTGAGCGACGCGGAGGCGCTCGGGGTCGCCGCGGAGATCTTCCCGGTGTCGGCGCGAACCGGCGCGGGCGTGCGGCCGCTCGCCGAGCGGCTGGTGGCGCTGCTTCCCGAGGGCCCCCTCTACTTCGAGCCCACACAGCGATCGGACCAGCCGGAGGAGGTTAGGCTGGCCGAGTTGGTGCGCGAGCAGGTGCTCCGCCGCACCCGCGAGGAGGTTCCCCACGCGGTCGAGGTGCAGATCGAGTCGATCGAGTCCGACGCAGGGCTGACCAGGATCGCCGCCGTGCTGCTGGCGGAGACCGAATCCCAGAAGCGAATCCTGATCGGCGCGGGCGGGCGCATGGTCAAGTCGATCGGCACCGCGGCGCGGCGAGCGATCGAGGCGGAGCTGGGCGCGCACGTCCACCTCGACCTCAAGGTGCGCGTGAGGCGGCATTGGCGCGCGGACGAGCGTGTTCTAGACCGTCTCGGAATCGAATAGAACATTTGTCGAATCCACCCCGGGAGGGCTCAAGTTCCCTCAAGATGGGCCTCTCAACACGCCGATAAACGGCGTAAGGAACCGATTACAGGAGAGGTCTGACTTGGCGGCGGCCGGGAGCGGGCTGAGAAAGCGAGAGGGCGTGATCGCGGTGATCGCCTCGATCCTCGTCGTGCTGGGCCTGCTCACGGTCTTCGCCACCCAGCTGGCCGATACGCAGGCCAAGTCCCGGCGTGACGTGGAGGCCCGCGTGCACGAGCGGGGCGTGCTCGCGGCGGCGCTGATCGACAGCCTGTTCTCCTCCGTGCTTCAACAGGTTCCCCAGTACGCGCGGCTCTACGGGGGATCGACGGTGAGCACCTCGACGCTCAGCCGCAACCGGCTGGGGAATCCCTACTTGGCCCTGCTCGACGCCTCCGGCGGCGTGCTGGCCGCCTCGGCCGGCTTCACCTCGCAGGCCCGCGCGGACCTGCCGCGATCCGCCGCGCTGAGGCTCGTCGCGGCCGGCCGCCCGTATGCGATCGGCGACGTTTTGCCCTACGGCCGCACCGGCGTGCTGAACCTCGCCGTCCGCGTCCCCACGCGCCATGGCACGCGGATCCTCCTGACCGGGATCGAGCCGGCCAGCGTGGCGGGCTTCATCAACTCCGACCTGCGCAAGATCCCCGGGGTCGCCGGCTCCGAGAACTACCTGGTCGAGGGCCACGGTGTCGTCCTCGGCTCCACCGATCCGGCGGTTCCGGCGGGGCGGATCGAGCCCGGCCTCGCCCGGGCGGGGGACCGGGGCGGCCGCTACTACGACCAGGTCAGGCTCGCCAACTCCACCTGGAGGATCGTGCTCACGGCGCCGGACGGCCCGCTGTTCGCGAGCGTCTCGGGCTGGCGCGAGTGGGTGCCGTGGCTGATCTTCGCCGCCTTCGCGGCGGTGGCCGCCGTGGCCCTGGCCCTGGCCCTGCGGGTGCTGCGGGCCTCCGACCAGGTCCGCTCGGCGAACGCCCGGCTGCGCGCCGCCAACCGTCAGCTGGCGTCGATGAACCAGGCGCTCGATCGCCGGGCCCGCGAGCTCGCGCGCTCCAACTCCGAGCTCGAGCAGTTCGCCTCGATCGCCTCCCACGACCTCCAGGAGCCGCTGCGCAAGGTGCGGACCTACACCCAGCAGCTCGCCATGACCGAGGGCGACCGCCTGTCCGAGAAGGGCCGGGACCGTCTCGAGCGGGCCGACTCCGCGGCCGAGCGGATGCAGCGGCTGATCGACGACCTGCTCCGGTTCGCCCGCGTCTCCACCCATGGGCGGCCGTTCGCGACGGTCGAGATGGACGGCGTCGTCCGGGAGGCCCTCCGCGACCTGGAGCTCGAGATCGCCCGCGCGGGCGCCAGCGTCACGGTGGGCGAGCTGCCCACCGTCAACGGCGACGAGCTCCAGATGCGCCAGCTGATGCAGAACCTGATCTCCAACGCGCTCAAGTTCCGCCGGCCCGGGGTCCGGCCCGAGGTCCGCATCTCCGCGTCGAGCGCGGCGGAGGTGACGCGGATCGCCGTGAGCGACAACGGGATCGGCTTCGAGCCGCAGTACGCGAGCCGCATCTTCCGCGTCTTCGAGCGCCTGCACGGCCGCTCCGAGTACCCGGGGACGGGCATCGGGCTGGCGCTGTGCCGGAAGATCGCGGAGCGGCACGGCGGCACGATCAGCGCGTACGGCGTGCCGGGGGAGGGGGCGACGTTCACCGTGACCCTGCCGCTCAACCAGCCGGCGGAGGTGCTCGACGAGGAGCCCCGCCCGGTGAAGGAGGAGGCCCGTGTTCCCGCCTGAGCGCCCCGCGCGCCACGTGACCATCCTCATGGCCGACGACGACGACGAGGATCGTGAGCTGGCCCGCGAGGCGCTGGAGGACACGCACCTGGCCGACGAGATGCGCTTCGCGGTCGACGGCCAGGACCTGCTCGACTACCTGCGCCGACAGGGCCGCTACGCCGATCCCGCCGCCGTGGCGCCGCGTCCCGGCATCATCCTGCTGGACCTCAACATGCCCCGGAAGGATGGGCGCGAGGCGCTGGCCGAGATGAAGGCCGACCCCGACCTGCGGCGGATCCCGGTCGTGGTGCTGACCACCTCCAAGGACGAGGAGGACGTTTTGCGCAGCTACAACCTCGGCGTCAACTCGTTCATCACCAAGCCGGTCACGTTCGCCGGGCTGGTGGAGGTCATGAGGACCTGGGCGCGCTACTGGCTCGAGATCGTCGAGCTTCCCAACGGCGCGCTCCTGGAAGGGGCACGATGAACGGCCCCTTCTCGGTCCTGCTCGTCGAGGACGACGAGGAGGACTACCAGATCACCGCGGGCCTTCTGGCCGCGCAGGATCGCACCGAGTTCGAGCTCGACTGGCGGGCCGACTACGGGTCGGCGCTGCAGGCGATCCGTGAGAGGCGACACGACGTGTACCTGGTCGACTACCGGCTGGGGGGGAGAACCGGCCTCGAGCTGATCCGCGAGGCGTTCGGCTCCGGCCTGCGGGCGCCCGTGATCATGCTCACCGGGCGCAGCGATCACGGCGTGGACCTCCAGGCCGCCGCGCTCGGCATCGCCGACTACCTGGTCAAGGGCGAGATCGACGCGACCTCCCTGGAGCGCTCGATCCGCTACGCGATCACCCACCATCGCGCGGTGCGCGACCTGGCGGAGAGCGAGGAGCGCTACGCGCTCGCCGTCCGCGCGGCCAACGACGGCATCTGGGATTGGGATCTGGTGCGCAACCGGATCTACCTCTCGCCGCGCTGGCACGAGATCCTCGGGCGCGAGGATCCCGGTGGGCAGAGCGACCCCTCGGCGTGGTTCGAGCTGGTGCACGGCGACGATCTCCCCGTGCTGCGCGCCGCGATCGACGCGCACGTGGCCGGCCAGACCCCCCATCTGGAGTCCGAGCACCGCATGCTCCGGGCCGACGGAAGCTGGCGCTGGGTGCTGATCCGCGGGCTGGCGATCCGCGGCGAGGACGGCGTGGCCACGCGCATGGCGGGCTCGCTGTCGGACATCACCGACCGGCGCGCCGCCGAGTCCCGCCTGCGCCACGACGCTCTGCACGACGCGCTGACCGGGCTGCCCAACCGCGCGCTGTTCATGGACCGGGCCGACCACGTCGCGCACCGCGCGCAGCGGGATCACGACGCCGGCTGCGCCGTGCTGTTCCTCGACCTGGACCGCTTCAAGGTCGTCAACGACAGCCTGAGCCACGCCGTCGGCGACCAGCTCCTGCGCGCGCTCGCCCTCCGCGTCGCCAGCACCCTGCGCCCGGGCGACACCGTTGCCCGGATGGGCGGCGACGAGTTCACCCTGCTGCTGGAGGGCGTCGTCGACTCCTCACAGGCGATGCTGGTGGCCGACCGGATCCAACAGGCGATCTCGCGCGTGTTCCGGATCGACGGGCACGAGCTGTTCGTGACCGCGAGCATCGGGATCGCGCTCAGCTCGCCGGGCATGACGGCGGCCGAGCTCCTGCGCAACGCCGACATCGCGATGTATGACGCCAAGCGGCGCGGGCGCGGGCGCTCCGCGGTGTTCGACGAGAGCATGCACCGGCGGGCCGTCGATCGCCTCTCGCGGGAGAACGAGCTGCGCCAGCTGGTGGAGCGCGGCGTGCTCCCGGTCGCCTATCAGCCGATCGTCGACCTGGCCAGCGGGCAGATCCAGGGCTTCGAGGCGCTGGCCCGGTGGCCGGGCCGCGCACCCGACGTGGCGCCGCTGGAGTTCATCCCGATCGCCGAGGAGACCGGGCTGATCGGCGACCTCGGCCTCCACGTGCTGCGCACCGCGCTCGAGGCGCTCGCCGCGTGGCGGGACGCGGGGCTGGTCTCCGAGCGGGCGTCGATGAGCGTCAACGTCTCCCCGCGGCAGCTCGAGGATCCCGACTTTCCGCGCCGGATCCGCGCGGTCGTGGCGGCGGCCGGGCTGCCGCCGGAGGTGCTGCGCCTGGAGATCACCGAGAGCACGCTGATGAAGGACCCCGAGCGGATCGAGGAGATCACCCGTGAGGTGAGCGCCTCCGGGGTCGTGCTCCAGCTCGACGACTTCGGCACCGGCTACTCGTCGCTGGCCGCGCTGCACCGCTTCCCGGTCGACGCGCTCAAGATCGACCGCAGCTTCATCGGAGCGATCGACGGCGCCGACACCGGCGGAGAGACGATCGTGCGCTCGACGATCGCCCTCGGGCACAGCCTGGGACTGCGGGTGATCGCGGAGGGAATCGAGCGCCCGGTCCAGCTCCAGCGCCTGCGCCAGCTGGGGTGTGAGCTCGGCCAGGGCTTCGTGTTCTCCTATCCGCTCAGCGAGGGCGCGACCGAGTCGCTGCTCGCCGACTGGACGCCCGCGGCGGTGGTGGCCCTGGGTGGCCCGGCGGGCGGCTAGCGGCAACCTAGAATCCAGCTCAGGTGGAGGACTCGGAGATCGAATTCGACGAGCGCGGCCTCGTGCCGTGCGTCGTGCAGCACTGGAGGACGGGCGAGGTGCTGACCCTCGCCTACATGAACCGCGAGGCGCTCGCGCGCACGCGGGAGACCGGCGAGATGCACTTCTTCAGCCGCTCGCGCCAGCAGCTCTGGCACAAGGGCGAGACCTCGGGCAACACGCAGGCCGTGCGCGCGCTCCGCTACGACTGCGACGGCGACGCGGTGCTGGCCCTCGTCGAGCCGACCGGGCCGGCGTGCCACACGGGGGAGCGGACGTGCTTTCACCGCGGCGAGCTGGACCCGGCGGCGCCCTACGAGGTCCTCCCGATCCTCGAGCGGACGATCGAGCAGCGGGCCGCGGACCGTCCCGCCGGGTCCTACACGGCGCGGCTGCTCGACGACCCGGAGCTGGCCCGCGCGAAGGTGCAGGAGGAGGCCGAGGAGGTGGCGCGCGCGACGCGCGAGGAGTCGGATGACCGGGTCGCGGAGGAGGCGGCCGACGTCCTGTACCACCTGGCCGTCCTGCTGCGCGAGCGGGGGCTGTCGCTGTCCGACGCCAAGCGGGTTCTGGATGGCCGTCGCAAGGGTTGACCGCGACCTGGCCACGGTCTCGGAGACGTTCGTCGACGACATCCTGACGCCGGTGTCGGCGTTCATGCGGCTGCGCGGCGATGGGCCGGCCTTCCTGCTCGAATCCGCCGAGCAGGGCCGCGTGGGGCGCTACTCGTTCATAGGCTTCTCGCCGCGCAAGGTGCTGCGCTGGTCGCTCGGCGATCCCGGTGACCCATACGAGCTCGTGGCCGAGGAGCTGGCGCGCTTGCGCCCCCCGCCCGTCGCCGACGTCCCGTTCTCCGGAGGCGCGGTGGGGATGTTCGCCTACGACCTGGTGCGAACGGCCGAGCCGATCCTGGGCAGCCCACCGCCCGACCCGATCGGGCTTCCGGACCTGGCGCTGATGATCACCGGGCCCCTGGTCGTGTTCGACCATCTCAAGCACACCCTGACCGTGCTCGTCAACGCCTCCCCCGACGATGCGTCCCGCGCGCGCGCGCGCGAAACGATCGCCGACGTCCGCCGGCGCCTGGCCGAGCCGCTGCCGCGCGGGCCCGGCACGATCGAGCGGGCGATGCCGAGCTTCGAGCCCAACATGCCGCGCGAGCGGTTCGAGGCAAACGTGGCGCGGATCATCGAGTACATCCGGGCGGGCGACGCCTACCAGGTGGTCCCCTCGCAGCGGTGGTCGGCGCCGATCGGGGTGCAGGCGTTCTCGATCTACCGCGGCCTGCGCGCGGTCAACCCCAGTCCGTACATGTACTTCCTGGACTTCGGCGACTTCGAGATCGCCGGCGCCAGCCCGGAGCCGCTGATCACGGTCACCGGCGACCTCGTCACCACCCGCCCGATCGCCGGCACGCGGCCGCGGGGGGCCAGCGCGGAGGAGGACAGGCAGATGGCGCAGGAGCTGCTGGCCGACCCCAAGGAGCGCGCCGAGCACGTGATGCTGGTCGACCTGGGCCGCAACGACCTCGGTCGCGTGTGCCGCTACGGCACCGTGAAGGTCGATGAGTTCATGGCGGTCGAGAGCTACAGCCACGTCATGCACATCGTCTCGAGCGTCAGCGGCCGGCTCCGGCCCGACGTCGGGGCCCTCGACGCGCTGCGCTCGGTGCTCCCGGCGGGCACGCTCTCGGGCGCGCCGAAGGTGCGGGCGATGCAGATCATCGACGAGCTCGAGCCGGTCAAGCGCGGCGGCTACGGCGGCGCGATCGGCTGGGTCGGCTACGGCGGCGACCTCGACACGTGCATCCACATCCGCACCGTGGTGGTGAAGGACGGCGTGGCCCACGTCCAGGCCGGGGGCGGCACGGTCGCCGACGCCCGGCCGGACTACGAGTACCGCGAGTCGGTGGCCAAGGCGCGGGCGGTGCTCGAGGCGATCGAGCTGGCGACCCGACATCCGGACTGGCCGTAGCGGCGCGCGGGGCCCGCCGGCCGCCTCCGGTTTACTTCGCGGCGTCCGTGCGCGTGCTGGTCATCGACAACTACGACAGCTTCACCTACAACCTCGTCCAGTATCTGGGGGAGCTCGGCGCCGAGCTTGAGGTGGTGCGAAACGACCACGCCACGGTGGACGAGCTGCTGGTGCGCGGCTACGACCGCGTGATCGTGTCCCCGGGCCCCTGCACCCCCGACGCGGCGGGGATCTCGCTCCAGGCGGTCAGGCGGTTTCCCCAGGCGGGCATCCCCACCCTCGGCGTCTGCCTGGGCCACCAGGCGCTCGTCCAGGCCTGGGGGGGCAGGGTGATCCAGCACGAGCCGGTGCACGGCAAGACGGCCCGGATCGACCACGACGGCCGCACGATCTTCGCCGGCCTGCCCTCGCCGCTGCGGGTCGGGCGCTACCACTCGCTGGTGGCGGACCCGGCGCTGCCCGCCTGCCTGGAGCGCAGCGCGCAGGGCGAGGGGGTGGTGATGGCGGTCCGCCACCGCGAGCTGCCGGCCGAGGGGGTGCAGTTCCACCCCGAGTCGATCCTCACCGACAGCGGGCGGGAGCTGCTCGCCAACTTCTTGGGACATGAGCGCTGAGCTCCTCACGCGGGCGATCGATGCGCTCGCCGACCGCCGGGACCTGAGCTTCGAGGACGCCCGCAACGTCCTCGGTGAGATCATGGCGGGCAACGTCTCGGAGATCCAGATCGGGGCGTTTCTCATTGCGCTGCGCACCAAGGGCGAGACGGTGCAGGAGATCGCCGGCCTGGCCCAGGCCATGCGCACGGTGGCGGCGCGCGTCGAGGTGGGGCGCGACGAGCTGCTCGACACCGCCGGGACGGGCGGGGGCAGGCGCACGTTCAACGTCTCCACCACGGCGGCGCTGATCGCGGCGGGCGCGGGCTGCGCGGTGGCCAAGCACGGCAACCGCTCGGCGACCGGGCTGTCGGGGTCGGCCGACCTGCTGGAGGCCCTGGGGGCGAGGATCGACCTCTCGCCCCAGGCGGTGGGCCGCTGCATCGAGGAGGTCGGCTTCGGGTTCCTGTTCGCGCCCGCCCACCATCAGGCCACGCGCTATGTCGTCCCGGTGCGCCGCGAGCTGGCGGTGCGAACGATCTTCAACTTCCTGGGCCCGCTGACCAACCCAGCCGGGGCGACCCGGCAGGTCATCGGGGTGGCCGACCCGGCCTATCTGGAGGCGATGGCCGGAGCGCTGGCCCTGCTGGGGACCACCCACGCGCTGGTCGTCTCCAGCGAGGACGGGCTCGACGAGCTGAGCATCTGCGCCCCCACCGCCGTGGTCGAGGTTCGGGGCGAGGAGGTCGCGCGCTACGCGGTGGCCCCCGAGGACGTGGCGTTGAGCCGCGCCGCCCCGGAGGAGATCCCGGGGGGCGATCCGGCCGAGAACGCCCGGATCGCGCGGCGGATCTTCGCCGGCGAGCGCGGCGCCGCGCGCGACCTGGCCGTGCTCAACGCCGGAGCGGCGATCTACGCCGGCGGCGGCGCGAGCTCGCTCGCCGAGGGCGTCCGGGCGGCGCAGGAGACGATCGACTCCGGGGCGGCCGCGGCGTGCCTCGAGCGGTTCGTGGAGGCCACCCGAAAGCTCGCGCCGTGAATCACCTGGAGCAGCTGGTGGCCGAGGCGCGGCGGGAGCTGGAGGCGAGGCGCACGCGCCGCGCCGAGCCGGAGCTGGAGCGCGCCGCCGCGGCCCGCTCGCGCGGCGAGCACCGCCTCCTCGCCGCCGTCCGCGCCCCGGGCCTGTCGCTGATCGCCGAGCACAAGCGGCGCTCGCCGTCCGCCGGCGCCATCCGCGAGGACCTGACCCTCGCCGACGTGGTGGGCGCCTACGAGCGCGGCGGCGCCGCGGCGATCTCCGTGCTCACCCAGGGCCCGAGCTTCGGGGGCTCGCTGGAGGATCTGGCCGCCGCCCGCGAGCTGACCGAGCTGCCGATCCTGCGCAAGGACTTCATCGTCGACCGCTACCAGCTGCTCGAGGCGGCCGCCGCCGGCGCCGACGCGGTCCTGCTGATCGTCGCCGCGCTGGCGCCCGAGCAGCTGCGCCGGCTGCACGAGGAGGCCCTCCGGCTCGGACTCGACGCCCTGGTCGAGGTCCACGGCGCGGCCGAGCTCGAGAGGGCGCTGTCACTCCCCGCGCCGCTGGTCGGTATCAACAACCGCAACCTCGTCACGCTCGAGGTCGACCTGGGCACCACCTTCGAGCTGCTGGAGCGCGTCGACGGCGCGGCGGCGGTGGTGGCCGAGTCCGGGTTGGGCTCGCGCCGCCAGCTCGACGAGCTGGCCGCCGCCGGGGTGGACGCGGTGCTGATCGGGGAGGCGCTGATGCGGGCCGGGGACGTCGAGGCGGCGGTGCGCGCGCTGACCGCCCCCCGCTAGTGTCTTGATTGTTTAATTCGTGCGCAGCTAGGGTATTGGCGTGGGCATGCCTATTCCTACTGCTGTTGCAATCGAGTTGTCCGAGGATGAGCGCACCCGGTTGGAGAGCTGGTCG